>WNFU01005574.1_pt1 | contig 15558 bp, 16 predicted proteins | sample 5400121 | NCBI WGS metagenome assembly WNFU01 (sample SAMN13153360, study PRJNA577476) | soil metagenome | isolation source: 100 cm soil or saprolite under grassland replicate 1 | place: USA:California | collected 2016-06-15
GGAGCCGCCCCCGCCCCCACCAGCACAATCGGCTGGTATGCAGGCCGCGCCGCCGCCGCCGCCAAAGAGGCCACCGCCGCCACCACCACCGCTGTGAGCCGGGCTGGAGCTGATGTCGCCGCCTTTGCCGCCAGCACCGGCCGTCCCCGCGCTGCCATCAAATGGGGCACCGCCGCCGTCTCCACCGCCGCCGCCCGCGCTCTGGGTTCCCCCGCCGCCCTGCAAGCTGTGCGGCCCCACCTGGCAGGGGCTGCCGGCGTCGCCGGTGGTGCCACCTCCATTGCCGCCCGTGCAAGGTGCGGAACTACCGCCGCCGCCGCCGCCACCGCCGGCGATCACGACCCGGTCGGCAAGCCCGCTGCCGCTTTGGCGCACGTCGGACGCGCCGCCGCCACCCCCGCCGCCGTTTCCGATAGCGCCACTGGCTGTGCCGCTGGCGCCGCCGCCGTTGAAGCCGCCCGCGGCGGGGTTGCCGGTGGCGGGTTGACCGCCGACGTTGACCTGGAGGACCTCACCGGGCGTGACCGCGATAGTGGCGGTGGCCTCGCCACCTGCTCCGCCGCTCGTCCCGTCGGTGGCAGAGCCGCCCTGCGCGCCGAACGCGTCGACAGTCACCGCCGTGACCCCCGCCGGAACGGCGAAGGTTTGCGCCGCGCCCGTGAAGCTGAAGGGCACCGTGACCGGCGCGGCGCCCGCGTTCGGGGCCCCTGCCACCAGGGCCAGCGTGCTCGCCATCGCCACTACCGCGACGATTGCCGCGGGCACTCGCGACCTCCGACTGCGATCCATGCCCGAGGGAGCGTACTCGCAAGACTCGGTCACGGCTGACACGCACCCATCATCGCGATCCCGAAGCCGCACGCATCAGCAGACCACCACAGGAGCACCTCTCGACACGGAACCCGCCCGCGCGCTCCCCGCACGATCTCCGAACCGACGCACTTGCACCTGCGATGCCCGCAGCAGAGCGGAATCGCGTTCGTGCTTTCGCTCACCCAAGACCTCGTTTTCAACGCGATCGACGAGAACCATGACGCGATGGCCGACACACTCGACCGGTTGGGCGCCGAGGTCGTCCGACAGCAGAACGCGTTGAAGCGACTCGAGGCGAAGGGGGAAGCGACACGATGAGCCGTCGCGGCCGCATATGGCAGGAAGGTCGTCCCAAGGATGCACCCGCGCTCCGGGGCGCGCCCTGGTACTTCGTGGTCGACGTCGCGTCTCCCGGTGCGCCACGCCGCCAGGTGCGTCGGCGCGGCTTCCCGACAAGGGAAAGCGCACAGAATGCGCTCGACGAGCTGCTTAGCAGCGTGCGAACAGGGGCATACGTCGAGCCGTCGCGTCTTGCGTTCGGGGACTACCTGCGCGTGTGGCTCGATGGGCTCGCAACGAGCGGGAGACGGCCGACCACGATCAACGGGTATCGCCGGAAGGTCACGACCTACGTGCTCAAGGACCCGCTCGCGCAGGTGCCGCTCCAGACTGTCACGGCGGCCGATCTCGACGCGTTCTACTCGAGACTCTTGAGCCGTGACGGGCGGCCGCTCAGCCTGACGACGGTCCGTCACGTCCACACGATTCTGAGCAGAGCACTCACCGACGCGGAGCGTCGCGACCTGATCGTGCGGAATGTGGCGCGGCGGGCAACACCCCCATCACCGACCGCAGCGCGATCACCCGAGGCGCGCACCTGGACCCCCGAGCAACTGCGCACGTTCCTCCACACGGCCGGCGACCATCATCACGGTGCCCTATTCCGCCTCGCCGCGATGACCGGACTCCGCCGCGGTGAACTGTGCGGGCTCCGCTGGAGCGACGTAGACATCGCTGCTGGTCGGCTGCTGGTTCGCCGGACCATCACGGCCGTCGACCGGCAGATCGTCGAAGGGACCGTGAAGTCGGCGCGCAGCCGCCGCGCTGTGGACCTCGACCCGGAGACAGCCCGAGTATTGCGTGCGCATCGGCGCCGCCAACTTGAGGAACGCATGCTGATCGGCGTCGGCTACACCGACCACGACCTCGTGTTCGCGGCACCGGATGGGGCACCCTGGAATCCCGACGCGGTAGGTCGGGCCTTCACCCGCGCGGCCGCCCACACGGCGCTCCCCCGCATCCGGTTCCACGACCTACGCCACAGCCACGCGACGCACCTACTCGCGGCGGGAGCGAACCCGCGTCTGGTCAGCGAACGGCTCGGGCACGCCACCGTCGGCTTCACCCTCGACGTGTACGGCCATGTGATGCCCGGGCAGCAGGCCGACGCTGCTGCTGCTGTCGCGGCGCTCGTCGACGGGTGACGCTCCAAGGTTCGGCGGCTGCGAACGGCTGTCGCCCTGGCGCGTAGGTGATCTGCGCTCGTATCCTGACCACCCACGTGTTTCGAGCCTCGCGAGCGCGCCGTGCACTACAAGATGAGTTCGAGCGCGCAGCGCACCATCACGGCAATCGGCTAATCGAAGCCGAGGCAGCTCGCCAACCCGGCGAGCCGATGAACGACGACGACACCTTCGAGTTCGATCTCGGCGCGATGAGCTTCGTGGCGAGGTTCAACCCCGATGCACGCGCCTTTCTGTATTCGCTGCTTGATGGGGGCGTTCGGCCCGACCAGGAGGCCGGGCCGGCTCTGGAGTACATGCGCGGGTACAACTGGGCGGTCGACCGTGGTCGTGAGATGGCCGCCGAAGTCGGTGCACTCGCTTATTTCGAGCGCGTCATGGACCGCACCACCGACGAGTTCGGTTTCCAGTTCTTCCGCTGAGCGGCTAGTCAGCGTCCCAGTCATCCGGCAGGCGCGACGCGCTGTGACCATTCTGTGACCACGCTGGTCACGCTGAAGGCGGCGCCGAGGCTGACAGGCCGCGACGGCGCAGGTCAGAGGCGGAGGCGGCGGCGGGAATCGAACCCGCGTCCAGGGTTTTGCAGGCGGAACGCCCGTGTTCAGGCTGTGCACCTGAGGAACGTTCTGGCTGATCCGCTCGCTATGTCTGTTCGCCGAGTATGCCCCAGCGCGCCGCAGTATCGGGATGTTCGTTGGCAAACCGTTGGCGCGTTCGCCCGGATTTCGGCACACAGGGCAAGCGGGATGTGTTTGAGTGACCGGCGCATTCGCCGCCCAAGAACCTGGATCTCCACGGCGAGGTCCCGGCTGCGGTGACGCGAGGCTCAACGTCGCCGACGAGAACCTCCTCCTAAGGGGAGTGCGTTCACTCCCCTTGTCAAGCGTGAGTCTCGCGGAAAGAATGCGCCGAGTGGTGTGCTGGACGCGTCTTCGAGGGCTCCCGCCCTCGGACCCGGAGACGGAGGTGGACGCATGGGGTGGAATGTTCGTGGCCGGAGTCTCGAGCTGTGCAGCTGCAAGATGCTGTGCCCGTGCTGGCTGGGGCCCGAGGGGGAACCGGATCAAGGCTGGTGCAGCGGCAGCTTCGCCTTCGATATCGAGGAGGGTGCAGCTGACGGTGTCGAGCTGAGCGGCAACAAGGTGATCCTGTTCGCAGAGTGGCCGGCCAATTTCTTCCTCGGCGACGGCAAAGCTCGCCTCTACATCGACGAGGCGGCCACCAGTGATCAGCGGAGCGCGCTGGAAGCGATCTTCAGCGGGAAGCAGGGTGGGCATCTGGAGTCTTTGTTCGGGGCGGTCATCGCGAAGTGGCTTCCCGCGCAGACGGCGAAGATCGACATCCAGTGGGGTGAGAGCCCGTCGTTCAGCGTGGGAACCGTGGCGCAGGCGACGTTCGCGCCGATCAAGAACCCGGACGGACAGCCCACCAAGGTGCAGGGCGCGATGGCACAGGCCGGCTTCCAGATCGAGAGCATGGATCTGGCGAGCAGCAAGGGCAGTCACTTCGCCGATCCGGATCTCCGCGCGTGGGACGGCGACTCGGGCACGTTGCACACGTTCGAGTGGAGCGCATGACGCCCGTCGTGGATTGAGAGTTCTTCGGCAGTTCGGCCCTCGAATGGCAGGCGTGAGCGCCGGCCAAGCGCCTCTCCCGCTCGCTCGTCAGCGCAACACGATCCTCGGCGCGTTGCTCGTCCTCGCGGTCGCCGGCTGGGTCGTGGTCGCCTGGCAAGCGGGTGGCGGTCGCATGAGCATGCACGATCACCATCCGATGGTCGGCCTCGACCTCACGATGGGCATGACGGCGCCGCTGTTCTTCGCGATGTGGGTGTCGATGATGGTGGCCATGATGTTCCCGGCCGCCGCGCCGATGATCCTGCTGTTCGATCGCATGCAAGCGCGCAAGCGCGAGGCTGGCCGCGCCTACGTGCCGACCGCTTACTTCGTCGGTGCGTACCTGTCGATCTGGGTCGGCTTCGGCGCCGTCGCGTACGCGCTCGCGATCGGCGTCCAGCGTCTCGCCGACAACTCGATGTGGGTCATGGCGAACTGGGCTCGGCTCGGCGGCCTGCTGCTCGTCGGTGCCGGCCTCTACCAACTCTCCCCGCTCAAGGACCTCTGCCTCGCGAAGTGCAGATCACCGATCTCATTCCTGATGACATCGTGGCGTGACGGCACGAGCGGCGCGATCCGCATGGGTCTCCATCACGGCCTGTTCTGTTTCGGCTGCTGCTGGCTGCTGTTCGCGATCCTGGTTCCGTTGGGTGTGATGAATGTCGCGGCAATGGCGGTGATCGCGCTCATCGTGTTCGCTGAGAAGTGCCTGCCAGGCGGGCATCGGATCGCTCGCGTCGCCGCGGTCGTTCTTGTCATCTATGGGCTCGTGGTCGTCGTGACGCCGAGCGCGCTCCCCACAACCGTGCGCTGATTCGTAGCGCCATGCCTCGGTCGTGGGCGACCTGGCGAGAGGCCGTCGCGGTCGTCAGCGATCGGTCAAATCTGCGCAAGACCATCACGATCGCGCTCGTCGTCGGGACAGTGCTGTTCTGCATCAACCAGCTTGACGTCGTAGCGCGCGGTGACGCGACGACTGCGGTATGGATCAAGGTCGCGGTGACCTATCTGGTGCCATTCGGCGTGTCGAACGCAGGCGTGCTAATCGGAAGCCGCAATCGTTCGGATCGCTTGAACCGACCTCTTGACCCAGAACACGAAACCAGGCGCCAGCCCTCGTAGAGACACTCCGAAAAGCTCGAGGCTCTCCCGGAGAAACTCCACGAGAGATCGAAATCGTCGTACTCGAACTTGGTGGCGCGCCATCGTGTTCCTCACAGGAGGGGGAACCAAGCTCGAAGGACCCGCCGGATGATGTCGGCGACCTCCGACGTGCGACCTCAGACGAGCCGGATCACCGCGTGATCCTCGCGTGGACCGGAGGCTCACGCGAGGAGACACGACGGTCGCTTTACTCTCAGGTTCGTATCGTCCCGCTCTCGGGAACGAAAACGACGGGTCGACGGCCCTTCGCTACCCGAGGGCGGTTCCGGGCCAGATCGGCGACCAGTCCAAATTGCCGTCACCTGGACCGGGTGAGATTGCTGGTCCCTCCGGATTGAGTGCGCTCGCGTCGGCATGCGCACCGGCCTGGTTGTTTCCCGGTAGCAGCGATGCGTCGCCAGAGCCCGGAAGCGGCCCGATGTTGGAGATGCCGTTGTCCCCGTTGTGGGCATCGGCAGTGCTCACACCATCACCGACGATCGGACAGAGGAATTGCCCTTGCGGTCCAAAGGCGGGCCCGTCCGGTTGGTCGGCGAACGCCACGCCCGACGTTGCCACGACGCCTCCTGCCGCAAGCATGACCGTTGCGAACGCGCGTTTGGCGGACGAGATCACCGTGGTGCCTCCTCTCGTGTTGTACGAATGCGGGCGCGCTCACGACCGAGCGCATCAAACGCATTCGGTTTGCATACGGTGCGAGCCGAGCCGTGGATGACGCACCCGATGCGACGGCACGGATGTACGCCGGCCTCGGTCCGGCTTACCGGCGGCGTGCGTATCTCCGAACTCGCCGACCGGGTCCGCCGGCCCGACGTGCACGGTCCGCTACTACGAGCGCATTGGCCTCGTTGCAGTCCCCGAGCGCGCGCCGTCGGGCAATCGCGACTACGACGATAGTGCGGCCGCGCGGCTGCTGTTCGTGACCCCGTAGGAACCCTGCGCGTCGCGGTCCTGCTCGTTGCGCTCGCGCACGTGAGCCCAACACCAGCTTCTGGCTGGGGTGGGATCTCTCACCCCAACGGCGTAGCGCGCGCGGCACGAGGCCCACGTACGGATCTGTCCAAAGAACCCTGCGCGTCGCTTGTTGACCTGCGGCGAATCGGGTCGGATACTCGGGCAAGGGCCGTTGGTCGGGGTTCCAAGTTCGCAGCGTTCCGACGCCGTCCCGAGGTGCGTGCCGTTGCAGTTGCGCGGGGTGACGCTGTCTCGATCGTGGGTTCGCTCCGGTGAGCGCCGCGGACGACACTCGCCCTCGGCGGTCGTCGCGGTCATGGTGGCGGCGGCCCTCGGGCTGACCGGCGCCGGGGGCGCGCAGGATCGCAAAGGCTCGGTGCTCACCGCGGCCCCTCGCAGCCCGGCACCGACGCTCAGCGACCGGCCCTGTGACCTCACGCCCGATCTAGGGATCGCAGTTGACTGCCACTGGGTCACCGTGCCGCTGAACCGCAAGCACCCGCGCGGGAACAAGATCCGACTGGCGGTGGCTGTGCTCCACAGCCGGTCTCGCCAGCCGGAGCCCGACCCCGTCGTGTTTCTGGAGGGAGGCCCGGGCGAGTTCGTCGTCGAGAATCTTGCGGACTTCGCCGACTCGCCGCTCCTCGACAAGCGCGACCTTGTGCTGTTTGACCAGCGAGGCACCGGGCTGTCCGAGCCGAACATGGAATGCCCCGAGCGCGAGCGCCTGGTGATCCGAGAGCTCGGCCGGGTCGAGACCTACGAAGTCGCGGTGGCCGATGAACGTCGGGCGTGGCGCCGCTGTCACAGCCGCCTCGTCGCTGCTGGCGTCGATCTCGACGCCTTCGATACCGAGGCCAGCGCGGCCGACCTGGCCGATTTGCGCGTCGCACTCGGCGTCAAGGAGTGGAACCTCTGGGGGGTCTCGTATGGGGCTCGTGTCGAGCTGGCGGCGATGCGCTCACACCCGACGGGGATCCGCAGCGCGGTCCTCGATTCGGTGACCCCACCGCACGATCGTGGTCTCAGGGCGTGGGTCGCCAACGCCGACCGGGCGCTCCGTGCCCTCTTCGACGACTGTGCTGCCGATTCGGTCTGCAACGCCCGGTACCCCGACCTCGAAGGCACCTTCCGCTCGGTCATCGAGCAGCTCAACGAGGCTCCCTTCGAGGCGACCGTCGACCTGGGCGAGCCCTTCGGTCTCGTCCCGTTCGTGATGGACGGTGACGACTTCGTCGAGCTGGTTTACGACGGGCTCGCGGACAGCGCGATGAATGGCAGCGTTCCGCTCTTCATCACGTTGGTGGCCACCGGAAACACTGCGCTGATCCCGGCGTTTGTGCCGCAGATGATACGGGCGGAGCTGGGTGGCGCCGAAGCCGTCCACATCTCGGTCGAGTGCGCCGACCTCGGCGGCCCCCGTGCGGGTGACCGCGCGCTCGTGGCGAATCCGGGCGACAAGGGGTGGCTCCTCCCCGCCGCTTCGACCATCTTCTGCGACACCTGGCCCGTCGAACGACTCCCGCGTGCCTTCAACCGCCCCGTCCGTTCGCGCATCCCGTCACTGTTGCTGGCGGGGACCTACGACCCCGTCACGGCGCCAGCTGACACCAAAGCGACAGCCAATGCCTTGCGCAGCGCGACGTACGTCGAGTTCAACGGCCTGGGCCACGTCGTGAGCTTCGCCAACGACTGCGTCATCCAGATCCGACTCGGCTTCGTCGATGACCCCGCCGCGCCAGACGTCTCCTGCGCGGCCACGGTCCAACCGTCGTTCCAGACCTAGAACCCCGAACGGACTCCAGGTGCCTCTGCGCGCGACGAGATGAGCAGCCCTTCATGAGAAGACGCGGCTACCGGTGCGCCCATCGCAGGCTCAGGGCGCGATCACGAGCCTCGAGATGAGGACCCCGCGGAGTTCGAACCGATCGCGGAGGTCGACGACGCCACCGGGAAAGTTTCCTTCGAGTCGGTTGACGGCGACCCAGGTACCTGGCTCGTGCTCGTCGACATCGAGGAGCGTCCGCGTGAAGGTGAACTGGGTCGAGTCGGTCGAGAGCCATCGGCGGATCTCGTCGGCGCCGCGGTACTCGTGCCCAAACCGGTCCAGTGCTTCGGTCCGGAGGCCGCGTCGTCGATGACGAGCGCGTCTGGCGCGAACGTCGCGAGCGCGGTCTCGGTGTCGCGGCGGTCGTGCGCCGATTGGTATCGGCGGACCACCTCAGGGAGTGCGGTCTCGGGTCCACCCGATGCCACCGTGTCAGCCATGTGTGATCCTTGTCGCGAGGAGGTCCCACGGTATGCCGCGCGACGAGGACCGAACCGAGCGCATCCTGTCGCGGATCCGGCGGATCCCGAAGGGTCGGGTGCGAACGTACGGCGACATCGATCCCGGGGCGCCGCGTCTCGTCGGACGCGTGCTCGCGACGGTGCATGGTGACGTGCCCTGGCACCGGGTGGTTCGCGCCGACGGGTCGCTCCCCAAGGGGAAGCGTCAGCGCGCGCTGCTCGTCGAGGAGCGCGTCCCGATGCGGGGCGATCGCGTCGATCTCCGCCTCGCTCGCGTCCGCGCCCGCCGCCGGGCGAAGGCACCGAAGGCGAAGGGGGCGAGATGAGTCGCTACTGCTGGTAGCCCTCGACGGTGGAGTCGGGACGAACGGCGGCGGCGTCAGGATCCTGCCCGGGGTTCCGGCGGGCCCGCCGTTGCCGCAGCAGGTCCCAACACTGATCTTGGTGTCGTCCATCGCTCGGTGACGTCTCAGGGGTGTGACGGCGAAGGCGGTGTGCCCTCGATCTCGAACATCAGCTCATCGGGATAGCAGCACCACCAGTTCTGGGACTGCTCTCGCTCATTGCCCCATGTGCGCACGGATACGAGCGAGGTCCAGGGTCTCGCGAAGACACGCCGTCGGTCCACCAGATCGTGCTGAGTGCCATCGAGCGCGCTCGCTTCGGCCGCGAATCCACCCAGCTCTCGCTCGTCGCCGAACGCGCCGCGGCGTTCGTTGGCAACCGTTGGCAAGTGCGAGGGCAACGTCCGCTCGAAAGCGGGGCTGACCAGGTGAAACATTCGAGGCGGCGGCGGGAATCGAACCCGCGTCCAGGGTTTTGCAGCGGCTCAAAGATCGTCCGTCGAGTGCCGCTGAGTCGCGTTGCCGCTGCTCAGGTGCGCTCTCTGTCCGTCTGATGCTGCCACGTGTCGGGTCGTATCGCCACGTTTGATTCGCAAATGATTCGCAAGAACCCGCTAATCGGGAGCTGCTGTTGCTTGTTCGGGCGAACAAACATCTGGCGTATCACTGATCTGACGTCGCGGGCTCGTGACGAGGTGATTGAGGTCGATTTCGACGTGATCGCCGACTACATCGACACGGAATCGGTCGAGTGCCCGCGGGGCCGGACCACCGCACCACGAGCCGTCCAGCGCGAACACTGAACCGCCACACGGATCTTCAAACGTGATGTGCGGCAGCTGTGAGAACTGCTCATCGCCAGACCACACCAGGCGGCAACCGAGATGCGTGCTTCGGCCCAGAAGGACGACGACGGATCGATCCGACTCGCGTACGACGAAGACTCTTTCCTTCCCCGCTGCGCACTGCACCAGGCCGCCGCATCCGAACGACCGGGGCAATTCGACTTCGACTGGCATTACATGGCTGGGACGCAGCCCAGAGATCTCGAGGCTGACAATCCCAGGGCGCAATGCCCCATCCGTCAAGAGCGCGATCGTCACCGCGACAAGTACCGCCGCACTCACCGTGAGCACCGCGACCCAACGCCTGGGCACCACTTCAGGATCCCACAATCACCAAGCAGAACTTCGACCGGCCGGAGCGGGCTCCAGCAGTGGCGCAGCGGTCGTCCCAAGCCGATCCCCCAGGCGACGGCGTGGACAGATGCTGCCAAAGGCATGCGAGATCCGGATGCAGTAACGCGGAGCCAGAGCAAAGTCACGGAGTCCTCACGCCACGGCTCTGAAGCCGTCATGATCGGCGCGTGGACGAAGCGCTGCCCCGCCCGAAACTCTGGCGGCATGGCCGGCTGATCAGCGAGCACGCGTTCGACAAGCTGCGACTCCTCGACTGCACGTTCGCGGAGTTCGATCTCGCGCTCGGTGCAGCAGAGATCATCGAGGAGAGCGTGGTCGGATCCGAGCAGGTCAAGCAGCTCCTGCTCCTCGTCGACTGGACCACGCCGCTCCACGTCGTCGTCGTGGTCGACGATGCGCGTCAGGAGGAACGTGTAGTGACCATCTACGAGCCGGACCCCGACCGATGGTCCCAGGACTACCGTAGGAGGCGCTGATGCGATGTGAACGCTGCGACGAGGGCGTCCGGGTTCCGGTACGCCGAGCGAAGACCGCCGAGCGCGACGGCAAGGTCGCGGTGGTGCTCGGCGTACCGATGGAGGAATGCCCCGCGTGTGGCGACCGCTGGCTGGCGTGGGACGTCGCTCAACGCCTCGACGAGTTGTTGACTGAGATGCTCACCGGCGACGTCGAGGTCGCCACCCGACACTTCGACCAGCGCTCAGCCGCCTGACCATGCCGCGATCCGGCAGCGCTCACGACTCCCGCTCCCGCGCAACCGACAAAGCGCATGGATGGCTGACGCACTTGCACCTGCGATGCCCTGACCGCGATCTTCGAACTCACACACTTCCACCAAGGTGTGATGAGCGGCGCGATGAGGTGCATGTCCTCATGGCGACCCTCATCGCGCGGCCTCATCGCTTCGACGATGAGCCTTCCTGAGGGACTCGCCGATCGCATCCGCGGCTGCTCGATCCAGAGCGCGGCGACCGTGCGCGTACATCGAGGTCGTCCGGATGTTCGAGTGGCGGAGGCGGTCGCGCACCACGGTCATCGGGACGCCGGCGGAGGCGAGCTCGGTGCCGTGGAAGTGCCGCCAGTCGTGCAGCCGGATGTGATCGAGGCCGAGCTTCTTGCGGAGCCGTTCCCACTGCCCGCCGAAGTGGTCCGGGTGCCACGGCACTCGTCCTCCGGGCTCAGGTGAGAACACGTACGAGTCGTTGTTGAACGCCATGCCGAACGCGAGTGCGTTCTCGATGGCTCTCACTCGGAAGCGCTGGAGCGTCGCGAGAGTCTCCTCGTCGATCGCGAGACGCGCGTTCGCATGCGTCTTGGTGCCCTTCTCAAGGACCTGTCGCGGATCTGCCTCGACTGGCGCGAGCCCGCGGTGCACGTGGATGTCGCCGCTGTCGAGATCGATGTCACACCAATGCAGCGCGGCTGTCTCGCCGCGCCTTGTGCCCAGCGCGGCCGAGAGACGCAGAAACACATGCAGCTCCTCGTCGAACTCCTCGGCGACCTGGAGGGCGAGCGCAATCTCTTCCGGCTCGGGCGCACGCATCGCCTTCAGAACCGCTTTCGGTGCGCGTACGTGGGCCAGCGGACTCACCGGTAGCCAGCCCCAGCGCACGGCCGTCGACAGGATCCCGGCGAGCAACGTGTGGATCTTTCGAACCGTGAGCGGCGAGAGCGGCGGCGGGCCGGCCATCAACTTCGCGTACCAACGCTCGAGCTCCAGCGGCTTGAGCTTGTCGATGCGGCGCGAGCCAAACGTCGGCAGCACGTAGCGCCGGAGCATCCCCAGGTACCCGATGCGGGTGTGCGGACTCAGGTGGCTCGTGCACGCCTCCCACCATTCGTCGACGAGCTCACTGAGCCTCGCCTTCGACGTCGACCTGGCCTGACCACTGTCGGCTGCGGTGATGAGCTGCGCGAGCCGCTTCTCGGCATCTCGGCGCGACCCACGGACCGTCTCCACGATGTAGCGGCGCTTGCCGCTCTCGTCGACCCCGGCGTACAGGCGCAGCTCGTACGACGTGCCGCGCGATCCCTTGCGGACTCTGATGTGTCCTCGCACGAGGCCTCCGAGTGATTCGCAAATTTGATTCGCAAGTGCCCTGACACGGGCTCACGACTTGCGTCACTCGGATCGGAACTTGCCTCTGAACTGCACAAACAACTGGAGGCGGCGGCGGGAATCGAACCCGCGTCCAGGGTTTTGCAGACCCTTGCCTGGGCCACTCGGCTACGCCGCCGGGCGCACGCACGAGGCGTGGAGCGTGCGAGCCAGCGAGGTTACCGCTTCAATCCGGGCGGTCCCCTGCCGATGAGACAGGGATGCCCGACGCAATGGTCGAGATCGTGGGGGTACGGCGCGTCTTCGGACCGGTCGTCGCGATCGACGGGCTCAACTTGGAGGTGCCGCCGGGCTCGGTGACCGTGCTGCTCGGGCCGAACGGTGCGGGCAAGACGACCGTCGTCCGCCTCGTCACCGGCGCGCTCCCGACCAACGCCGGCACGATCCGCGCATTCGGGATGGACCCCACCGGGCCCGACGGGACCGAGGTTCGGCGCCGCTGCGGCGTCGTACCGGCGCGTCCGGCGCTATACGACCGCCTGAGCGGCTGGGACAATCTCCGTTACGCCGGCGAGCTGTTCGACGTGGCGCCCGCCGTGCTGGCGACCCGCATCCGCGAGGCGGCGACACGCTTTGGCATCGACGACGCGCTCGAATTGCGGGTAGGCGGCTACTCGACCGGCATGCGGGCGCGCCTCGCGCTCGCGCGTGCGGTGCTGCACGACCCGGACCTGCTGCTGCTCGACGAGCCGACCGCGGGGCTGGATCCCGAGTCGGCGCGCGCGGTGCTCGGGCTCATCGACGAGCTCGCGGCTCAGGGCAAGGCGATCCTGATGTGCACGCACCTGCTGCTCGAGGCCGAGGGACTGGCCGACCAGGTCGTCGTGCTCGACCGCGGTCACACGCTCGTGGCCGGCTCGCCCGAGGAGCTCACGGCGCGGTACTGGCCCGCGGCGCGAGTGCTCGTCGACGCGGAAGACCCCGAGCTGCTCGACCACGCGCAGGGCCTCCCGTTCGTGCAGCGCTACGTTCGAAACGGTGCCGCGACGGTCGAGCTCAACGACGCGACTGCCGTTCCCGACCTCGTCGACGCGCTCGTCACGGCCGGCGCGCGACTGCGCCGCGTCGAGCCGCAGACCCCGACGCTCGAGCAGCTCTACTTCACGATCCGGCAGGACACTGCGCGACAGGAACAACGATGAAGCTCGTGCCCCCGCGTGCGTGGACGATCGCCCGCACCGACTTGCGGCAGCTCCGTCAGGCGCGCGACTTCTGGTTGCCGCTCGCGATCATCGCGGGTCTCTTCTTCGTGGTCATCCCGGCGATCCTCCTCGGCATCATCTCGTCGATTCACGACGTGAAGCTCGTCCAGAAGCTCAGCGACGTCGTGGGATCGCTGCCGCACGAGCTGAAGGAGAACGTCAAGGGCGAGAAGGGGCCGGTGCAGGCGTCGTACGCACTCGCGGTGTACCTGTTCGCGCCGCTCGCGATCATCGTGCCGCTCACCGTCTCCTCGGCGGTCGGCGCCAACACGATCATCGGCGAACGCGAGCGCGGGAGCGGCGAGTTCCTCGCACACTCCCCCGCGAGCGAGCGCGAGATCTACATCGGCAAGCTCATCGCCAGCCTGCTGCCCGGCTACCTGGCCGCCGCGGTCGGCTTCGGCCTCTACTCGCTCGTCGTCAACCTGATCGTCGGGCCCAAGGTCGGCGGGTGGTTCTTCCCCACCACGAACTGGTGGATCCTCGTGCTCTGGGTGCTGCCGCCGTTCATCGCGCTCGGACTCGTCGTGATCCTCGCGATCTCGGCGCGCGTGTCGAGCGCGGCCGCTGCGCAGCAGGCGTCGGCGCTCGTGACGCTCCCGCTCATCATCATCGCCTACAGCGTCGCGAGCGGGACGCTGTTCGGTGCGGGCGAGGTCGCGATCGCCATCGGCGCGCTGGCCTGGCTGGGTGCGATCCTGGCACTCTTGCGCGGCTCGCGTGCCGTGCGCCGCGAGCGTCTGCTCGGTATGGGCGGCTGACGAGCGGGCTCTCGGGGGCCGCCGCGGGGGGAATCGAGCGTGCGCGGCGTGCGGCGTGGAGCGGCGCTGGGAATCGTCGGGCTCGTCGCCACCGCGTCGGTCGCGACCGCTGCCACGTCGGCCGGTTCGTCGATACGTCACGCGCAGGCCGAGGTGACGGTACGCAGCGAGCGGTTCGTCGACCGTCACCGGCGCACCCCGGCGGTCAAGGCTGCGCACCTCGAGGCGAAGCGCTCGCGAACACTGCCGACCACCATCTGGGCGCCGAGTGGCGATGGTCCCTACCCGCTCATCGTCTTCGCGCACGGCTGCAATGGTCACGGCCGCGACTACGAGCCGTTGCTGCGGACCTGGGCCGGCGCCGGCTACGTCGTCGCCGCGCCCGACTTCCCCATCTCGAGCAAGGACACGCCGGACTACACCTGCGTGACCGACGTGGTCAACCAGCCGGGTGACGTGAGCTTCGTCATCACGCGCGTGCTCGAGCTCGACCGCGCCAAGCACGGTCTCGGTCGCATCGTCGACCGGCACCACATCGGCGTGGCCGGGCATTCGCTGGGCGGGGTCACGACGCTCGGCGTCGCCTTCCGCTCGTGTTGCCGCGACGGGCGCATCGACGCCGCGATCTCGTTCGCGGGTACGCCGCTGATCCGGGGAACGGACTTCCGCAAGGTCACGACACCGCTCATGCTCGTGCACGGCGACGCCGACCCGACGGTCGAGTACGGCGCGAGCCTGGCGTCCTTCCATCGTGCGCAAGGGAGGCGATTCCTCCTCACGATCCTCGGCGGCGACCATGGCGGCTACATCGGCGGCACGGATCCGGTCTCGCAGACGGTGCTCCGAGCAACGCTCGACTTCTGGGCCGGTGAGCTCCGTGGCGATGACGCCGCCCTCGCCCGCGTCGAGACCGACGGGGTCCTGCCCGGCGCGACGACGCTGCAACAGGCCGGCTGACTCGCGCGGTGAGTCGGATCGTCGCGCGCACGCTCGTCGCCGTCGGGCTCGCGACGGGAACGGCCGCGGTCCCCGCCTCGCCGGTGAACGGGTCCGAGCGACGCTGCGACTGGCCGATGTGGGGATACGGGGTCGACCGCACGTTCACGTCGCCGTGCGCCACGCAGATCAGCGCCGACACGGCCGGTGACCTCCGCCGGATCTGGTTCTTCAACACCCACGATGCCGTGACCGCGACGCCGGCCGTCGTCGGCGACACCGCGTACGTCGGCGACTGGTCGGGCCGGTTCTACGCGCTGCGTCTGAGCAACGGGCGGCCACGCTGGACCTACCGGACCAAGCCGCACTCCAACGTGTACGCGGGGCAGATCGTCTCGTCCGCCGCCATCGCGAACGTCGGCGGCGAGACGACCGCCTTCTTCGGGGGCGGCAAGACGCTGTACGCGGTTCGTGCGCGCGACGGCAGCCTGCGTTGGAAGCGCGAGCTCGGCCGTCGCGGCGACCCGCGCGATCCCACCGAGATCGAGACCTCACCCGCCGTCGTCGACGGGACCGTCGTGGTCGGTTGGGACGTGCACAACTCGAAGCGCGGTGAGCCCGCGGGCGTCATCGCGTTC
>WNFU01008986.1_pt1 | contig 15555 bp, 9 predicted proteins | sample 5400121 | NCBI WGS metagenome assembly WNFU01 (sample SAMN13153360, study PRJNA577476) | soil metagenome | isolation source: 100 cm soil or saprolite under grassland replicate 1 | place: USA:California | collected 2016-06-15
GGGTACGGGGCAACGGTTTGGTCACCAGTGCTGGTACTCGAAGACCCCTTTCCGGGTCAGCCCGACACGCCGCGTCGCCGCGTGATGTATCGATGATCACGCCAGTCCATCAACACCAACCAGTTATTTACCAGGCTCTTACTCACCGGCGAATCTGAGGAAACGGTGAAGGCGGCCGTTCGAGCAGACCATGTCACCCGTTTCTACCAGGCGCGGCTGCTGTCCGACGCCCTGCGTCCTGCTGCACGGCACACCGTTCAGATACGGATCCAGGCCGGCCTGCGCGCGACGGAGCTCATCGTCACCACCGGCGCAACAGCGGCTGTCCACCTTCGCTACCTGGTCGTGCCCATGAGGCCGGCAAGCGCCTCCGGCGACGCCGCGTAGAAGGCGCGACAACGAACGAAGACAACGCCCGCCTGGGGCGCCCGTTGATCCAGAACACCTCGTCTAACGCACGCTCATCGGTCTGGCAGGAGCGGACGTCGTTCAGATAGTTGATCCTGCCTCAGGTAACCGATCGCGTTCCGGAGTCGTCAAGGCGGATCGCCGTAAGGCGGAATCTCGTCGGCGAACATGCCGTAGGGCACGCCGCCTGAGGTGTAGCCCGCTACGAAGAACCACCTGCCATCCAGCATGATCCACCACTCGTCATCGACCTGGTTGGGGCCGCGCTCGGCGATCCGGCGTGGGGTCGCCGGTGGCCGCTGCACCCACTGCTGCGCTGAGTCGGGCAACGCGAATCCGAGCGCGGTGAGGTCGTCGTGGGCGGTGTACCGGTCGACGCCGTACCGCTTGGCGTAGCTCTTCACCGTGGCTGCCGCGCCGGAGCGGATCCATTCCCGTGCCGAGTCACGGCGTTGCCGCTGGCGCATCCGGTGACGTCGCGGCTGCATACGCGGATGCTACCGGCGATCAGTGTCGCTGTGCCTTACGGGAGGCGGCGAGGCACCGGGTGTGCCGGCCGGCGCAGAAGACGTCACGAACGGCACCAGCGGGATTGAACAGGTAACGCCGCCGAGCGCGCGAGCTTGTGTGGCAGAAGCGGGCACGAGCACAGCGAGCGGAACGCGGCATTTGAGGACGCTGGTCCATCGGCGAAGGTGAATGGGTACGGATGTCTGCGGTGGCGCGTGGGGTCGTGGTTCTCCGTACGCCTGGGGGCGTGTTCGTCAAGACAGTTGGTGATCGTTAGGCGGGCGTGCGGTTTGCCGGGCGTGGCTTGGCGGGGGCGGTGATGCGGAATGTCGGGTGGTCGGCTGGGTGGGGCAGGGCGTGGAGGGTCGCGGCGACGGTGGGCATGGTGCCGTAGCGGGCGGAGTAGGCCTCGATGAGGGGAGCGCGGTCGGGGATGGGCACCTCGACGACGGTGATCTCCTCGACGTGTCCGCGCTTGGTCAGCCGGCCGCTGTGCGAGGCTCGCAGGTCGAGTACCCAGTCGCTTTGGCCGCGGACCGAGACGAGGTAGCGCTCGCCGTCGTGGTCGAGGACGACGATGGGCAGGGTGTGCCAGCGGCCGCTTCGACGGCCGGGTACTGACAGCTTCCACACCAGCGATGGGCGGAACATCGGTGCCAGGCGGTTGCCGACGTTTCGCTGCATCCGCGGCGGCTTGAGGTATCGACGACGGCTCATGCCTGTTCCTTCTGGTGGGGCTGCCGAGGCGGGGCGGTGCGCAGGCTTGCGGCATCCGGGTGGGGTGGGCGGGCGCGGGTCGGGTGGTGGCGCGGTGGGGGTTGCTGGGGCCGTCCCGGTAGGAGCAGCGCCGGCGGGAGTGCGGCCGCGGTCAGCGCGAAGGCGACCCAGAAGGTGGTTGCGAAGGCATCGGCGAGCCGGGTGGTGGCCTGCGCGGGTTGGGTTGCGGCGAGCGCGGCGGCCTGGCCGATGCCGCCGTGCAGGCCGGGTAGTCGCGAGCTGATCGCGGCCTGCAGGACGACGGCGAGCAGTGCCGTGCCCAGCGAGCCGGCGACGCGTTGGACGACGTTGATCGCGCTGGTGGCCCGCGGCACGGCCTGGTGGGCGAGGTGCTGGAAGGCGGCGGCCATCGAGGGGGTGATGGTGGCGCCCAGCCCGGCGCCGATCAGGAACAGGGCCGCGGCCAGGTACCAGTAGGCGGTGCGGGCGCCGATCTGGGTGTAGGCGGCGGTGCCGGCCAGCGCGAGCAGGACGCCGACGGGAACGACGCGGCGGGCGCCGAGCTTGTCGGTCAGGCTGCCCGCGAGGGTGATCGCGGAGGCGGCGCCGAGTCCCTGCGGGATCATCAGCAGGCCGGTCTGTAGCGGGCTGGCACCGCGGACGATCTGGAAGTAGAGGGGCAGCAGGAGGGCGACGCCGAACAGCGCCACGCCCAGGGCGAGGTTGGTGGTGGCGGCGGTGGCGAACCCGCGCTGCGTGAACAGGCGCACATCAATCAAGGGATCGGGGGTGTGCAGCGCGTGCCACACGAACAGGGCGACCAGTGCCAGCCCGGCCAGCAGCAGGCTGGGCGGCAGCGCACCGGTGAGCGTGCCCCGCCGGCCGATCTCGGCGAGCCCGTAGACGAAGATCGCGGTCCCGCCGCAGAGCAGCACGAGACCGCGCGTGTCGAGCCGCTTTCCTGGCCGGCGCGGCACCACCGGCAGCAGCCGCGCGGCGAGCAGGAGGGCGAGCCCGCCGACCGGCAGGTTGATGAAGAACATCCAGCGCCAGCTGGCGGCCCCGATGATCGCGCCGCCCACCACCGGGCCGAAGATGGGCGCGAGCAGCAACGGTACGCCGACAATGCTCATCACCCGGCCCATCCGCTGCGGGCCGGCCGCCTGCGCGAGGAGGGTCTGCCCGAGCGGCATGATCATTCCGCCGGCCAGGCCCTGCATGACGCGGAACGCGATCAACGCCCCGATCGACCAGGACAGGCCGGCCAGCAGTGAGCCGAGCATGAAGCCAGCCAGCGAGACGAGCCAGAGCGGCCTGGCACCGAACCGCTCGCTCGCCCAACCGGTCAGCGGGATCACGCTCGCGAAGGCGAGCAGGTAGACCGTCGGTACCCACTGGATCGTGGCGATCGACGTCTGGAACTCGCGCCCGAGGGTCGCCAAGCCGACGTTGACAATCGTCATGTCGAGGATCGTCATGATCGCGCCCAACACGACCACGGCCGCGAGCGTCAGGATCTGCGGTGTCAGTACCCGCTGGCCGGCGTCGGCTCGATGCTCCTCGGCGTGGGCCGGCTGGCCGGCGTCGCGCTGGAGGTCGTCGCCGCGTGGTGGCCCGCCGGAACGTGCACTGCTCATGGTGAGGCCCTCCGCTTTAGCCAGCCTAAGTTTAGGGCTGCTCTAGCTTTATGGCAACGGTAACGTTCGGCTAGGATTCGGGCATGAGCGTCGGACCCGGATTGCGGGAGCGCAAGAAGCAGCAGACGCGGCAACTGCTCGAGCGCACCGCTCGGCGGCTTTTCGCCGAGCGCGGCCTCGAGCAGGTCAGCGTCGCCGAGATCGCCAGGGCGGCCGACGTCTCCGAGGCGACCGTCTTCAACTACTTCCCGACCAAGGAAGACCTCGTCTACGGCCGCATGCAGACCTTCGAGGACGACCTGCTGCACGCGATCCGCGAGCGCCCCGCCGGCGAGCCCATCCTCGCCGCCTTCGGCCGCTTCGTCCTCCAGCCACGCGGCTTTCTCGCCGCCACCGCCACCGACGCCGCCGAAGAGCTCGCCAGCGTCTCACGAATGATCGCGAACAGCCCAGCCCTGCGCGCCCGCGAAGCACAGATCCTGGCCCGATACACCGACACGCTGGCCAGCGTGATCGCCGGCGAGACCGGCGCCGGCCGAGACGACCCCCGCCCGTGGGTCACCGCCAACGCCCTGATCGGCGTCCACCGCGCCCTCATCGCCTACCTCCGCCAGCGCATCCTCGCCGGCCACGACAGCCTTCCCGACCTCGCCCGTGACGTCCGCTCCCACGGCGAAACCGCGCTGGCCCTCCTGGCACACGGACTGCGCGGCTACGCCCCCCAACCAGTCGATGCCGCGGATGACGGACCCGGGTCTGAGCGGTAGGCAGTTCATCGCCGAGGGCAAGGGCGGCCATCAACGGATCGTGCCGATATCGGGCCGCTTCTTACCACACTGGCGTCCTATTTGGGCACGCGCTCTGCTGACACGCGCACTCGGAGCCGGCGGGCAACCGGTCGAAGCGGACCTGGCCCTGCGCACCGCCCTGGCCGGTGACCGCTACCTGCTGTGCTCCGAGGGCCTGTCCGCCGTCGAGCTCGCCCACGCCGCGGGCGCACCGGACAACATCGCCTGCGTCATCGCCGACATCATCCCGGCATAGACGCCGTATCGGTGCTGGTCGACTCCCGACAGGACGCCACCCCGGAGGCAGCGGTGGAACTGGTGCTGCCTCCGGGGTGATCCCTCACTCGTGATCGATGGTGACGCCTACCTCGATGTCTTCGACGTCGAGGAGCCCGGGCGGATAGCGCTGCGGATCCCAGCTTTCCGACTTGAACAGCTTCTCGACCGCCTCGCCGAGATCCGACACCTCGTCGCCGAACCTTCCGCTCACGAAGGCCAGCACCGCGTCCTCGTCACCGACCTGCAGGCGGTAGTGAGCCTCGATGCCGACGCGGACGGCCCCGGAACGCCCGGGCACCCGACCGGGCTGCGCCCGAAAGACCGGCAGGGGTCCGAGGTGCCGGATCGGGTTGGACCAGCCTGACTCGGCGCCGAGCACAGCCTCGTAGTCAAGTACGGCCTGACTGAGCGCCTCGCCTTCGCGCACGACGGCGCCGACGTCGTCCGGACGCTGTTCGCACGTCGCGGCATGGCGACGAATCGCCGCACAGACCTTGTCCGCCGCCGATGCCAGCGCGCCTTCCGTGGACAGTGTTCTCACCTCTGGTGGTAGTTGTAGTGCCAGGTCACCAGGAGTTGACCTTTGTTGTTGAAGACGTCGAGATGCACGTGGCACTCTGTTGGGCCGCACTCCTCACGCGGGCTCGCGTACTTGTATTTTTCCCTGTCCCGGTTGGCCGCCGCCCACGCCTGGTCGCGGGTTCTGAAGGTACCCGCGTCCGGGTTCCGCTTGCTCGGCGCCTTCGGAGCGCGCATGCCGCCCCGGCCGAATGGTGCCGTCTCCCCCGCTGGGCAGTTGTGCACCAATACCGGCTCATGTCCGGCGACAACATAATACGTGTGCACCCCGTCGACGGTCAGATCACGCATGTCCCGTGTGCCGGAGATGACGCGGACCTCGACCACACGAAGGTCCTCTCCGCTCACCGCGCCCATTCGATGCCCGGGCCGGAGATCCTGAGCGTCGACCCACAACCTGAGGGCCTCATCCCAGAACGGATGATGCTGCGTGGTGTGCAGGGTCTCAGTTCCGCCGGTCCCGTCGGCGACCGTCAGGTCGACGAGATTGGTGTCCTCGTTGGCGTGCAACGCGGTGACGCTGTGCGCCTGCGTTTCGCCCGTCACCGGATCGGTGGCGAGGACCTCGTCACCGACCTGAACCTGCGCGATGGGTTCGACCGACCCGTCGGCCATCAGGACCGGCGTGTCGGGATCGAAGCTGTGGCAGCCCACCTCCTCTGCCCGGCGCCCCGCGCCACGACCGCCGACCGGACCGACCGGGATCATCGGTTGTCCGGCCGACATCGACATGATCATGTCGAGGCTCGGCACATAGTGATGCAGGGCCGCCACGAACAGGCCCGGCGGTTCCTTGTGCTTGTAGTAGCCGTTGATCTCGGCGAGGAAGATCGTCGTCGCGGTTCCGGCCGGATCGAATCTGTCGAAGTCCCCGCCCGGCGGGTTGTCCCCGACGAAGCGGTCGACGCCCTCTGCCATCTCCTCGAAACTCGGCGCGTCTTCGACCCCGAGGAGGCCATCGACGTTGAAGCTGTTGATGAAGTGGCTGCCGTCGGCTGTTGTCATCACGGTGCCGTTCTTCAACGTCTTCTCCGACGAGCGTGAGCCGGCACCACCGGTTCCGGGCTGCCGCCGGCAGGACGCGCTCGGCCACCAGCAGTCCTTCAGCCCGCTGTCCGATCCTTTGCTCGCGGCCGGACCCAGCATCGGGTACGACGTCTGCGTCTTGGCGTTCGCCGCCGCGCACGCAGAGTCGTTGCACCACGAGCCCGCTTCCAGACCACTCGGGTCGCTGGCGAGTACCGGGGTGTTGTTGGCGTAGTTGTAGCCGTTCATCTGCTGCGGTTCGCGCGTGTCGAGGATCGGGTCGACGCTCACGAACCGGCCCACGGAAGGGTCGTACTCGCGGGCGCCGAGGTGGGTCAGCTCGGTGTTGTCGGCCGTACCGCCCAGGAAGCCCTTGTCCATCGCCGCCGGCCACGGGCCCGTGCTGCCTCGGACGACGCCGAACGGCGTCTGCCGGCGAACGGCCACGGTGTGGCTGACCGCATCGATGGAGATCTGAGCCGTGCCCTGGTGGTCCCCGTTGAGCCAGGTCAGACTGGCGGCCGTCCGGACGGCGACCGGTGATCCGGCGTGCGTGTAGTAGCGCGTCGTGCTAGGCGCGCCGCTGTTGTTGACCCGCAGCTCCTGGCTGGGCAGGTACAGGGTCCGTCCGCCCGGGTCCTTGCGGATCAGCCGTTCCCCGTCGGCGTCGTAGATGTACGAGGTGCTGCCGGTGCTGTCTGTGCTCGTGGCCTGGCGCCCTTCGGCGTTCCAGGTCAGCGCCTGCGTGCCGGACTGCGTCGTGGGGCGGGTGAGGGTGTTGCCGGCCGGGTCGTATCCGTACGTGGCGGTCCGCGTGCCGGCGTTGTCGACCGTGGTGGTACCGGTCATCGCGTGCTTTCCGGGCGCGATGGTGTATGTGGTGGTCCGCGCACCGGCCGAGGTCGCGTGCTCGACCTGCTTGGTACGGTTGCCCGCGGCGTCGTAGGTGAACGACTGCCAGTACGCTGCGGCACCGGTGGCGAGGCCGCCGGTCGACGGTGCGGCGGCACAGTCGCCGTTGGCTGGCGTCCACGCTTCGGCGAGCCGGCGTGCGTAGTCCGTGCGGAAGCACTGGTGGTCACCGGCGACGAGGTCGGAGACCTTGGTCGGATTGCCGGCCGGGTCGTAGCTGTACCGCACGTCCGCGACCTTGGTCGGTACGGTCTCCTTCTCGGTCAGGATCTGGTCGAGCCGGCGGGTGTCCTCCGCGTAGTGCTGCGCCACGTGCACCGGGCTTCGGGCGTTGTTGGTCATGTGCACGGCGCCGATGTCGCCCCAGCTTGTGTAGTCGGTCCCGGTGACATAGGTCCCGCCGAGGGTCGTCGACAGCGTTGCCGGCGCCCCGAGGGCGTTGTAGCCGTACGTCAGGGTCTCCAGCCCGAGATCGCCGAGCCGGGGCAGCCGGACCGTCTGCGGCGACCCGTCCGGCCAGTACGTGAAGGTGTATGTGTAGGTGCCGGCGAGACCGGTCTCGGTGGACGGGATCGTGTAGTTGATGCTTGCCGGCTGATAGTCGGTCCGGAAGCTCGTCACTTCCTTCGTGTACGTGTCGTTGCCGACGTAACGGGTGGACTTCACGAGTTGACCGTTGACCGTGGTGCCGTTGGACAGCCGGTCGTAGGTCCACTCGGCCCGCTTGGGTCCGGTCTCGGAGCCGTCGCGCATGGTCGTCCGACGGCCGATCGTGTCGTAGGTGTACGCCACGGTGATGTCGCGGGCGTCGGTTGTGGACGTCGGGTCGTCGGCGTCGCTGTAGGTCGTCGTCGTCCTGCCCTTGTCCGGATCGGTGACCGAGGTCGACCGGCCACGGACGTCGTAGCCGTACGTCCACCGGGCGCCCGCCGGATCCTTGATCTCCTGGAGCTGACCCTTCCGGTCGTAGGTGTAGGCCGTCTCGTCGTAGCCGGCCGGGTTGGTGGTGCCTGGCGCGACCCCGCTGTGGAACTGCCGCAGCGCCACGGTCGCACCCCGGGCGTCGACGACCTTGGAGGTACCGGTGCCGCCGGCCGGTGGCGTGGTGTCGACGCGGTCACCGCCGTAGCCGAGGCTGGTGCGCCATCGCTCAGTACCACCCGGACTCGCCGGCGGCGCGCCCACCACGAACACTGATGCGGTCGTGCGTCCGGCTCCGTCGAAGAACGTCTCCGTCTGGCTGGGAATCGTTTCGAGCGGTGTCAACAGGTCGGTTCCCGGCGGCAGCGTCGCCAGGTACGGATTGTGCGTCTTCACGACCCGTCCGGCCGTGTCGTAGTAGGTGTCCGTGATCACCGCGTTGGGACCGCCGGCGGCGTCGGGCGCCTGGGTCTGCCGGATCCGGCCCAGCCCGTCGTAGAGGGCGTACGTGGTGACGTAGGCCCCGGTCGGGCTCAGCGCCTTCTTGGTGACGGCCGACGCCCCGTCCGGTCGGACGAGGTAGTCGAAGATCAGACTTGCCGGCTGGCCGGTATCGCGCCCGGGCAACCAGACCCCGGTCAACCGGCCGAGCGCGTCGTAGCTGAAGTCGGTACGGCGGCCGTTGGTGTCCACAATGGACTTTTCCTGTGCCCAGGCCGGCTCCAGGGTGGTCGTGGTGGTCCACTGGAGCGCGTTGGTGGTGACCACCTGGGTCACCGGCCCACCCGTTGCCGGCGTGTACGCCGTGAGCGTGTGGTTGCCCCGGATGTCGGTCACGTCGGTCGGCCGCCCGTACGGGTCGTACACCGACGTCGACGTGGTCAGGAAGGTCGGGGTACCGGCGTTGTACTCCTTGAGCCTCTCGGTCCGGGTGATCTCGCCCTTGGTGGGCGCCACGCCGGGCGCCTGCGTGTCGTAGCTGGTCCGCTCGTCACCGATGATGTCGTCGGCGGTGAGACCGCCACCCTGTGCCTCGGCGCAGTTCACAGCGAACGTCCGGACCCGGGATACCGTGGCCACCAGCCAGGCGGAGGTGTTGCGGGCGTAGTCGGTCAGGACGCACCGCTCGTCGCCGGTGACCGCGTCGTCGCCCCGGTCCTCCGCCCGCACCGGCATGCCGTACGTGTCGTCGAAGACCGTCGTGGACGTCGTGGTACGGGGCGCCCGGCCACCGTCCAGCGTGGTCCGGGTGTGCGTGGCCGACGTGCCGACGTGTCGGGCGTCCACGGCGAAGCCGTTGAGGGTACGGGTTGCCGTCGGCGCCGACTGCCAGGGTTCGGCGACCGTGGCGGTCACCTCGGCACCGCCGGGTCCGTTGGCGACGATGCTCTCGCGGGTCGTGCCGGCGAACGCGTTCTCGTCCGCAGCGGCCGGCACGTTGCCGACCGCCACGGCGGGCAGCGTCACCGTCCGGGTGCCGCCCGGCACGGTGTCGCCGTTCATACCGCGGAAGAACCGGTTCCGTGTCTGCGTCTGCGGGTGGGCCGGGTCACCCGGATCGCCGGTCGTCGTGCGTACCCACTCGTAGCCGCGCCACTGCGACCACGTCTTGTTCTCCGGCGTCACCAGCCCGTCGTCGTCGGTGTAGTGCCACGCCGGCGGTCCGAGGTAGTCGTAGTGGGTGACGGTTCGGGGCGCGCCGCCGACCAGGTCGGCCTCGACCACGTCGGTGATCGCGTACTTGTGGAAGAAGTCGGTAATCGCAGTCGTCTGCCCGTTGGGCTTCCAGCGCACCGGATAGCACCGCACCGTGTTGTCCTGCAGGGCGTTCACATTGGGCATCCGCGAGCCGGCCACGCAGTCCTGCGGCGAGTACGTGACGTCGATCTTCCCGCCCGTCTCGGTGTTGACGGTCTTGATGCGCCACCAGTTCATGGCCGGCGACTCGTCGACGGTGTCGACCCGGTTGGGCATCCGCACGCCCACGAACGAGACGTCGGGCAGCGTGACGCTGGTGCCGCCGACCAGGCCGGTATGCGAGATCCGATCCAGCCACAGGCCGGCCCGCGTGCCGTCACCCGGGTCGGGGAACGTGTGGGTCAGCGTCCAGGACTCGACGTCCCGGTACGCGGCCGGCGTGGCGGCGGAGTTCCAGACTCGGGTGGTGACCTTCGTCAGCCGCTTGGTCGTCCAGAACGTCGGAGCGCCGACGAGGCAGGGCGCTGCGAGGCACTGCTGGTCGAACGGCGCGTCCGGCCAGTGGTTCTTGTCGTGGTTGGCGCAGTCGCTGAGGCAGCGGTCCGCGTTGGTGAGCAGGACCTGCATCGGCGCGGGGCCGGTCGAGTCGGTACGGGTCCCGTACTCGATCTTCTCCAGGTAGTTCGCGCGGTCATACGGCGCCAGGTCGCTGGAGTTGTTGTTGCGCGCGTACTTGTTCGTTTCCTTGGTGTACGTGTACGTCATGGTGTTGCCGTGGGTGTCGACCACGTAGTCCAGGCTCCAGCGCCATGCCTGCGCGCAGGACGAGGCCGCGAACGTGGCGCCGTGGCACGGCTCGTTGGCGTGGTTACCGAACACCGGCACGATCAGCGTGGAGTTGGCGGCCGGCCGGCCACCGAACCAGTACTGCGTCCCGTCGGTGGTCGTGGCGACCCAGTACTCGCCGTTTCGCGCACCGTTGCCCGCGTTGGTCAGGCGCTGGATCCGCGTGCCGTCGTCGGTGCGCAGATGCCACGAGTTGGCGCCCGGACCCTCGCTGATCAGCTCGCCGGCGTGCCCGGCCATCGACAGCGTCGCGTTGTCGGTTGCCCAGCACAGATCGCCGGTGTCCTCGGTGTTGTTGCCACCGAGCTTGTCGTCGGCGCAGCTACGGTAGCGGCGCTCGACGAACCCGGCGGTCCACTCGAAGCCCTCGCCGACCATCGACGGCTGGTTGTTCGACGCCGCCATCCGACCGTCCACACTGGACGACGAGTACTCCAGGGCGAGCGACGGTGTCGGGCCGCCCAGTGAGGGTGGTACGCGCATCGGGTACGACCAGCCGAAGTCGCCCGAGTTGTCCCCCGCCGACCAGGCGCCGGACGGAGCGAGTGTGGTCGCGGCGTAACTGCCCGCTTTCCCCGACGGGGCCGCGGCCACGGTCACCGTGGTGCTGCCGGCCGAGGCGAGGTTCACCACCGCCGACACCGTGCCACTGCGCACCTTGTTCTCCGACGGCAGGCTCCGGCCGTTGGCCGACAGCCGCAGCCGGCTCCCCCAGTCCGCCCCGTAGGCCGACCGGAACCCGGAGTAGTCCACGGTCACCCGTACCGGGCCGGGACTGTCCAACGTGGAGATTCGCAGCAGCAGGCCCGCCACCCCGGCCGCCTTCGTCGCGGCCCGGTCGGCGGTCTCGACCCGCACCACGCCGGGTGAGGCGGCGGCCGATGCCTTGCCGGCGACGGCCACCCGCTCCACCCGAACCTGTGGTCCACTCTTGGCAGCGGAGCCGCCCAGGTCCACGTCGGCCGTTCCGGCGGCCGGCCAGACGGGCGCCGGATCGTTGGACGGCCGGCCGGTCACCGCCGCCGACCGCGCCACCGGCGCCGCCTTCTTGACGGCGACCGGCTTCTCTTTCTGCGCGGTCGGTGGCGTGTAACCGAAACCAGGCTCCGCCAGCGCTGGCACCGTCACGGCGGTGACCGCGACGACGGCGGCGACCACGGCGCTCAAGCGCCGTTTGTTACGCAGCCTCGTATGCATTGATCCTCCCCATGGTCGGATCCCTTTCTTCGTGCGCTAGGGAATGCGGCTGACATCGGTCACCGCGCCCGCGTACGCGCGCACCTCGTCGATGTCGCCGGTCCAGGAGACGACGTTCACGCCGTCGAAGACCGTGCTGCCGATGTACAGCGGCCCGGTCGCGTTCCAGAATGTGCTACGCGTGATCGAGGCGAGCCGTGTGCCGTTGACGAAGATCTGGATCTGCGCCGTTGCCGCGTTGTAGACCCCGATCAGATGGGTCCACACGCCCAACGTGACAGCGCCGCCGCAGGCCGTGGTGGGCAGCTCGTACACCGTTCCGGACGGCCGCATCACCAGGCACCATCCGCTCGGGCGGGCCTGCAGCTCGAACCCGGCGAAGCGTGGACCGGCCTGGGAGACGGCGGTCGGATAGGCCGTGTCCGTCGGCGCCACGGTGAGCCGTACCCACGCCGAGACGGTGAACGACTGGTCGGTGTTGACCACCGGGCCGTCGGTGCGGGCATACCCGGTCCCGTCGAGGTGCAGGCCGGTGCCGCTCTGCCCGGCGCCGCTGGGCGGGATCGAGGCGCCCGCGCCGAAGGTCAGGTCGTGGGCCATTCCCGAGGCGTCGTACGCCGGGCCGGGGCCGACCTCGTCCATGTGCCACTCGCCCACCCTGCCCACCGCGAGCGGGTCGGCCATCGCCGCGATCTCGTTGGTCATCAGCACGCGGTTCCAGGTCTGCACCTGTGCGACGTCTCCGGCGACGTAGTCCAACAGGGTGTCGTTCCATTTGCTGCGCGCGATGGTGAACACACCGGTGGCGTTCCACGGCACGGCGGGTGCGGCCGCGCTGCCGGCCGGCGCGCCGTTCACGTAGAGCAGGACCTTGTTCACACCTGCGTCGTAGACGCCGACCAGATGCGTCCAGACGTTGACCGGGGCGCTGCCGGGAGCCACGGCGGCGGCGGTGCCCGGGTTGACCGCGTCGGAGTGCGGCATCGCGAACTCCCAGCAGCCGCAGTGCTTGGCGTACTGGAGCTGGAAGCCGGCGGTGTGCGCGCCATCCTGGCTGACGAAGGTCCGGGCGGTAGCGGTGTCGCTGACCCGTACCCACGCCGCGACCGAGAACGAGCGGCTGGTGTCCAGCAGATGGGCGGTGGCGGCATAGCTGCTCGACGTACCGTCGAACCGTGCCGCCGTGTCCCCGCCGACGATGCGGCCGGGCACGCCGAGCGTGCCGCCGTTCAGCGTCGCGACGTGACCGTTGCCGGTGTCGTCGGCCAGCGCGGTCGACCCCGCCGGATCGTTGAGCAGCCACCGGGCCACAGCCGGCGCCGGTCCCGCCACGACGAACTGGACGGTGCTGGTCGCCGTGCGACCGGCCCGGTCGACCGCCTTCGCGTAGAGCGTCTTGGGGCCACCGGATGTGGGCGTCCACGTCACCGTGACCGGGGCGCCCAGCGTCGTGGGCGTCGCCACGTTCGATGGCGGGTCGGAGAAACCCCACCGGAACGATGCGACGTCCGGCGAACTGGCGAAGGTGAAGCTGCCGGTCATGCCCACCCCGCCGCAGCCTTCGGGTGGACACCCGGCCGAGCCGGCCCGGTAGCTGTCGCCGGTCACGGTCGGCGCGACCGGGTTGGTCAGGTCGACCTGCCACTCGCAGTTGCCCGCCGACGGACTCGACCACCACGGGTCGGACGCCACCACCCGCATGTTGTAGATCCCGCCGTCGACCTCGCCGGTCGGGGTGAACTGGGCGTACCCGCCACTGGGCACCCCGCCCTGAGAGCCACCACCCCCGGGCACGTCGACCAACTGGCCGGTGGCCGGGTCGAACTTCGCGGTGGTGAACGAGGAGGTCAGGGTGTCGTTGTCAGGATCGCTCACCCGGGCGCGCAGCGTTGGCGAACCCGTGGCGACGAAAGGCCGGCTCGACCCGGACGTGCACGTCCTGCCGTCGACGGTCAACTGGTCGGGCGTGGTCGGCTGGCTGTTGTAGTTGACGGTGATGGTCGCGGTACCGAAGTTGAACCGCTTCCACTGCGAGGTGGTGCCCTCGCTGATCGCCCGCAGCCCCACGATCATGATCGGCGAACTCACGCCGACCGCGTTCTGCACCATGCTGGTGGCGTTGAACTCGACGGTGCCGACATCCGCGCAGTTGGTTCCGCCGCCGTAGCGGTGGTTGGCGTAGCCGTCCGCGACGAGGCCGGGGTTCCAGTACGGCTGCTTCTCCCACGTCGTGTCCGGGTAGATGTCGGTGGTCAACCACAGCCTGGCGTTCGAGACGGGATTACAGGTCCACGACCACCGCTGCTCGATCCGGAACGTCGCGCGCAAGACCTGCTTGCCCAACACCCCGGAAACGTCCATCCGGAACAGCGACCGGACGAGGTATGTCGGGCTGGTACACACGCCGTTGCTGCTCTTGTCGCAGACCAGGCCCGCCCCGGCACCGCCGTGCGTCGACGAGTCGTTCAGCCAGCTGCCGTTCTGCCAGAACGAACTATCCGGGTACTTGCTCGTCACCGACGTGAACTGGCTGCCCCAGATGCCGCCGTGCCAATCCGGGTCGATGAACACCGGGTACGTCACGGTCGCGTCAGCGAGGAACGCCGGGTCCGGAGTGATGGACAGCTCGTTGCCGGACACCAGTACCGGCATCACCGCCTGCCGACGTATGCCGCCCTGGTCAGCGGAGTCCCACATCAACGGCGCCGGCGCCACGAACACCGCACGGCCCTGCTCGTCGCGGGCCTCCGCACCACCGCCAGCCGTCGCCACCACGGTCAGGTCCTTTGTGGACAGACCGAATCTCACCGTCCGCAGCGCCGGGTTCGCCGCGGCGGCCCTGGTCTTGACGACCAGTACCTCTGCGAAGCCCTTGGCCGTGGCGGTAACCCGGAGGTCGACATCGGGTAGCACGCCGGCGTAGACCGCCGTATCGCCCGCCAACGTCGGTACCGGCAACGGCGCCGGCCACGACACCGTCAGTTCCCGGCCGCCCTCGGTCAGCGTGGCGAGAGGTCGCGTCCCACCACCGGAGAAGAACATCCGCTGCGCCGTCGCGATCGGTACCACACCGCCGTCGGCCGCCTTCAGCAGCGACGGGTCTACCGCCGCCCACGACCCGTCGGCCCGATGGGCCCACCGCGGCTCAACCGATTCCTCCAGCGTCATCGTGCCGTCGAGGTTCGCGAACGTCTGGGCTGTCTCGGTACGCGAGGAGACGTCCTCCACCCGGTGCCCGCACCCCCTGGCCGCCGCCAGCGCCCGTGCCCTGCTCACCTCGGTGTCCTGACACCCCGGAGCCGCCGACGCGGGCCTACCGGCCGCGGCTAGGACACCCGCCGCCAACATCGCCACCATGGCCAGGTGGATCGGAACACGATCTATCAACATGGTCCCCCCGTCCTCCGAACCCACCCACGCCGAGGGCCGATACACCATCGATGTCGCCGCCCTGGGCCTCGACCTACCCGCTCACTGTTCGGGATGTGGCACGTCCGCGACCAGGGCACTGACCGGGAACTAACCGGGCACTGAGCTGCCAAAGTCGCCATCACGACGCTGCCGGCGCACCATCGCACCCTTCTCGGTATGTTGTCGTCGCTGATGTCGATGCGACTCCAGGCGGGAAGGGTCGGGGAAGGTCCAGGTTCGCGTGTTCGGCGGGACGCTGCGAGCGCTGCGTAGGCAAGTGGGCCTATCGCAGGAGGAACTGGCCCGCAAGGCCGGAGTGGATGCGAAGACGATTCGCAGTATCGAGAGCGGCCGGCGTGCGCCGCGGCTGTCCACCATCCGGCTGCTTGCCGACGGCCTGGAGCTGACCGGTACCGCCCGGCGCGAGTTCCTCGCCGCTGCGTCTACGGAGGCGGCCAAGCCGGTCCCGGGACGGAACGGGTCGGTGGTGCCGGCCCAGCTTCCGCCGGACGTGGCCTCGTTCGCCGGTCGCACCGCCGAACTGACCGAGCTGAACAGGCTGCTGGACAGGTGCGACACGGCACGACCAGCGGTCGTGATCTCCGCGATGACGGGTACGGCCGGGA
>WNFU01005580.1_pt1 | contig 15545 bp, 13 predicted proteins | sample 5400121 | NCBI WGS metagenome assembly WNFU01 (sample SAMN13153360, study PRJNA577476) | soil metagenome | isolation source: 100 cm soil or saprolite under grassland replicate 1 | place: USA:California | collected 2016-06-15
ACGCCGCACATCGGCTGGGTCAGTGATTTCAGCTGGAATTTTATCAACGGGCCAGAGAACAACTTCGGCATGGCCCGCACCGGCGTGAATTTCGCCTTCTAAGCAGCGACAATAGCATTTACTACAGCGGCGTCCGGAAACGGACGCCGCTTTTTTGTACGCGTAAGGTATAAGAGGCGGCTTCTGAACCACGGAATGGCTTTAATGACTTTTCTAAGGCAAAGTATGGATTGGCATTTGCGAACGCTGGCCTGGGCACGAAATTATTCTGATGTCGTTCGTCGAAACCCTGGACAATTTGGCTTTGAGGAAATCGGAGGTCGTTCAACGTTTCGAGCGCCTGATCGCCCCGAAATCCAATCAGGAACTCGAAGCGATGGCGCAGACTTCGCGCTCCCTCACTCTGCAAAATTTTGGACGCACGATGCGGCTGTTCGCGCCCCTTTATCTTTCCAACGAATGCATCAACAATTGCCAGTATTGCGGCTTTTCACGCGATAATCCGATCCTTCGCGTTACGCTCGACATGGATGAAGTGATTGCCGAAGCGCAGCATCTTGCGCGTCAGGGCTTCCGTCAGATCCTTCTCGTCGCGGGCGAGCATCCAAAATTTGTGAGCCGCGACTACTTGGCTGAATGCGTGCGGGCCATCGCCCCGGATTTTTCGTCGATTTCCATCGAGGTGGGCCCGATGGAGATGGATGACTATATGCCGATTGTCGAGGCTGGCGCCGAAGGGCTCGTCGTTTATCAGGAGACGTATAATCGCGGTGTCTATGCCGAAATGCACACCGCCGGGCCGAAACGCGATTTCAATTTTCGACTCGATTGCGCCGAGCGGGGGTACGCGGCGGGGTTTCGCCGGCTCGGTATCGGTGCGCTCGTCGGTCTATCGCGTTGGCAGGATGAAGCGATCGCGCTCGCCGCGCACTTGGAACATTTATTCAAACACTGTTGGCAGGCGCAAATCACAGTAAGTTTGCCGCGCTTACGTCCGGCCGCCGGCGGATTTCGTCCGCTTTTTTCGATGACCGACCGCGAACTGGCGCAATTGGTTTGCGCGTTGCGGATTACTTTCCCGCAGCTCGGCATCGTGCTCAGCACGCGCGAGCGCGCACCGCTGCGGGACTCCCTCTCGTTAATCGGGGTAACGATGATGAGCGCCGGCAGCCACACCGAGCCCGGCGGTTATACCCGGCAAGGCCGCGAACATTTGCATCGCACTGTACGCGGACGCATCGTCGCGCCCGAATACCAGGATGGCGAAGACCAAATCGCTACCGGGCAATTCGAGATTAGCGACGAACGTTCGCCAGCCGAAATCGCCGCCGTCCTTCGCCGTCGCGGCCTCGAACCGGTTTGGAAAGATTGGGACCAGGCCCTTTGCGGACCGTGAAGATTTCACTCAATGGCGAACACGTAGATACGCGTGAAGCGAAGACGATCGCGGACTTAGTCAACCGTTGTCAATTGCCGCCACAATCCATTTTGGTCGAGCACAACGGCCTCGCCGTACATCGACACGAGTGGGAGGAGCGGCCATTGTCTGAGGGCGACCGCATCGAATTCATCCGAGTCGTCGCAGGTGGATAAACTGAATTAAGCTGGCCGCTAGATCTGCGCTGCGCTCTTCACTACGACTCGCATTCCGTCGGTTTGGATGACGGTCACGGGAGTCTGCGGGGCGATGAATTCGCCTTCGGTGACGACATCGACAACGTGATTGGCGAAACGCGCTTTGCCGCTCGGCCGCAAGACGGTGATTGCGGTGCCTTGCATTCCGGGGGTAAGCGCCAGCGCAATCGCGAAGTGACGCGGTGCACCTACCAGAGATGGACCTGGGGGATTTGAATCGATCAACGCGAATCGCCGGTAAAAGCTCGTGCGCGGCAGATAGCGCGCGAGCAGGGCGATGACGATGAATGATCCCACGATTGCGATGAACATGTTAAGCAACGGTATCGCGAGCATTTTGCCTGTTGGGAAAAAGTTTTGACCCGGGTAGCGATCGACCATCGTCCAGAGCAAGGACGCGAGTATGAGAAACACGCCTAGCACCCCGAAGACGATTGTGGTATGCGCGAAAAAGAGAATCTCAATCAACACGAGAATTATCCCGAGAATGAAGAGCGCAACGACTTCCCAACCGGCGAGTCCGGCCAGATAGTGGCCGAGGAAAAAGAGCGCGAAACAAATTGCAGAGATAATTCCGGGCAATGTCGCTCCGGGAATTTTGAATTCCAAATACGCACCGAGGATTCCACCCAGCAGCAGCAAAGGCGCGAGCGCAGTGATCCAAAATACGATCTGCTCGAAGCCGGTAGGTTCGATAGTGGCTATGTTGCCCTTGAGTTCGGCTTTCTTGGTCAAATCGGGAATCGAATCAGCGATGCCTTCTGCGAGCAACGCTTTGTTGTTGATCCGTTCAGTTGCTTCCTGCGCATTTAGAGTGAGGACCGCGCCCTTGGGATGAACGACGCGATCGCCGATTTTCACGTCCTTGTCTTTATTCATGAACGCCTCTGCGACGTCGGGATTGTGCCCGTTCTTAATCGCGGAACCACGGATGAGCGCAGACCAATATGAAATCGTCTTCTCCTTCGTGGTAGCGGGAAGGTCCTCGCCAGTAGGAAGAATTGGGGCCGCCGCGCCGATTGCGCTCACTGGGGCCATAAAAATATGTTGTGTCGCAATCGCGATGATCGCGCCAGCCGAGCCGGCGTTTGTGTTGATGAATGTGTAAGTGGGAATTTTCGTCTGGTTGAGCGCGTTCACGATATCAGCCGCCGTATCGAGTCGTCCGCCGTACGTGTTCATTTCGAAAATGATCGCGGAAGCTTCGTTGCTCTCGGCTGTTTTCACTGCACGCCGCAAAAACGCCAGGAGCGACGGCGCAACTTCACCTCGCAACGGCACGACGACCACGTCAGCTTTGTGAATCGCCTCGCGCGCATGTGCAGTTGCGGTTGTCAGCGGCAACATCGCAGCACAAAACGCGGTGATCTGCACCGTCATTCCGAGCGAAGCAAAGCGAAGGCGAGGAATCCTGTGGCGACACCTTAAAGTAATGCAGCGAGATCCCTCGACTTCGCTCGGGATGACCGGGGGCGAATTCGTTTTCCTCCATTTGAAACGCAGCCGCACTGCGTAAGTTTGGCATCGCTTTCAAATTCAAACGAGGCAAAAATAATCAGGCGCGCATGGGAACGATTCCTTCGGAGACAATCGAGCAAATCGCCGCCGCGAACGACATCGCTGAAGTGATCGGCTCGTATTTCCCGCTCAAGCGCGCGGGGGCGAATTTCAAGGCGCTCTGCCCGTTTCATCAGGAGAAGACGCCATCGCTCATGGTAAGCCCCAGCAGGCAGACATTTCATTGTTTCGGTTGTGGCGTGGGCGGGAGCGTTTTCCGGTTCGTGATGGACTATGAGCACGTCGATTTCCCGTCAGCCGTGCGCAAACTCGCCGCGCGCTCTGGGATCACGATAGTGGAGAAACGCGGCGCTGCTGATGAAGAGCGACAATATGAGACGCGTCGGACGTTGCTAAAGCTGCACGCCGAAGCTGCTGAATGGTTTCATGAAAATTTGGTTAAGAGGGAAGTTGGCGAACCAGCGCGGAAATATCTAAAACAGCGCGGAATCACGGCGGAAATCGCCAAACGTTGGCAGCTCGGTTACGCGCCGGACGAATGGGATGCATTCGGGAGCTGGGCGCGCGCGCGAGGCTACGATGCGCGCGACCTGATTACCAGCGGCCTGGTCAGGACCAAGGACGAAGCCGACTCCGACCAAAATCAAACCTCGAACCTCAAAGCTCAAACCTCATACGATCGTTTTCGCGGGCGCATCATGTTCCCAATACACAACGACGTGGGCGAAGTGATCGCATTCAGCGGACGGCTTCTGAAAGACGAGGAAGGCGCAGCGAAATATTTGAACTCGCCCGAGACGCCGCTTTTCCGGAAAGGCAACGTGCTCTTCGGCCTGCACAAAACCAAGCGCGCATTGATCGAGACCGATTGCGCGATCGTCTGCGAAGGCCAGATCGATTTGATCAGCTTGTTCGAAGCGGGAATCACGAACGTGGTCGCGCCACAGGGCACAGCGTTTACGGAAAATCAGGCGCGAATCCTGAAGCGTTTTGTGGATGAAGTGGTTCTCTGTTTCGACTCAGATGCGGCTGGTGCCAAAGCCGCCGAGCGTTCTCTCGATGCGTTGTTGCAAAACGATTTGATCGTGCGCGTAGTGGAGCTGCCAGTCGGGGAAGATCCCGATTCCCTGGTTCGTCGGGAGGGGAAAGAGAAATTCGAAAATCGTGTCGCGAGTGCGCAAGATTTTTTTGATTACTGGATCGAGCGCGAAATGGAGGCGGTGGACGTGAGCTCTCTGGGCGCGAAAATGCAGGTCGCGCGCAGACTGGCTGAGACCGTCTCGCGGGTACACGATCCGCTCATGCGCGGGGAGGTGGTGAATAGAGCGTCTGCGCGCCTGGGTGTCTCTCCAGCGGATTTTGGAACACTTCTCTCGACAAGGCCGCGCGGAACCGCTTCCTCGGAGGGACCAGAGTCAGCGCGTGCTCAGGCTGCGCCAGGGCCGCGACACGACATTGCGATGCTTTGCCTTTTGGCATTGCGCGATGAGCCGGTACGAAATTTTCTGCTCGCGCAAAATTGGCGCGAGACTCTCGAGCAAGCGCCGGATGCGGAAATTCTCATCCGGATTCTTCAAAGTGAGCTGCATCCGGATGATCCTGCGTCGCTCAGCGCTTTCATGGCCACGCTTCCCCCCGCCGAAGAGGCGCTTGTGTCAGCATGGCTGCTGCAAAAAGTGCCCGCTGCCGCAGAAACGATGGTTGAGAAATGGTGGCTTGGGATTCGCCATGCGGTGCTGCGGCGTCGGCTGAAGGCCGCACAGAACCGCATAAGGCTTCCGGAACTGAGTACTGGGGACATAATAAATTTGCAAAAACAAATCCTTGACCTGCAGGAACAGCTCCACGAGCTTTCGCAGCCCGCCGGCGCGGCCGACAATTAGGTGTCGATCAACTGCCGCGCGGAAGGTCGAACGTCTTAGTCAAATCCGTAACCGTACTATCTTGGCCAGGCATTCGAAACGAAGGGGAGGCAGGCGACAGTCGTCGGCGCAACGGCTTAATCGAAGCCACCGTCGCCGCAGCATATCAAGAAGACCTTTCGCTTCTCGAAAGAATCGGAAAAAACAGCCAGGAATCGCGGCGCTCAAAGTCAAGCGCATCAGATCCGGCTCGACACGGCGTGATAACGGATCGCTGCCCGAGCCATCGCGGCAGCTGTCGGCCTCTGTTCTATTTTCGACTAGTGAAGTCCAGAATCGCATTCGCGAACTGATCAAGCTGGCAAAAGAACAAGGCTACCTAACGTTTGACGATCTAAACGAGGCGTTGCCCGAGGGGGTCACCGACGCTGATGAACTGGATCTTATCCTGACGCGACTGCGTCGCCTGGAGATCGACATTATCGAAGCGTCGGAGGTGGATCGCTACAAAGACGGTAAGAAAGACGCAGACGAGGAGGACGAAGAGGAAGAGAGAACGGAAACCAAGGTTGATATTCTGGACGACCCGGTGCGGATGTATCTCAAGCAGATGGGCCAGGTCCCACTTCTGACCCGGGAACAAGAAGTCGAAATATCCAAACGGATCGAAGAAGCCGAGGGAATGGTGCAGAAGCACATCAGTCGCTTTGGCTTTGTTGCGCGCGCCCATCTGGATCTCGCCCAAAAGCTGTTCGAGGGCCGGGAACGGTTCGACCGGGTGATTCTCGACAAAAAAATCGAGAGCCGGGAAAGATATATGAAGAACCTCCCGCGGCTGTGCAAACAGGTGGAACAATTAAGCGCGTCGATTACCAAGCGATTTTGCGATCTTGCACGCAACTCTTCGAAGAAACGTTCCCAGAAGTTCAGGGCCTTGCAAAGAACCATGGCTTCGCTGCAGCGGATTTATCCGCATTTTTATCTCAAGCAGAGAGTCACGGAGGAATTTGTCCACCTGGCGGACGACGCGCACCACACGTCGCTTTACCTGCAAACCGAGATCGCCAAAAATTCTCGCAGTCAAAAAAGGCGGCTGCAACTTCAGAACAAGATGCGCGAGTTAGAGAAGAGCCTGTGGTTTTCGCTTTCTGCGTATGCAGAAGAGTATCGAACGCTGAAGGGTTGGCTGCGCCAGGCATTCAAGGCCAAGACTGAAATGGTGGAGGCCAACCTCCGTCTCGTTATTTCCATTGCAAAAAAATATACTAATCGCGGTCTGTCGTTTCTCGACCTGATCCAGGAAGGGAATATGGGACTAATGAAGGCAGTCGAGAAATTCGAATACCGGCGGGGCTACAAATTTTCCACTTACGCGACGTGGTGGATTCGCCAGGCCATCACCCGCTCCATCGCGGACCAGGCGCGCACGATTCGAATTCCCGTCCACATGATTGAGACGATTAACAAGCTCATGCGTGTACAGAAACAGCTGGTGCAGGAATATGGGCGAGAACCGTCGCCCGACGAAGTAGCCGAAGAAGTGCTCCTGCCAGTGGATCGGGTTCGCGCGGTCCTGAAGATGGCGCAGCAACCAATCTCGCTCCAGTCTCCGGTAGGCGAGAGCGAAGAAACAAATTTCGGCGACTTTATCGAGGACAGAGGCGCCGAAAACCCGAGCGATATGACTGCCATTGTTTTGCTGAAGGAAAAAATCAAGGACGTGCTGGAGACGCTCACTGATAGGGAACGGCAAGTGCTCGAGCAGCGATTTGGGCTGGTCGATGGATACAGTCGAACCTTGGAAGAAGTAGGCCGGCAGTTCCAAGTTACTCGCGAGCGCATTCGCCAGATTGAAGCAAAGGCCTTGCGCAAAATGCGGCATCCAACACGAATCCGACAACTGGAGGGGTTCCTTGAAGCCCCCGGAATTTGAATACGGATTTTCAGCGCTCATTCGAGCGCAACTTCCGACTCTGCAAATAGTTCAATTGACTGGAGACTATGGAACCTCAAGATGACAAAGAGTTGTGGGATATTCTCGGCCGTGTTCCCGAGCCCACGCTTTCGCCATTCTTCGCCCGGAACGTGCTGAGAAAGATCCGCCAGAGAGCAACCCGTTTCGAGCGGGCGCGGAACTGGTTTAGCCTGCGGAGACTTGCCGCAGCATCCGCTGTAGCAATACTCCTGGTCGCCATGGCTATCGCCACGCATCATCCAGTCTCGCGGACAGCGTCTGCAAATGATTCAGACGTGGTGGCTAAAATCGATCCACAAGATTATGACGTCGTGGCTGATCTGGATGAATTGATCGCCTGGGATGAAAATACCGTGTGGGAAGAAAAGCCAACTTTGTAAAGTAATCGTCGCTTCGTCGGTTTTCGCTTTGTTCTGCACTGCCGCGCAAGCGCAACCACAACCACATCGGCCCATGGGTCGGCCGCCGAGCGGACCTCCTCACGGGCCACCGTCAGGCTCGAGCATTCGCGAGCGGTGGATGGCACTTCCTCCAGAGGCCCGGCAAAATTTCCGGCGCAACGCCGAGCGTTGGATGCGCATGAGTCCTGAGGAGCGCAACGTCATGCGCCAGCGAGAGAATCTGCGACGTGAGACCATCAAGCGGGAGACTGAAGCGGCGCTTCGCGAATCCGGCCTCCGCCTGAATCCGCAGGAACGCGCTGTATTTGAATCCCGCTACATTCAGGAACGCCGAAAAGTGGAACAAGCGCTCCGGCATCAAATCGAAGCGGAACGACAGCAGCAACTTCCGGGGCTCATTCAGCAGTTGAAAAAAGAGTTCCAAATTGACCAGCCGGTCAGAAGTCCCGCCACCAAACCGGCGGAGTCGCCTAATCCAAAAAAGTAGAGCGGGACTTTTCCTCTTTTTGCACATTCCCCGCAGGGAAAGGATTTGCCCCCCTGAAAAATGCTGCTGGCTCGAAATTGCTTTCGAGCCAGCTCAGTCTGGATTTTTAGATCCTACGTCACCTTAGTACCGGTAATAATGGTGGTGACGATGGTGGCGGTAGTAATACCGGTGTCCGCCGTACCAATAGAATGAAGGCCCATTATAGTAGCCATAGTACGGATACGGCCGGTAATAACGGTACGGCTGGTAATAGCCATATGGGTAATATCCATAATACCCTGGTCCCATCCCTATTCCGACCGAAACGCCAGCGTCAGAACGCTGCGCGGGAACGAAAGCCAGTACCCCTGCCATCAATCCGATTAAGAGAAGTTTCTTCATTATCTTACCTCCTACAGATTAAACAGGGCAGCGACGGGAAAGTTTTTCGATTTATTCGGCTGGAAGGGCCTCGGGATACCCCGTGATGCAAACATTTTGCCCAATCCGTCGATACGAAACACGCTGAAGACGCAACGCATTCCCAGTGTTTTCGGCTCCCCGACCTGGGAACGCGATTACTGGTCCTCCGCTCAAGATCGGGCCCAGGTAAAGTTGCACCTTGTCAATGAGCCGCGCATCGAGCGCCTGGCCCAGCACTTCGCCGCCGCCTTCAATCAGCACGCTCGTGATACCTCGTTTGCCAAGATTTTTTAGCACGGTAGCCAAAGATTTACCGCGACAAATCAGCGTTCGTGAAGCGAACCGGTCAGAAAATAAGTGAGCGCGCCGTGGCAGCTTGCCTGAATGGGTCACCACGACGCGCCAGGGCTGTCGCGCCTGGCGCAGACCGCGCACGGTTAATCGTGGATTGTCCACTCGTACCGTGTCCGCTCCAACGAGCACCGCGTCCACGCGCCCGCGAAGCTCACGTGCGTGGCGGCGGGCCAAACGATCTGTGATCCAACCAGGCTCGCCGGGAGGCCGCGTCAAGCGACCATCAAGCGACATCCCGCATTTTGCGATGACGAAAGGGCGCCCACTGACGATCCACTTGTTGAAAGCCTCGTTAAGCCGCGCGCACTCATCGGCCAATATGCCTTCTCGCACTTTGACGCCCGCGTTTCGCAATTGCTTGATGCCTTTGCCGGAGTGGCGCGGATTTACGTCAGTTGCGCCGACCACCGCGTTTTTGATTCCAGTTTTGATTATTGCGTCTGTGCACGGAGCAGTGCGCCCTGCCGTGGAGCACGGCTCCAGAGTCACGTACAGCGTGGCGCGCCCAGGCACGGGCGCGGCGAAATCGCGGAGACATTCAATCTCAGCGTGATCGCGACCCGCTTCCCGGTGGTGCCCTCTCGCTACTATTCGATCGTCAATGACTAGAACTGCTCCCACAGCTGGATTGGGGCTCGTCTGGCCGAGCGCTTTTTTTGCCTCGTTTAGCGCAGCGCGCATGAATTGTTCATCTCGTTCCCTCGTCATGGCTTCGAGAGATGAATAATTGTTCTCGCCTGTCGAAGCAACGCGGGTTCAGCGATGCGACTGATTCATCGCTTGGTGATGGGACGTGGAGACCACTCAATATCCCAGCGAACGCAAGAGCTTAAATCCGTGCCTGGAGGGATTCGAACTCCCAACCTTCATCGATCACACCCTTAGGGTGCAACAACTTTATTGATTCAGCCGGGGTTTTGTCGGGGAACTTGGTTCCGACATTTCCGTAGTAGAGAGTACAAGTGAAAGCACCCCCCAGACGGACCGGTAGTGTGCTGCACGGCCAACTGCAAGCACGGAATCACAAAGCGAAGTTGACGATCAAAACGAAAAGCTCACGTTTTGATGCTTTGGTCGCGCGTTACTATCCGGCTGTTTACAGCTTCGCTTGTCGATTGACTGATGACCCTCGGGAAGCAATTGCGCTAACCCGCGACGCATTCAATAGCACGCGAAAGCAATTGCGGAGTTGTTGCGATGACAACGTGTTTGCCTCAATCCTAATATCCACTGTAATCCGGGCAGGTCTGACCGCCGCTTGAATTGAGCCTCATGCAATGCCCGCTTTGGCCCGGCACTCGGCGTCCTGGACATCGATCTTGCTAAGCAGGTCATCCAGCGTCTCACTGGTGTCGCCACAGGCGGCAATGCCTAGCAAAAGCATACACCTCAGACAAAGGTCGTGACCGACCCGGACTGTCGTTCCACATTGCGGACACACAACCGGCTCTTCTTGCAGATAGATTGAAACAGAAATGCTGTTCATCGGAAATGCTCAAGTAAACAGGCAGAACAAGGCAGGCAAGATTGACCAAAATCGAGTATCTCTCTCCTGCTATCTTCCACTCTCCCCCTCCCTTTAACCTTACTACGGAAAGTCTGCGGTGAAGTTCCTGACGACCTCAATCCAGAATGCGAATCTCGCCAGAGCCGAAGCACGCACGGCCCTTCGCGTAATCAATTGCCTGCATAACGACACTCTCATACACCTGCCAGCCGTTTCGGAATGGTCTGATTTCGATGATTGTCATAAGCAAATCAATATTGCGGTGCCAATTCGCCGATATATGTTCCCATGAACACGATCCCATGCAATCGATAAAAGGCCAATTAGGCGAGCCACTTAGAATGCGCCGAAACATCACCAACGAAACCTGGCACCAAATTAAGACCGCCTACGCAAGCGGCATCGGTCTGCGCGAGATCGCGCGCAAAATGGGTATTCCACCCGGAACCATTCTGTCCGCGCGTGCCTGGAGGGATTCGAACCCCCAACCTTCTGATCCGAAGTCAGAAGCTCTATCCGGTTGAGCTACAGGCACACCGAGAAATTTGAAATTTGGTATTGCGCAGACGCGGCAGGGCCTGCCCGCCGTAGCCTTGGCGAAGGCGGGTGGCCGACGGGACTCGAACCCGCAACAACCAGAACCACAATCTGGGGCTCTACCATTGAGCTACGACCACCATTATTGCCGCAGAAACAAGATTTTAAAATTTGAATCTTTTTTTGCAAATAAAGGACTCGACTTTCTTCGGTCTCTCCGGTAATTCTCGCCGCCGGTGGACCGGAATTCTGCCCGCAGCTGGCTTATCTTTGCGCCTCGCCATCGCGTGAGGCGCGCCGCCGCGGCTTTGCTCGCTCTCGTTCTTTTCGTCGGGGCTACGCGCGTTCTTGTGGGACAGCAGGATGATCCGAGCGAAATTTTTCTTAAAGCGTATCTCTCCGCACAACAGGGCGAGAAGCTGGAGCATGAAGACCGGTTCAAGACGGCCCTGGCCAAATATCGATTTGCTGGAAGCCTGATCGCGCAGTTGCGCAGGTTGCACCCTGATTGGCAGCCGGCGATCGTGGAATATCGCGGTCGCAAGATCAGCGAAGGAATCCTGCGAATTCAGGAGAGAATAACGAGGCAAAACCAGTTAAGCGCCAGCGCGAATCCTTTGCCCGAGATTGCGCCCGCGCCGCCCGAAAGTGAAGGCTGGTCCGAGCCCGGGCCTGAAGTTGTAGCGGTGCAACCGAGCGAAGCCTCCAGCGAGGCGTCGCGTAATGCTGCGAGCAAAGAGGCAACAAAAAAAATGCGCGGCAAAGTGGATCAACTGCAAGCCGCACTCGACAAAGCGAGAAAATCAGAAGGTCAGGCGCGCGATGAACTTGTAAAAGCACAGGAATCATTGAGAGCGGCCCAGGCATCGCAGGAAAATAGCGCCCGGGAGGAGCAGCAATTGCGCTCGGAGATTGCCCACTTGAAAGACGCCGTCGCCGCCGCGGATGAAGCGCGTGTGGCAGCGGAAAAGCAAGGGGACGATACTCAGGCGAAATTTGCAGAGGCAAACGAGCAAATCACTGCGCTTGAGCACCAGCGCGATGAAGCCCTCGCCCAATTGAGGGTCGTGCAAGGATCCGAACAGGGCGTCCAGTTGCTCTTGGCCGAGAAGGACGATTTGCAACAAAAACTGGCAAACGCGGAGGGAACGGTGCGAGACCTTGGCGAGAGCGATCCGGTAAACGCGAAGATATTTGCCGAGATGAACGAGCAAGTCGCGCAGCTTCAAGAGCAGTTGAGCGAAAGCCAGAAAAGAAATGACTATTTGACCGCAAGAGCTGCGGAGCTTGCCGTTCAGTTGGATGAGGCAGGCACGGAGCTTCAAGTTGCGAAGCTGGCCGGCGCAAACAGCGAGGAGTCCACCCAGCTCGCGAGAGAAAACGAGCTCCTGCGAAACATCGTCGTGCGCGAGCGCCAGGAAGAAGCCCGCCGGGGCGAGACAAGGAAACTGGTCGTAGCGGAGCTGGATAGATTGAAGATCAGATCGGAGACGTTGAACAAGCAGATCGAATTTCTCGCGCAGCCGGTGACAAAATTAAACAGCGAAGAGCTAGCTTTGCTGCGGCAACCCGTGGTCTCAGTGTCAGACCAGCGCGCCGGCTTATTTAAAGCGAGCTTTGTGTTTGAAAAAAAATCGGCAGTGAATTCGATTGGCGCTGCGACAGCGAACGCGAACGCAACATCGGGCAGCGAGAGCGATGCGGGAACGAACAGGGCCGCTCCCTCCAAAACCGATGTACCGCCAAAAATCCAGGGTCTCGCCCGCGCGGCCGGAAAGAATTTTCAGCAGGGCAACTATAGGGCGGCCGGAAGGCAATATCAGCAAATCCTGGCCGAAGATCCAAACAACCTTGACGCGCTTTCCAACCTTGGGGTTGTTTATATTCGCAGCGGCAACTTGCAGGCCGCGGAGTCGGTGCTCGAAAAAGCCGTGGCCATTGCGCCGGACAACGATTTTCTGCTCACCACGCTGGGCGTTGTTCAGTATCGGCAATCGAAATTTGACGAGGCGATCGTGCAGTTAACGAAGGCGATTGCGATCAACCCAAAAAGCGCTACCGCTCACAACTATCTCGGTATCGCCGCCAGCCAGAAAGGGCGACAGCAAGAGGCAGAGAAGGAGATCCTTCAGGCGCTCGCCAACAATCCGGACGACGCCGATGCGCATTTTAACCTCGCGGTCATTCTCATCACCACGCAGCCGGGCTCCAAAGAACTCGCCAAAGAACATTATGCCCGGGCCACTGCGCTGGGCATAGAACCGAGCCCGTCCCTCGAAAAATTGTTGCAGTGACTCCCGAGGTCGAACGCCGACCTATTCTATCAGACCTCCAAACTCAGTGTGCAACCATTTCTCACTGCTAACTGGCGTTACCTTGCGATGCTGAATTACACCGTCGATCCTCGCCTGCTGGCGCCGTTGGTTCCGCCCGGTACGGAGATCGACTTTGAAAATGGCGAGACCTTCCTAAGCGTGGTCGGATTTCTGTTCCTCGATACACGCCTCCTCGGACTTCCCATTCCGCTGCACCGCGATTTCGAAGAAGTCAACTTGCGTTTCTACGTGCGGAGAAAATCGGCGGAGACATGGCGGCGCGGCGTGGTTTTCATAGGGGAACTTGTGCCGCGTCGCGCAATCGCTTTCGTCGCGCGGGGGTTTTACGGAGAAAATTATGTTGCCGTCCCCATGAAGCACGAAGTCGAACATCTCGATGAGAATTTGAAGGTGGAATACTCGTGGCGACGCGGCCGCAAATGGGAATCACTTAAAATGACGGCGACCGGCGAGGCCCAAACTATTCCAGCAGGATCACACGCCGAGTTTATCACCGAACATTACTGGGGTTACACTTCTCTTCGGAGCGGCTGCGGCGAATATCGAGTCGAACATCCCCGATGGAAAATCTGGAACGCGACGGGCTTCGAATTCAACGCAGACGTCGCAACTCTCTACGGCGAACAATTCGCTGGGACATTAAACCAGCCACCCCGATCCGCATTTATTGCGGACGGCTCGCCGATCACAATTTATAGGCGCGAGATTTTGTAGGGCGCCGCAATCGTTATTTCGCCAGCAATTGCCTGAGCACAAACGGTAAAATCCCTCCGTGCCGGTAATAATCGATTTCTATTGGCGTATCGATTCGCAACTTCAGCGGCACCGAGCGCCTTTGACCTTTGCTTTCGATCTCAAGTGTTAGGTTTTGCCCTGGTTTGATGTCATTCGACAGCCCGGTAACCGAAAAGATTTCCGAGCCGTTGAGTCCCAGCGATTGCGCCGTTTTTCCGTCGGGAAATTGCAATGGCAACACGCCCATCCCGACAAGATTCGATCGATGAATCCGTTCGAAACTCGCGGCGACCGCTGCCTTCACACCTAACAACCGCGTTCCCTTCGCGGCCCAGTCGCGCGATGAGCCGCTGCCGTATTCGTGCCCGGCAAAGATAACCAGCGGAGTATTAGTCTCCGCGTACTTCATCGCCGCATCAAAGATCGATATCTGCTCGCCCTCGCCATTCTTTGAACCGCCAGTCCGGCTCGGACCGAAATATTTCGTTACGCCGCCTTCGGTCCCGGCCACCATCAAATTCTTGATCCGCACGTTTGCGAACGTTCCGCGCGTCATCACCAGATCGTTACCGCGCCGGCTGCCGTAGCTGTTAAAATCTCTCAGCTGAATCCCACGGGAGATTAAATATTTCCCGGCTGGCGAAGTTTCTTTGATCGCTCCCGCAGGCGAAATGTGATCGGTCGTTACCGAGTCGCCGAATATCCCAAGGGCGCGTGCACCGCGAATCTCCTCGATATGGCCCGGCTCCATCGAGAAATTCTCGAAAAACGGCGGCTCATGAATGTAATCGCTCTTCTCGTCCCACCGGTAAACATCCCCGCTGCTCGATGGAATCTCGTTCCACTTTGGATTTTGATCGGCAAAATCGCGATAAAGTTTGCGGAACGTTTCTGGCGCGAGAGCGGATTGCATGACGTGCCGGATTTCGCCGAGAGTCGGCCAGAGATCGCGAAGGAAAGTTTCTTTGCCGTCCTTGTCCCTGGCAAGCGGGTCGCGGGAAAGATCGATGTGAACTCGACCGGCGAGGGCGAAGGCCACCACCAGCGGCGGCGACATTAGAAAATTTGCCTTGATGTGTTGATGCACCCGCGCCTCGAAATTGCGATTCCCCGAAAGCACTGAGGCAGCAACCAGATCGTATTCATTAATCGCTTTCTCGATGTTTGGATGCAGCGGCCCGGAGTTGCCGATGCAGGTCGTGCAACCGTAGCCGACAAGATTGAATCCGAGTTGGTCGAGATATTTTTGCAGTCCGGTTTTCGCCAGATAATCGGAAACAACGCGCGAACCGGGCGCGAGCGATGTTTTCACCGCAGGATCGACGCGCAGACCGCGTTCGACCGCCTTTTTTGCAAGCAGGCCGGCCGCGATCATGACGCTCGGATTACTCGTGTTTGTACAGCTCGTGATCGCGGCAATAAGCACGCTGCCGTGCCCGATATGACTTCGCCCTCGCGTGAACACTTCCCGCGATTCAGCTTCGATTTCCTTGGCGAGATCGGGTGTCGGCCGGTTAGCAATCATCTCCAGCTTGTTGCGTTCTTCGCCGGGGCTGATTCCCTGATCTTCTTTGGTGTCCGTCGAAAACATTGCACCGTTTCGCGGCGCGCTGCCGTTCAATTCCACGAGATGTCTCTCGCGAAGATCGACATTCTGTTTCCCATATCCCCCGTCGCGTACGGGTTTTTTGAGCAATTCGCGAAATGTTTTTCCAAGCTCGGGCAAGTTGATCCTGTCCTGCGGCCGTTTCGGTCCGGCGACGCTCGGCTGAACGTCCGCCAGATCCAAATCG
>WNFU01019572.1_pt1 | contig 15543 bp, 13 predicted proteins | sample 5400121 | NCBI WGS metagenome assembly WNFU01 (sample SAMN13153360, study PRJNA577476) | soil metagenome | isolation source: 100 cm soil or saprolite under grassland replicate 1 | place: USA:California | collected 2016-06-15
AATTCGCCACGAGAAATGACGACATCAGTTTTAATTCTGATGAAATGTCGAACAATCAGCACGAGCGCTGCTGCGCAATTGTTCACTACAGTCGCCGCTTCTGCTCCGCAAAGTAACGCGAGCGCATTCTCGATGTAACGGCCGCGCCGGCCGCGCTCGGCTGTTGGAAGATCGTATTCGAGATTTGAATAACCTGATCCGATTTCGTTCGCTGCGCGAACAGCTTCACTCGCTAACGGCGCACGCCCAAAATTTGTGTGAACAACGATCCCGGTACCGTTAATGATCGGCTGAAGCTTGCTGGTGCGAAGGTCATCAATCGAGTGGCGAACAAGAGTTACAATTGATTCAAAATCAGGCACCTCCCTGGCTGCGCGAATCCGTGAAAGTTTTCGACGAATAGCATCGACAACAACGGGCCTCGGCAGATCACAATGGCCCACTGCGTCAAGGATCCTGCCGACGGCAGGAATTTGGCGCCGTGTAATTGGCTTTACTCTGTCATGCATATCAATGGACCACGGCGCCGTCGTGGTACGATTTTTCCGATCACCGCAGCGGAGGCTGTGCCCGCTTTTCGCAGGACTCTCAGCACGTTTTCAAGATCCGCTTCGGCCACGCAAAGGAGTAATCCACCGCTGGTCTGCGCATCGGTTAAAAGAATTCTGCGCGCCTCATCCGTGTTCGCCCAATCGACAAGGATAGTGGTCGCATTGAGATTTTGACGACTTCCTTCCGGAACACAGCGCAGCTCGATAAGGTCTCCGATTTCCTGGCTGATCATCGGCACGGCGGCGGGATCGATGTCGGCGGAGACGCGACTGGCCCGGCACAACGAAACCAGATGCCCGATCAATCCATAGCCTGTGATATCGGTGGCCGCGCGGACAAGTCGAAGCTCGGCGAGCTCAGCGCCAGTGATGTTGATCTTCGACATCAGTGCCACCACTTTTTTTCCAAGCGCCCGCGACGCAATTCCACGTTTAATTGCAGTGGTGGCGATGCCGGTGCCAAGCGGTTTAGTCAACACAAGCAGGTCGCCGGGATGTGCCTTAGCATTCGTGGTGAGCCGCCGAACATCGACGATTCCTGTGACGGCGAGCCCATAAATCGGTTCGGGATTTCGAATGGAATGACCGCCAATAATGACGCATCCCACTTCGGCTGCCTTGGCAAGACCACCGCGCAAAATGGAAGAAACGACTCTCGGTGGAACCAGATCAGCAGGGAAACCAACGATGTTGAGAGCCGTCAAAGGCCGTCCGCCCATGGCGAAAATATCGGATAGCGAGTTGGCGGCGGCGATCTGCCCGTAAGAAAATGGGTCGTCCACAATTGGCGTAAAGAAATCAACTGTCTGTACAAGCGCGCGATGCCGATCCAGACGGTACACGCCCGCGTCGTCGAAAGTTTTCGAGCTCACGAGCACATTGCGGTCTAATGAAATGGGAAGCTGCGGCAAAACTTGTCGCAGGGCCTGCTGGCTCAATTTGGAAGCTCACCCCGCACAGGAGGAGAGCGAGGTCAGTTTTCGGATTTGCTCGCGCGACATCGAGATCACCTCCTTTCCATGGAGTTCTTTGCCGCCCGCAGGACGGCGCTGGCTACATAGCAATCGAAAATCGAAAATCCAAAATCGAAAATGAAGAGGCGGAGAGGGTAGGAATCGAACCTACCTCGCCACTTGCGCGGCGGCGACGGTTTTGAAGACCGCGAGGGCCACCAGGCACCCTTCACTCTCCCGATTGCGGATTGCCCGCCGCGGCGGGTAAACTCCTTGCGGATTGCGGAATTAAGAAAAAATGTCGAACCCAACTGTAGGGAAGGGCGTCGCCTTCCCATCACGGGAAGCTGACAGCTTCCCCTACAGAAAAATTGGCGATTACTTGAGCTTTTTGACCGCCTTGACGATGTCGTCGAAGTCCGGCCAGTCGCCGGTGTCGAGCTTGGAATGGAGCAGTTTGCCATTGGCGCGAATCTCGAAAGCGCCGCCGCTCGAGGGAATCAGCGTGAGCGACTTGATGCGCTCGCCGAGCTCAAGAATTTTGGCCGCCAAACTGACGGCCTTCGGCGTGTAGTTTCAAACAACGCAGTATTCGATCGAGACCTCGGTTTTCACCGACAAACTCCTTTCCGAAAACGAAGTTATCGATGCGATTAATGGCGGTCAAGAAATGTGCGAGAATAGTGCCGCTCGTTGCTAAACCTCAATGACAAGAAGTATAGCCGCAGCCCGCTCCACTCGGGCTGCGGCATCTCCACTTGAGCAAACCGCGGAAATAACCGCGGCTTTCAGCCCTGAAGGCGTGACCCCCCAGAGATTCTTAGAAGGCGAAATTGAGTCCGCTTCGGAACATTCCGAAATTATTTTTCGGTCCGTCGATTACGCCGAAACTCAGATCGTTCGTCCAACCGAAGTGTCGCGCGATTCGAAATTCGAGACCAGCCCCGAATTGGCCGAGCACTTTGGTTTCGCTAGCGAAGTGTTCGGTCTGCGCATTGACAGCGAAGGCGTCCGGCGGCCCCTGTGTGTGAAGGGTGTCCCTTTCGCCGCCGCCGAAAATCGCACCCACACCCGCCCACGCATAAGGTGCAAAACGGGTGCACGGAATTGGATAACGCAACGTAAGCGTGCCAAGGACAGCGCCGACAGTATGATTGTGATTGATTCTTCGGTGAACAAATATCGGGACCGCCTGATCCTCGAAGATATCGAAACCAGGCTTGTGAGCGTCCAGTGCAAATCCCTCAACACCAAGACCAGCATAGCGACAGAAGAAATATTTAATGTCGCCTCCGCCGCCCCACGCGTGGTCGCCGCCAATGTAGCGATCATACGTGCCGAGCACAGGATTGCCTTCACTGGTGCTTTGTACGATGTCCACTAGCGAAGGATTAGGAGCGAACTCGGTGTTGGTGAATGCATAAGTGCCCCAGAGATTCACATTCCATTCGCGATCGCCGTACCATTGCGGGCAGGGCGGCACGTACGCGACCTGCTTCATTTCTTTTCCCGAATCTTTCCCCGAACGGGCGTAGGCAACGTCGGAGTAATAACGGAATCGTGTAGATACGGGAGCTTCGGCTTCGGCGCGTTCGTTACCAAAGAGCCAGGAGAAGGCAACAAACACATCGGCCACTGGCGAGTCGTCCGTACAGCCGAACAAAGGCGAAACGTCAAGGCGCGTGCTTGCTGTCGGTTTCCACGCGACTGTTGGACCGATGACGAAGCTGTTCAGCGGATCACCGCGCGTGTCTTTGGTGGTGACGTTCTTATACTGCATTTCCAGACCGACTTTCAGACGTTCGTTGGGCAAGAGAATGGGAGTCATGACGCTTTGTGAGAAGCCCCATTCGCGGCCGCGGTCGCCGGTATTCTCTTTTTCGAAGAACCAGTTCATGGCCCATTCAAAGCGCCCTGCAAACTCTTGGGCGAGGAGCAAACGAAATTCGTAGGCGTCGGGAACTTTGGGCGGGCCGCCCTCTTCCTCTTCTTCTCCTCCCCCTGGAGGAGGTGGAACTTCTTCGTGTCGAATGGTGCCTACGCCGAATTTGTACTCGGCGAAAAATGTCGGATTGAGCGGAATCTTGTTCCAATCAGCAAGCGCCCATCGGGCTTCCAAACTCACTGTCTCCGCGCCGCCGCCACCATTGAATCGTTCGAACTTTGCTTCTGCCGCGACCCCAAAACGATAGGGTAAACCCATTTCAATTTCCTGCGTGAAAAGGTGATCGGGCGGTCCATGACGGAAGCCCTGGCCCTCGTAAATCTCGCCAAAGAAAAACGCCCATGGCGGCAATACATAAGCCTGCGTTGTGTTGGAAAAACGGCTGCGCGAAATTCCTGGAGGTGCGCCGTATGCGCTGGGCACTTCCTCGCCCGTGACAACGATCTCCTCCTCGGCAGTAACCTGCGCCTGAATCGAATGATTAAAGGCAGGACTAACAAACGAGACGCCCGCCATCAAAAGGGTGAGGTGCGGAAAAGTTGAGCGGAGAAAATGAGTCCTAAACATGAGGATGTCAGGTTAAGGTTGATTGATAATTCGGAATGTGCGCAGATCATTACAAAATTGTAATAATTAGCAAGATAAATTTTCAGGCTGTAGCCGCGGGCGCTGACCGCGGCTTTATGGCCCAAGAAGAAGGCGCGAGGCCCGCCAGGATCGCCGATTCTGGCTACAGAGGCTGCTTTGGAAAGAGAAGCGTCACGGTTGTGCCGCGACCAATCTCACTCTCAATTTTTGCCGATCCGCCGTGAAGATCGATAATCGATTTTACCAGCGCCAAACCCAGGCCTGCGCCATCGGAGCCGCGCGATGAATCGGCACGGTAAAACCGATCGAACACACGTGGCAAGTGTTCGGGTGCTATGCCACGGCCGTTATCCCTGACCGCGACTCCGAAATCAGCATCGCGTTTCGAAAGCGCAATTTGAATTGAACCGTTCTCTGGAGTGAAGCGCAGCGCATTGTCGAGCAGGTTGCCAAGCGCGCGCTCAAACAGGTCGGGGTCGGCATAAATTTGCCCGTCGCCGCTGCAATTGATCGTGACGTGATGGTCGTCTGCAACGGTTTGATAAAACGCCGCAATTTTCTGGACTGCCGCGCGCGCGTCGAATTGCTTCCGCGCAATTGGTTCGCGCGCTGCATCCACTCGCGCGACAAAAAGTAAATTATCCACGATTCTGGAGAGCCGTTCGCATTCGTCAACGGTGGACTCGATGGTGTCGCGATACTCGGCAGCCGTGCGATCCCGCGTGAGAGCAACCTGCGCTTCGCCGATCATATTGGCAATGGGCGTTCTTAGCTCGTGGGCGAGGTCGGCAGAAAATTGAGAGAGCCGCGTAAACGAATCGTCGAGACGTTTGAGCATTTCATCGAATGCGATTGCGAGCGGCTGGAGCTCGCGTGGCCAGTCAGCCGGGGTCACTCGCTCCTTTAGATGAGTCGGTCCGATGCGTCCGAATGATTGCGTCATTTCTTGCAGAGGTCGCAGGCCTCGTTTGGTGACGACGATGGCAATGAAAGCTGAGCCCAGAACGCTACCCGCCAAGACTATGATGAATAAGGCAGCGAAGTTTCTTTCGAGTCGCTCGTCGCTTGACCGGTCCTGTGCTAGTTGAAGCGTGTAACGCTGGCTGCCAGACTCTTCGTTCACAGCGACGAGCGAAAACAGCTTCGACCCTCTGCGGTAATCCTTTAGCCCGCCAACCATCGACGCTGAGTCTTGCGGCGGCGGAAAAATCTCTGGCGGAAGCGATCGGTCCATTCCCGGCGTTTCCGCGTAAGTGCGGCCTTGCGAATCGAGCATCCTGATCCAATAAGCGGTGTGCTCGCCTGCGTGGCGGCCTTTTAGCTCTTTCGCGAAGACATTTGGGCCACTCTCGTAGAGATCCGTGCGCAAAGCTGCGATTTTGTCGGCCAGAACAGCGTTGTCTTCGGCAAACGCGTGCCGGACAACGATCGCGTAAAACAGGCCGAGCCCACAGGTGAGCAAGAGCGATGTTGCCACGGTGAAAAGCAAAATAAGCTGCCAGGCAATGGAGCGTGATTTAGTGCTCGTCCTCATTCTCCTCCTCGTCCTCGAACTTTTCTTCGGCCGGTTCTTCTCGAATGAGCGAGGACGAGGACGAAACATCGAAGCGCTCAATCAGTTTCGTCAGCATCGAAGCGACCCGCAGGAGCAGTTGCTTGCCTTCGTCGATCTCTCCTCCGGTGCAAACGCCCTTCGCGACCAGCGCATCCAAACACGCTGCGCATTCAGTTGCCGAACCACGCGCGTCATCGAAGAACTTCGCTCGCGTTCGTCGCTGGCGTCGGCCGTTCCCTTCCGCCGTATTGAGCAAAGCGGAGAGGCTAGCTCGATCAATTTGATCTAAAACTTCCGTGATTCGGGCGTTCGTAGGACGCTGCTTGATCTTCGCGAGCAGCGCAGTCACCCATGTGATAAAGCGAAGTTCGAGGTGATAAACATCCAGTTTTTCGTGATCGAAATACGTTCTCACATCAATTTCCCACTCGTCCCCGTCCTGAACCCTTTTGCCCGGTTTTGTTCGAATAACCGAGGACGAGGCTGACTACGAGGACGAAAGACGATCGGTGGAGTGTGTTGTGGGGCAACGCAGACCTATTGGGCTTTGAGAACATAGCCGACCCCGCGAATGGTCTGAATAAGCTTGGTCTTAAACGGATCGTCCACCTTCGCACGCAAGCGACGGACAACCACATCGACCACGTTCGTGCCAGTCTTAAATCCTATGTCCCACACATGTTCTGCAATCTCCCCGCGCGATACCACTTCACCAGCTGAGCGAACCAGATGAGCAAGCAGCAGAAATTCCTTCGGCGTGAGATTGAGCGGAACTCCTGAGCGCGTTGCTTTGTGCCGGCGCATGTCGATTTCCAAATCATCGATGCGCAATTGTTCCGGTTGTCGCTGCGGAGCACGGCTCAATACCGAGCGTCGCGCCGAAGCTCTGCGACCATTTGCCAGCCGTCCTTGTGTGGCAGCATGATATCGACGATCAGAAGATCGAACTTTTTTGCGCGCGCTTGCTCCGACCCGGTTTCGCCATCGGGCGCAACGTCGACCGCAAAACCAGCTTCGCGCAGTCCCTTGGCCAGGAAAGCAGCCGTTTTCTTTTCGTCCTCGACTACGAGAATCCGCATAATCAAAAAAAGAATTTCGAAGCAAATCTAAATGACCAAGAGAAATTCGAAATGGGAAATGCGAAACACGGAACAACGTGAGGTTGCCAACGGGCGTTTCTGATTTCGATGATTCAGATATGTCTTTTGAGTTTTATTTCGGATTTCGGGATTCGGATTTCGAATGTCTTTAACGAGGGAGGGCTGCTTGATCTCATGAGCATGAGCAGAGCAAGAGTAAAGCACATATTTAGCGCCAAGGGCGCGGCATTCACTTCAAGCCTGGGGCGGCGCCCCAGGATTCGTGGAATCCGAAACCGCCAGCGCTGAAAGCGCGATTCACTTCGCCGAGCAGTTGGATCATCATTCGCTCCATGCCCAGTCGCTCAGTAAAGTCATCCTTCACATCATCTTTAGCACGAAGAATCGCGAGGCTCGATTACGACATGCAGCCGCGCATGCACGCTTATCTGGCGACAATCTGCCGTGACCTTGGTACTGAATTTGTGCGCATCGGCGGTGTTGCTGATCACGTTCACATCGTCACGACGCTGCCGCGAACACTTTCCCAAGCCGAGTTGATCGAACAGATCAAGAAAATATCGTCGAAGTGGATCAAAACAATTGATACTCGTTATCGCGGGTTCTTGTGGCAGCGCGGATATGGCGCGTTTTCGGTAAGCCCGAGCCAGCTCGATGCCGTGCTGCAATATGTAGAGACGCAACAAAAGCACCATCGCACCCGCACGTTTCAGGAGGAATTCCGCGACCTGTTGCGCAGGCATGGTGTTAATTTCGACGAGCCTTATGTCTGGGACTGAAACTAATCGTGCAACTGAATCGCGCTTTCAGCGCTTGTTCATTGCGATCGAATTCCTGGGGCGATGCGCCAGGCTAAAATGATACAGCGCCTTTGGCGCTAAGCAGATACAGGAAGAGAGGCATTAACCTGTGGCTGGCGGTTGCATATGCGCCCTACGGGCCAGAAGCTTCCTGCGAAGAAGGCACAGCAATCACCAGGCCAGCAAGCAGAAATGTGAGTGCTGCCGAGAATAAACAATAGCGACAGTACGCATGCAGCAGAAAAGCCTGCACATACAGGAACCAGAGTGTAACGAGAAACATCGCACCGACGGTCGGAATCAGAAGTGTTCGCACGCGCGCGTAGCCGAACGCTGCGAATGTAGCGAAGGTAAATGCGCTGAAGTACGCCAGCGCGCCGAGCAGGGCCACCGGAACTCCGCCCACCCTCGCATACGAACTGCCCAAGACCCGGAAACAATCTGGCGAACCTCCGCAGCTGAGCGTCTCGCCGGTGAACGCCTGCACAGTCAGATAAGTTGCGTCTGCCAGGCCGGCCAGTGCAACGATCGCGGCGACCGCATAAAGGATCGTGCGAAATCGCGATGCAGTCATAGGATCAGCCCGCGAATCACGCGAATTGACGCGAATAAATCAAAGGGAAACATCGGAGAGATCCGTTTTGGATTTGATGTGCTGGGTTCTAGCAATGCGTTCGTATTCGAGTTTAGGGTAGTGGCCGAAATTCACTAGGAGACCAGCTCGAAGGCGGTTGCGTGCAGGTAGTTTAAAAGTTGCGCGCGATGCTCGTCAGTTAATGCGGAAACAGCTTTTAGTTCGACGATAATTTTGCCGAAGCAGACGTAATCCGGCTCGTAAATTTGCTTTAATGTCCGACCACGATAGCTGAGGCCGAGCGATGGCTTAGCGATTGCCGGAATCCGCTGGTATTCAAACTCGATACCGAGGCACTCTTGATAAACCGGTTCCAGAAACCCGCAGCCCTTCTCATTGTACACCTCGAAGCAAGCGCCAATGATCGTGTAACTTTCCCCTTTGTAAATAATTTCTGTCATCAATTCGCGTGGATTCGTGTGATTCGCGGGCACATCGGTCATGTCTGCGATTTTCCCGCCAGCGCTGCATCGATCGCGGCGCGAACGCCCTCGGGGTTTTTATCTTCTGGGTCGACCGGATGATTGTTGATGAACAAGGTTGGAGTAAGCTTTACTCCCAGGGAATCGCCCAGCGCATGATCTGAATCGACTCGTTCCCTGACTTTTTCGCCGTCCATGTCCTTTCTAAACTGATCAAGATTGAGCCCGATTGTACCGGCGTAGGATTCGAATAATTCGCGAGCATTGGGAGCCTTGCTCCAGACCGCTTGTTCTCGATACAGCACGTCGTGCATTTCCCAAAAACGGCCTTGCAGCCCGGCGGCTTCCGCAGCTAGCGCGGCTTCGCGAGCGTGCTCGTGGCCCGGGAGCGGAAAATTCCGAAACACAATGCGCAGACGCGAATCATATTGTTTCAGGAGCTCCTCAGTAAAACCGGCGAAATTGCTGCAGGGCGGGCACTGAAAATCGGCAAATTCTTCTAGCGTCGCCGGGGCATCGGGGTTGCCGCGAATATGCATTGATTTGTCGTTCTTTCCCGAGAGAACTTTGTTTGCGGAAATAGACAGTAGCTGTGATCGCTTTGCCCGATAGAGCATTGCTCCGCTCCCAAGCGTGGCTAATGCGACCGCAGCAACAATTACAAAAGGCAGATAGCGTTTCATCGACTAACGCAAGAGCGGAAAACTTCAGCGCAACGATGGAATCGTCAAGTCAGTACCCGGCCCAACCACGAATGAACACGAATGTACACGAAGGAGGAGAAGATTTGCCCGCGAATCACGCGAATATACGCAGATAATAAAAGCAGGTGGACATTAATCAGCTGAACGTAGTAAGCGACAACGACAGAAGGAAAGCGATGCGAAGACGCATCGCACTCCCAGAGCACTTCGTGCGAAATCCACGGGAGAGCCCTTTATGTTTCGCGGAGCTTTCGGAGTGCGCACGCGTCCCCGCGTCGCTTTCGCACCGTCACCGTATTAAGCGAATATCAATAGTTCGTTCGCGTTAATTCGCGTCATTCGCGGGCAGCGAATTTTTTGTTTTGCGAATACGGTGTTGGAGTAAATTTACTGGTGCGACTCGGAAGATTCCTGATGATTTCGGGCCTTCTTGTTATGGCTGCTTGCCTTTCTGCCGGGCAAACTACGCCCGGGGCAGAAACAGGGATCGAAGGGGTAATTACGATTAGTCCGGCTCAGCCCGGGCCAAGCAGAGCTGATGCTCCTCGTTCACTGCCGCTTGGGAATGTGGCTTTCGTGGTAGAAAACCAAAACGGCGAGGTGGCTTCATTCACCACTGATGACCAGGGTCGTTTTCGGATTTCCGTGCCGCCTGGACACTACAAAGTTTCCATTAAGGGAAGAAGAGCCGGCATCGGCCGTTACGGTCCCTTCGAGGTTGATGTTGTGCCGGGCAAAATGACAACGGTCCAATGGGAGTGCGACTCAGGTATTCGATAGTCGCCGGGCGATAGCGAGGCGTCCGATGGAACGCGTTGTCCGCAACGCGTTGGCAAAAAATCCAGGCTGTGCGGCCTGCTCTTTCTCGCACCCAGCGAAGTCGCGATTCACTAATCACCGTTGAGTGGTCACCGGCGATTGTGTCAAGTGGCAGGTTATTTCCTGGGGCCGTGGATGTGGGTGTAGGCGTAGCCGTTGCTGTCGCCGTGGCTAGGGCGTAGCCGTAGGAGTTGCCTTCGGAGGTCTAGTTGCAGTCGGCGTAGCTGTTGCTGGCGCCGAAGCTGTAGGCGTTGCTGTTGCAGGTGCCGTAGCCGTAGGAGTTGCCTTCGGAGGCCTAGTTGCAGTCGGCGTAGCTGTTGCTGGCGCCGTCGCTGTAGGCGTTGCTGTTGCTGGCGCCGTGGCTGTGGGCGTTGCTGTTGTTGGAGCCGTAGCCGTAGGAGTTGCCTTCGGAGGTCTAGTTGCAGTCGGCGTCGCTGTCGCCATAGGCGTTCCGGTTGGTGTCGGGGTCGGGCTGCCGGCTGTGAACTGGAACTTGCCAATCCGCGTGAACCAGTCGGCGCTACTAGTGTCAGGATAATATTCGTTGGTGTGCCAGAAACTTAGATTATCCGCAGGATCGATAGTCAGCATGCTGTAATCGCCCCAGCGTCCACTGGAATGGGTCTGGTGGCCTCCACCAGCAGTCATTATGGCTTCGCCCTGACCTAGGTTATTTAACGGATCGGAAGCCAGCCGTCCCGCATAACGAATGGAAGGTTCCTGCGTCGCGCTGGAGGTGGAGTAGCCGATGGCCATGTTTCCGTTTTGATCCACTGCGATGCTGGGCATCCACCGCCACAAACCATCACCCCCGTTGGTCCAATCCTGCTGCTGCACAGGCGTAGCGGGGAAATTGCCGCCCGTTACATTCATTTGATACCAGCGAATCGCAGTCGGCCCGCTTGGGTAATTCAGAATAACTGTCTGGGACGCCCACAACGACTCCGTGCCGGACCTATTCTGATGTGTGGTCTGGGCCAATGCCTATAGTTGAATTTGCCGGGCTGACAAAATCGACATGAAACAACCAGCCGTGGACTTCGGTCAAGGTCACGCCGCCGCTAAACGGGCTGTCGACGGCCAGAAGGAATTCGTCCCTGCCCGCCGGCGGCGGATTGCCGGTGCGGAAGCCCGCCGGCACCAGACTATAGGAATCGCCCAGGCCGGCAGGGGTGATGTTAAAGGCAATGGTGTTAGAGGCGCCGCCGGTGATCATGGAGGCGCGGTCGAGAGCAAAGACCCGCACGCCTTGAAAGCCAAGAGTAACGCCGTTGAACAAGTTGACCGTGAGATAATAGGCGTTTTGTGCAGGGCTCCCGCCGCTGTTCCACATCGCCAACTTCGGGTAATCACCGATCCAGGTGGGGTTGGACGGGTCATGTTGGATTGCATAGAGGAACCAACCCCCGCTGACGGGGTCGCTGGTCTGGGATACGCCGATGCATTGATAGAACGGTCCGGCGCCGGGCAGCGAGCCGGGAAAGGCAAAATCGCTCACCACCCAGCGATCAGCCTGATGATCATAAAAGACGAACCCATCGCCATTGTTGAAGCCCGAACAAGGCGTTCCTACCAAGGTCAGGAAGAAAGAGTTGTAGGTCGTTCCATTTGAGCCATTGAGCGCGTTACCGTTTTTATCAAAAATCTTGATCGAGCTATTGACCGACTGGACATAATGATTCGGGCCGACATCGCCATCGGTGTCAGGGGGCAAACAGAGACAACCACTCTGGCTTGAGTTCATGCCATCGAAAGTCAGCAGCGGCGCAGGCATCGTCGGCGTGGGCGGTGTGATTCGCTTCACCAACGTCTCGAACCGCGGGTAATCGGATTGATTAGTCGAGTTTGGAATTTCCGGATGCGGATAACGCGTCAGCCGCTTCTCTTCGATCTCTGGGTTTGGAGCAACGTAAGGCAGGCTTCGCAAGTCTTGGTCCAGACGAACCGGGCCGATAAGACGCACGACATCCGGTCCATTGGGCGAGTTTGCTGCAGGCGCCACTGAACCGGCTCCGGATTGTGCCTGGGCTTTGGAAGGGCCGAAAAAGCCCGCGCCGGCCAGCGCGATCAAGACGCCGGCCAGGACCATAAACACGCCGATGAAGACACGCAGATTAAAGAAGGCGCATTGTGAAGCGGATTTCTTTTTCATGAGTGGTTATGATGTGGATGGAATTTGAGTGTGGAACGTCGCTTGTAGCTAAGACGCCAGAAACGCGTCAACACTTCCCCTTTTTCTTGATCCCCCCGGGTTTACTGGATGGGTGAATAAATTGCAAGCTTTTTTGAAATCTTTTTGGACACGAATTTCACGAATGTTCACTAAATGGATTGGGTTGGAGGCCTCCTGCAGCTTCGCGGCAATTGGTGTGATTCGTGTCTCTGATCTTCAACAGAATGGTAACAGCGTTGTCACGATTTTGTTAGATGTACGATGAGATTGGCATGCGTGATTTCGCATGGCAGGAAGGTTACGGCGCGTTCACCGTAGCGCCTTACGCGAAGCGGTTCGTCATTACATCGAGCAACACCACGAGCACCATCGCACGCGCACATTTCGCGAGGAATGTTTGGAATTGCTACGCCGACCAGGCGCGAATTCGACGAACGTTACGTCTAATCTACGACTGCCCCTGCTGGGGCTTCATGTTTTTATTGTCGGTGGTTTTCACAACCGGCTAATGTCCCGCCGACCTTTCGGGTCTACTCAACAACCGCTTCACGTGACGGAGCGATCCATGCCATCCGCGTTATCTACCCTTTGCTGATTTTATCCGCCGCCGGCTCGGGCTGCTTTGAATGTGCCGTGCTTCGAAGGTCTATCCCCAACGAGCGGGGAAAATTCCACCTCGCCCTTGATCAGGTCCGCTGTTTCAAATCTTCCGTTGAACATCAAAGTCCCCGCGTCCCGTCCGACGTTGCCGAGCATAAATTCCACGGGACCCGAGAACGTCACCGAGTTTTCTTCGCCCCGGCTCCATTTTGCCTCCGAAGACGTAGCGCCCCCCCAAACCTTGGTTCTCGGATCGAGCAGCTCGAACGTGCCTTTTCCGTCGCCTTGCGCGTCAAAGCGAAGGGAGCGGTGGTCATCATTCGCAAAAGTGATCTCGACGTTCCACCTGCCAATCAGGTTCGGAGATTGTGCGTGGGCCATGACGACGGTTTGGAGGATCAACATGAGAATCAAGGCTCGGTTTGCTGTCATATTGTTTCGTAATCCCGATTCGGTTTTGGGGCAAGGTTTTCGCGAGTTCCGGATTCACTGATCACGTATGGTTTAGCGCCAAAGGCGCGGCCTCATTACCAGCCTGGGGGAATGCCCCAGGATTCGTGAAACCAACAAAAGCCACCAGCGCTGAAAGCGCGATTCCCTTTCTGGGCAGCTTCGATGCATGATTGTCCCATGCCCAATCACTCGCAGGCACGGCATCGATTCGACGAGCGGTATGTCTGGAGGATTGATACACTGAATCGCTCTTTCAGCGCTGCGTCATCGACGATCCAATTCCTGGGGCGATGCCCCAGGCTCAAGCTTGCACCGCGCCTTTGGCGCTAAAGATGTACGTGATCACCGATCACGGACCACTGACTCACCTACCACGGCCCTGTGTCGCTGTGTCGGTTGCAATAGATGAGCGCCTCGACCCAGCGAGGCGGCTACAACAACGCTAGGTAAATAGGTGGATCGTCTTGTCCTCAAGACGATGGCAAGGGAGTCGCCGAAGGCGCAAATATCAGGCGCCAAAAGCCGCATTTGCCAACGCGTTGAGGAGTCGCCGCGGCTACCGATCTACCTGGCCGCGTCTGGGCGCTGGCGCAGAGCGTGTTTTGGAGTAAATTCGCCAACCTTGTGAAAAGTGGTTGCGTCAGCCGAGAACTGAAAACGAAGGGGTCGATGGCCAAGCGCATCACTGCCGGGGTCAACGCCCCCGGCTACAGCAGAACCGGCATTCGCAAATCAAAAACCAGCCGGTGGCGCGCAGCGGCGCTGATCACTCTCAACTTGTTCATGATCGCGCACATCATTCAGTGGCGGATCATGGGAAAGACGATTTCGCCCATCGAGCCTTCGGAGACAATGCACACCTTGCAAAAGGGATTCGTCAACGCGGGCTTCATCTTTTTTACTCTGGCAATTTTAGCGACGTTGATCTTCGGGCGCTTCGTCTGCGGCTGGGGTTGTCACATCCTCGCGTTGCAGGATCTCTGCGGCTGGTTCTTAAAGAAAATTGGATTGCATCCGAAGCCGTTTCGATCGCGACTGTTGGTGTACGTCCCGCTCATCGGTGCGCTCTACATGTTTGTCTGGCCGACGGCGTATCGATTGTTTTGGAACCCGGAGCACGCGGCGCTTATCCCGAAATTCACCAATCATTTGGTGACCACTAATTTTTGGCAGACTTTTCCTTCGATCGCGGTGGCCATCCCTTTTCTTTTCATCTGCGGTTTTGTGACAGTTTATTTTTTGGGGCAGAAAGGCTTTTGCACTTATGCCTGTCCTTACGGCGGATTTTTTGGCCTTGCCGATAAGTTCTCTCCCGGAAAAATCCGCGTTACGCCCGCTTGCAATCAATGCGGCCATTGTACTGCGACCTGCACCTCAAACGTGCTGGTGCACGCGGAGGTGAAGCAGTACGGGATGGTGGTCGATCCGGGTTGCATGAAATGCATGGATTGCGTGAGCGTTTGTCCGAACGACGCGCTCTATTTCGGTTTCGGGAAACCGACGCTCCTGGCGCCCAAATCGAACGCAATCAAAAGAAATTATTCTCTGACGTGGCCTGAAGAAATCGTCGGCGCGCTTGTGTTTCTGGGAAGTTTCCTCGCCGTGCGCGGCGTTTACGCGTTGGTCCCATTCCTGATGGCACTCGGTTGCGCTGCGGTTACCACGTTTCTCGCTTTGAAAACGTGGCGATTGCTTCGGGCCAGGGAATTATCCTTTTACCGCTTCAATTTGAAGTCCTCAGGGAAAATTCATGGGGCGGGTTGGGCGTTTGCAACCTTTGCGTGTGCGTGGATTGGATTGAACCCGCACAGCGGCTGGGTGCGTTATCACGAGTTTCTGGGCAATCGCGCGTTCCAGAAAATTCAGGTGCCAGACGAGCTGGCCCTTGCGCAAGCTAATCCCGTCCGCTGGCTTCGTCCTGAGGATCGGGAGAACATTCTCGATGGAAAAAAACATTTTGAGGCCGCTTCAAGCCTCGGGCTGTTTGTAAACAGCGAAGCGCTCCCGAAGCTGGCGTGGTTTGAATATCTTTTGGGTAACGCGGAGCAATCCGTCCAGCTGCTCAGCCAGGCCGCGGCTCACCAAAAAGGAGAGAGCAAGGCTTTGAGTCTTTATTATCGCGGCGCGATCCTGAATCGTGTGGGCCGTTACCAAGAAGCGCGGGCGAGTCTGGATGAAGCGCTTGCCGAAAGAGACGACTTGATTCTGGCGCGTCAGGAAAAAGGCGAATCGCTCTGGCAGCTCGG
>WNFU01006655.1_pt1 | contig 15535 bp, 15 predicted proteins | sample 5400121 | NCBI WGS metagenome assembly WNFU01 (sample SAMN13153360, study PRJNA577476) | soil metagenome | isolation source: 100 cm soil or saprolite under grassland replicate 1 | place: USA:California | collected 2016-06-15
ACCTACGGACCGACAATTCGCCTCGGGTTGCTCCCCACGCCGCTTCGAGCCGACGCAGTTACCTTTGGCTTCGGAGCTGTGGCATACTCCGGCACGGACTTTCACCGTGCTGATGTGGCGCCCTCACAGGCGCACTCACTCCCGAATGTTTTTATCGGGGGTCCACTCAGAGATTCGCCTGGATTCCCGCATGCTTTTAGCGGGAATGACGGACTGTATAAGGCCAGGAATCGCCATTACGCAGACCCCGGATTCCGCTGCCTTACATCCGGCTACGAACGGACCGGTGCGCGGAGCGCACCCTACGAATCTTTGTGTTCTTCGTATTGCTACTATGTTTCAAAGTTTTCGCGGCTTGCGCAAATTTTACTGGCGGTTTTTGCCCTTTAGTAACAAACGCTTTGGATTATTCTCGCGCCAAGACGCCAAGAACGCCAAGTTCGGAAAACATCTTTTTCTTTGCGGCCTTTGCGCCTTTGCGCGAGATATTCCGATTTTTGGTTGCGGAGCAGCCGCGCTAGGCGCTTCATGGTGAAATCCTTGCTTCTCAATCGGAAGGCATTACTTCAGCACAGCCTCAGCCAACTTCGCGCCGGGAAACCAGGAATTGTTACACTTGTCTTCCGTGAAGTTCTGAAAGCGGCGAAACTCGTCTACGGTCAATACATCCTTGGCGGCTTGGCCATCCAATCCTTTGGTATCGACGTCCAGGCGGCGTGTCGGCTGTTGCGCAGTTCTTCCGTGCAGTTCTTGCCCCTCTCGACTGAGTAACCAGTTGAAAACCAGCTTCGCGGCATTCGGGTGCGGCGCGCCCTTGATGATGCCGATGATGCCATTGCCGCCGCTGACGTAAGCGCCCTCCTTGAGCGTCGGCAGATGTTTGACCGGCAGGTTCGCGTCGAGAAACGCATCAAAATCCCGGTAGCCGACACCGATGGTCAACGACAAAGTTCCTTTAGCCAGAGCATCGGCGATCTGGCGCGCATTGCGGCCGACGAACATTTCTTGCTGCGCCAGCTTTCTAATGTATTCCTCGCCCTTCAAGTCCAAGAGAAAAGCCCACATCGCCAGTCCGCCGCCGGGAACTCGTGGATCCCGTAGACCGATTTTGCTTTTCCATTTAGGATCGAGCAGATCGTTATAGCTGCGCACTTCCAGCGGCTTGACCAGTTGCGTGTTGTAGTACAGTGACGGCGTTATCTGCGCGACGAAGCTATAGAGTAGATTCTTGCCGGTCTGATTATCGGCCCACAAATGGCCGCCGAACCATTTCGCCGGGTCTTTGACCTCGGGTAGAACCATCGCCGGTGCGAGCGGCTCGAACAGATCCGCTTTGAGCAGAGAATTTCCGGTGCAGGGGCCGATCAAAAAAGCATCGACACTAACCGCGCCGGCTTGCTTCTCTGCAATGATCTTGCTCATCAGGTTTGGTCCCGGCGCTTGGATGAATTCGCTGTCGATATCGAAACGTTTCTTCAGCATCGCCTGCGCTTCGTTTCTGAAATCGCTGCCCGGCGGCGCGCCGATGACGACTTTGCCTTCTTTCTTAGCCGCGGCAACCACGCGTTGCCATTCCGTGTTGGCATCCGCGGCTTCGAGTTTGACGGGTAGCATTGCGAGCAGGAAGATCGCCGAAAGTCGCGTCCATCTTTGCAGGTTCATTTTTCTACCTTCTTCTCGGTTGCCCTTATGATTCGCCTCATCATCGCGGCCTCGACAAGCTCACCGCGAGCGGGACGTCACCGTTGTGCCGATAATAATCACGATGATGATGGTATGCCAACGGCCCTCGCGCGTATCCCGCGGCTCCGATTGACAGCAAAATATCCGGGACGATATATTCCGCCCACTCGATTTAGCCTGGTTTAACGCCAGTCGATTATCGCACGTGAGGAGAAGTTGATGCGTCAATCGTTGCCGTACGTGGTTGTCATCGTCGTTTGTCTTTCATTCGTTAAAATCGCCAGCGCCCAGGAACGCATGCGCATCGCCTGGGCGGGAAGCACGCCGTCGAACACGCCGATATGGGTCGCCGATCAGAAGGGATTCTTCAAGAAGAACGGTTTGGCCGCCGAAGTGATCGCCATCAGCGCGAGCACGATCGTGATTCAAGCCTTGCTTACCGGCGAGGTCGATTTCATCATCGCTCCCTCCGCCACGCTCGTGACCTCACGGTTAGCCGGCGCAGACACGGTGATGGTTTCGACCAATCTGCCGCTATTTATCGATCATATCGTTTCTCTCGCCGATATCACCAGCATCGAGCAGTTAAAGGGCAAGATCGGCGGGGTCAACCGGCTGGGAACGACGTCTGACATGACCCTGCGCCTCGCGCTTCGCCGTTTCGGCATCGATCCCGAAAAAGATACGAAAATCATCGCCACGGGAGAAAATCCCCAGCGCCTCGCCGCGTTGTCGCGCAACATCACGCAATTTACGCTGCTCGGAGAACCGTTGGTGAGAGAAGCGGAGAAGATGGGCTTTCGCGATCTTATCGATATCGGCACGCTGAAGATTTCCTACCATGTCAACGCCGTGGTGACCCGTGAGAAGACCGTCAAAGAGCGACGGCCATTTGTGCTGAAAGTGGTGCGAGCGTTCACAGAAGCGCTTCATTTTATCAAGACGAATAAAGAAGAAACCAAAGCGCTGATCGGTAAAAATCTCAAGACGAGCGACCCCGAAGGCTTGGAGCGCGCCTATCGCGCCTACAACGCGGCATTTCCGGAAGTCCCGTATCCGAACGCCGATGGCGTCAAAACGCTCCTCGACGATATCGCGCCACGCACGCCGAAAGCCGCGACAGCCGATCCGAAGAGTTTTGTCGATATGAGCATGGTGCAGGAATTGGAATCGTCAGGGTTTATTAAGCAGCTATATAAAAGGTAGGGGCGACCAGCCGGTCGCCCCTACCTTTGCGTTCTTTGCGTCCTTTGCGGTGAAACGATTTTCCGTCTTCCGTTTCTTGCGTCTAGGGCGCGATGAATCGCTCCCTACTTTGCGACCTTTGTATTGCTATACTTGCGCAAATTCTCCGAACGGCGGTAGCTCATGAAAACGAGGATTTACTCGCGCCAAGTCGCCAAGACGCCAAGTTCGGAATCCCTTTTTTTACCTTTGCGCCTTTGCGTCTTTGCGCGAGATATTCCGACTTTCGGTTCCGGCTCTGCCGCACTAGGTTCTTTGTGGTTATATCCGAATCGAACTCTTACGCGAGGCCGTAAAACGCCCGCGGGTTGTGCTCGACGATCTTCTTATGCTGTGAGGCCGAAATACCACCGCACTCTTTCAAAGTCGTCAGCGCGTCCAATTCCGTGGAAGAGTCGGCGTGACCGTAGTCAGTGCCGATCATCAACGTATTTTCACCCATGCAGCTCTTGATCAAATACGGCACGTCGTCACCGATCTGACAAGTTACAAAAATTCCGCAACGCTCCAGCAAATCATCCGGCAATTTGTTGTCGACCGTTTCAAGGCGCCGGCGCAGCTCGTAAACAACCCAGGGAACCCACGACGCGGCCGTTTCAATGAATCCGAAGCGGAGCTTCGGAAACAATTTAGGTATGCCGCAATTGAGGATTCGGAATAATGCGCCGACATTAAATATTCGGTATTGATTGAAAAAATCACGGCTGCCGTCCGGATTGACCATCATGTCGACCGCCGCCGTGCTGCCGTTCGACTGATGCAGGCCTATGCAAAAATCGATTTTCTGCGCCTCTTCGTACAAGGGGAAAAAGTACGGATCAGTAACCTGGCGCGCCCCTTCGAGGGGGCGCATGAAAACACCGCAACCGCCGTTTTCTTTAGCGAACTTCAATTGATCCAGCGCATCGGGCATGCTCAACAACGGCAGCGTCGCCATCCAGCGCAAGCGCCCGTCGCTCTGTTGCCACACATCCGCCAACCAACGATTGTACGCGCCACAGAGTGCAACATCCGTATCCGGCCGATCTGTGCATTGATCGAGAAAGATGCTCGGGTAGAGAACCTGGATTTCGATCCCAAGGTCATCCATGTGCTTGATGCGGGCCGCGACATCGGCCAGATCGCGTGTCGCCATCGTTGTGGTCATGTCTCGACCGATCTTGGCCGACTTCCTGGCTACGTCTTCCGCGCTGAAAGTGAAGCGGAACAAGCCACGGATTTTGCCGTCGATGACCCAGTGAGCCTTTTGCGTGTCACCTTCCGGTTCAAACAACATCGGCCGAAATTTGTTTTCCGAAGGCGTGAGATAATCCCACGTATGGGGACTTTCGACCACATGAGCATCCGCGTCGATCCAACCCATCGTTCGATCCTCCAAGGATAGTTTAGAGTTTAGCGTCGAGCGTATCGAGTTGACACGAGACTCCAGACACTAAACCCAAGACCGTTAATGTTAATGCAGCACCGCGCCACCATTCACCAGAATCACCTGCCCGGTTACGAAGCTGCTCAAATCCGACAACAAATACAGCGCGGTGCCGACCAGATCTTCAGGTTGCTCGATGCGCTTCAGAATCCGCGTCGACGCGGTTCTTTCATAGTTTTTGAGCGCTTCTTCCGTTGGTTTCTCCTCGCTCATCGTCGCGCCCGGAGCCAACGTATTCACCCGAATATTATCGCAGCCGATCTCGCGCGCAAGCACGCGGCTAAAGCCCACGACCGCGGCTTTCGAAACCACGTAATGCATCATGCCCTGACCGCCGTTGAACGCCATATTCGAAGAGATGTTGACGATGCTTCCCTGCTTGCGCTGCTGCATCGCCGGGACAACAGATTTCGCGCAAAGCCAAAGACCTTTGACATTGACGGCCATTATCCGGTCCCATTCGGCCTCGGTGATGGTTTGAAAGCTGCCTTTCTCCGCCGGCACGCTCATGAAGATCGCCGCGTTATTGACTAAGCCATCGATTTTGCCATACGCGTCGAGCGTCTTCTTTGCCATCACTTCGCAGCTGGTGAAGTCGGACACGTCGACTTTCACTCCCAGGGCTTTGCCGCCGCTGTCGATGATTGCCTTCGCCACCCCATCCGCTGCGGTGTCGTCGATATCGGCCACGACCGCCGTGCCGCCTTCGCGCGCGATCCCTAAACAATAGGCTTTACCGATGCCATGCCCGCCGCCGGTTACAATCACGACTTTCCCATCTAGCAGCCCCATAACGTGCCATTCTCCCAATTTTGGTTACTGAATTCGCTACCATTGCATCGAGACCGCTGTCAACTGCGAGCTCCGATCCAGCAACGCCATAGCAACGGAAGCATGGCGGTCGAGGCTAAGAGATTATCTGCGACGCGCGCCACTGTTCAACTATTAGAAAGATCAGCAATACCAGCGGCACCAGGGGCGGCAAATGCGGATACGCGACTGTGTTAAGCAAGGAAAGCATTCCAAGTACCACGAGTGCGAGTGAAACAACCGGCGCCACGACATCGCCTGCCCATTTGAGAAAGAATGCCGACGGGACAATGAGCAACGTCAGATCGTGGTCATGGAGATGGGGGGTAACTAGAATCAACGCAACCAGAATGCTGGTCCATTGTCGGAGAGAAATTCCCTGGAGGCCATCATTCGCCCAGCTGCGCACGACAACGAACACCATACCTCCAAGCGCAAGAATCCACCAAATGTAATCTCTCCATGGCGGGATGAAAAAGAAATATGTCAGGGCCCGCAAATTGTGCATTCGCTCCGGTTGCTCCGGTCGCATGATGTGGAAGTAAGCTTCCCCGGACATCGCTCGGCGTGAGACGGTAAAATAATGGTCTAGCCCTTCTAGTCCGATGGCGAACAAAGAGACTAAAGCCAACAAGCCGACGACGACTATAGTCAGCCCAAGGGCAACCCATTTCCTCCTGCCGATCAATACGATTAGCGGAACAAGAGCGAGCTGAGGCTTAAAAAACAACAGGCCCGACCAGATTCCCGCCTTACCCGCAGCGGGACTATTCAAAGCAGTCACAAAGAGCACGAGCAGTGTCAGCGCGATGAAGGAAGTCTGCGCTTCGAGTAGCGCGTAATGAACGCCGTAGTTGCAAAACGTCGCAAGCATCAAACAGCTTGATTGTTGCGGATTCAGTTCGAGTTTTTGTATCAAGATTTTCATGGAAGCGATCAGTAAGGCCAAGTTGACAACCGTCATCGCGATGAACGCCGGCGAAAATGGCAACCACGCCAGTGGAAGCAAAATGACCGCAAAAAAGGGTGGATAAAGATACGGCAATACCCAATCGCCGCGCGGCGGATCGATGGGCTGTTGGATTAAGCGCTGCTGCTCCAGATCGTAAAGCGCCGATCTGTCGGTCCACATGAGCTTTGCGGCAGCATAAAAACTGACGAAATCAGGTTTGTATTCGGTGCACGATGGACTGTGATCGCGAACGATGCTCCACCAGCACGGGCCGATAATCGCGCTCAGCCCGAGCCCGAGACCCAGCGCCAAAGCGCGAATGCGATTATGCCAAATTGCCGGCGAAGACATCAGTCGGGAGGCTAACATCGAGAGAGGATTAAAATCATAGAAAACGTGCGCAGATTGCTCTCGATGCGCAAGAACCCGGCACCTTGCGCACATTGCAAGCGCGATCTTGAAATCAGGCGTGCCTCTTGATCCAGTCGAGAATGATCGCGTTGGTTTCTTCCGGCGCCTGCCAGAAAAATCCATGGGATTGGCCTTTGAGAATCTTCATTTCGGCGCCGGGAATGCGTTCGACCAATACTTTCGATTGCGCGATGTGATTGCTGCCGACCGTGTCGGCTTCGCCGATCAATACGAGAGTGGGCGCTTTGACGTCGCCCAGGCGGTGCGTGCCTTCGAAGTTATGGCGCGCGATGCACAGCTGAACAAATTCCGGCAGCTTGGCGTGCGTCGCCCAGGCCAGCTTGAAGAACTCTTCAACCGTATCACGATGACGGTCGCGATAGTCTTTGGTAAAAAAAGTGTCTGATTCGACAATCTCGTCATAGATAAATTTCTCATAGCCCATTTCGACGAGGTCCACCACCATTCGGTGCGGCAGCCCTGGAATACAATCCGAGCCCGGCCGTGCCGCCGGACCGGAACCGCTGGCCGCCATGATCAAACTTTTCACCCGTCCGGGAAAATTCTGCGCCAGCGACAGTGCGATTCTCCCGCCCATCGAGTGGCCGATCAAATGCGCCGCGGGAATATGCAAATGATCCATCAGCGCGACGATATCCAAGGCCATCTGTTCGATCGTGTAGACGCTCTGCGCCGCGACTGAGCGGCCGCACCCGCGCGGATCGTGAAAAATAATTGTGAGCGATTGAGCCAGCGGCATTTGCGAAGGCTTCCATACTTCGCCGGAATAGGCCGTCGACGGCACGAAGATGAGCGGCTCACCTCGACCATGGCTTTCGTAATAGAGATCGACGCCGGTGGGCAGTTTAATGTTAGGCATGGTTCAACTCCCTTTTAAACTAACTTCGTAAACACTTAGTCAAAGAAGGATTTCCCCCAAGGGTCAAAATGACACAAGAGCCACTTGCTATGCGGTTCTTCTTCCTATGAACTTCACCCTTTTTTCTGTATCTCGACTCCCTTTTTTTGGTTATCTCGAACGAAGTGAAAGATCTTTCCCAACACCTTGATTGCAAAATCGCGATGACGACGCAATATGCACGAGCTCGACTTCCAGGCCGTTTTTTTTGAATAGGCCTTCTTCCTGGGCTAACCACGTGCCGCCGCTCATGTTGCTTGCGAACGAGGTCCACGCAACGCGCGCTTTCATCTGCGACCAGGCAGCCGCCGGCAATAATGTGGCGATGCGCCGATTGCAAACAGAAAAATACTGATCGCCGAGTTCACCGTCATGTTTCTCATGACTCGCCGCTGCATATCACAAAACCCGCTCACCGGTCGAGCGGAGAGGTACGTTGAAAACCCGCTTGCCCCGTCCCTAGTGAGTGTCATAGAGTCGCGCCGATCAACTGTGAGGCATACGGACGGGGTAAGTTTAGCGGAGGTCAAGTTTTATGAAACAGATTTTGTTCTTTGCGGCCTTATTTTTTGTTCTCGACCGCTCAGCCGCGTCCGCCGCCGACCGCTTGCGGATCGCTTACAGCTCGATCAGCGGCGCTTACACAGGAATCTGGGTCGCCCACGACGCCGGTTTTTTCGCCAAAGAAGGCTTGGAAGATCAGATCATCCTCATTCCCAGCGCAACTCAACTGGCGCAGGTCACCGTGGCGGGCGACGTCGACGTGTCATCTCTCGGCGGTGGTCCGATGATCGCCGCCGCGCTGAGCGGCGCGGACTTGAAAGTGTTCGGCAACAACGTCAACAAGATGATCTTCTCGCTGCATACCAAACCCGAGATCAAGAGTATAGAAGAGCTCCGCGGCAAACGCATTGCGGTCAGCAGATTCGGCTCAAGCTCCGACGTATCGGCGCGCTATGCGCTGCGCAAATTCAATATCGATCCACAGAAAGACGTGATCCTGATGCAGTTGGGCTCCATGTCAAACATGTTCGGCGCGCTCCGATCGGGAGCTATCGAAGCCTCAATGGTTTCGCCGCCGACTCAATTTCTCTCGGAGAAACTCGGCTTCAAGGAGCTCGTGAGCGTGACGGATATGGATTTCGCTTATCCTAATCCGGCGATGGCAACCTCTGGAGAGTTAATTCGCAAGAAGCCCGACCTGATCGATCGCTTCATGCGCGCCTACGTGCGGGCCATCCATCGCGCAAAAATTGACCGGGAGTCCACGATCAAAACTTTGGCAAAATACACCACGGTCACCGATCCGGTCCTTCTTGCCAAGACTTACGATTTTTACATGAACAAAGTGTTAGAGCGAGCACCGTACATCAACATGCAAGGCATGCAAAACGCCATCGACGATCTGGCGCGAACGCTGCCCACGGCGAAAAATGCCAAACCGGAACAGTTCGTCGACCTGCGTTTTCTCGACAGAATCGAAAAAAGCGGCCTGCTGAAAGAACTGTATAAGTAGTCCGCTGGTATTCGCATGGGTAAGAGGGCGTATGCAATACGCCCTACCGGGCATTCACCCGCTGAGAATCAAGTTAAAAAAACTTTCAAGCTAGTTGTTTGCTCTCCGCTCCCTCCGATTCCTTTTCTCGCCCGAAGAGGGAAGCAGGATTGGGGCTTACATTGAACCTTGAACGTTTGAACTCTTGAACCGCCTGGCGCGTTAATTCGGCAACCAGCACACCGCGGCGATTTCACTCAGCTCCCTTTTCAGTTTCGTCCACGATGCGCCGCCGTCGTCACTCCGGTAGAGATAGCCATACCGGCTCGCGGCGAAAATAGTTTTCGGGTCGTCGGAATTCGTGCCAAACGTCCACATCGTCGAGTTCGGCTCCACCGGCAGAGGCAAGAGCTTCCAGCTCTTACCGAAGTCTTCGGTTTGCGCGATGGCGCCCGACGTTCCCGGCGTAAAATCACCGAAGCTCAAGAAGATTCTCTTCGGATTCGCCGGATCCACCGCGATACCGCGCAGATAGTTTTCTTTTCTCGGATACTCCCACGGCAGGCATTTCTGCATGTCGCGCGGCTCCCAGCTCGCGCCGTTGTCCGTGCTCGCGTAAATCTCGCGATTGGCGACGATGAACACGGTTCGTGGCGGGCCGGCAGTCACGGCAACGTTGTGAATATCGCGGCGGCCCGTTACCTCCACAATGCTCCAGGTGTCGCCGCCGTCGCCGCTGTGACGCGCGCCGTCTACTTCGAGTCCCATCCAGATATTGTTCGGCTCCACCGGATCAATGGCGATGCCCGTCACTCTCGGCGTACCGACGGCCTCGCACTCCGTCGCAACTTCTACCGGCCGCTTCTCCCAGATCCGACCACCGTCCTTCGAACGAAAGAGCATCGCCGGCGTCGGCGTGCCCGTGCCGACAAATATATTGTCTGGATTCACCGGATCAATGCCGATTGCCCAAACATAATAAGGATTGAGCGCCGAGTCGATGTACTGCCAGTTGGCTCCCGCATCCTCGCTGCGGTACAACCCTCGTTCCGTACCGGCGAAAAGAATATTGTGCTGTTTCGGATGCATCGCGATACAACGCACCGAAGCCTCGTAAGCAAACCCACGGCGTGGCCCGATGCGCGCCCAAGTCTGTCCATTATCTTCACTCCGCATGATGCTCTGCCCGATAGTACCAACGACGATTGTCACCTCTTTCATGACTACCTCCATAAAAAATAAGTTGCGCCGAACCTCCTTCAGCCTTCCCAATACTCCAACATTCCACTACTCCAACGTTCCGAGCAACCCGCTTAGATATTCACCCTATGCATATCCCGGCTGCGCGGTCCCGCGGCGGCGCCCGCGGGAAAAATCGCATCGAGCCTTGCCAATTCTTCTTTGCTCAATTTAATCTCGGTCGCCTTGATGTTTTCATCGAGGTGTTTGCGTGACTTGTTGCTCGGGATCGGAATGATGTCGTTTCCCTGCGCCATCAACCACGCTAAAGCAAGCTGCGCCGGCGTTGCGCCTTTTCCCTTTGCCAAGTCTTCAAATTGCGCAAGCAGCTTGAGATTCTTTTCCAGATTCCCCGGCTGAAAACGCGGATGACCGTTGCGACCGTCGCCATCGGACATGTCTGAGGGCGCGTGCACCGCGCCCGCGAAGAATCCTTTCCCCAGTGGCGAATATGCCATGAAGCCCATATTGAACTCACGGCAAGCTTGGATATTTCCGCCCTCTGGATCACGCGACCAAAGCGAATACTCGATCTGCAGAGAGGAGATAGGATGAACCTTGCGTGCGCGCCGGATGGAGTTCGCGCTCGCTTCCGACAAGCCGATGTAACGAGTGAGTCCGCGCTCCACCAGCCGCGCCATTGCACCCACCGACTCTTCGACCGGAATATCAGGATCGACGCGCGACATGCAGAACACGTCTAGTGCGTCGACGCCCAAACGCTTAACGCTTTGTTCGCAGTTTTGCGTCAGGTACTCCGGCGTGCTGCCACTGCGGTTACCTTTCGCATCCGGCGTGCGTGGACTGCCCGACTTCGAGTGAATCACGATCCGCTCGCGTCGGCCCTTGAGCGCTTTCGAAATCAACTCATGATTATGCCCGCTGCCATAGCTAGCCGAGGTGTCGATAAAATTGATGCCGAGATCGAACGCCCGATGCAGCGTGGCGATCGATTCATTGTCATCCGCCGGTCCATAGGCGCCTGACATGCTCATGCAGCCGAGCGCCAGGTGCGAGACCTTGAAATCCGTCGTGCCGAACTGTACGTACTCCATAACTCCTCCGTGCCACTCTGACAGTTATCGCAGGTGGAAGGACCGTGTCAAACCTACCTGAAAATGATTGCTGAAGATTGAACATCGAAGATCGAAGATCGCCATCCTCAATCCTCTATCCTCGAAATCCGGCCGGGAAATCTCAACCTATCGGCGAACACGTAGCCGGCTTTTTAGAACCTACGTGCCACCGGCATCACTTCTGCCGCGAACAGATGCGCCGACTTCAAAGCGCGCTCTTGGGCGAGACTTCCCGAGGCGATGTTGACCATGAGTTGTTCGGGGTGAAGCGACTCGACGTAAAATTTGATTTTCTCGATGCAATCGTCCGGCGTGCCCCACACGGCCATGATGGCTGGCCCTTCTTCCGCAACGGCCGCGCGCGCCTTGTCAGGGGTAGACAATTTTTCGAAAGCCATCCTCGAGGCACTCTTGGTTGCATACGCTTCCTTGACGCCGCTCAGATTCGGCCTGCTCTGGCTGGAGCGCAAAAACACATCGGCCTGCGTCGCCAACGCAAGTGCGCCATTCTCAATGGCTTCTTCGCGATCTGGCGCGACATGCAAATGAATTCCTAACACCACGTCGCTCGATCGACCTGCTGGAAGATTCTTACGGTACGTCTCGGTCAAGCCGCGCACCAAGTCGAAAGGAATTCCCAGGTAGCCCGGCTGCACCAAGCCATGGCCAATCTTGCCGGCGAAGCTTGCGCTGTCCGGCGTCGTCGCGGCAGCCGTGTAGATCGGTGGGTGCGGCTCCTGAGTTGCCGGTGGGCTCAGTTTGAAATCCCTGATCTGCCAAAACTGACCGTCGAGACTCTCGATATAGTTCGATTTGAATATCTCGACGAGCATGCGGATGCTTTCTTCAAATCGCGCTGTGCTCTCCGCGGGATTGACGCCCACCCGATTCAAAACCCAAGGATGGCCGCGGCCGATGCCGACCATGATCCGCCCTTCCGTGAGCAGATCGGCAACAGCAATCTCACTGGCAAGAATCGCCGGGTGGTGCAGCGGCGCGCTAATAATTCCGGTAAGAAAGCGAATTCGCCGCGCGCGCTGTGCCGCGGCAACGTAAAGTCCCAAGGGAAACGGCGAGCAGGAGAACAAATCTTTGCCGTAGCTCTCGGTCGTCGAAAAAAAGTCATAGCCCAGTTCGTCGGCAACCGCGATCTGCTCCAAGACTTCGGCGTAGGTCTGCTGCTCCGACTTACCGGGATAAGAAAATTCCGTAAATAATCCGATCTTCATCAACTTTGAACCTTGAACGCTTGAACGAAGATTTATGCCCCGATCACGATGGTCGTTCCCACACTGTTCGGGATAAAAGCGTCGGTGAATTCTCGCGCAATCAGGTGCATCGCTTTCCAACCGGTGCAGTGCTCCGGCACGATGATGCTCGGTTTGAATTCCTTGAGCGCCTCTATCGTCGGCGCGATAATCGGCTCGAATGTCGGCCCCGTCAGATGAAAGCCGCCGATGATCGCGTGGATTTGATCGACACCGGTGAGATCTCGCGCGCACTTGAGCGTATTGACGACACCGGCGTGACCGCAACCGGTCAGCACAACGAGGCCCTTGTTCTTGACGTTCACGACAATTGCTTGATCGTCATGAATCCATGGATCGGGTTGCCACCTATCGTCGATCCACGCGACCTGCGCCGGACTACCCTTTTCAAACGGTGTCCTTGCGTGGAATCTGCCCGGTGACGAGCGCATGCCCACCGATGAGCATCGTCGGTCCGCGCTCTTCGATGATCTGGACATCCTCCTTTTCGAGATCGCGTTTGCTCGGCGGGAAATGCTCCGACTCGTGTCCATCAGGCTGCACGTTCTTGCGCTTGAGATAAGCATCGGGATGGAGAACGATCGGCACTCTTGGCCTACCGTAACGTCTGATGAATCCCATCAATCCACGCGTGTGATCGGTGTGTCCGTGACTTAGAACCACGGCGTGCAATTCGTTGCCCTTTATTTCCAGGACGTCCATGTTGTGTAACGCGCCGTCGATAGTCACACCGGTGTCAAAAAGGAAAGCATCTTTGTTGCCGCTTTCGTAGGTCGTGACGAGCATCGACACTCCGTGCTCCGCGCGTAACTGTGGCCGGCTGAGTGCATCACGCGAACGTTTGAGCCGTTTTGCGACGGCTGTGCCGCCCATCAAAACGTCAATCGAATTGTCCATAACACTGAGTATCTCAACTCGGTCTACAGCCTTTAGCGGGATGAAAGTCATCGAATGTCACCTACTTTACTTCGCGCTCAAATGGCTTTTTCAACATCCAGTTGACGATCTGCTCGACAGTCTCCGGCTCCTTGCCCAAGTAACCGTGTTGGCTGAACGCATCGCATGGACCCGATTGCGGCGAATTTCCGCCGAACACAGTAATTAAAGGATACCTATCCGCCAGCCGCGCGGCATCGCTGTAGGGCGTTACCTCGCATTGATCGCTCACATGATGCACAAATAGTACTGGTATCTTGATCGTCGCTAAATCGAAATTGCTCAATCCGGGGCCGGGCTCCTTCGATTTTCTGGGCGCTTGGCGAAACATGGTCGAGGTCAATACTATGCCCGTGACCCGTTGACCGAGCCGGGCGCCCAGCGATGCCGCAGAAATTGTTCCGCGGCTCGTGCCCACCAAATATAACGATAGTCCTGGGAAGCGTTTTCCACACCACGTTTGACAAATTCAGCCCGGCTCCGCACGCGAAAATTCCCCTGGTTGAATTTTGGCTGTCCTTTCTCCGTTCGCAGTTGTAGCAAACCACCGGAACCGGAGAATAGGACGGCTACCGCCTGAAGATTTTTCGGTGTGCTCGTGAGGAAATACGACTGCGTCACGCCGGCTCGCGTGGAGAGCGTGACGATCTCCTGCGCAGATGCCAGACCCGCGAATCCTGTCACCCCTAGCGACAAGAGCAACGCGCAATAGTTTGCCCGCGATTTATACATGCGATCTTTCGATTAGCAATCATCAATTTATTTTTACCGACTTGTAGGCCGCATCGATATTGGCCAAGGCGATTCTGGTCATGCCAGTCGGCGTACTCGGGCATCTTCAGTTCCTTTTTGATTTCTTCGAGAGATTTGCCCTGGGCTGCCATATCGCCTACCCGCTTGAGTAGCAAAGTGTAGAAGGCCTCGTATTCGTCAAAGACTTTTGTCGTGGTCACTGGGCCGTGGCTGGTCACTACGACCTCTGGGTTCAAAGATTTCATCACTTTGAAGCTGGCAAGCACGTCTGGGATAGCAACCGTCGGGCGGAGATTGATGAACCGTCGCACATTGGCCGCGGAGGATGCGAACAGGACGCGCTCCTTCGGCAACCAGATCGCCGTGTCCGCTTCGCTATGAACGTTTTTCAAATAGATCAGTTCAAAGATACGTTCGCCGAGATTGATCGTCATCCTGTCCCTGTACTCGATATGCGGTACGATCATTTTCTCGCCCTTCAAAGCTTCGCGCATCTCGGCGGATTTTGCCGCCAATGTTTCGGCGCGCTTGGGATCGTATTCCTTTCGCATCCCCGCTCCCGCTCCCGCGTGGTTGACGATCGTCGCCGGCGGCGAAAAAATGAAATGATTGCCGGTATGATCGCTGTGGATTTCGGTGTCGATGAGGAAAACAATCGGCTTATCGGTAACTTTTTTGATCGCCGCCAACATGTTGCGCGAGTGCAACGGACTGTTGCAGCTATCGATCATCACCACGCCCTCTTGAGTAACCACGAAGCTGCAAGTCGTCGTGGTGGCGTCAGGAGCGAAGACGTAAATGCCGTCTTTGACTTTCGTGAAACCTGGGCCGAGATCCTGAGCCTGCACAGTCAACCCGACGCAAAAAAGCGCGACAGAAACGAGAAAAACAAAATTGAGTCTGGATTTCATGGATGCCTCCCAATCAAACTCGAATTGGCAACCGGCAGCAGGCTAAATGAAATCCTAGTGCGGCGTCAAGGGATGGCAGTCATGCCAAGATGCAGAGCGCTTACGTGATTGACCCCCCGTACCGCTTTGTAATAAGAGGGCGATACGCGAGCAGGCTCTGTTCTGCGCATCATCGATAAACAATCGATCGTTCGAAAACCAGGGAGGCGAGCATGAAGACGCTATTTTTGGCGGTTTCTATTTTGCTACTACAAAGTTTCGTCGTACAGGCACAAGCGCCGTACTTTCAGGGCAAGACAATCCGGATTGTGACCGGTTATCCCGCCGGCGATGTCAACGATCTCTGGCCTCGGCTTGTTGCGCAGTACATGACCAAATACATTCCCGGAAATCCCACCTTTATCATCCAGA
>WNFU01010748.1_pt1 | contig 15528 bp, 16 predicted proteins | sample 5400121 | NCBI WGS metagenome assembly WNFU01 (sample SAMN13153360, study PRJNA577476) | soil metagenome | isolation source: 100 cm soil or saprolite under grassland replicate 1 | place: USA:California | collected 2016-06-15
CAAAGCCCCAGATCACGTCCTCGCGCGAGACGCGGTGCTCCGTCGCGACCGCCATCAGCGCCGCGATCCTACTCCCAAGGCGGCGGGTTGAACACCCAGCGCCCGCCGGCGATCGTCGCGACGACCTCGCAGCCGTCCACGTCTTCGACCGGATCGGTCGAGAGCACGACGAGGTCCGCGACGAAACCGGGGAGGAGCTTCCCGCGCCGCCGCTCGTCTCCGCAGAGCCACGCCGGCGTCACACATGTGGCCACGAGCGCCTGCTCCACGGTCACCGCCTGCTCCGGGTGCCATGCAGGCCGCTCGTCGATCGTCCGTAGCGCGCCCGCGCGAATGCCCGCAAGCGGGTCGAGCTCCTCGATCGGCGCGTCCGACCCGTTGGCGACGACGGCGCCCGACTCGAGCAGCGAACGGAACGCGTAGGCGCCGTCGGTCTTCTCCGGCCAGAAGCGGTCGGCGAGGTCGCGATCCGACGGCGCGTGCGAGAACTGCACCGACGCCGCGACTCCGAGCTGCGCGAACCGAGGCAGGTCCTCCGGCGCAAGGCATTGCGCGTGCTCGATGCGCGGTCGCAGTCCCTTCGGCGCCCACTCGTCGCGTGTCGCTTCGAACGCGTCAAGCGCGTCTCGGTTCGCACGGTCGCCGATCGCGTGCACGGCGACCGGCCAGCCGATGCGCGCGGCGCGGCGGACGATCTGCTCGAGCTCCTCCCGGCTCGTGATCTCGACGCCCGAACCGTCCAGCATGCGCGCGGTCCGGGAGCCGAGGGTGCCGTCCATGAACGCCTTCAGGTAGCCGGCACGCAGCCAGTCGTCACCGAGCCCGGCGCGAAAGTCCACGGCCTCGAGCCCGTCGAGGAGCTCATGCGGCAGGGACTGCCACACGCGCACGTTGAGGACGCCTTCGTCGCGCAACCGCTGGAAGAGGCCGAGGTCGCCGAGCCAGCCGTCCTTGTCGTGCACGGACGTGACGCCGCGCGAGACGGCGATTCGGAGGCCCGCCCGCATCGCGTCCAGGCGCTCTTCGTCGGGGACCTGCGAGAAGACGAAACGGCGGCGGAACACCCACGCCGACTCCTCGCGGAGGACGCCGCTCGGCTCGCCGCGCTCGTCGAGCTCGACGACGCCGCCCGGTACCTGCAGGTCGCCGTTCGCGGCTGCGAGCGCGGGGGAGTTGAGCCACAGCGAATGCCCGTCCTTCGCCATCAGGGCCGCGGGCGTCTCGCCGGTGACGGCGTCGAGCGCGTGGCGGTCCGGCTCGACGGATGGGCTCCACTCGCCGCTGCGCCAGCCGGTTCCGCGGATCCATCGCCCCGGCGGCGTCTCGCGTGCGGCGTCCGCGACGCGCGCCACCGCCTCGTCGAGTGACCGCGTGCCCTCCAGCCGCACCTGCCGCTGCGCGAGCGACCACTGCAGGAAGTGGACGTGCGCGTCTGTCAACCCGGGCACGACGCAGCGCCCGCCGAGATCGACGACGTCGGGAGACGCGAGCGCGGTCTCGTGCGTTCCGACGCCGCCGGCGATCCGCTCGCCCGCAATCGCAAGGGCACGCGCGATCGGCAGCGACGGGTCGAGCGTGCGGATGACGCCGTTCTCGAGGATCACCGTTGGGGGAGAATCTAGTCGTGACGATGTTCCTGAGCGGCTGGGCGCTGATGACCGGCCTCGCCATGATGGCGCTGATGGTCGAGCTCGGTCTGATGGGCTTCGTCTGGGTCGGCGTGCTCGCGCTCGTCGTGCTCGTGCCGAAGGCGGCGCCGTTCGGCGAAAGGTCGCCACGGCTGCTTGCCCTCGTCCTCGCGACTGCCGCGGTGATGACGTGGATCTGATGCCGTGGCGCGTCGAGGGCGACTACCTCGAGTCCTGTAACTGCGAAGCGATCTGCCCTTGCAGGATGATCGGCGGCGTGCCCGGCGGCCGCTCGACGTACGGCGAATGCTTGGGCCTGCTCAGCTGGCACATCATGGACGGATCGGCCGGCGCCCTGGACCTCAACGGCCTCAACGTCGCGCTTGCGTGCCGCTACCACGATGACGAGAGCGGTTCGCCCTGGTCGGTCGTCCTCTACGTCGACGAGGAAGGCGGCGCCGAACAGCGGGCGGCGCTCGAGGCGATCTTTCTCGGAGCCGCCGGGGGTGAGCGGATCCTGCGGCTCCCCTGGGTGCGCAAGCCGCGGTTCGTGCTCGACGTCCGCCCCTCCCGCATCGAGTTCGACGGTGAGTCGGTACGAGTCTCTGACCGCGCGACGATCCGTGCGACGCGCCGGGTCGAGACGGAGGACGACGTGCGCTGCGTCATCCCCGGCTACGAGGAACGGGGCTACGAGCTGTACGCAGACGAGCTCGCGGTGCACGACGACCCGTTCGACTACACGCTGACCGGAAACTGCGCGTATCGGAGCGCTTTTCACTACTCCTCCTGACGTGTTCGACCACGTCACGATCCGCGTTTCCGACACCGATGCGTCGAGGCGTTTCTACGCACTCGCCCTGTCGACGCTCCGCGTCGGGGAGCCGCGCGTCGGTGAAGGATTCACGGAATGGAACGACTTTTCCATCTCGAAGGCGAGTGACGACAAGCCGCTTACACGCAACCTGCACGTCGCGTTCGTGTCGCCATCACGCGAAAAGGTCGACGACTGGTGGCGCGTGATGACAGGCGCGGGCCACGAGGACGACGGCTCGCCCGGCCTGCGGCCGATCTACCGCGACGACTACTACGGCGCGTTCGTCCTCGACCCGGACGGGAACAGCGTGGAAGCCGTATCGCTCGGCACGCCGCGCGAAGGCGACGAGGCGATCGATCACCTCTGGATCCGCGTGGCCGACCTCGCTGCCACAAAACGCTTCTACGAGACGATTGCGCCGGTCGTCGGCATCCGCATCGCTGGAGAGCGCCCCGAGAGATTCCACATCGGGACCGAGAACCGGTCGGCGGCATTCGTTCACGACGACAGGCCGCTGACACAGAACGTCCACCTCGCGTTTCCCGCTGCCGACAACGCGACGGTCGACGAGTTCCACCGTGCTGCACTGACCGCCGGCTACCGCGACAACGGGCCGCCCGGCGAGCGGTCCGTCTACCACGCCGGTTACTACGGCGCGTTCGTCCTCGACCCCGACGGCAACAACGTCGAGGCCGTGTGCCACAACAGGGGCTAAGGTTCGCTTCGTGCCGCAAGATCCCCTGACGGAAGAGCAGCGCGAGATCCGCGACCTCGTCCGCGAGCTGGCGCGCGAGCGAATCGCTCCGCGCGCCGCCGAGATCGACAAGAGCGCGGAGTTCCCGTGGGACGTCGTCGAGCTCTATCGCGACAACGAGATCTTCGGGATCCTGTTCGACGAGGAGTACGGCGGCATCGGCGCCAGCGCGCTGATGGCGTTCGTCGCGATCGAGGAAGTCTCGAAGGTCTGTGCGACGAGCGGCCTGATCATCGCCGTGCAGGAGCTCGGCTCGCTCGGCCTCAAGCTCGCCGGCAGCGACGAGCAGAAGCAGCGCTTCCTGCCCAAGCTCGCTTCCGGCGAGTGGCTCGCTGCATACGCGCTCAGCGAGCCGGGCTCCGGCTCCGACTCGGCCGCGATGCGCACGACGGCGCACCTGGACGACGGCGAGTACGTCCTCAACGGCGGCAAGCGCTTCATCACGAACGCCGGCGTCGCGCACGTGTACACCGTGTTCGCGAAGACCGATCCCGAAAGCGGCCACTCCGGTATTTCCGCCTTCGTTCTCGAAGCAGACTCGCCCGGCTTCGAGGTCGGCCGCATCGAGCCGAAGATGGGCATCAAGGGCTCGACAACCGGCGAGATCTTCTTCAACGACTGCCGCATCCCGGCGTCGAACCTGCTCGGCCAGGAGGGAGACGGCTTCAAGATCGCCATGCGCATCCTCGACCACTCGCGGCCGGGTATCGGCGCACAGGGTCTCGGTCTCGCGCAGGGCGCGACCGACTACGCGCTCGAGTACGCGAAGTCGCGCGAGACGATGGGCAGGCCGATCGGCGAGCATCAGCTGATCGCCGCGACGCTCGCCGACATGGAGACGAAGTGCGAGGCGGCGCGCGGGTTGCTCTACAAATGCGGCGAGCTGATCGACGAGGGCGCAGATGGAGCCGAGCTGACGAAGATCTCCGCGATGGCGAAGCTCTACTGCACGGACGTCGCGATGGAGGTCACGACCGACGCCGTGCAGATCCTGGGCGGCTACGGGTACATCCAGGAGTACCCGGTCGAGCGGATGATGCGCGATGCGAAGATCACGCAGATCTACGAGGGGACGAACCAGATCCAGCGCCTCGTGATCGCGCGGGAGATGCTCAAGGAAAACCGGGCGTTCCTGCTCGCGGGCGTTGGGTGACCCACTTGGTTTGAGCTTCGGCCGCGTCGCGGAGCTCTACGACCGCGTCCGTCCCGACTACTCGCAAGAGTCGCTCGACCGCGCACAGGAGGTGCTCGAGCTCGCTCCCGACGCGTGCGTGATCGACCTCGCCGCCGGTACGGGACGGCTCACGCACGAGCTCGCTCAACGCTTCGCGCGCGTGATCGCCGTCGAGCCGGACGACGCGATGCGATCGCTGATCGCAGACGGGGAAACACTCATGGGCACCGCCGAGTCGATCCCGTTGCCCGACGCAAGCGCAGAAGCCGTTTTCGTCGGGGAGGCGTTTCACTGGTTCGACGCGCCGGCGGCCGTGCGCGAGATCGCGCGTGTCCTGCGGCCACGGGGTGGGCTCGCGCTGATCGGGAATCAGTGGTGGCACACGGATCCGCCGCTTCCCGAGCGCGCGCTCCAGCTGCTGCGCGCGCCGTACGTGCGCTCCGGTCGCGACGCCGCGCTGGAGACGTGGCCCGACGCCTTTCGCGGCTCCCCGTTCGAGCCGCTCCGCGAGGAGACGTTCCCGTCGGAAGTCGTCGTGGACGCCGACCGGTTGCTCGGCATGTACGCGACGACGAGCTCGCTCGCAGCCCTGCCGGAGGACGATCGCAACGGGCTTGTCGCGGAGGTGCGATCGCTTCTCGCCGGGCCTTACCGGCTGCCGATCCGCGTTGAGCTCACGTGGACGCGGCTGCGCTGAGGTGAAACGTGCGGTCGTCGTCGGCGCGGGCCCGAACGGGCTTGCCGGTGCAATCAAGCTTGCGCAGTCCGGCCTCCATGTCACCGTCCACGAGGCCGCGGAGACGATCGGAGGCGGCTGCCGCACCGCCGAGCTGACGCTTCCCGGCTTCCGGCACGACATCTGCGCCGCGATCCTGCCGCTCGCGCGGAACTCGCCCGCGTTCAGGGATCTGGACGTCGAGTGGGTCGATCCGCCCGTGCCCGCGGCGCACCCGCTCGACAACGACGCGGTCGTGCTCGCGCGAACGCTGAACGGCACCGCGGAGGGGCTCGGCGCCGACGCCGCGACGTACCGGCATCTCGTCGAGCCGTTCGTCCGCGCCTGGCCGAAGCGGTGGTCGCGCTGGGATCTGCTGCGTCTGCGGCCCGGTCTCGCCCGCGGCCTGCTCAGCGCTCGCGCCGTCGCGCGCCTGTACTCGACCGAGCGCGCGCGGGCGCTGTTCGCCGGACACGCTGCGCACTCGGCGCTGCCGCTCGAGCGCTGCCGCTCGAGTCCGCGGCGACCGCGGGCTTCGGCCTCGTGCTGTGCGCCGCGGCGCACGTGGACGGCTGGCCGTTCCCGCGCAGCGGCTCACAGGCCGTGGTGGACGCACTCGCGGCACGACTGAGCGCGCTGGGCGGCGAGATCGTGACGTCGAGCCGAGTGGACGCGTTGCCGAGCGCCGACGTGGTGCTCTGCGACCTTTCTCCGCACGAGTTTGCGCGTATCGCGTGTCTGCCCGGCTACGCGCCCCGCTTCCGCCACGGGCCCGCGGCGTTCAAGGTCGACTGGGCGCTCGACGGCCCGATCCCCTGGCTGAGCGAAGCCTGCCGCAGCGCGGGGACCGTGCACGTCGGCGGCTCGTTCGCAGAGATCGCGCGTTCCGAGCGCGAATCGTGGGACGGCCGCGGGCCGGGCGAGAAGCCGTTCGTGATCCTCGCGCAGCAGAGCCTGTTCGACGATTCGCGGGCGCCGCCGGGGAAGCACGCCGCCTGGGCCTACTGTCACGTGCCTCAGCGCTGGACGGGCGACGCGACCGATGCGATCGAGACGCAGGTCGAGCGCTACGCACCGGGATTCCGCAGCCTCATCCTCGCGCGCCATGTCATGACGCCGCGCGACTTCGAGTCGTACAACCGGAACGACGTCGGCGGCGACATCGTCGGCGGCGCGAACACGCTGCGGCAGCTGGTCGCGCGGCCGACGCTGCGTCCGTTCCCCTGGCGCACGCCGCTGCGCGGCGTCTACCTCTGCTCCGCGTCGACGCCGCCCGGCGGCGGCGTGCACGGGCTCTGCGGGCTAGCCGCGGCGCGCATGGCGCTGCGGGATGTGCGCTAGTAGCCGTTGCCTCCGGACGTGGTGGTGCCGTTGCCGGGTGTCGTGTTCGTCCCGCCGCCTCCGTAACCGCCGCAGCCGACGGTGACGAGCGCGACGATCGCCAGCAGAGCGGCGAGCAGTAAGCGAACCCTCATGTTCAGGTCTACGGACCCCTCACTCGACCGGTTTTCACGACCTCGAACTCGGAGCCTGTCACGCGGCCGAGCGTGTGCAGGTCGTCGTTGTCCCAGCGCGGGTTCGGCGCGCCGCTGATGAACCAGTTGGAGCCGTTGTCGGCGACGAGCATGCCGTAGCGCTTCAGGGCCGTGAGGACGACCCGCGCCTGCTTCGGGAAACCACGCACGTCGAAGCTCGCCTTCAACCGGACGCGGAGGCCCATCGGCGGCAGATCCGCGTCGGTGAGACTCGAGGCGTAGTGGCGGGCCGGGTAAACGTACGCGCGCCGCGTGCGCTCGACGGTGAAGCGAAGCGCGTGGTCGATGACCCCGCGCGCAACCTCGTCATAGCGCGCCAATCCCGGGAAGATCGGCAGCCCCGCGGCGTCGGCCGATGTCCAGCCCGCGGGCCGCAGCTTGTTCGATCGCAGGCTCCAGATCGCGCCGGAGCCGCCGCGCCAGCCACGCGGCGTGCGCGTCAGCGCGTACAGCTCGTAGAGCCTGCACGCATCGCGGTCGATGAGCAGCGCGTGCCGGTCGCTGCCGCTCTCGATGTGCACCCGGCGCGGGATCGGGTACGGGCCTTTGTCGCTCTCGTCCGCGTAATCGAACGTCACCCGCGCGCGCGGCGTCCTTTTCGTGACGACGTCGAACGGGATCCCGATCTTGCCGCCGTTGTACAAGCCCGAGCCGAGGTCGGCGTGGAGCCCGACATCGGCGCCGATCGAGCGGATGATCGCGTCCGAGTTCGGCGCGACGGGCAGCGAGTCGACCCGCTTGTTCCACGCGTTCGTCTTCGGGAAGATCGTGCAGCGCGGCGCACCCGGCACGCGGAGCGCCTGAGCGGACGAGCTCGAGAGCGCGACGGTCACACACAGGAGCGGTGCCAGCCGCCTCATCCGAGCTGCACCGCCGGGTAGCGCGCGCGCACGTCGTCCACGTAGGCGGCCATTCGCTCCGCGAGCGGAGCGTCCTTGATCTCGAGCACGTTCTCGGCATTCGACTCACCGGAGTGGGAGAGGTTGAAGCTGCCGATGAAGACGGTGTCGTCGCAGACCGTTACCTTGGCGTGCATGTAGTCGTGCACTGCGCCCGGCGCGTAGGGCGTCGAGCGCTTGCCGGAGAACGATGCTCCCGCGAACACAGCCCGCAGCGCCGGAGCCTTCCACGTCTTGATCGGATTCGCAGCCCACTGCGCGAGCACCTCGGTCATCTGCGTATTGTCGACGGCGCCGGCAAGATCGAGGCGCCGGTCCTCGACCGCCTCGGCGAGTGTGCCCAGGATCGGCCCGGACGTGATCACGGGCGATGCGATGCGGACCCGGCGCTCCGCTCCCGCGATCGCACGCGCGATCCGATGGGCGAGTTTCTCTCCGCGCTTGGGCGAGAACCAGGTGCGGATGCCGTCGACGGGCTCCGACGGCACCTTGCCCGAGCGGGCGACCTGTTTCGTCCGCCAGAGCTGGTCGAAGTCCACGGCGTAGCGCTGAGCAACTGCCTTCGAGTCGACGATCGCAAGGACGTTCTCCTCGCGTGACCAGGAGTCGTCCGTCCAGTTCGTCGAGCCGGTCCAGACGGACGCCCCGTCGCGGATGACGTACTTGTGGTGCATCAGATCGGGCCATCCGGGGACGCCGCACGTCTCGATCGGCAGCGCCTCGATCTCGTCCGGACGGGTCTTCGGCGCTGGCGGGACGCCCACGCCCGGCGGTCTGTCGTCGACGTTGTAGAGCAGCCGCGCCGTCACTCCGCGCGAGGTGGCCGTACGCAACGTCCCGAGCACGATCTCCTCCGTCTCGTCGACGAGGTTGATGTCGTAGATGGCTATGTCGACGGTGCGCTCCGCGCGCTCGATGAACGACGCGAGCAGCCGTGCAATCTCGAGCGCGGACTGGCCTCCGTCGGTGAGGGTGCGGACCTGGATCAGGCCTGTGCGCGCAGCTTCGCCTTGTACGCGCGCTTCGCCGCCTGGTAGCGCTCGAGCGCCTCGGAGGAGTCGACGTCGCCGAGCGTCGGATGGTTCGGCACGAGTCCCTGCGCCGCCTCGACGCCGTACTGCTTTGCGAGAACCGAGCCGAGCGCCTTGACCTTCATCTCGCCGAAGCCGGGCAGTGACTCGATCCGCCGGCGAAGGTCCGCGTCGTCGGTCGCGTCCGTCCAGACACGCGCCGCGTCGCCGTCGTACTCGCTGACGATGGTGGCGCAGAGCTCCTGCACCCGCTTTGCCATGTTGCCCGGGAAGCGGTGCACCGCGGGCTTCTCGCGAAACGTCGCGTCCAATTCGGCGGGATCCATGCCGGCGATCGCCGCCGCGTCGAGCGCGCCGAGGCGCTGCTCGAGCTTGCGCGGCCCGGAGAAAGCCGTCTGAACGGGCACCTGCTGGTCGAGCGCGAAGCCGATCAGCAGAGCAAGCGGATTCTTCGCCAGCAGCGTGTCGGCGGCGGCGTCGCCCGTGAAATGCAGGCGCTCGGGCACGCTTGTGATCCTAGACCAATGCACGCTTAACGTCGGCCCGCGGTGGGAACGCTGGCGGGCATGAGCGATCCGATCCGGGAGACCGCCCGCGGACACGACGACGCGACTCCGGCCCGCGCGCTCGCCGGCGTAACGCTCGTCATCGGCGTCGTCGCAGGGCTGCTGATCGTCGCGTTGCTGATCCTCTGGTACGCGCTCAAGTAGTCAGCGGCGCGCGACCAGGCGATAGCGGCCGTCGGCGAACTTCCAACGCTGCGTGAGCTCACCATGGGGACTTCGGCCGCGGTTCTCGAAGCGGACGGTGACGGTCCCGTGGCCGAGTGTCACTCGGTCGCCGGCGAACGTCGCGAGCCGCGTCAATCGCTTCGCCTCGACGCGGTAGACGTACGTCTTCGCGCCGAGCGAGGGCGTCGCCCACAGCATGAATGCCACCTCGCGGTGTTTCCCGTCGCTGAAGCGGCCGGCGCGCACCCAGGCAAGCTGGTTGCCGCACATCGCACCGCCGATCTTTCGGTCGTAAACCACATGCTGCGGCAACCGCGCCGTCTCGACGAGCGCCATCCGCCACGACGCTCCGCGCAGGCCGCACCAGTCTCCGCCCGCCCGGTCGACGTAGACCGCGAACCAGTCGTTGCCGGTCCGCGCCCAGCCCATCACTCGGCCGTGGACGGCGCTGGCGACTGGGTAGGGCACGACGTCCCCGCCGGCGGGCGTCGCGACGGCCGCCGAGAAGAACCCTGCGACGGCGACGCTGCAGGCTCGACAAGCGAAGCGCATCAGGCCGGATTCAATACCCTGGAGTGATGGACGCGCTCGGTGTATTCAGCTCTGCGACGCGCGCCTGGTTCGAGCAGGCGTTCGACGAGCCGACACCCGCGCAGACGCTTGGCTGGCCCGCGATCGCCTCCGGCGAGCACACGCTGATCCAGGCGCCGACGGGCTCGGGCAAGACGCTCGCAGCGTTCCTGTACGGCATCGACCGGCTGACAGAGGAAGGCCCCGGCAAAGGCTTGCGGCTGCTCTACGTCTCGCCGTTGAAGGCGCTCAATTACGACATCGAGCGGAACCTGCGCGGGCCGCTCGCCGGACTGCAATCCGACTTGCGCATTGCGGTTCGGACGGGAGACACCCCGCAACGCGAGCGCGTGCAGATGCTTCGCGAGCATCCGGATGTCCTGATCACGACGCCCGAGTCGCTCTTCCTCCTGCTCACCTCGGCAGCGCGAGAGATGCTGCGCAGCGTTCGCACGCTGATCCTCGACGAGGTGCACGCGGTCGCGGGGACGAAGCGCGGCGCCCACCTCGCGCTCAGTTGCGAGCGGCTCGACAGGCTTATCGGCACGCCCGTTCAGCGGATCGGTCTGTCCGCGACGCAGCGGCCGCTCGCAGAGATCGGGCGCTTCGTCTCCGGGGCGCGCCCGATCCGGCTTGTCGACGCGGGTACGGCGAAGGAGCTCGACTTGCAGGTCGTCGTCCCCGTCGAGGACATGCGCGAGCCGGGTGCGGGAGCCGACCTGGAAGGGCTTCCCGGCGGTAGCGGCGAGGGCCGCGGCACGTCGATCTGGCCCTCCATCTACCCGGAGGTGCTGCGGCTCGTCCGGGAACACCGTTCGACGATCGTCTTCGTCAACAACCGGCGGCTCGCCGAGCGACTTGCCCTCCGGTTGAACGAGCTCGCCGAGGAAGAGATTGCGCGCGCGCACCACGGCTCGATTGCGCGCGAGCAGCGGCTCGAGATCGAGGAGCTGCTGAAGCGCGGCGCGATCCCCTGCCTAGTCGCGACGTCATCGCTCGAGCTCGGCATCGACATGGGCGCGGTGGATCTCGTGATCCAGGTCGAGTCGCCGAAGTCCGTCGCTCGCGGCCTGCAGCGCATCGGCCGCGCAGGGCACACGCTCGGCGAGGTCTCGCGGGGGCGGATCTTTCCGAAGTTCCGGGCCGACCTGTTGGAGGCGACGGTGATCGCGCTTCGGATGCGCGAGGGCGCGATCGAGGAGACGGTCATCCCGCGCAACCCGCTCGACGTCCTGGCCCAGCAGATCGTCGCCGTCTGCGCCGAGAACGAGATCACGGTCGACGAGCTGCACGAGCTCGTACGCGGGGCCTACCCGTTCGCGGATCTGTCGCGGACGCAGCTCGAGAACGTGCTCGACATGCTCGCCGGCCGCTACCCGTCGGACGAGTTCGCGGAGCTGAGGCCGCGGATCATCTGGGACCGCACCGCGGGCGTGATCCGCGGACGTCCCGGTGCGGCGCGGCTCGCAGTGACGAATGCGGGGACGATCCCCGACCGCGGGCTCTACGGCGTGCACCTCGTCGACGGCGGCGGGCGCGTCGGTGAGCTCGACGAGGAGATGGTCTACGAGGCGCGGGCGGGGCAGACATTCCTGCTCGGTGCGTCGACCTGGCGCATCGAGGAGATCACGCGCGACCGGGTTCTCGTCTCGCCTGCGCCGGGGGTGCCCGGCGCGGTCCCGTTCTGGAAGGGCGAGGGCGTCGGCCGGCCCTACGAGTTGGGGGAAGCAATCGGAGAGTTTTCACGCACAGCGGTGAGCTGGTCTGAGCAGACCGGCCTGACGCGTCTGAGCAGTGCAGGCTTGGACAAGCGAGCCGCAGAGAACCTGTTGCAGTTCCTGCACGATCAGCAGGCCGCGACGGGTGCCGTCCCGTCGGACAAGACCGTCGTGGTCGAGCGCTTCCGGGATGAGATCGGCGACTGGCGGCTCTGCATCCTCACGCCGTTCGGCGCGCGCGTGCACGCGCCGTGGGCGCTCGCGACCGCGGCGAGGCTTCGCGACTCGCTCGGGCTCGAGGTGCAGTCGATCTGGTCGGACGACGGCATCGCGTTCCACCTGCCCGATGCGGACGCGCCGCCGCCGACCGAGGACCTGCTGATCTCGCCGGACGAGCTCGAAGACCTCGTCGTCCAGGAGGTCGGCCAGAGCGCGCTCTTCGGCGCGCGCTTCCGGGAAAACGCCGCGCGCGCGCTGCTGATCCCGCGGCGCCGGCCGGGCGAGCGCACACCGCTCTGGCAGCAGCGGCTGAAGGCGCAGTCGCTGCTCCAGGTCGCAAGGCGCTACGGCTCGTTTCCGATCGTGCTCGAGACGTATCGCGAGTGCCTGCAGGACGTCTTCGACCTGCCGTCGCTGAAGAAGCTGCTGCACGGGTTGCGCACGCGCGAGCTCGACCTCGTGGACGTCGAGACCGCATCGGCGTCACCGTACGCCGCGAGTCTGCTCTTCGACTACATCGCGACGTACATGTACGAGGACGACACGCCGCCGGCGGAGCGGCGGGCGCAGGCGCTCTCGCTCGACCGCGACCTGTTGCGCGAGCTGCTCGGCCAGGAGGAGCTCCGCGACCTGCTCGACGCGGACGCCGTTGCGGAGGTCGAGCGTTCGCTCCGTCCCGATCCGCGGAACGCCGACGAGCTCCACGACCTGCTGCGTCTCCGCGGCGATCTGCGGCCGGGCGAGTTCGACGAGGCGCACGCCGCGGTGCTCGAGGCGGAGCGGCGCGCATTCCGCGCGCGCATCAGGTCGGAGGAGCGGCTGATCGCCGCAGAGGACGCGGGGCGATACCGCGACGCGCTCGGCGTGATGCCGCCCGGTGGGCTCCCCGACGTCTTCCTGGAGTCGGACGACGCGTCGTTGCGCTCGCTCGTTCTGCGCTTTGCGCGCGGTCGCGGTCCGTTCACGACGCGGGAGGCGAACGACCATTTCGGCCGCGACGTCGAGCCGGAGCTGCTCGCGCTCGAGCACGAGGAGAAGCTCGTGCGCGGAGAGCTGCGGCCGGGCGGCAGCGAGCGCGAATGGTGCGACCCCGATGTCCTCCGCCGTCTGCGTCGCGCATCGCTCGCCGCGCTTCGCCGCGAGGTCGAGCCGGCCGAGCAGCGCGCGTTCGGCCGCTTCCTGCCGGCGTGGCACGGGATCGACCGTCGCGCGACGCTGCGCGAGGCGCTCGTGCCGTTGCAGGGGCTCTCGCTGCCGGTGTCGCTGTGGGAGTCGGAGGTGCTGCCGCGCCGTATTCCCGGGTATCAACCCGCGCAGCTCGATCAACTCTGCGCATCCGGCGAGGTCGTCTGGGTCGGCGCCGGTCTCGACCGCGTCGCGATCTTCTTCCGCGAAGACGCAGCCGCGCTCGGCGCACCTTCGGGCATACCCGCGGGCGAAGGCGATGCGGTCGACGCGATCCGCGCGGCGCTCGATCGCGAGGCGCTTTTCTGGTTCGACCTGCTGGCTGCAACGGATCTCGAGGCCGAGGCCGCCCTGCCCGCACTGTGGGAGCTCGTCTGGGCGGGCGACGTGACCAACGATGCGTGGACGCCGCTGCGCGCGGGACGGCGCTATGCCACGCAGCAGAAGCAGCGAGTGCGGCCGCGCCGCTTCTCCAGGCAGCGCGCCGCCAACATCACGTCGACGCAGGGCCGCTGGTCGCCGACGGCAAGGCTGTTTCCGGACCGGCCAGACCGGCGCGCTCTCGCCGAGCTCCTGCTCGAGCGGCAGGGCATCATCACGCGCGACGGCGTCCGCGGCGAGGGAATCGCCGGCGGCTACGGCGCTGTGTACGGCGAGCTGCGCGACCTCGAGACGCTGGGCGTCTGCCGCCGCGGCTACTTCGTCGAGGGCCTCGGCGGCGCGCAATTTGCGCCGCCCGGCGCGGTCGAGCGCCTGCGCGAGTTGCGTGCGCGCGAGGGAGACGAAGCGGAGCCGCTCGTGCTCGCCGCCGCGGATCCGGCGCAGCCGTACGGCGCGGCACTGCCTTGGCCGAAGCGCGCCGGCGCGCGCGCCGCGCGCGTTGCAGGCGCGCACGTGGTGCTGCTCGGCGGTGAAGCGGCACTGTTCGTCGAGCGCGGCGGCCGCTCGCTCGTGCCGCTGCGCGAGCCTGACGAGTCGTGGCTGCGCCCGGCGCTCGCCGCTCTCGTCCAGCATGTGAAGCGCGGCGGCGCGAAGCGGCTCGCGGTCGAGCGCTTCGACGGCCGTCCGGTCGGCGAGACGGAGGTCATGCCGCTGTTGCTCGAGGCAGGCTTCCTCGCCGGTCCGCGCCGCGCCGTCCTGCGGCCGTGACCGAGGAAGTCGCCATATTCGGCGCGCTCGCGATCGTCTATCTGCTGGTCATAGTCGCTGTCTTCGCGGTGCGCCATCGCGCGCTTCCGTCGAAGTCGTTCTTGGCGGCCGTTGCCCTCCCGCTCGGCGCACTCGTCGTGGCGCTGGCGATCTTCCACGCCGTCGCGCTCGACCGGCGGCCGCTCGGCGGCACCGAGGACCGCTTCGAGCGATTTGTCGACGATGCGCGCCTCATCTTCCTCGCTGTCTACCTCGGCGTCCTCGCGATCGCGTTCGGGGCCGGCCGCCTGCTCCGCGGCTCCCTGCGAAGCGCGGCAGCAACCGCGTTGCTCGTTCTGCTTTTCATGGGCGCGAGCCTGCCGTTCGTCGAGTTCAAGAACGCTTGCGACGTCGGCAGAACGCTCGTCGTCGGCGAAACGGAGTGCTGAGTGCCGGAAGGAGACGCGATCTACCGCGCCGCCCGGCGGCTGCAGGTCCTCGTCGGCGAGCGCGTCGCCGTCGAGGCGCCCAACCCGCGCGCGGCCGTCAAGCACATCGCGGAGCGGCTCGACGGCAGGCGGCTCGAGCGCGTCGAAGCCGTGGGAAAGAACCTCTTCCTGCGCTTCGAAGGCGGGCTCACGCTTCGCAGCCACCTGAAGCTGAAGGGACGTTGGCGTGTGCAGCCGCGCGGCCGCGAGCTGACGGCGCAGCCGTGGCTCGTTCTGCGCGGCGACTCGCAAGAGGCCGTCCTCTGGCATGGGCCCGTGCTCGAGCTGAGCGACCGCGCGCGCCTCCGGCTCGGGCCGGACATCCTCGGACAGCCGCCCGCCCTCGACGCGATGCTCGCGAACCTCCGCTCGCTGCCGCGCCACATGAGGCTGGGCGAGGCGCTGCAGGTCCAGCGCGCGGTCGCCGGCATCGGGAACATGTGGATGAACGAGGCGCTCTTCGACGCCCGTGTCTCGCCGTGGCTGACGCTCGCCGAGGCGTCCGACGAGGAGCTCCGCGCGGCGCTCGCCGCCGCTGCGCGGCTCATGCACGGGCGGCTCGACGGCGCACGCGGGGGCCGGCGCGTCTACCGGCGCAAGGGCAGGCCCTGCCCGCGCTGCGGCGAGACGATCCGCTCGTGGCCGCTCGGGGACGCGGCACGCATGGCGTACTGGTGTGCGGGGTGTCAAAGAGGAGAGGGTCCGGCGGCGCAGTAACGGAAGCGGTGGCCGTACGCGCTCCGCACCTCTACCGCAACCTGCGCGGCTTCGTGCTGGGCGCCTTCCGCGTGTTCGTGGACGAGGACCTGCCGTTCGCGTTCGAGGAGCACGAGTCGCTCGGCCGTCCGGCGCTCTACGAGTACCGGCCGCTCGTGCGCACGTTCATCGAGTCGCATGAACGCTCGCTCGCCGGCAGAGAGGACGCGCGGCTCGTGC
>WNFU01027558.1_pt1 | contig 15525 bp, 10 predicted proteins | sample 5400121 | NCBI WGS metagenome assembly WNFU01 (sample SAMN13153360, study PRJNA577476) | soil metagenome | isolation source: 100 cm soil or saprolite under grassland replicate 1 | place: USA:California | collected 2016-06-15
GCGGCGCTGCGCTCGAAGTCACCGAAGGCGTGATTGCGCGACGGCAGGTCGACGTGCCCGCGCTCGACATGGTGACCATTTCCGCCGGCGGCGGCTCGATTGCTTGGATCGACGGCGGCGGCTTCCTCAATGTCGGCCCGCAGAGCGCCGGTGCCGATCCCGGACCGGCCTGCTACGGACGCGGCGGTCTGCGCCCGACCGTCACCGATGCCGACCTCGTGTGCGGGTATCTCAATCCGGACTATTTCCTCGGCGGCGCGCAGAAGCTCGATCCTGCGGCAGCGCGCGCAGCGCTGGAGACGCATGTCGGCGCTCCCTTGGGGATGGACGTGACCGCGGCCGCCGCCGGCATTCAGCGCATCGTCGACATGCGCATGGCGGACGAGGTGCGCGTCTTTGCGGCCAAGCGCGGCGTCGATCTCTCCGCCTTCACGCTGTTGCCGTTCGGCGGTGCCGGCGCGGTGCATGCCGCCGCGGTCGCCGAAGAGCTCGGCATGCGGCGGATTCTAGTGCCGCCGCGCCCGGGCGCATTCTCGGCGCTCGGCCTGCTCTGCACCGACGTCGTGCACGATTATATCCGCTCCGAGTTGCGCACGTTGGCCGAGGTCACCGCCGAGCATGCCGAAGCCGTCTTCCGGCAACTGGAAGACGCGGCGCGCGCGGAGCTCGCCGCCGAAGGCATCAACCCTGCCGACGCGCGTTTCGTGCGCGAGCTCGATCTGCGCTACACCGGCCAAGGCTACGAGCTACGCACGCCGCTCGAAGGATTATTCCTCGATCGGCTGACGGCTGCGTCGCTGCAGGCGGCGCGGGAGAGGTTCGATGAACGCCACGCCCACATCCACGGCCATGCGGCCAAGGAGCGGCCGGTCGAATTGGTGAGCTATCGCCTGCGCGTGCGCGTGGCCGTCCCCAAATACGAGCCGCGCGAGACATCGCCTTCGCCGGAGAGCGCTGGCGCGGTCAAGGGACGACGCACGATATCGCTCAACGGAACGAGCCTGCAGGCGACGCTCTATGAGCGCGACCGCCTGGGCGTCGGCGCGACAGTTGCGGGGCCTACGATCGTCGAGCAGTTCGACGCCACGACCCTCATTCCGCGGGGGTGGAACGGGCGGGTCGATGGTCAAGGCAATCTGATCCTGGCGAGGGCGTGAGCATGGACGCCATCACGGTCCAAATCCTGCGCAACAAGGTCGCGAGCCTGGTCGATGAAATGCACTACCACTTCTATCGCTCCGGCTACTCGACCATCATACGCGAATCGCGCGACTTCAGCTGCGTGATCCTCGATCGCGACGGACGCTTGATCGTGGCGCCACCGATGTTCTTCCACGCGCCCGTCTATCGCCATCTCGTCGGCCGCATCCTCAAGGGCTATGGCGGCAGCGATGTGATCAAGGACGGCGACGTGTTCGTCTCCAATCATCCCTATGAGGGCGGTCTCCCGCACGTCTCCGACATGGCTTTTGTCGCGCCGGTTTTCGCGGCCGGCGAGATCGTGGCGTTTTCAGGCTCGATCGCGCACAAGGCGGACGTGGGCGGCACCGTCGCGGGCTCGACCTCGGCCGACGCCACCGAGATGTTCCAGGAGGGACTTTTAGTGCCGCCGATCAAGATCGTGGACGCCGGCATCGCGCAGACGGACGTGGAACGCATCATCCTCTCCAATAGCCGGCAGCCGGCGCTCATGCGCGGGGATATCCAGGCGCAGATCGCAGTGACGCAAATGGGCGCGCAGCGCATCAAAGAGCTGTGCGAACGTTTCGGCGCACTTACGGTTACTGATGCGTTCGCGGCCATCCTCAAGGGCGCCGCCGACGAATTGCGCGCGGCCATTGCCAAATTGCCGGACGGAGAATCGTCGGCCGAGGGGTTGCTCGACAGCGACGGCGTCGTGATCGACAAGCCGGTGAAGCTCGCCGTCGCCGTCGCCATCAAGGACGGGATCGCGAGCTTCGACTTCTCCGCTAGCGATCCGCAGGCGCGCGGTCCGGTCAATCTGCGGCCCTCGATGGTCGAAGCGTGCGTGTTCTACTCGCTGATCGGCTGCCTCGGGCCCAACCTGCATTTCAACGACGGCATGCGCGAGGTGGTGCGCCTGACATTCGCGCCCCGCACCGTCACCAATGCCGAGCCGCCCGCCCCCGTCTCCAATTACCAGATGGTCAACCTCAAGCTGGTGGACGTCATTCTCGAGGCGCTTGCCCGATTTTATCCTGCGCGCGCCATCGCCAATTCCGGGTCATCGAGCGCGCTAACCATCGCCTGGGCCAAGGGCCGTCCCGGACAGTCCACCATGCAATACGAGATCATGGGCTCGGCCTACGGCGGCGGCATGGGCCACGACGGCGCCTCCGCCACGGCGACGCATCTAAGCAACCTGCACATCACCCCGATCGAAATTCTCGAATCCGAGTTTCCCTGCCGCATCGCCCGCTTCGAGCTCATCCCGGACACGGGCGGCGCCGGCCAATGGCGCGGCGGCTTGAGTCTCCTTCGCGAATACGAGCTTCTGGAAAATGCGACTGTGATTCGCCGCTACGACAAGAGCCGTTTCCCGCCCGCCGGCATCGCGGGCGGCGAGGCTGGAAGCGGGGCGCGCTTCGTCATCCGGCTCGACACCGCGCAGGAATACGTGACGCCGTCCTCGGGTCGTTACGAGATGCAAGCCGGCGACCGCTTCCTGTTGCAAAGCGCGGGCGGCGGTGGCTATGGCGATCCACGCCGGCGCGACGGCGCTGCGCTTGCCCGCGATATTGCCGACGGATATGTCTCGGTCGAGGGCGCGAAGAAGGACTATGGCGGGTAGCGAGGCTCATTCGGAGCAGCGCCCTCATGCTTCGAGACGCATTGCTTCGCAATGCTCCTCAGCATGAGGCCGCGGGACCGAGGCCAGTCCTCATCCTGAGGAGCGGGCCGAAGGCCCACGTCTCGGAGGATGGCCTCATGCGTTGAACGCGCGCTCCTCAGCATGAGGGCGGAACGAGAGATTTACAGGATGGCCTTCTCCAGTTGGCGCGGCGTCGTGGGCATGATCAACCCGACTATGCGGCCGGGCGTGACCGAGGAGGTCATCCGCCTGCTGCCGGAAGGCATCGGGCTCATTCCGTTGTTCCTGAATGTTCGCCGCGGCACCGAAGACGAGTTCGCCGCCATGATGCCGGCCTACGAAGAGCGCATTGCGCTGCTTGCCGAGTGTGGCTGCGATCTCATTCATCCCCACGGCGCGCCGCCGTTCATGGTGCAGGGCCGCAAGCGCGAAGCCGAGATCATCAAGGCTTGGGAGAAGAAATATAAGACACCGATCATGAGCGTGGCGCAGAACCACGTGAACGCGCTCAAGACGGTGAAGGCCAAGACCATCTTGGGCGCCACCTATTTCCCGCCCAGGCTCAACGCCATCTTCGCCAAGTATTTCCGCGACGCCGGTTTCACCGTGCGCGGCATGGCGGGTATCGACGTGCCGTTCAACGAGGTGCAAGATCTGTCAAGCCATCGCGTCTACGCGCACATCAAGCGCCACTTCCTGGATGTCAAAGGGGCCGACGCGATCTACATGCTCGGTTCCGGCTGGCGCACGCTGGACATCATCGAGACGCTTGAGCAGGACTTGCAGGTGCCGGTGGTGCATCCGGTGACGGCACGGGTCTGGGAAATTCAGAAGCGGCTGCGCGTGCGCGAACCGCGGCACGGTTTCGGCCATCTGCTCGCCGCGCTACCTTAGCCGGAGCGCTTTCATGTCCGCAAATAGCACGGCATTCCTTCTTCTAGTCTCCGGTCTATGCTGCGGGCTGCAAGCGACGCAGCATGCGACCGCGCAATCGGTCGAGTCATTCTACCGAGGCCGGACCGTCACCATGCTCGTGGGCACAGCGCCGGGAGGCATCAACGACATTTCGGCGCGGCTCGTGGCGCGACATCTCTCGCGATTCGTGCCGGGCAACCCGACGATCGTTATGCAGAACAATCCGGGCGGCGGCGGGCTGGTCACCGCCAACCGCCTCTACGTCAATTCGGATAAGGACGGCTCGATTCTCGCCAAACTCGAGCGCGCGGTCCCGCAGCTCGCCATCCAAGGCAACTCCAACGCTCAGTTCGATCCCGCAAAGTTCACTTGGCTCGGCAGCTTATCGTCCTATGCAAACGACGCGTATCTCATGCTCGTCAACGCCAATCACCCGGCCAGAACCGTTGCCGACCTCAAAACCACGCGGGCGGTGCTGGGCGCCGATAATGCGGCGTCGAGCAACCTGATCTTCGCCGTGATCACCAAGGAGGTGCTCGGCCTGAACGTGTCCGTCGTGCGCGGCTATACCGGCGCGGCGCCGCTGTTTCTCGCCATGCAGCGTGGCGAGCTCGACGGTCAGATGGTGGGTCTAAGCTCGGTACGCACGGGCCAGCGCGATCTCTGGACGAAAGGCGCATTCCGGCCGCTCATGGCGTTCGGGCGCGACCGCCGGCATCCGGAGTTTGCGGACACACCGATTGGCCGGGAGCTGGCCGGGGATGCCGACGCGCGCGCGCTTATCGAGTTTGCAGAGCTGCCGTTCTTCATGGCGCTGCCATTCGCCGCGCCACCCGGTCTTCCCCCCGACCGCGCCAAAGCGTTACAGACGGCATTCATGGCGATGTGCCGGGACACGGCCTTCGTCGCGCCGCGCGACGTGATCGCGCGCTACAACGCGATCAGCGAGAGGAAGTAGCTAGAGCCGATTGCGCGCGCGTCCCTCGACCGTCATGGCCGGGCTTGTCACCGCAAGTCGGGTTTACTCGACTTGCGGCGCTTTAATAGTGCGGAACTCGGGCAAGCCCGAGTTCCGATGCCATCCACGTCTCGCTTTGCAGAACGAAAGACGTGGATGCCCGGCACGAGGCCGGGCATGACGCAGTACCTCACGCTCGCTCCACTATCCGGTCCTGCTTGCCGAAGTGATAGCGCGGGAGCACGTCGAGATCGGTGCCGGTGACGCGGATCACCCACGCCTTCTTCGGATGGGCAGTCGAATGGATCACGCCGGGGCCGTAGGCTTTGGTCTGGCCCGGCCCCAAGCGATACCTGCTCACCGGTTGGAGGACGGCATGCGCCTCGCTCTCCGGGTTGGTGCGGCGCCATTCGGTCATCTCCGTATGTTCCCGCGCATTGCCGTAGATTGCCCACGATGACCCGTGGCTGTGCGGCTTGCCGACCTTTTGTCCTTCCTGCACGTGCGCAAGCACGTAGAAGTCCGTCTCGGGATCGTGGTGTAGGACGCGCCGGCCGGGCGGCATATCGTCGCTGAAGGTTTCGGCGACGAAATCGGGATTGGACAGAAGCCGCCCGAGCCGGTCCGCGATCTGCTCCAGCGCATCGGACAACGGCGCTGTATTGAGGATCGCGCGGCTGTCCGCGCAGAAGTCATCGAGCGTGTAAGCCATGGCGTTCTCCGTTCCAACGCCTTCCCTACACCAAGTCTCGCTTTTACGCATCCGCCGTGCGTGGGTACTATGAACCGACGCCGCGGTAATGAGGTGGAGGAGGTCAATGTCGCGCTTTGCAGGTTTGGTCGGCCTCGCGGCCGCAGCGGGAATAGCGCTCTGGTCGATGCCGAGCACGGCACAGGAGCCCTATCCGTCGCGAACGGTAAAGATCGTGGTGCCTTCGCAGCCGGGCTCGACCACCGACACGCTCGCGCGCCTCGTGGCGGACCAGCTGACCCAGAAGTGGGGCAAAGCGGCGATCGTGGAGAACATCCCCGGAGGCGCGATGAATATCGGCGCGCTGAGCGTCGCGCGCGCGGCGCCGGACGGCTACACCTTGCTGATCGCCCCGCCCTCCCCGCTCTCTTTCAATCATCTCCTGTATCGCGACCCCGGCTACGAGCCGACCAAGTTCGTTCCGATCACGATGCTGGCGAAAATTCCCAACGTCCTCGCCGTTCGCAAAGACCTTCCGGCAACCACGTTGAAGCAGCTCATCGATTACGGCAAAGCCAATCCCGGCAAGCTCTCCTATGCCTCGCAGGGTGTGGGCTCGACCGCGCATCTGTCGGCCGCGCAGCTCGAAGCGCGGGCCGGCATCAAGATGGTGCACGTGCCCTATCGCGGCGCGCAGCCCGCGCTTACCGACGTCGTCGCAGGTCACGTCGACATGTTCTTCGATACGCTTGCGACCTCGGTGCCGCTCTATCGCGACAACAAGGTCAAGCTCTTGGGCGTCGCCGATGTCAAACGCGCCGCGGCCGTGCCCGAAATTCCCACCATTTCCGAAGCGGGGCTGCCCGATTTCAGATCGATTACCTGGTTCGGATTGGTCGCGCCACCGGCCATGCCCGCCGCTTTGGCCGAAAAGATCAACCGCGACGTGGTCGAGCTTCTCGAGAGCAAGGAGGTCGCGGAGATGCTGCGCAAGATGTCGCTCGAGCCCGGCGCCACGGCGCCTGCGGAGACCACCCGCTTCTTTGCCGAGGAAACCGCTTTATGGAGCAAAGTGATCAAGGAGGCGGGCATCGAGCCGCAATAGGCTTGCGTATCCGGGATGCGGTGCAGCGAGCGACTCCTTCCCTCGCCCCGCGAAGGCGGGAGAGGGTCAGAACGTCACCAGCCCGATCTCGCGGTAGGCGCGCAGCGCGCCGGGATGAAGCGCCACGCCGCCGAATTCGAACGCCTTGGGACCTTGCGACCGCAGCGGCTCAAACAACTCCTGCATATTGGCGAACAACGCATTGAGCCGGCCGAGCTCGTCGCAGCCCGTTGCGATCGCCGCCACCGCCTCGTGCACGATCGCGTCAGCCACGCGGCGATGGGTGACAAGCACGTTGAGCACCGCGATCTGCGGCAGGTCGGCATCGAGGCCGCGGATCGCGCCGGCGCGCATCACCGTCCGGCGATAATAGGGCACCGCCCCCAGCACCGTTTCGAGCTGACCCGGTTCGTACGGCAGCACGCGCAGCGAAACGCGTTGCGCGAGCTCGGTCATGACCGGGTTGGGGATAGGACATTGGAACTGAGCATCGACCTCGCCCGCAGCCAGAGCCTCGGCGCCGGCGGCGAAATCGAGATAGACCGGCGTGAAGTCGGAAAAGCTCATGCCCAGCGCGCCGAACAGGCCGTGCGCATGTTGCACCATGCCGCTCGTCCGCAGCCCGACCGCAAGGCGCCGCCCGCGCAGATCGGAAAACGAGCGGATCAGCGACTCTGCCCGCACAATAAAGAACAGCGGACCCGCATTCATGGGAGCGGCCATGGCGAGATCGATCGCGCCTTCGAACGGAGCCTCACCGTTTTTGGCGCGGCCGATCCAATTCGAGGCCATGAAGCCGAACTCGATCTCGCCACCGCGCAGTCGATTGGCGTTTTCCATGCTGGCGGAGTGCGATTCCAGCACCTCGACCGGCACCAATGCGGGGTGCCGTTCCAACAACATCTTGAGCGCGCGGCCCTGGCTGTAAAATGTGCCGTCGCGTTCGGAGGTGCCGATGCGGATCGTCATTGATGGAACCGAGGCGCAGATACTCGGTGCCGAAATCGCGGTGGGAATGTCAAGCTGGTTAGTAAAGGCGCAGGCCGCCAAAAACGGCTAATGCGCCCTGCGGTACGGCAGGCGCGTTGCGCGCGCGATGATTTCCCCGGCGCGCGTTCCGAATCGTCTGAAATCGACGGGCGCGACCTCGCCGCTTTCTTCGAAAAGGGCCGAAATAACGTGCTTCGGGTCCGATTTGGACCGTTCGTCCCGATCTCTGCCTTTTTCCTTGGGCTTGCTTCTCACGGGAACACCAATGTTCCCCCGTGTGCACTTTATCCAACAAAGTTCGGTCAGGGTCGGTTCCGCAAATCACAGGCGCTTTCGCGGTTCCCAATCACGCCGGCCGTTTGTAATGGCCGTCTGCGCGCGTAAAGAACTCGTTAAATTTGCCTCGCGGCGCTCAGGCGTGCGCAAAGTATGGCATCACCTCCCGCGCGAACAGACGCATCGATGCCTCGGCCTCGGCGCGACCAATCATGCCGAAGTTCACTTGGAGCGAGGCAGATTCGAAGCCGCCGACACTGCGGTGATAGCTGTCGATCGAGCGGCGAATCTCCTCCGGCGTTCCGATCCAAGCCAAGCCTTTGTCGACCTGCGACTCGAACGTCTCGCGCGACAGGCCTTCGATCATCTTCTGATAGTTGGGATAATCGCGCGAGGACACGCCAGACATCCAGCCCGACGCCGCGTCCACGATCGATTTGAGATACTGATTGAGCGGCACCCGCGCGACGGCGGCGGCCTCGGCCGTGGTCTCCGCACAATACATGTGGAACGCCAGCATCACCTTGCTGCGGCCGGCATGCCCAGCAGCCGTCCAGGCATCGCGATAGGATTGGAGCAGTCCCGCCATGTGCGCGCCTCCCAGCGGGATGCCCATGATGTAATGTCCAAGCGTGCCCGCCGTCTCGAACGTCTCCTTGGTGGAAAGCGCCGCGATCCAGAACGGGGGTCTCGGCTTCTGCGTTGGACGCGGCAGCGACGTCACGTTTTCGAAGCTGTGGAAGCGGCCCCGGGCCGTGACGTTTTCCTCCGCGAGCAAGCGGCGCACCTGTTCGAGTCCCTCCTCGAAGCGGGCGCGGCTCTCGTCCATCGAAATGCCGAAGCGAGCAAACTCGTGCGGCAGGAAGGCGCGGGCAAATCCGACCTCGAGACGGCCGCCCGAAATCGCGTCCACCATCCCGATCTGCCCGGCGAGCTTTAGCGGGTTGTTGAACACCGGCAGCACCGCGCCGGTGATCAGCCGCATCGAGCGGGTCAGCACCGCCGCAGCGCTGAGAAAAATGAGTGGATCGGGACTGTAGCCGCCGTAGGACAGAAAATAGTGCTCGACCGTGCGTACATTGGTGAAGCCCAGCTGCTCGGCGAGTTGCGTGAGTTCGAGCGCCTCGCGCCAATACTGGTCGGCGGGCTTCTGATCAGGACCGACGGCGGGAAAGAACTGAACGCCGAATTCCATCGCCTACCTTGGATGTCTCACAGCTCTACACCGATCCGGCGATCGACCGAATAGGGCCCTCCGCCCCGCAACGCGATCGCGAAACAGACGAGACCCCAAAGCAGCGTGTACTCGTAGCCGCGGTTGAGCCACGAAAATCCAGCCTTCCAATAGAGTATCGTGATGATAAGCATTTCGACGGCCGCGGCGGCGGCGAAAAAGCGCGTGAACAGGCCGATGATGAGCGCGATGCCGCCCACGAACTCGATGGTCAACGCCGCCCAGATCCAGGGCAGCGCCGGATCGAATCCCTGCTCCACGAAGGCGCGGACATAGGCCGAGGGCCCACGCGTAACTTTGCCCCAACCGTGCACCAGAAGATTCCAGCCCACCGCGATGCGCACGATCGGCCAGGCGAGGGGGATGGCGACGGCGTAGAACGACTCGAGGCCGGGAAACAGCAGCCTGGACTCGCGCTTGGTTTCAGAATCGATGTGCGTCACGTGTTCTCCTCCCTGCAACCCGGTAGGGTGGGCAAAGGCGCAGGGTGCGAATATCTCAGCTGACCCACGCGCCTTTGCCCACCCTACAGTCGATTGTGCCCATATTGCCTCATCGCAGCTTTGCGGCGCGATGGATGGCGGCGCGAATGCGAACATAGGTCGCGCAGCGACACAGATTGGTCATCTCCCGATCGATGTCGGCATCGCTCGGGTCCGGGTGCCGGCCGAGAAGCGACGCTGCCGCCATGATCATGCCGGCCTGGCAATACCCGCATTGCGGCACGTCCAGCTCTGTCCACTTCCGGCTGCGACAGCGCGAGCGTGACTTCTCCGCTCGGCGCGATGACAATCTAGTCGGTGATCTCGTAGCTGTCTGCGGCGCGGCTGCCCCGCGCGGCATGCGGTCGTCAACGTGGCTCCGGTGAGGACGAAGCGGCGCGAGACGGGCGACATTTCCACGGCGGGCTCGGTCCTGCAGGCGGGGCGAATAGTTCAGGCTGGATCGTTGTAGCAGAACTTTGAGGATCGTGGCCGTTCCCATGGACGCATGCGTCAACGGGTCAATGGCTCGCGCCGCTTCTACTCGGAGGGCCGTCGTGGCGAGAAAGTCACAGGCAGCGGCAATCCGCGCCGAGGGGCGCCTTGGCGAATTGATTTGCGGCCGGTTCCGCCTCTAGCGTAACCGCAGGGTCATGTCCGTCCCCCGCGGGGCGTCGGGATTGCGGCGGGAGCGCCCAGGGGTTGGGGGATGCGTTCATATCGGTGGCGTTCGCAGGCGGCGCGCGCCGCGGCACCGGCCGCGCGTTGCGCTGCCATTCATCGCAGCGCGATGCCGTTCTCGCTGCTGCCCGCGCGGCCGGGACTGCGCGCGGTGCTGCTCGCCAGCGTCTGGGTCGGCGCGTTCGCCGTGTTGTCGCCGAGTTCGGCGCAAACGATCGACGGCACGTGGCTCGGCGGCGGAGCACCAGTTACCAACCGGTGGACTCAAGGCAACAACTGGAGCTCGAACCCGGACGTGCCTGACCGCACGGCGACGTTCACCAACAACGGCGCCCCAACGTCGGTCACGATCTCAAGCACCACCTCGATCGGCACCATTCAGTTCACGGCCGCAGCGCCGGCGTATTCCTTCGCCGTCAATCTTGCGCTCTTCGAAATCAATGGCTCAGGGATTGTCAACAATTCTGCGTCCGCGCCGAGTTTCACCAACAATGGCGCGATAACGTTTACCAACGCGAGTTCGGCCGGAAATTCGAGCATCGTCACCAACGCCGGCTTCTTGCTGTCTTTTAGCGACACTAGCACCGCCGGCAGCGCGACCATTACCACCAACAACGGCGGGCAAACGCTGTTCACCACCAACAGCAACGGCGGCAACGCCCGGTTCATCACCAATGCCGGCGGCAGCGTCGACTTCTCCGGCACCTCGGGGCCGAGCGGCAATAATCAGATCACGGCCGGCTCGATCGAGGGCGCCGGCACGTATTCGCTGGGCTCCAACCAGCTCACCGTGGGCAGCAATAATCTTTCCACCACAGTCAGCGGATCGATCCAGGACGGCGGCGGATCTGGCGGCACCGGCGCGTCGCTGGTGAAGGTGGGCACCGGCACGCTCACGCTATCGGGCAATAATACCTATACCGGGGCCACCACGATCAACGCCGGCACGCTCGCTGCGGCGTCGAGTACCGCGCTGCCGAATCAAACCGCTCTCGCCGTCAATTTGGGCGCGACGCTGGCGGTCACCGATGGGGTCGCAGCTCAGATCGGGTCGCTCGCTGACGGAGTTTCGGGTGGCGGCGGGGTTCAGATCGGAGCGTCCGACCCCACCACCCTGCTGACCATTGCAGGCAACAGCAGCACGACGTTCTCCGGCACGTTCTCCGGTCCGGGCTCGCTCGAGCTGGACAGCGGCTCGCTGACGCTCACGGGCGCCAGCAATGGCGGCAATATCGGCACGATCGGCGGCGACCTATCGCTGTGCAATTGCGACAGCGGCGGGCTCACGATCAGCGGCGGCGCGCTCACCGTCAACGGTTTCTCCCAGGGCGTGACGGTTACCGGCGGAACGCTCGCCATCATCAACGGCGGTACGCTGCAGGTCGGCGACACGCCGGCCGCCAACGACCTCCTCGTCGCGAGCAACATGATCGTTAGCGGCGCCGGCTCGAGCGTGACCGTGAGCGGCTTCACCGGCGTCGGTATCTTCGGGCCGGGCTCGCTCACGATCAGCAATGGCGGCGTGCTCAACAGCCAGGGCGGCGCGGAAATCGACACCTTTGTGCCCGTGCTTGGCGTTCCGACGGCGACGGTGACCGGGCCCGGCTCGACGTGGAACGTCGGCGGCTTGGGCCTCACCGTCGGCGGCGGATCCACCATGGGGCCCGGGAGGCTTACGGTTTCCAACGGTGGCGTCGTCAACACGAGCTCACTCACGATCGGCGACCCGTGCGGGTGCGCGGATGGACGCGTTACGATTACGGACGGCGCCGTGGTCAATTCCTTCGGCTTCACGGGTATCGGCCAAGGCAGCACACTCAATCTCGGCACCGGCGGACTGGCAGGCGCGATCATCACCCCGGCAATCGACAACAGGGGGCGCATCGTCGCCGATTTCACCGACACGCTCACACTCGCCGCCCATATCTCGGGCTCCGGCACGCTGAGCAAGGCCGGCTCGGGAACGCTGATCCTCTCCGGCAGCAACTCCTATACCGGCGGCACAACGATTACGGGCGGAACCCTGCAGCTTGGCAACGGCGGCGCGAGCGGATCGATCGCCGGCAACGTTACGAACGACGGCACCTTCGCGATCAACCGCTCCGACACTTTCGCGTTCGGCGGCGTTATTTCCGGGACGGGGAGCTTCGCGCAGATCGGCCCTGGAACGACGATTCTGACTGCAGCCAACACCTATTCCGGAGGCACAGTCATCAACAGCGGTATGCTCGCCGTCACGGCCGACGCCAATCTCGGCGCCGCCACGGGCGGCCTCTCCTTCGGCGGCGGCACGCTGCAATTCCTATCGGGGTTCACCACCAACCGCGCGGTCACGCCGGCACGCTGCAGGCCGGCGCGGCGAATGCCTTCGCGCCGGGGAGCGCGTTCACGGTCGCCTCCGGCGCCATGCTCAACCTCAACGGCTTCAACCAGACGATCGGATCCCTCGCCGGAGCGGGCTCCGTGACGCTGGGTTCGGCCACGCTCACCACCGGGACCGACAACACCAGCACCACGTTCTCCGGGACGATCTCCGGTAGTGGCGGCCTGACCAAGATCGGCAGCGGCGCGCTGACGCTTTCGGGCGCCAATACGTACTCCGGCGGTACCACGATCACCGCCGGCAGCCTGCAGCTCGGCAACGGCGGGGCAAGCGGATCGATCGTCGGCAACGTCACGAATAACGGCACCTTCGCCGTCAACCGCTCCGACACGTTCACGTTCGGCGGCGTGACCTCCGGCAGCGGCGCGTTCCAGCAGAACGGCGCCGGCACGACCATCCTCACTGCCGCCAACACCTATACCGGCGGCACCACGATCACGGGCGGCACCTTGCAGCTCGGCAACGGCGGCGCGGGCGGATCGATCGTCGGCAACGTGACGAATAGCAGCACGTTCGCCATCAACCGCTCCGATATGTTTACCTTCGGCGGCGTGATCTCCGGCAGCGGCGCGCTCCAGCAGAACGGTGCCGGCACGACTATCCTCACTGCCGCCAACACCTACACCGGCGGCACGACCATCAACGCCGGCACGCTGCAACTCGGCAACGGCGGCACATCGGGCTCGATCGCGGGCGACCTGGTCAACAACGGGGCGTTCGCCATCAACCGCTCCGACGTCTTCGCCTTCGGCGGCGTCATCTCGGGCAGCGGTGCGTTCCAGCAGAACGGCGTCGGCACGACGACCTTGACCGGCAACAACACCTATACCGGCGGCACCGCGCTCAATGCGGGCACGCTCGCGGTGGGATCGAACACCGCGCTGGGGACCGGTGCGCTGGCCTTTGCGAGCGGCACCACGTTGCAGGCAGCAGCCAACGGCCTGTCGCTTGCCAACGCGATGACGCTGAGCGGCGCCGACACGGTGGACACCCAAACGAATGCGTTGACCCTCTCCGGCACGATCTCCGGCTCCGGCGGGCTCACCAAGATCGGCAGCGGCGTGCTGACGCTGTCGGGCGCCAATACCTATTCCGGCGGCACCACGCTGGCGGCCGGCACGCTGCGCCTCGCCAGCAATCAAGCGCTCGGCACCGGGGCGCTGACCACCACCGGCTCGGTGGTGGACTATGCCAATGGAGTCACGATCACCAATCCCATCGTGCTCAACAGCAACACGACGCAACTGCAGGTCACGGCGGGCACCGCCACGCAGGCCGGCGTGATCTCGGAGCTCAATGGGCCGCGTCCGCTCGAGAAGATCGGAGGAGGCACGTTGGTGCTCACGGCCAACAACACGTATAGCGGGCCAACAACCGTCAGCGCCGGCACGCTCATCGTGAACGGCTCGATTGCCAATTCGGCGGTGACGGTGAACCCAGGCGCCGTGCTCGCCGGCACCGGTGCGGTCGGCGCGATCACCATCACCAGCGGCGCCACGTTCGCTCCCGGCGCGGCTGCCACGACTGGCGCGATGACCGTCGCCGGCAATCTCGCTTTTCAGTCGGGCGCCCTCTATCTCGTGCAGGTCAACCCGTCGACGGCCTCGAGCACCACCGTAACGGCAGGGGGCGCCGCGGCGCTCGCCGGCACCGTGCAGGCGGTATTCGCCTCCGGTAGCTACGCGACACGCAGCTATACGATCCTCTCGGCCGCGGGGGGACGCAGCGGCACGTTCAGCAGCTTGACCACCAGCAACCTCCCTGCTGGCTTCACGGCTTCACTCGGTTACACCGCAACCGACGCAACCCTAAACCTCACCGCCACCTTGGGCCGCGGGCCGAGCGACCTGGGCACCGGCGGCTTGAGCATCAATCAGAGCAATGTCGCCGAGGCGCTCAATAGCTTCTTCAATAACGGTGGCGCGCTGCCGCCCGAGTTTGTGAGCATCTTTGGGCTCAGCGGCGCCAATCTCGCCAACGCGCTCACGCTTCTCTCGGGCGAAGCCGCGACCGGCGCGCAGCAGGGCGCGTTCCAGCTCACGAACCAGTTCCTCGGGATCATGCTCGATCCTTTCGTCGACGGCAGGAGCAGTGTTGGGGGAGCCAATGGTCCTGCGCTGGGCTTTGCGCCGGAGCGCGAAGAACTGCCTGACGACATCGCGCTCGCCTACGCCAAGCTGCTCAAGGCGCCGCCTAAGCCGGCGACCTTCGAGCAGCGCTGGAGCGTGTGGGGCGCAGGTTACGGCGGCAGCAATCGGACCAGCGGCGATCCGGCAGTCGTCGGCAGCCACGACCTTTCTGCACGCACCGCGGGCGGTGCGGCCGGGCTCGATTATCGCCTCGCGCCGAATACCGTCGTCGGCTTCGCGCTCGCCGGCGGCGGCACCAATTGGAGCCTCGCGCAGGGGCTGGGCGGCGGCAGGAGCGATGCGTTCCAGGCCGGCGTCTACGGCACGACGCGCTACGGTCCGGCCTATCTCGCCGCGGCCTTCGCCTACACCAATCACTGGATGTCGACCGACCGCTTCGCCTTTGCCGGCGATCATCTCACCGCAAGCTTCAACGCGCAGAGTTTCGGCGGGCGTGTGGAGGGCGGTTACCGCTTCATGACGGTCTATGGCGGGCTCGCGCCTTATGCGGCGATCCAAGCGCAGAGCTTCCGCACCCCGAGTTACAGTGAGAGCGATCTCACCGGCGGCGGCTTTGCGCTCGCCTACAATGCGCGGACCGCGACCGACACACGCAGCGAGCTGGGTGGACGCTTCGACCGTCTCCTGCTGCTCAACCCCAATGCCGCGCTGACCGTGCGCGCGCGCGTGGCGTGGGCGCACGACTGGGTGAGCGACCCCACCCTCGCTGCCCTGTTCCAGACGCTGCCGGGCGCGAGCTTCATCGTCAATGGAGCAACCCCGGCGAAGAATTCCGCGCTCACCTCCGCCGGTGCCGAGCTTCGGCTTGCCAACGGCGTCACGCTCAT
>WNFU01005597.1_pt1 | contig 15521 bp, 18 predicted proteins | sample 5400121 | NCBI WGS metagenome assembly WNFU01 (sample SAMN13153360, study PRJNA577476) | soil metagenome | isolation source: 100 cm soil or saprolite under grassland replicate 1 | place: USA:California | collected 2016-06-15
CACGATCGGCCTGGATGCGATGTTCGGCGACCCGATTTCCGGCGCCTCGATGAACCCGATGCGCTCGCTTGGCCCCGCACTCGTCGCCGGGGACCTGCATGCGCTCTGGCTCTACATCGCCGCTCCGCTGCTGGGTGGCGCGCTTGGCGGGCTCGCCTACCAGTTCGTGCGCGGCGAGCAACCACGGCCGGCCGAGCTTGTTGCCCCAGCCGTTGCGTCAACGGAGGAAGCGCCGTAAGCAAAGTGTTGTTCGTTTGCGTCGGCAACCAGGGCCGCTCGGTGATGGCGGAGCGGCTGTTCCGGCGCGCCGCCGCTGGCCGCCACCAGGCGCGTTCGGCCGGATCGAACCCCGGTACCTCTGTTCCCCCGCAGGTGCTGGAGGCGCTGGCGGAGATCGTGTGGGTCCCACAAACTCGATCCGCGGTTTCTGCGGCTGTGCGCCGATGAGGGAGGAGTAACTCGGGGTTGGTCGAGCGGGTAGCGTCGGCAGATGGGTACTCGACGTCTGCTGCTTGAGGGTCTGTCTTTCACTTATTGGGTTGCTCGCCGTCTGTTCGAGCTGCTGATTCTCTTGAGTCGTGCGGAGCGGGAGAAGGAGCTTGAGATCCTGGTGCTGCGGCATGAGCTGCAGGTGCTGCGGCGTCAGGTCGGGCGGCCACGGCTGCGGTCTGCCGATCGTGTCTTGCTGGCGGCGCTCGGCCAGCTGTCGCCGAGGAGGCAGCGGTCGTTTTTGTTGCAGCCGGCGACGCTGCTGCGCTGGCATCGCGACCTCGTCCGTCGCCGCTGGACGTACGATCGGCGTAGGCAGGGCAGGCCGCCGCTCGCCGCTCAGATGCGAGAGCTGATTCTGCGTCTGGCGGCGGAGAACCCGGACTGGGGCTACAAGCGCATCCAGGGCGAACTCACCGGGCTCGGGTTCTCGCTCTCGGCGAGCAGCGTTTGGAACGTTCTCCACCGTCACGGGATCGAGCCCGCGCCGAGACGAGCGAGCGTCAGCTGGCGGGAATTCTTGCGCCAGCAGGCGGCCGCGATCCTCGAGTGTGACTTCTTCACGGTCGAGACTCTTTGGCTGCGCCGCTTCTACGTGCTCTTTTTCATCGAGCTGTCACGGCGTCGCGTGTTTCTCGCCGGGGTCACCGCCAACCCCGACGGGGCCTGGGTCGTCCAGCAAGCACGCAACCTAGTGATGACCCTCGCCGAGCAGGAGCGAAGCCATCGGATCCTGATCCGCGACCGCGACAGTAAATTGACGGCGGCCTTCGACGAGGTCTTTCGGTCGGAGGGACTCAGGCTGATCAAGCCACCGATCGCGGCGCCACGGGCGAAGGCACATGCCGAGCGCTGGGTCGGAAGCGTCCGGCGCGAATGTCTTGATCGCATCCTGATCGTCTCGCGCGGGCAGCTGGAGACGGTTCTGCGCGAGTACGTCGCCTACTACAACACCCACCGGCCGCACCGCTCACTCGACCAGCAACCGCCGCTCGTGACGACGAGGCCCGTCCCGCCGCCTGACCAAGAGTGGCGCATTCGTCGCCGCGACCGACTCGGCGGTCTGCTTCACGAATACGAACTCGCCGCGTAACGACCCATCGCGATTTCGAACTGGCAGCCCATCAGCTGCGCTGCGCGTGCCTGAGGTCCTGCGCGCAGTAGCCAGCCGCGGCTCGATCGATCTACCGGTGCGAGCGAAATCCGCAAAAGCCGACCCTCAAAACCGACGCCGGTCAAAGTTGAGGCGAACCGAGTTTCTGGGACCCACACGGTAGGCGCGTCAGAGGTAGATGGGCCTGGGGCGAAAGGGACGCGTGAGGTCAGGCACTGAAGTCGGTGAGTCGAGTTGATGGAGCCGCTCCGGATCGGCGATGACGTCCGGGCGGGCCCGGCGGGAATAGGCGCTGCGGCGGGGCCGTTGTGCGCTGTATACGAAACTGATAGTCCAGTTTTTATGGCGCACTGGAAGGAGAAGCGATGAGCCAGATGCACTACGTACTCGATCGGGTCGCGAGGGTGCCTGCGGTCGCGGTTTCGCGGCGTGGGGGCTTCGCGGCCGTCGCCTATGCGCTGGCGGTGACGATGTTAGGGACGACGCTGCCGACGCCGCTGTATGCGCTCTATCGCGGCCGCTTCGGATTTTCGGAGTTGATCGTCACGGTCGTGTTCGCGGCGTATGCGGCTGGTGTGATCGCGGCGTTGCTGCTCGCCGGACGGCTCTCGGACGTGATCGGCCGGCGGCGCGTCCTGCTCCCGGGGCTCGCGTTCTCGGCGTTGAGCGCGATCGTCTTTCTGCTCGCGGACGGGCTGGCGATGCTGATCGTTGGCCGCGTGCTTTCCGGCTTTTCGGCCGGGATCTTCACCGGCACGGCCACGGCGACGCTCATTGACCTGGCACCAGCGGAGAAGCGCGGCCGCGCCACCCTTGTCGCGACGGCGGCGAGCATGGGCGGGCTTGGCCTGGGTCCGCTGTTGGCTGGGCTGCTCTCCGAGTTCGCGGGCTCGCCGCTGCGGCTTAGTTTCTGGGTCGACCTGGCGCTGCTCGTTCCGGCCGCGTCGCTCGTCTGGGCGATGCCCGAGCCGGTTGCGGAGCGCGGGCGGCTCCGGCTGCGCATGCAGCGGCTGCGCGTGCCCGCGGAGGTGCGGGCGATGTTCGTGCGGGCCGCGCTGGCCGGCTTCGCGGGCTTCGCGGTGCTGGGGCTGTTCACGGCCGTCGTTCCCGGCTTCCTGGGCCAGATCCTCGGCATCGACGACCGCGCGATCGTCGGCCTCGTCGTCTTCACGGTCTTCGCCGCGTCGACGGTCGGCCAGACGCTGTTGGCGCGTGCGTTCGGTTCGGCGGCACTCGTCGCCGGGAGCGCCGGGCTGCTGGCAGGGATGGGGGTTTTGGCCCTCGGACTCGGCGTCTCGGCGCTCGCGCTTGTGGTCGCCGGCGGGGTCGTTGCCGGATTGGGCCAGGGGCTGAGCTTCCGCGCCGGTCTCGCGGCGGTCAACGAGGCATCGCCGCCGGCGCGCCGAGGCGAGGTCGCCTCGAGCTTCTTCGTTATCGCCTACGTCGCGATCTCGCTGCCGGTCGTCGGCGTCGGGCTCCTCGCCCAACTCGAGGGGTTGCGCGCGGCCGGGCTGATCTTCGCCGCCGCGGTCGCCGCGCTCGCGGCCATCGTCCTCGCACTCGTCACGCACCAAGAGCAGCGTTCTGCGCTCGCTACGCCAGCGGCTGAGGCGTGATCGCTGAACGAGAGAAAGGAGAAGTGATGCAGAAGACACAGCTCAAGACGACGCAGCTTGGAAACACGGGTCTCGAGATCACCCGCGTCGGCTTCGGCGCCTGGGCGATCGGCGGCGGCGGCTGGGAGTTCGGCTGGGGCCTGCAGGAAGACGAGGAGTCGATCGAGGCGATCGAGCGGGCGCTCGAGCTCGGCGTCAATTGGATCGACACCGCCGCCGCGTACGGCTTCGGCCACTCGGAGCGGGTCGTCGGCCGCGCGCTCGAGGGCCTCGACGAGCGGCCGTACGTGTTCACCAAGGCCTCGCTGCTCGAAGGGCCGGGGCGCCGCGTCGTGCACAGCCTGAAGCGCGACTCGATCCTGCGCGAGGCGCACGCCAGCCTCGAGCGGCTGGGCATCGACGCGATCGACCTCTACCAGATCCACTGGCCGATCCCTGAGGAGGACATCGAGCAGGGCTGGGCGGCCTTCGCCGAGCTGAAGGAGCAGGGGCTCGTGCGCCACATCGGCGTCTCCAACTTCGACGTCGAGCAGTTGCGCCGTATCCAGTCGCTCGCGCCGGTGGAGACGCTGCAGCCGCCCTACTCGCTCGTCGACCGCGAGGTCGAGGAGGAGATCCTGCCTTTCGCCGAGCGCGAAGGCATCGGCGTGATCGTCTACTCGCCGATGGGCTCCGGCCTGCTCACTGGCCGGATGACCCGCGAGCGGATCGCGAACCTACCCGACGACGACTGGCGCAAGCACGACGCGCGCTTCCAGGAGCCGCAGCTCTCGCGCCACCTCGCGCTCGTCGAGCGGCTCGAGGCCGTCGCCGAGCGGCACGACACGACGCCGGGTGCGGTCGCGGTCGCCTGGACCCTGCACAACCCCGCGGTCCACGGCGCGATCGTCGGCTTCCGCCGGCCGGATCAGGTCGACCCGATCATTGCCGCCGCCAGCCTCGAGTTCAGCGACCACGACCTCGCCGGGATTGAAGGGAGGAGCTAGCGGTGGCGACGGTCGGCTTTATCGGCCTCGGCCACATGGGCGGGAATATGGCAGCGCGACTTCTCGCCGCCGGTCACGAGGTCTACGGCGAGGAGCGGCACCGCGAGCACGCGCGGCAGCTCGAGCAGGCCGGCCTGCGCTGGCGCGACACCCCGCGCGAGGTGGCCGAGGCGGCCGAGATCGTCGTCACCTCGCTGCCCGACGACGCGGCGCTCGAGGCGGCCGCCTCCGGGCCGGACGGCATCCTGGCCGGGCTCGCCGCCGGAAAGGTCTGGGTGGACGTGAGCACGGTCAGCCCGCGCGTGAGCCGAGCGCTGGCCGAGCGCGTGCGCGCAACGGGAGCGGCCATGCTCGACGCCCCCGTCTCCGGCAGCGTCCCGCAGGTGCAGGCGGGGACGCTGACGATCATGGTCGGCGGCGACGAGCACGCCTACCGCCGCGTCGAGCCGGTCCTGCGCGAGCTCGGGACGCCGACCAGGATCGGCGCGAACGGGCAGGGGCTGGCGCTCAAGCTCGCGATCAACATCAGCCTCGCCGTGCAGATGCTCGCCTTCGGCGAAGGCCTGCTCCTCGCGGCGCGCGATGGCGTCGACCCCAAGCTCGCGATCGAGGTGATGAAGGAGAGCCCGATCGGCTCGCCGATGCTGAAGGCACGCGCACCCCTCGTCCTCGACCTCCCCGAGGAGGCCTGGTTCGACGTCGCGCTGATGCACAAGGACATCGCCCTCGCGCTGGCGATGGCGCGGGAGCTCGACATCCGGCTGCCGTCGGGCGAGGTCGCCGACCAGGTTCTGACTCATGCGGAGCAGCTCGGCTACGGACAGCGCGACATCGCCGCCTTGTACGAGGTTCTCGGGAGGATGGCGGAATGAGCGACTCCGTCGGCGTGGAGCGGCGACGGCGCGGCCGGCCGCGGAGCGAGAAGGCGCACACGGCGATCCTCGACGCCGCCGCCGAGCTGCTGTTGGCGCAGGGCCTCGAGGCGGTGAGCATGGACGACGTCGCCGAACGCGCCGGCGTCAGCAAGGCCACCATCTACCGCTGGTGGCCGACCAAGGAGACGCTCGCACTCGAGGCGCTCTACCACGAGTGGGACACCGCGCGGCCGGCGCCGCCCGATACCGGCTCGCTCCGCGGCGACCTGCTCGCACTCCTCCGCCCGTGGATCCGGCGCGTCCGCGCACGCCCGTACGGGCGCGTAGTTGCCGCGCTGATCACCGAGGCCCAGACCGATCCGGACTTCGCCAAGGAGTGGCGTGCGCGCTTCGTCGAGCCCCGCCGCGACCCGGCCCGTGTGCTCTTCAGGCGCGCGATGGAGGGCGGTGAGATCCCGGCCGACACCAAGATCGAGGTCGCGCTCGATCTCCTCTACGGCCCCCTCTACCACCGCCTCCTTCACGGCCACGCCCCGCTCAGCGACCGCTTCGTGCAGGACGTCGTCGACGCGGCGCTCGCTGGAATCCGAAGCCGAGATGCTGCAAAGGAGGCGATCTGATGCTCGCTGCACTCTCACTCTCGAATGACAGCCGCACAACCGCCGGCATCCTCCTGCTCACGATCCTCGCCGTCGAGTACGGCGGCCTGACCGTCCTGCGGATCGTCCGCGGCAGACAACCCGCGACCGACTTCCAGAAGGCATTCGCCCGCGCCGGGCACGCCCACGCCGGCGTGTTCGTGATCTTCGCGCTGGTCGCGCAGATCCTCGCCGACGCGGCCGATCTGCACGGCGCCGCCAACATCGTCGCGCGCGACGGGATCTGGGCCGCCGCCATCCTCTTCCCGGCCGGCTTCTTCGGCTCCTCCGCCGGCCGCGGCGCCACGAAGCCCAACAAGCTGATCCTCCTGCTCTACCTCGGCGCCCTCGCGCTCACCGCCGGTGTCCTCGCGCTCGGCATCGGGCTTCTCACTGCATGAACCAGAAAGCGTCCTCGCGCTACGCGAACCGGCTGTGGAACCACTTGTCGTCCCAGCCGTTCCTGATTGCCCCCGTGGTCAGCCGTCGTGCGGCCAGGCGAACGGCCAGCAGCACCGCCGCGGGGGCCGGCGACGCTGCAGAAGGGGCGGCCTGATCGCGAGGCGCCTCAGGCGTCGATCTCGTAGCGGGGGCGAGCGGGATGCAAGCTTGACGAGCTCGGCCGTCGGGAATCGCGCTGCCGAAGACCTGACCCCACCTCGCAGGTCAGCGGCCGCAGGTAGACGCTGAGCGTAGGCTCGGGTTGCAATCGGTCGGAGGACACCGATGATTTCACTTCCCCTGACGAGTCTGTTTGGTTGCGAGAGTCCAGCTTCGGGTGGGCGCCTGCGTGCTTGGAGATCGATCGAGGGTCAGGAGATGCGGAAATGAACGAGTCGACTGAGAGGGAAGGAACCGAACCGGGAGGATGGCCCGGGGGTATCGCTGCGATCACACTCTTCGTGGAGGACTTGGACGCGGCGAGGCGCTTCTACCGGACGGTCTTCGAGCTGCCCGTGGCGTTTGAGGACGACAACTCGACCGTGTTCAAATTCGGCGAAACGCTCGTCAACCTGCTGAAGACGAGCGAGGCGCCGGGGCTCGTCGAGCCGGCGGCTGTGGCGGCCCGGGAAGCCGGGGTCCGCTTCCAGTTCACGCTCGGGGTCGACGATGTCGACGCGATGTGCGACAGACTGAAGGACCGTGGAGTTGAACTCCTGAACGGGCCAATGGACCGACCGTGGGGGATCCGCACCGCGAGCTTCCGCGACCCGGGCGGGCACATCTGGGAGATCGCCCACTAGCGATCGGGAGCAGGCAGGTCTCCTTCACGGGCGCGAGGAGGTGCTCGACACGTTTCGCTGGGGCTTGGCCGAGCGGCGCGAGATCGACGCGCTCGAGTTCACCCGAGTCGGCGATCAGGCTGTATTCGGCGCTCGTGGCCCAAGCATCACCGCGGCCGAAGATGAGCCGCTCGGAGGCCAGATCTTCAACGTTCTCACCCTGCGCGACGGCCGGATCATCCGCATCGACGACTACCGCAACCGTCGCGAAGCGCTGACCGCCGCTGGCGTGGGCGAGGGGCCGGAGTGGCGATGAGCGCGCTGCCGCTTTCTCGACCCATCGCGCGCGTCATCAACTGACGATTGCCGGTGCCGGCGTCGTCAAGAACGCGGGCCTCAGCCGTTCTCGCCACGGCGCACTCGTTCGATGATGGCGTCGATACGGCGCTCGGCTTCGCCCCTCTCGACGAACTCGTAGTGGGGCTGGCCGGCGATGGCGAGCGATGGTACGAGGAGGTCGAAGTCGAGGCTGCGGATGAGCTCGAGGCTCTCGAGGTACCGGTCTCGGTCGCTGGCGCCGTCCAGCGGGGCCGGCGCATCAGAGCGGAGCAAGAGAGCCCTCCACTCGCCTTGCGGAAAGAAGATGGTGTCGCCGGTGAAGAGGCAGCGGTGGTCGCCGGTGTTCCAGAGATAGGCGGTCGCCCCGTCCGTGTGTCCGGGAGTGGGGACGACCTCAAAGTCGCCGTCGAGGCGGTGGCGTTCGGAGAATGTCTGCGCGACGTTGCATCCATGAGAGGCGGAAGCGGCGTCATCCTCATGGCAGAAGAGGGGAGCGGTGAACGTCTCGGCGACCCAGTCGCATACGGGTGCCGCCTCGTGGCGGTGGTTTAGGTATTGACGCGAGATGCCGCCCAGGTCCATGATCGCAGCCACCGCTGCCCGCAAGGTGTCGGCGCGGTAGACGAGCAGGTTGCCCTGCTCGCGCTCGAGCAAGAAAGCGCGGATCTCGAGCGAGGGGCCAAACGGCACCGACTCGGGCGGTGAGGCATATAGACGCGGGATGAGTTGGTTCATCGATCGCCCTCCTTCCGTCGCACGCTGCTACGAAGGTCCAAGCGAGGTTGCCCGCTTTATCGTCGCCTTGATCGCCGCGGGCCGACAAGCTGGCTGCATGCCTCCGTCGCGATCGTGTGGGTGCCGAAAACTCAGTTTCGGTGCAAATCGGGTCATTCGCAGACGGCGATCAGGGTTCTGGCACTCGCGACGTCTGGGCTGGGGCAGACTGATGCGTTGATCGAAGCGTGCTCGTCGGATTCCAGCGCCGCCTGATCTACTTTCCCTTCCCGGTGCAGGCGCCACGGGCGGAGGCGGTGGTCACCAGAGCACGGGAGGTGACGCTGCGGACCGTCGACGGCCTGGCGCTGGGCGCGTGGCTGGTCGAGCCCGGTGAGCCTGACCGTGGCGTGGCGGTGCTGGTGGCAAACGGAAACGCCGGCAACCGGTCGCTGCGAGCGCCGTTGGCGCGCGCACTGGCGAGCGCGGGTCTGGCGGTGTTGCTGTTCGACTACCGCGGCTACGGTGGCAACCCGGGGCGACCGAGCGAGCCGGGGCTCGCCCGCGATGTTCGCGCGGCCCACCGGTTTCTGATCGAAGAGGCCGAGGTAGCCCCGGCGCGCCTCCTCTACTATGGCGAGAGCCTTGGCGCGGCGGTGGTGACCGAGCTCGCGACCGAGCACCCGCCGGCGGGACTTGTACTTCGCTCGCCGTTCGTCGACCTCGCGTCGGTGGGACGGGTCCACTATCCATTCCTGCCCGTCAGGACGCTGCTTCGCGACCGCTACCCGCTCGCCGACCATCTCGCGGGCGTGAAGGTGCCGACGACGGTCGTGTACGGCTCCCGGGACTCGATCGTGCCGCCGGAGCAAAGCCGCGCGGTCGCGGCAGTGGCTGCCGGGGAGACGCGTGTCGTGGAGATCGCGGGCGCCGACCACAACGACCACGCCCTGCTTGAGGGGGAGAGGCTGATCGAGGCGGTCGTCGAGCTTGCCGAGCGGGTCTGCGAACCTCCCCGAACCAGGCGTGCTCGCGGCACACTTCGGCCATCACCGCCGCCGGCGTGACCGTCGCGTAGGTGGGTAGGCCGCCCGCCACCGTCGTCGATTCGAGTTTCCGGTCCACCCACACCTCGCCACCGGCATCCTGCTCGACGCAAACGTCATCCGCGCCCTCCTCGTTCCCGCCCTCATCTCGCTCTTCGGCAGCTGGAACTGGTGGCCACCGCATCCGCTCGCGCGGCTACTACGCGTGCCCGATCGAAACTGGCGATCGCAACAGCAGCACCACCTGTGACCCCCGGCGCGCTCCGACCAGCCAAAACGGCTCTGCTGGCGGGGAGAGCCAGTCGTCATGCCTGAACCTCACAGCGAGCCGCCGAACCCATGAATTCCCTGAGGGCATGCCACTCGCAGGCGAGCGCTCAAGCTTCGGTCTCGCCTTTCGCACTGACACTGATGGAGTCCCACCTGCTTCACCGGCGATCAGAATGGCCTCAGCATGATGCGCTCCTATGTCGTGACCGGCGGCGCGCGCGGGATCGGTCGAGCGATCGCAGCGCGGCTCGCAGCAGAGGGTCAGGTGGTGGTCGTTGACGTGGACGCCGAGGCGCTGGCGTGGACACGCGAGCATCCACAAATCGCGGCTGTGACCGGCGACGCCGGCGATGAAGCCGTCACGCGTCGCGCCGCCGATGCGGCTGAGGCTGCCGCTCCGCTCGCCGGCTGGGTGAACAATGCGGCCGTCTTCCGCGACGCGTCGCCTCACGACGTTCCGGCGACCGAGTTGTTGGAGTTGATAACGCTCAACCTCGCACTCGCGGTGACCGGCTGCGTGACCGCCGTTCGCCGCTTCCTCGCCAGCGGCAGCCCGGGCGCGATCGTCAACGTCTCCTCCCACCAGGCTCAGCGTCCCGTGCCGGGCTCGCTGCCTTACGCGACCGCCAAGGCGGCGATCGAGGGGCTCACGCGCGCGCTCGCCGTCGAATACGGGCCGCGCGGAATCCGCACCAACGCCGTCGCTCTGGGATCGATCGCGACCGAGCGGTACGAGGCGCTGCTCGCAGAACGGAAGGAGATCGACGCGCAGATGCGCAGCTTGCATCCACTTGGCCGCGTCGGCCGACCAGAGGAGGTGGCGGCGATCGTCGCTCACCTCCTCTCGCCCGAGGCGAGCTTCGTCAACGGCGCGATCGTGCCGGTGGACGGCGGACGCGCGGTGCTCGGCCACGACCCCGAGGCACACAGCGTCAGCTCCTAAACAACGCGACTCCGCGACCGGTCCCCGGCGCCGGACGGAGCGGGGTTGCATCGGCTCGCGTGGGATGCACTTATTCGACCTTCCTGCAAGTCACCTAGATTCGGCACGCGTTTGAGTTTGTGCACGCGGTTGCGGTCATCGCGTAGCGGTTGGCGAGGTCGTTGGTGCCGAGGTAGATGACGACGGTGTCGAGGGGTGCGTGCGAGTCGCGGCAGGGGGCAAGGTAGGTGAGTCCGTTCTTGCCGGGCGCGAGCGGGCTGTCGAGGGTGGTGGTGCGTCCGTTCAGCCCTTCCTCGACGACGTGCCAGTCCGCGCGGAGCGCGGCCTGGAGGCACCCCGGCCAGCGCAGCTCGCGGGGAAAGCGGCGTTGCCTGGCCGGGTCGAAGCCCCAGGTGTTCGAGTCGCCGTAGCAGAGCACCGTGCGCATCAGAGGCGCCGGTGCATGATGTGGAGGCCGACGTAGCCTTTGAGCGGGTGGTCGAACGCTTCGGGCACGGTGGCGAGGACGTCGAAGCCGAAGGAGCGCCAGAGTGCGACCGCGGCGGTGTTCGTCTCGGCGACGGCGTTGAACTGGATCGCGCGGTAGCCGTCGGCGCGGGCGCGCTCGAGCACGTGCGCGCAGAGCGCGCGCCCGATACCTCGCCCCTGGTGGTCGGGGTCGACCATGAAGCTGGCGGTCGCGATGTGCGCTCCGGGTCCGCCGTGGTTGGGCTCGCTCTCGGCGGTGCCGACGACCCTGCCCAGCTCGTCGACGGCGACGAAGGTGCGGCCGGGCGGCTCGTGGCACCAGCGCGTGCGAGCGTCCTGCTCGGGGATGTCGCGGTCCCAGGCGAACGTTTCGCCGGCGGCGACGATCGGACGCATGAAGCGCCAGATCGCCGGCCAGTCGTCGGCTGCCGCGGCCCTGATCCGTGTCTTCGTCATCTCGTGTCTCCCTCGTGTTCGGTTCCGACCTGTGCGGCGATGCCGTCGATGAGCCGGTCGAGCCCCCAGAGGAACTCGCCTTCGCTGCTGAGCTCGAGGCGTGCCTGCAGCTGTGCGGCGAGGCCCGGGTCGCCGGCGCGGATCGTGTCGAGGTAGGCGAGGAAGCGCTGGCGCCATGCCTCGCCGGCGAAGCCGCTGCGTTGGATGACCGCGTCCCAGGCGGCGGCACGCTGGGCGTGCCCGCTGACGTAGTTGTTGAGGGCGGCGAGGATCCGCACCTCCTCCTGCAGCTCGAGTCCGAGCGGGCGGAGGGCCGCTTGGGCGTGCTGGAAGTAGCGGGCGGTGTTGGGGCCGAGGCCGGGTTGGATCCCGAGGAGCCCGAGCCAGGAATGGCGGCGGGCGAGGAGCCAGACCCGATGGGCGATCTCGCGCAGGTCGGCGCGCCAGTCGCCGCTCGAGCGCTCGACTAGTTCAAGCTCGCCGAGGACCTCGTCGAACATGAGCTCGAACAGGTCGTTCTTGCTCTTCAGGTACCAGTAGAGCGAGTTGGTGCCCGCGCCCAGGCGGGCGGCGATGCGGCGCATCGAGAGCCCCTCGAGGCCATCGGCGTCGGCGACGTCGATCGCGGCGCGGACGATCCGCTCCCGGGAGAGCGGCGGCCGCCGCGCCTGCTCCTCCCGCTGCGGGCGCAACCAGATCAGGTCGAGCCCTGCGCCCGGCCCGGATTGTTGCTCGTCGTCCTTGACCATTAAAAACAGTGTACTATGATCGTCGGATGTACGAGGCGCCTATGGCTTGACTAGAGAGAAGCTATCTAGTAAATTTGCCCCGATGAACGATAGTCGCGATCTTTCTAGTAAAGACATGTCTACGGCCCAGCCGAAGGCTGCGCAGCGCTCCTCACTCGGGCTGATCGTGCTCTGGCTCCTCTTCGAGGGCCCAAAGCACGTCTACCGGATGCAGAAGCTGCTCGAGCAGCAGGGCAAAGACCGGGTCGTCAACGTCCGCTCGCGCGCGAGCCTCTACCAGACGATCGAGCGGCTGATGCGGCTCGGGCTGGTCGAGGTGCAAGCGACCGTCCGCACCCCCGGCCTTCCCGACCGGATCGTGTACGTGATCACCGAGGCCGGCCGGGAGGCCGCGCGCGAGTGGCTGCGCGAGATGCTGCGCTCCACCGGCGGCGAGTTTCCCGACTTCATCGCCGCCGTCTCGGTGCTGTTCGGCCTCGCCCCCGAGGATGCACGAGCGCAGCTCGAGCTGCGGGCCGAGAAGCTGGCGGCCGAGCTGGCGGACGCCGAGGCACAGCTCGCCGGCAACCCGAACCTGCCCCGGCTGTTCCTGCTCGAAGAGGAGTACCGGCGCGCAGTCCTGGACGCCGAGCTTACCTGGCTGCGCGGCGTGATCGACGACCTGAGCGAGGGGCGGCTGACCTGGAGCGAGCAGTGGCTCCAAGAGGTTTTCACCGCCTTTCACCCCGACGAGGAAACCGAGGAGGAAACGAGATGACACCGACGATCGAAGCGCACGGCCTGGAAAAGCGCTTCCGCAAGACCCGCGCCCTTGACGGGCTCGACCTGGTCGCCGAGCCCGGACAGGTGACCGCCGTGCTCGGCCCAAACGGAGCCGGAAAGACGACCTTCGTCCGCGCCGTCGCGACCCTGCTCCGGCCGGACGCGGGCACGCTACGCGTCGCCGGCCACGACGTCGGCTGCGAGCCGCAGGCGGTCCGCCGGCTAATCGGCCTCGCCGGCCAATTCGCCGCGGTCGAACCTGCTATGAGCGGCCGCGAGAACCTCGAGATGGTCGCCCGCCTCTTCGGTCAAGACCGGCGCACGGCCAAGGCCAACGCCGCCGCCGTGCTCGCACAACTGGGCCTCGACGAGGCGGGCGACCGGCTGGTGCGCACCTACTCGGGCGGCATGCGCCGCCGGCTCGACCTCGGCGCCAGCCTCGTCGGCGCGCCGCGACTGCTGCTCCTCGACGAGCCCACCACCGGCCTCGACCCGCGCAGCCGGATCGAGCTCTGGGACGCGATCCGCACGCTCGTCCAGGCCGGCACCGACGTGCTCCTCACCACCCAGTACCTCGACGAGGCAGACCAACTTGCAGCCCAGATCGTGATCATCGACCACGGCCGCACGATCGCCCACGGCACCCCGGCCGAGCTCAAGCGCCGCGTCGGCGGCAACGTGATCGAGGTGCACGCCCGTCGCCACGACCAGCTCGCCACCATCGCCACGGCGCTCAGCGGGCTCGACCACGGCGGCGCCCAGATCGACGAAGCCACCCGACGGGTCACCGTCGGCGTCGACTCCACACGCGACAGCTTGACGGCTGCGCTGGGCTCGGTCGAGGCCGCCGGCGTCCAGATCGACGACATCGCCCTCCGCCAGCCCACCCTCGACGAGGTCTTCCTCGCCCTCACCGGACAACCGATCGACAGCGACGACACGAGCCGAACACCCCAGGGCGCCGCCGCCTGACAGACACGAAAGGACTGATCGCTCCATGACCACCATCGCCTCACCACTCGAGCACCGCATCGACCGCCGGACGACGGGGCTCGCCTCGAGCACGCTCACGATCACGCGCCGGGCGGCGCTGCGCTACCTGCGCACGCCGCAGCTAATCGTGATGGCCACGCTGCAGATGTCGCTCTTCTTCCTCATCTACCGCTACATGTTCGGCGGCGCGATCCGCGCCGTCGGCTTCCCCTACGTCGACTACCTCGTCCCCGGCTTCATCGCCACCGGCGTGCTCTTCAGCGGCATCGGCGCCGCGGTCGCCACGGCCGAGGATCTCGAGCAGGGCTTCGTCGACCGGCTCCGCTCACTGCCGATCCCGCGCAGCGCCGTCCTCGCCGCCCGGGCGCTCGCCGACACCGCCATACTCACCCTCGCCTCCGCCGTCACCGTCGCGATCGCCTTCGCGGTCGGCTTCCGCCTCCACGGCAGCGCCCTCGACGGCTTGGCCGCCTTCGGGCTGGTCGTCGTCTTCGGCTTCGCGTTCGAGTGGGTGTTCATCACCCTCGGCCTGCTGGCCGGCAACGGCCAGGCCGCGCAGGGGATGGGGATGATCGTCTTCCCCCTCGCCTTCATCTCCAGCGCCTACGTCCCGGTCAGCTCAATGCCCGGCTGGCTGCAGGTCTTCGCCACGCACCAGCCACTGACCTACATGGTCGACGCCGTCCGCGCCCTCACCCTCGGGCCGCAAGCACACACCCTGCTCGGCCACCCCGGCTCCTACTACGTCGCCCGCGCCCTGCTCTGGGCGCTCGCCATCCTCACTGTCTCCGCCCCAATCGCCGTCGCCAGATACCGGCGCGGCTGAGACTCGACCCACGAAAGGAGGAACCACGATGACCTTGCTCGCCCTCAGCTGGCCCGTCGCGCTCGTCATAAGCGTCGCGATCGCCGCCGTCTGCCTGCTCGGCGCAATCGTGATCTGGCAGACGTTCGCGATCATCATCAGGGACGATCGCCAGAAAGAGCGGGAGCTTCGGCTCCGCCGACCCGAGCAGTGATCAACGAGGCTCGCGCGGAGCGAGCGGTCTCGAGTTCTTCCCCGCAGTTGCCCGGCGGGTTTGTCCGTCTCCATGATCCGCCGGGCCTCTGTTTCAATGAGCCGGCCCGTGGGGTGCACAAACGCGATCACGCTGCGAGTTCGTACTCATGGAGCAGCCCGCCGAGAAGGTCGCGCCGCCGGACTTGAGGCGTGCGAGCTGCGACCGCGGGTGCAGGATCGATTGCGCCGCGGCTATCTGGTGGTCGGAGCTCGAGAGCTCGGTGGGGCCGCTGTTGGTTGAAGTGGCAGACGTAGACGTGGAGGACATGCTCGAGTTGGCGGCGACCGAAGATCAGGAGCCGGTCGAGGCACTCCCTACGCACGCTGCCGACCCAGCGTTCCGCGTACGCGTTCGCGTTCGGCGCGCGGATCGGTGTGCGGATGACCGCGATCTCTTCGTTCTGGAAGATGCCGTCGAAGGCGCGGTTGAACTTCGTGTCGCGATCGTGGATTAGGAACCGAGGCCGCTGGCCGCGCTCGTCGAGATCCATCAGCAGGTTGCGTGCCTGCTGGGCCATCCACGTCGCGTTGGGATTGCTCGTGCAGGCGAGGTACTCGACCCTTCGGGTGCCGATCGAGACGAAGAACAGCACGTACAACCGGCGCAACCAGACCGTATCGACGGTGAAGAAATCGCAGGCGAGCACCGTCTCAGCGTGCTGCCGGAGGAACGAGCGCCAACTGAGCTGGTCGCGTTGCGGCGCCGGCGGGATGCCGGAGCGGGCGAGCACGTTTCGCACCAGCGTCGCCGAGACGGTGATCCCGAGCTTGCGCAACTCG
>WNFU01008327.1_pt1 | contig 15518 bp, 13 predicted proteins | sample 5400121 | NCBI WGS metagenome assembly WNFU01 (sample SAMN13153360, study PRJNA577476) | soil metagenome | isolation source: 100 cm soil or saprolite under grassland replicate 1 | place: USA:California | collected 2016-06-15
GGCGTGGCCGGCGGTTGCGGCGTTGGCGAGCGTCACTTCCTTCAAGCGTGGTTCTATGGAGAGGCTGAAGCCGTTGACGAGGGCGGTGGCGATGGCCCACGCGCCGGGCCGACGAATGGCGCATTGAGCTTTGGCCCAGACATCAGCCACGGCCGGGACGGTTTGGAGGTCGTACAGCATGCCAATCATCCAGAGGAATCCGCCGCCCGTGGCGCGCGAGTTCGTCGTAGTTCCGGAGCTTCGTCGCGTCGGATTCCTTCCCTTCACCTGGCCTCGCGGCCACAGGTTCCCCATCCACTCCCGGCCGAGTCTCGGAGGACTGGTCGGCGCGATTTCCGCGCAACCGCCCTTCCGCCTTCGCCAAGGCTCCGGCGGACGAGTCGGGCACCTTGTCCCCCGGTGATGGAGAAGGAGGCGATGAGGGAGACGCGGCGAGGGGCGAGTTGGTTTGATTGGAATACGCCGCGAACCCCAGGCGGCACATGTCAAACAAGCCGTTGGTCAACATGCCCCAGGCCATCGGGGTCCGGCCTTCCTTAAGCCGGCGCCCGGTTTCGTCGAACACGCGTACGCGCACCGGATAGAGGGTGGCGACGAATCGGGCCTTGTTGCTGGCGGACAAGGACCAATCGTTCGTTCGCAAGGCCGGCTGCCACGGCTCGGAATTGGTGGGCGTCGGCGGCAGGGTGGTCAACTGCACAAAGTAAATGGTGCGTTTGGAACCTTCGACGGCTTGGACGCCAACCAGCAACTGGAGGTTCGGTTTCCAATCGGTTGACGACGCGCGATCTTCAATGAAGCCGGTGGCGTGCTTTACCGTCGCGAGGCCGGCCGAGAAAGCAGGGTCAAGTGCCGTCGGCGAATCACCTGTCACCGCGCTCGTGCAGCGAACCACGCTGAGGGAAGCGAGGACGGCAGAGACCAAGATGCGTTGTGTCCGCGAGAGCGAGTTCATGTCCGGCCCACCCATGACAGCCTATCATCGATGCTCATAAGACACGCGGCAAGAGATCAAGTTCAATCTGAAATGGAGCCGAAAGGAACGAGCGTGACACGAATTTCGCGGATCAACACGAATCGGCAATTAGATTCGCGTCCATGAGCGGAATTAGCGTCATGGCTTTGACGCTTTCTTGCGGCAAATTCGATCTGCGTTTATCCGCCTGCACCCGCCCGGGGCAGAACGAGAAGTTGAAGGATGAGAGTTGATTGTTTCAAGATGCGGCATAGAACGATTTCATGAAATTAATGCGAATACTTGTCCCGGTCGCGTTCCTTGTGCGGTTCTGCGTTGCCGAAGCGGCTTCGCCCGGCAACGCGCCGCCCTTGCCGATCACCGGCACGCGCATCGTGAACGTCGCCACGGAAGCCCAACTTCAAACCGCCATGGGCAATCTGCAAAACGGAGACACCCTGCTGCTCGCCGATGGCACTTACAATCTTACTGCCAGTCTCTACATCAATGGCCGGCACAACGTCACCATTCGCGGCAACGCCGGCAGCACCAACGTCGTCCTCGCCGGCAAGGGCATGGACAATTCCAACTACGGCAACGTCCCGTTCGGGATCTGGTCCAACAGCACCAACACGACCGTCGCCCATCTCACAATCCGCGACACGTGGGACAACGAAATCATTTTCAACCCGGGCGCGCAGTCGCCGCATGTCTATTGCGTCAGACTGCTGAATGCCGGTTCGCAGTTCATCAAATCCAATCCCACCGACGTCAACGCAGGCGTTGGCGTCAACAACGGCGTCGTCGAGTTCTGCTGGTTCGAGTACACGGGCAGTCCGCCCGCCGATCACGGTTCGGGTTTGGGTTACTTCAACGGCATCAGCGCGCACGCGGCGCAGAACTGGATCATCCGCGGCAACCTGTTCAAGAACCTGCACAACCCGGATGGCACGGCTTACCCCTGGAATCCCGCCGTGCTGTTCTGGCGGCACTCTGTCAACACGGTCACCGAACAAAACATCTTCATCAACGTGGATCGCGCGGTCGCTTACGGGCTGGATAACACGACGCCCTACTTCGACCATGCCGGCGGAGTGGTCCGCAACAACTTCGTTTATCTCGCTCCCGGTCTGATGAGCGCGAGCCGCAAAGCCAGCTCCGACGGTTCGATCATCGCGTGGAATTCGCCCGGAACCCGAATCGACCACAACACGGTCCTGCTCAACAGCAACGAGTTTTACGCGGTCGAATTTCGTTTCCCGACCACGACCAACGGCACGGCGCGCAACAATCTCGCCGACGCGCCGGTTCACCTGCGCGACAGCGCCACCGCCGCGCAGAGCGGCAACCTGCTCGCCGCTGTGCCCGGGATGTTCGTCAATCCCGCCACCGCCGACCTGCACCTGCTGGCATCCGCCACCAACGCCATTGATAAGGCCGCCACGCTCGGCACCGTGACCAATGACTTCGACGGTGATCTCCGACCTAAAGGCGCCAGTTCCGACATCGGGGCCGACGAATTCACGACGAACGCGCCGCCGCGCATCACCGACTTCCGGTTGTCCGGCACCAACTGCCTGATCAGTTTCACCACGTTTCTGGGCGTCGGTTACGACGTGCAACGCGCCAGCGACGTGATGGGCAGCGCCTGGTCGCAGGTGGTCACCAACCTTCCCGGCACGGGCGGGATCGTTCAGTCCACGGACACCAATGCAATCGGCCAGGCCCGACGTTTTTATCTGGTGCGATTGTCGCCGTGAACGGACGCGATTGCGGATGAATGCGGCGGCAGTGATGGACCAAATTTCTTTTGGGCAGTGATCGCTGGTTCATGGAGAGCCCCCTTTCGTTTTTGCGCATGCATTGGGACCATGAACCGCGGAGGCAGGTGCGTCGGTCGCGATAGCGTCTTGGACTGCGGCAGTCCTCTGCCGCTTTTGCGCGCCCAAACCAGATCGAAAAGCGCCAGAGGACTGGCGCAGTCCAAAACCTGGTGGCCCTTTGGTCGGTTCATGGAAAGGGAACACCTCCAAAATTTTGACGTGAGTTGAGGCCATGAACCTAGGATACGTAACTTGTTCATTTACAAGCAAGGCATCGTACGGTTCATGGAGAGCCCTCACGACTTTTTCGTCGCACATTGGGACCACGAACCCGGTTGGACAATTTCATGTCGCATATGCAACACGAATCTGTCCGAGCGCTTTGTACGGTTCATGGGTAGCCTCCTCTTCGTCCTCGTTCTCGTCGTCGTCCTCGTCCTCGAAGCCAAGTCATCCGATCGAGGACGAGGACGAATGGACGGTTTCAGGAAAGGGATCAGGAGGCACTCGTTTTGGAATGGCGTTGTGCGGCTGGGTGAGGTGATTTCAGCCGGTTGATATTGATTTCTTTTTCCAGCGCTTCGATCTCCGGTTTGCCGGTGACGAGGTCATCCTGCGTGGCAGTATTGCGGAGAGCGGATGGGGAGAGGGGCGGGATGAGGGCGCGCGCGCCCGCATATTTGGCGGCGACCTTTTCCGCCTCGGCGGCGACGAGTTCCTTGAGCCGTTCAGGCGCGAGCACGTCCGCCATCGAACCAAACGACAAAACCCAACCGGCGAGCCATTCCAGGGAGCAATCCAGCAAAGTAACCACGACTCCCGTGTGGTCCGCCTTTTCGTCCACCAGTCCCCAGGACCGTTCGCGGCGCACGCGCTCTATCGCTTCGGGCTTGAACCTGATTTGGGCCAACTCGAAGTTTCGGTCGCGCGTTTCGGCTTCAAGGTAACGCTTCAGCGAGAAGTCGGCATGGCCTGAGAAAAGTTCGTTTTGCACCTGAAGCTTGCGAATCCGGTCGGTGCGAAAGTCGCGCACATCCCGACGCAGACGGCAATAGGCGATCAGGTGCCAGTTGTCGGAGTAGTAAACCAGGCCGAGCGGCTCGACCTGACGCCGGGTCACCTCACGACGCTGACCACCCTGATAGTCCAGGGCCAGGACGTGTCGTTCGGCAAGGGCGCGCTGGATGGGAATCAAGGCTTCACTCGACAACCTCGGAACGGCATTCGAGCCGCGGGAAACCACGGCGGTCGAACGGTCCAGACGGTCGAGATAATCCTGGCGGTCCCGAGGCAGCACGGACCGGATTTTCATCAGCGCGGACTCCATCTGTTTTCGCAATGAAGCGTCCGTGAGACGGTCCACGAGTTTTCCGCCGATGAACAGCGCGCTGGCTTCCTCGGCGGTCAACATCACCGGCGGCAGATGATAGCCCTTGACCAGACTGTAGCCAACGCCTGCCTCGGCCATGATGGGAATGCCTGCCTCACCCAGAGCCGCGATGTCGCGATAGACGGTGCGAATGCTGATTTCGAAATGCGCGGCAAGATCTTCCGCCCGCACGAGCCGCCGGCCCTGCAGCCGCACCACAATCGCCATGAGTCGGTCCACTCGGTTCATAGCCGACAAGATAATACACGCGCCGAGCCGTTCGGGGAGCTTCTTTTTTTCTCAGGCGCGGTTGGTCATTGGAGTTTTTGCCTGGTCGGCGACGCTCCTTTCGGCTAACACTCGCGCCGTCATCCTTATGTTCCTCCTTCAGGTCACTGGACTCTGCAAAACGTTTGGCGAGGTGCGCGCCGCCAGTGATGTCTGTTTCGAGGTGCGAGCGGGTGAAATTTACGGCCTGCTCGGCCCCAACGGCGCGGGCAAAACCACCACCATCTCGATGATCTCCGGCCTGCTGCGGCCCGACGCCGGCAAAGTCGCCGTCGATGGCGCAGACTTCTGGAGCGACCCGGCCCGAGCGCAGAAGATCATGGGCGTGGTGCCGCAGGAGGTCGCGCTTTACGAGGAACTGTCCGGCCGCGAGAACCTTGAGTTCTGGGGGCGGCTGGCCGGCCTGACTGCGCTCGAGGCCCGCGGACGCGCCGATGAAGTGTTGGACGCATTGTCGCTCGCCGACCGTGCGCGGGACGCGGTGAAAAATTACTCCGGCGGCATGAAGCGGCGCATCAACATCGGCTGCGCGCTCATGCATCGGCCCAAACTGCTGCTTCTGGACGAGCCGACCGTCGGCATCGATCCACAGGCGCGGGCGAACATTCTCGAATTCGTGCGGAAGCTCGGCGCGGAAGGCGCGGCGATCCTTTACACAACGCATTACCTGGAGGAAGCCGAGACGTTGTGCAGCCGCATCGGCATTATTGACCACGGCAAATTGCTGGCCGAAGGAACCCTGCCGGAACTTCAAAAGAGGCTCGGCGGCGATCAACTGTTTGTGCTCGAGGGCAACCTGCAGCAGGCCAATCCCGATGACTGGCCGGGATTTCGTGAACGGTTTCGCATCATTCAGAAGTTGGATCATCAACTGGTCGTGTCCTCTCAGAACAGCCGTCATCCTTCGGAATGCCTGCGCGATTTGCTCGAACTGCCCGTGCGGGTGGAGAACGTGACGTTGAAGCGGCCCAGCCTGAACGACGTGTTCCTGCAACTCACCGGACGGGAACTGCGCGAGTAGCCATGCTCTGGACGCTGCTCATCAAAGACCTCAGGCGCGCCCGGCACAATCCCTGGCCGTATCTGCTCAATCTCGCGCTGCCGCTCTGCATCACCGCGCTGATCGGCCTGGTGTTCGGCCCTTCCTCGAAAGGCGGCGGCCTGGACCGGATTAACCTGGCGGTCGTGGATGAGGACGACTCCGTGTTGAGCAGCCTGCTGCGTGGCGCGATGAACCAGGGCGATTTCAAAAAACACCTGGAGACGCGCTTTCTCGAAAGGAAGGAGGCCTTCAAGCAAATCAATGACAACAAAATCAGCGCGGTGCTGATCATTCCGAAAGGGTTCACGCGAAGCTATCTGGCGGGCGACGGGCCGGTCGCTTTCGAGCTGATCAAGAATCCCGCGCAATCATTTTATCCCGCGATTCTGGAGGAGCTGTTGCAAGTAGCGGTTGCGGGCTTGAACGCCGCCGCCCGCAACCTGCGTTCTGATCTGCCGGAATGGAAAGAGATCTTCGAGAAAGAGGGGCGGCCCGACATGAAGCGGATCGCCGGCCTCATGGTCCGCGTCGGTGACAGGTTCGAGCAGGCAGGGCACTACCTGTTTCCGCCGTTGGTCGGTTACGAAACCACCACTCGAAAGAAGGCCAAAGCAGAAGGACCGGCGCTGAACATTTTTGCCTTTCTGCTCCCGGGCATGGCGGCGATGTTTCTGTTGTTCCTCGCCGACCACGCCATTCGCGATCTCTACCGGGAAGTCGGCGCACGGACGCTCGACCGGTTCCGCACGCTGCACGATCGGCTGCTGCCCTTCGTGATCTCCAAGGTGGTTCTTGCAATGGCGGTCGTCGTGCTCGGCAGCATTGTGATGTTCGGCGGCGGCGTACTGATCTTCGGCATCCGTTGGGAGAAGCCGCTGGCGATGGCTGCGGTGATTCTGGCCTTCGGTCTGTTTGCCGCCGGGTTCATGGCCTTCATCGCCGCGCTGGCGCGAAACGAGCGACGCGCCAATGCGGTAAATGGGGTCATCGTGATGTGCCTGTCGTTTGTCGGCGGCAGCTTTTTTCCCGCGAGGCAACTGCCGCCTCTCTTCCGCGATCATCTCAGTCCGCTCACGCCGAACTACTGGTTCATCGAAGCGCTGCGCGCATTGCAGTCGGGTGGCAGCGACACGCCGTGGACTTGGGCCGCGTTGAAGCTCCTCGTTCTGGGCCTGGCGCTGGTGATCGCTGCGTCATGGCTTTTCCAGCGCGCTCTCGCAAAAGGCATCCGGGCATGAAACGCGTCCTCCAAATAGGCCACAACGACATCCGCCTCTTCCTTCGCACAAAGGCAGGCTACGTCTGGCTCTTTCTCGTCCCTTTGGTGTTCGTTTATTTCTTCGGCATGGCCTTCCGCGGACCGGGCGATCCGGCCAACCCGCGGCCGGCTGTGCTCATCGAGAATCGCGACGCCGGTTTTCTCGGGACGTTGTTGATGGAGGAACTGGACGCGCAGGGAATGCGCCTCGTTGACCAAACCAAACGCGACGAAGCCGAGCGAGGCATTCGCATCCCCGCCGATTTCACCGAGAAGGTCATGAAAACAGAGCCGGTGAAAGTGGAGTACTTCCAGGTCGAAGGTTCGGGCGCTGAATCGGCCTTCCTCATTGAACTGCGTTTGATTCGGGCGGTCGTGGCGATGAACTCGCACCTGTTCGAGCTGGCGTCCGGAAGCAAGGAGCCGGTGAACGAACCGGAACTGCGCGCGCTGGCAAAAGCGGAGAATCCCGTGAGCCTGAAGTCGCGGTTCGCCGGCCGCAATCCCACGCCGTCCGGTTTCAATCAGTCGTTGCCCGGCACGCTGGTGCAGTTCCTGATGATGAACCTGATGATCTTCGGCGGCGCGAGCGTCGCCGGAGAACGCGCGGACGGCGTCTTGCGGCGGCTGGCGGTGTATCCGATTCGCCGATGGGAACTGGTCATCGGCAAAGTCTATGGACGGTTCCTCCTGGGCGGCGTGCAGATAATTTTCTTCCTCTTGCTGGGACAGTTCATCTTCAAGGTCAACCTGGGGCAGAACCTGTTCGCCATCCTGGTGACGCTCGGCCTCTACGCGTGGGTCGCGGCTTCGCTCGGCGTATGGATCGGCGCGGTGGTGAAGAACGAGGACAAGATCATCGGCCTCTGCGTGCTGGCGAGCTCGATCATGGCGGCGCTCGGCGGATGCTGGTGGCCTTTGGAAATCGTCCCGGCGACATTGCGGGTCATCGCTCACTGCGTCCCGACCGGTTGGGCGATGGACGCCCTGCACCAACTCATCAGCTTCGGCGGCGGCTGGGAAACGGTCCTTTCCAAGCTCGGCGTGCTGGCGCTGTTCGCCGTCGGCGCAAACATCGGCGCGGCGAAGATGTTCCGATATTGAAGTGTGCTCAATTCTCTTAATGACCTCGTCGCCACCGGGCGCCGTGCGGACGCGCTTGCGCTCTTCGCCCGATTTCTCCGTGAAACTCCGGACAACAGCATTGTTGCGACGCGCATTCTCTCCGCGTTGAGCCAGCGTAATTTCGCCCTGCCAGTCGCCCGGCCCATGCGTCACGCGGGGAAATTGGGATCGCTTCAGTTTAGCCCGGCAGACGACCAGGTGCTGACGTCAGGGGCGGATGGCCTGGTCAAAATATGGCGGGCCGACACCGGTGCTTTGCAGCTAACTTTGACGAACGGCAGCGCCGGTTTCGCCCGTTTCAGCCCCGACGGCCGATGGGTGCTCACGTCGGACGAGGCCGGCGCCTATTTGTGGGACGCCCGCACCGGTTATTCCGTGAGCGAGGCGATGCTTCACTCCAAACAACTGGATCGCGCGCGCTTCACGCCCGGCGGCAAACAGGTGCTCACCACCTCGCTGGATTTGACGGCCCGGTATTGGGACGTCAACGTTGCGCCATCGCCCGTCGCGCCGTGACTGGCGGATCTCGCCGAAGCCCTGGCAGGTCGGCGGCTGAACGCGCGTCGCGACGCCCAGCCGGTCTCCCCGCAGGAGTTGCTGGCGTTGAAGGAACGGTTGTCGGCGGGAGCAGAGACGGATTTTTACTCGCGTTGGACCCGGTGGTTTTTTGTCGATCGATTACAGGAGCGCACCCCGCCGGAGTGACGAGATCGCGGTCGTGGGCGTTGAAGCCGGTCGGATCGAGAGCCGCCCTCGAGAACCGTGGAGCGACACCGTGCATCACGGCGCGGACCGGCTCTCACCGGTCCATCGCCGGCTTTATCTGAGTCGATCCGACGCCCGTCAGTAACGTTGCATCGTTCACCGTGTGGATCTCGCCACGGGGAGGGAACTCTGTCAGACCGTGCCCACCCGCGATTCCCGACTCGCGGCGCTGAACGTCACGCCGGAAGAGACGCTTCTGGCGGTCGCGGCGGTCGCGGCGGTCGCGACGTGTCTTGGACTACCGTAGCCCTCTGCCGTTTTTCTTCCGAGCATGTTTGACCTTCCATCTCGAGAAAAATATTTCAAAGTCCGTGGCGTGATTGGGCGGGGAAAATCGCCTTGGACCGGTGAGACGACAAACCATGGCGGTTGGCCAGGAATACGAGCCGTCCATGACAACAACAAATACAAACGCATTCCCGGTTCGTTCCGGGGCAAAAACGGAAAGCCGGAAGACGGCAGAAGACATCCGTTTAACCACCAATACAATATGAAAACAAACCTCGGCACACCGCCAATCAACGGGGCGCACCCACGGGGCGCTTAACCAACACCCATTACCGCCACCCGCGCGCCGGGCGGCTGGCTCACGACCCTGGCCGCCTTGGGAATCCTGCGGTTCACCAGCATGGTCCGGGCGGCCGAAGCAATTCACAGACCACACCGCCTCGATACTTTTAGGGATACCGCCCGGCTTCGCAGTCTGCCATCTTGCCGGTGATGCAGGTCAACATGGATGGAACACTTATGAAAACGACAAAGGATCGCTCAACATTTATCTCACAAAAAGCCTGGTTATGAACATAGTCCAAACAGCCGAAAGCGCGCCCGCGGTACCGGCCTGGATCGACCTGACACCGCCTGCGAACCACGGCCCTGGCCCGACCGCCGTTTCCGAATCCAAAGCGAGCGCCGAACCTTATGAGATGGTTTCACTGTGGAAGACAATGGAGAAAATCCAGTTCGAGGAGAATTGCGTCTTCGCGATGCTTTGGATTTCCTCCCTGGCTGCACTCGTTGCCTGTTTGGTTTGGTTGCTATGAACGGGCTCCGCTTCCACACCTGATGGAAAACGCTGAAGTCGTGAATTCGACCGTTGCGCATCAGAAATCTTCTGCCTCGGGCCGCAAGGACAATTCGAATGACAGCGAACTCGCAGCCGGGACGGCTGCGCTACGTAGCGCAGCCCTCCGGCCTGCGGGTTCGGGCGGCTTCCAGCCGCCAGTTTCGATGGTACTTTCAAGATGCGCCCAGTCCCGGATGACTTTCCAAATCAGCTTGCCATTCACTCGGAAGACCGCATAATAAAAATCGTTTGATGAATACCGATACAGGTTTTCGCCGACTTTGCGAAACCGCCCCGCTCCTCTGGGTGAAGTCGTGGTCGTCATGCGCGACAACACACAGTAGGGAAGGGGGGAATTTTTCGGTATCCCGTTTGAATCCTGATAACTTAGGATTAAACAGGAAGCGAGCGTAGCTCAGTCTGGTAGAGCGTCACGTTGCCAACGTGAATGTCGAGGGTTCGAATCCCTTCGCTCGCTCCATTTTAGCGGCATCCCATTCGTCGGCGCCGTTTGGCTTGCCTGGCCCGGGTCCAGACGCTCTGGATCGGGCACGGTGAAGTCAGCGCAATCACTGTTCGCGACAACAAGTCACCCGACCCGGGTTTACTCGACTTCCCACAGGTTCCCCTCCTCGTCGAGGCTATCCGGATTGATGCCGAGAAAGGATTTGGCTTCGCGGATGGCCCTCTCGTAGGTCACAGCGTCCAGTCGCATCGTGTTCCTCTTTCCCAGGGCGTTGTCGTATTCGAGGCCGAAACCATCGTTCTCATTGTCCAATATCCTGGCTATTTTCATTGTCAGACCTGGATTGAGTTGGAGTTGGCAGCAACGAACGCGTCTGCGCGATGATTGCCTTCGGCCACCTCTTCACGTGTCATGTCGAGAGAGATGCCTTCAAAAGCGGTGTCTGAACCCCTGTAGCCTTGCGCCGCCGCCAGGCGGAACCATTTATAAGCTTCGAGCCTGGATTCCGTGGCGTCCTTTGGCGAACCCTCGAGGCCGGCGCGACGATGTCTCATCCCCAGGTTGTGCTGCGCGCCGGCGTCTCCCTGTTGCGCGGCCTTTTGAAACCACATCATCGCCTTGGCATCGTCCCGCGCCACGCCCTGTCCGTCGGCAAACATTTTCCCAAGATTGAATTGGGCCAAAGCATGGTTTTGGCCTGCCGCTTTCAAATACCAGTGAGCGGCTTGCAGATAATCCCGCGCCGCTCCCTCCAGGATGGCGAATTTCAATCCAAGACCGAATTGCGCGTCGGCATCGCCCTCCTCGGCTTTGGCTTGCGCGTTCTTCAGTTGAGGCCTTTGCGGGCGGCAGAACAATTGTCGAATCCAGGATTTATCCATGATGTCCACGATAAGTGTGTTTGGGGACAAACACAAGGTGTGTTTTCAGCTCATTCCTCACCATCGTAACAGTCCGGCGCCTCAGAGCGGAGGAGTCGGCGTTCTGCTTGCCCGCGCCGAAGCAGTTTCTTAGAAGGGAGAAGACCTCCGCCGTCCGGGTGGTGGTTGTATCAAGATGCCGCCCCGCGCAAAGTGCCCGCGCTTTAATCTCGAACAACGGCTGAATTCCAGATAGCGTTCGACCGTGCGCGCGCACATCCTTTGCGATCTGCATTTGGAATTTGGAGCGGTGCCGGTGCCGCCTGCCGACGCGGATGTCGTTGTGCTCGCCGGTGACATCCATATCGGTCGCGAAGGCCGTCGGTGGGCTCGGAGGCGTTTCCCCGATAAGCCGGTTGTCTATGTTCTTGGCAACCACGAGTTCTATCGGCATTCGCTTCCCGACCTTACCGAAACGCTGAAACGCGAAACGGAGGGCAGCAACATCCATGTTTTGGAGAACAGCGCCGCCGAAATCCACGGGTTCACGTTTCTGGGATGCACTCTTTGGACAGACTTCCAGTTGGCGAATGACCCGGAATCCGCCATGCGCGCGGCAGAGTCAGTGATGACTGATTACAAAGTGATCCTGAACAGCTCGGAGAACCGGGTGCTTCGCGCGCCTGACACGGCGCAGTTGCACGCGGAGTCCGTTTTATGGCTGAAAGGCGAGTTGGCAAAATGTAATCCCGCGCGCACCGTGATCGTGACGCATCACGCGCCCAGCCCTCGGTCCGAAGCGCCCTATCACAAAAATGGTCCGTTGACCGGCGCTTTCGCGTCCAAGCTGGATGCGTTAATCGAGCGGAGCAGCGTTCCCCTCTGGATCCACGGGCACACGCACCACAACGTGGACTACAGAATCGGCTCGACCCGTATGCTGACGAATCAGCGCGGCTACCCGGATGGGATTTGCAAAGGCCGTATGCTGACGAATCAGCGCGGCTACCCGGATGGGATTTGCAAAGGTTTCGACCCGGCGCTGGTCGTCGAACTTTAGGTTTTCTCCGATTCTTGTTTTTTGCGTCACCGGACAAGTCTAAAACTTCTCCAACACCATCGTTTCATCCCCTGCGGTGAGATAAAGTCTGCCATCTCTGATTTCAGCCGCGAGGGTGGCCGATTTTTTGGCGTCTTCGAATGGCAAACTGCTGACCTGCGCCTGAAGCGACAGCTCGTATTTGTCGCTGTCGCCTTTCCAGTTCCCCTGCGCCAGAACAACCGTCGGCAGCTTCGCGATCTCGGCCGCCATGGCCGCGGGTGTCGGCGGCCTCGACGCCGTTGCGGCGGGGGAGGCGCCTGGCGCTCCGGGGGCGGGGGTTCTGGGCGTTCGCGCGGGTGCCGCTGGAGTCGGGGTCCGGTTGGGCGCCCCGGGGTTCAAACCATAGCGGCGCGCCATGTCCGGTGACATGCCGGGTTGCGTGGTTGGCTGCGTCGGGGCGGGGGCCGGGAGCGGGGTCGGCGCGGGTTTCCTCGTGGCGCCCTCGGTGTATGCCTTCATCTCCCCGAGATATTTCTTCATGAGCGCGGCGAAGTCCGGCCCTTTTAACTTCACGTTGTTGTCCGGCGTGGCGACCAGGGTCAGGTACTTTTTGAATTCCAACTCCTGTTTGAGCATCTTCATTTCCGCGGTGGTCATCCGGCTGCGGTGCCGTTTCTCCTGCTGCAACGTGGCGTAAGGGTCCAGTTGCCAGCGGCCAAGAATCTTCAGGTCGGCGAATTTGGGCGATTCACCCGTGTTCAGGTATTCGAGCAAATCCTTCAAGTCCGTCTGTTGCAGTTGCTGGACGATCTCCTGGTTGCCGAGGATGGCCTGCGTTTTGGGATTGCTGACGAACTGACTCATCGCGGCCTGGGACGCCCACAGGTTCAGATAATCGGTGTCGTTGGCGATATCCTGGAATTCCTGCCGCTCGGCGAGGGACAGAAACGGGGGGTAAGCCGACAGCCGGCTCTCGAGGAGCCGATTGTGATAAATCAATCCCAGAATGTCGGCGGCGAGATAATAATTCTCCGGCGTGGGATCGAATGCCGCGACAGTCTTGTCCAGGCCGGTGGCATGCAAATCTGTCCGGGCCTGGTTCAGGTACTTCACCGCGCCGGTTTCATTCTCCCCGGCGGAAATCTGGACGGTCGAGTAACCCAGAATGTAAACGATCAGGCCGAGCAAAAGGGTGTAAGCGGCGCCGGCCAGCAGGCCGATGCTGATGCCCAACCGTCGGTTCAATCGCTCCCAGCTCAGCCGCTGATAATCGTCCGTGCGATATTTGTAGTAGAGATTGATTTTCCAATGAGCGATGAACCCGGCGATGATGAAGATGAGCGCGATGAGGAAGAAGACGATGACGGGGGGCAGGAGGATGCTCCAGATCGGGTTCTTCAAACCCACCAATGGGACCAGGGACTTCACGACCGGCCCCAGCGGCACGGCCAGGAACACGCCCAGCACCAGACCAATCAAGGGGAACACCATACGAATCGCCCCTTTCGCATAACCCAGTCCGCCAAACAGGGCGAACAACAACGCCGCGGTAATCCAGATTGTCATGCCGACAACATAGATTCGACGGGGCCGGATGGCACGGAAAAAATTTGTGCAATCCGATACTTTCTATTTCTTGCTTGACTTGGCGGGGTGCAATTGCCTACCGTCCGCGCTCGTAACCCGTCCGTTGTTCGCATTTGGTGCAACCAAATGGACATTTTTTGCGAATTGTCGGCGACTGGGAAGCGTTGCGTGCCTTGGAGCACGAAATGCGAGGAGGAGCTTTTGTCTGCCGGTGCGGTGGAAGTAGCGAACCACTAAAATGGAGGAACCAACCCTATGAGCAACAACCTTCAAAACCACATCCGATCAGCCGTGCGACGGCTGAGCGCGCTGGGAATTCAGATGCTGGCTCTGCAGGTCGCGCTGGCGCAGCAAGCGACCAATGAGCCGGTCAAGATGGAAAAGACCGTGGTCACCGGGTCGTTGATCCCAACGGCGGAAACAGTCGGGCCGGCTCCTGTGGATGTTGTCGGCGCTCAAAAGATTCAGCAAGTCGGGTCTCAGGACGTGCTGCTCACACTGAAAGCGCTCAACGCGGCCTTCTCCGGCAACGGCAACATCGGTCAGACCCTCAATAACGGAGGTTACGGGGAGTCCTACATCGCCTTGCGCAATCTGCCGACTTTGGTCCTCATTGATGGACAGCGACTCAACATTTCACCGTTTAGCACTTTTGTGGGAACCTTTGCGCCGGACTTGAATCTGATTCCGGTGTCGATGATCGACCGGATCGAGGTGCTCAAAGACGGCGCCTCCACGATCTACGGTTCAGACGCCATTGGCGGCGTGATCAATATCATCACCAAGAAAGATTTCAACGGTGCGGAGGTTGACGCTCATTACGGCTTTGGCTTGGACAAGGGTAAATACAACGAGTACCGCTTTTCTGCCGTTGCCGGCTACAGCAAAAACGGCACCCGACTCGTTGCTGGCGGACAATACTACTACGCCGACCCGATTTACGCCGGGGAACGCGGCATTGCCTCATTGAGCGCCACCGAGTTGGCAAATGCCGGCGTGCACGCTCCGAGTTATTTCAGCCCCTCCTACCCGGGCAGAGTTGGCAATTTCATTTTGGCCGGTTCGCCACTTGCCGCAGGGGCAACCAACGCCGCCGGCACTCGCATCGACATACCCGGGCTGCTCGCTCCGCCAGTCGTCGGCGGTGGCCCGTTCAATTCGGTGGACGCGTACAATCAGGCGGCTTTGCTTGATCCCACCTGGAGTACCGCGCATCCCGGCCTCACGCCTTACATCCCGATCTCTTCAACGCCCAACGGTAGGACGTTAGGAACCGCATCCATCCTGAATACAACTGATCTTAAGCCCATCACTCTGCAGCGGCAGGATAGGCGCACGGGTTTTGCCAACCTCGAACAGGACATTTTCGAGGATCACCTCACGGCCTACGGCCAGCTAATCTACTCGGAAAACGAAAGTGACGGCCAGCTCGCGCCGGCGCCAATTCCGGCACTTACCCTCTACAACCTGACGATTCCTGCTAACAATCCGTACAACGTGTTCGGCATCACCCAGGGCACGGGCAGCACCAATGTCAACCTTGGAGTTCGCTCGCGCCTGATTGAAACCGGGAATCGAGTATTCGACTCAACCTCCAAATTTTGGCATTTCGTCGGGGGGCTGAAAGGCAACGTAATCGATGAGAAATACCACTACGATTTAAATGCCGCCTACAGCCAGACGACATCAGAGCAGATCCAGAACAGCGCCAGTTCCATCCTGCTGAACCAGGCGATGACTCCAGCAGGAGCGGGCGGATTGAGCCAATTGGGCGTGCCGGTTTACAACATTTTGGCGCTGCCCGGTTTCAACGATCCCGCCACCATCAGCGCGGTTACGGCTAGCGATGGCCAAACCGGCTTCTCCGATCTC
>WNFU01014834.1_pt1 | contig 15518 bp, 10 predicted proteins | sample 5400121 | NCBI WGS metagenome assembly WNFU01 (sample SAMN13153360, study PRJNA577476) | soil metagenome | isolation source: 100 cm soil or saprolite under grassland replicate 1 | place: USA:California | collected 2016-06-15
CTGACATACCCGGCTTCACGATGCTCGAGGAGCGCATGCCGAAAATGGGAATCCGCGGCACGGCCACGGGACGATTCGCGCTGCGCGATGTCAAAGTCCCAAGGGAAAATATTCTCGGCCCGATGGGTAAAGGCCTCAAAGTAGCGCTGACTGTCCTCGATTTTGGCCGAACCACTTTCGGCGCTTGTTGTACCGGCGCGGCGAAAACGTGTTTGCGCCTGGCCATCGAACACGCGAACACACGCAAACAATTCAACAAGACGCTTGGTGAATTCGATCTCGTCAAAAAGAAGATCGCGCGCATGGCGGCGGACGCTTATGCGATGGAGGCGATGACCACCATCACCGCGTCGCTCATCGACCGCGGACTGGAAGATTACATGATCGAAACCGCAATGCTGAAAGTCTTCACGACCGATCGGCTTTGGGAAGTGATTAACGATGCTTTTCAGATTTATGGCGGCTCGGCTTACTTTGTCGATCTTCCTCTGGAGAGAATGCTCCGCGATGCACGCATCAACCAAATCGGTGAAGGCAGCAATGAAGTGCTGACGTCGTTTATTGCGCTGGTGGGCATGCGCGGGCCGGGCATGGAGTTCAAGGAAATTTACGACACCATGATGAAACCATCGCGCGATCGGGTAAGCAAAGCGTGGACTGCGGGGATGAACCGGCTTGGCGCGGCCATGCGCGTGCCTGAAGTGCCCGTTCGAAGCGAAGAGCTTCGCGCGCAGGCGCGGCAACTCGGTCGCTTGATTTGGCGTTTTAACTTTGCCGTTAATCGTGCGTTGATCACTTATCGCGAACCAATCCTCGACATGCAGCTTGTTCAGGAGCGGATTGCCGGCGCGGCTATGGATCTTTTTGCCTCGACCTGTGTGCTCAGCCATCAAGACTCCGAGATTCAGCTTGCGCATCGCAACGGAGATTCCGCGCCACTCGATCACTCCGCCGCAGATTTGTTCTTGCGCCAATCGTTTCGCCGAATTCGTCGCTTCCTTGGCGGGCTTACAGACAACGACGACAAATCGTTGCTTGCCGCAGCGGATTCAGTTTTGGGTAAGCCACGCAGGTAAATTTGGCCGCTCGCATTTACACCGACAAAGACGCGGATCTTCGCTGGTTGAAGGGCAAAACATGCGCGGTGATCGGCTTCGGCGCGCAAGGCCGCGCTCATGCTCTTAATCTTAGGGATAGCGGAATTAGTGTAATTATCGGGTTGTATCCTGGCAGCAAATCCCGCATGCGCGCCAGGCGAAGCAATCTCGAAGTTCTCGATACGGCGGAAGCTACGCGACGCGGAGACATTATTTTCCTCGCGCTTTCAGACACCCGAATGCCTGAGATTTATGCGGAACAGGTCGCGCCACATTTGCGGTCCGGCCAAACGCTGCTCTTCGCGCATGGTTTCGCGGTTTATTATCGCACGATCGTCCCGCGCACAGACGTGGATGTTATCATGGTCGCGCCGAAAGGTCTCGGGCCGATGGTGCGCCGGGAATTTCTACGAGGGCGTGGCGCGCCAGGACTGATCGCGATTCATCAAAATCCAAGCACGCACGCAAAGCGTATGGCTCTTGCCTGGGCAAAAGGCATCGGCTGTACGCGTGCCGGCGTGCTCGAGACGACTTTTCGTGAAGAGACGGAAACCGATCTGTTTGGCGAGCAAGCGGTGCTCTGCGGCGGCACGACCGCACTCATTCGCGCTGGCTTTGAAACGCTTGTTCGTGCTGGCTATCCTGCCGAGCTCGCTTATTTCGAATGCCTTCACGAACTCAAGTTCATTGTCGATCTCATTCACGAAGCAGGAATTGCCGGAATGCGCAGATTGATTTCCGATACCGCTAAATGGGGTGAGTTGACCGTAGGCCCAAAAATTATCAATCAAACGGTTCAAAAACAGATGAGGTCGGCGCTGCGGGACATCCGGTCAGGAAAATTTGCCCGCGACTTTATTCAGGAAATGAAAACCAACCGAGCGCGTTACGCGCAGTTGCTGCGCGAAGCTGAAATGCATCCAATCGAAAAAGTTGGCGCGCGACTGCGCGGACTAATGGCCTGGCACGGCAAAAAATAAATCCACTCCCGCGCTGCCGCCTTGGCAGCGCGCATCACCGGCGAGATCGTCGGAATTATTATTTCGTCGTCTCCGGACGGTGCCCGTAGATACTCATCGGGTTGGCAGTGGTCGGAATTGCAGCGAGCCGTTCGCAAGGCTGCGGAATCGCGGAGCTTCCGGCTACAACGAGGCACATTTTCTTTACGGTCTTGGTGACCCGCTGTGGCTGTGCCGGGAGCGCTACGTTCTTGCTTGGATCAGCAGCAAATGTCGATGCGCAAAATGCGAGCATGAGCACGCCACTTGCACATCGAACCGACCAGCCGCACACGCGACTGAGTCTGTTTCCTGTTTTCATGCCCTGATTGTGATTCACTTCCAAATTTTTGCAAGCTTATTCGGAGCGACTTTTAGGACAAGAAAACGACATTTTCGGCCAGGAACGCGGCGGTCGAGACCGAAAGCCGGCATCAATCCGCCCAAAGAAAATGTTCCAATCGCAGGCGGTTGAGCCGCGCCTTTGCTTCATCGCTCCGACTGCCCCCGGCTCCGGCCAGTTTTTCGTAAATAGCAGCAGCAGATTCCCATTTTGAATCGTCCTCCAATAGTTGCGCCGCATTGAATCCGGCTTTGTAATACCAGAAGAGTTCGCGCCGCCGATCTGGGCGCGCCTCGTCCTCGATGATTTTGTAGAACGTCGCGAGAGCGCCAGCGCGGTCGTTCTCCTTTTCCAAGCACAGAGCTTTTTTGAAAAGCGCCTGGTTTCGCCAGTGAACCGGCTCGTTCTTGTCGGAGGATAGTTGGTCATAGGCTTCGATGGCGCGCTGATAATTATTCGGATCGCTTGCGCCGCTTTCAAAAAAGATATCGCCGGTGCCGCACAGCGCCTCGCGTTTTTCGGATGGTCCAGCCTCACTCTTCAACACCTCATCGTATAACACGAGCGCATCCTTTGGCTTTCCCAGTTTGCGCTCGATAACCGCTTGTTCGTTGCGCGCGGCCCACCGCAGAGCGCCATTCAATCCCACAACCTGATCAAACAGGACAATCGCCCGATCGAGCGAATGCTCGGCCATGCTCGACATGGCTGATTCCGCTGCGAAAAAGAGAGTCTTTTCGACAAGTGGATTATTCGGATTCTGCTGCGCGAAAATTTCAAACTGCGTCTGCGCATTGGCAAAGTCCTTCTGCCGGTAGTAAATCTCCGCTAGTTTCATTCGAACTTCCGGAGCGAACGCCGAGGCGTTGTGTTGCTCAAGAAAATGTTTCGTGAGCTCGATGACGTTCGTCTCGTTCACATTGGCCGAGTCCTCAATCCAGATCCTGAGATAATCAGCCCGCTCCGCCGCTGCCGCCGTTGGCTTGGAACCGGCTGCGCGAGCCAGATTTTGGCGTGCTTCATCGAGGCGCGGCGGCGAGGAATGGTAGGCCAGCTCAGCCAAGCCGACCCAAGCCTCCGAGACGCGAGGATTGTTAGGAAAATCGCGAACAAATCGCTGCAGCGATTCTGCCGCTTTCTTGTCGCCTTTGGCGGCTTGCATCAAGCCCTCCTGTAGTCGCAAGCTGGCGCGCGATTCTTCGTCGCCGCCCTGCTTTTCAAGTTCGTTGTAGTCAGTCAAAAAACGGGCGTGATCGCCGAGTTGCAGCCAGCCGACCGACGCGTTAAACAATGCGACCTTCGTCCATGGTGACGCGGAATGCGCGATGTTTTCAAAAGCGACAGTCGCCACCTCAAATCGCTTGGCCAGATACTGCGTTTGCGCCACGAGTAAATTGATTCGATCGAGCAAAGACGGTTCTGGATGCAGGAGGCGCGCATCATCCAAAATCGCGATCGCCTCATCGAAATGTCGATCCTCCACTTCAAGTTGCGCAAACTCGAAGAGAGCAGGCACTATCGCCGACGATCTTAGAGCAGTGTGGCGCAGATCGCTAAATAATTCCCGGGCTCGCTCCCGGTGACCGGCCCGAATCTCGAGCCGAGCAAGATACCATCGTGCGAATGTTCGCCTGGGCTGTTCCGGATCGCGGACCAATTTTTCCAGTTCACTGCGGGAGGGTTTGTGCTCTGCGCGGTAGATCTCGTCTAATTTCGCAAAGATAGCGCGCAAACCTGGATCTTGCGGATGATGATCGATAAACTGCTCGATGGCATCATCCGCGGCTTCGGGCGTTTTTAGCCGCAGCTGCGCATCGGCTATGCCGAAGAGTGCTGCGATTAGCGTGGCATGAGGGGTACCCTCCGGCCTTTTTAGCAGCCCTTGAAACGTGCCGATTGCCCTCTCCGGCCGTTGCGAAATCAACTGCAAACGTCCGCTTAACAGCCGACGCTCTCTTTTTTCCGCAACCGATTTTGGCTTTATTCCCTCCAGGACACGCCGCGCGTTGGGGGCATCGGCCTTGTCAATGTACAATTCGGCCGATCGGAGCTGCGCTCGGGTCGCCCATTCTTTGTCGTGGAGGAGAACGCTGAGTTTTTCCCGCGCTTCGTCATGTCTTTCTAACGCGCGTAGCATTTCCGCCGCTCCAAAGGTGGCCGCTCGATGAAAAGGCGAATGCTCGTCTGTCGCCACTTCTTCGTAGATCGGCAATGCGTCGAGCCATCGATGCAGGCCAGCCAATGCCTGAGCACGCCAAAACTTTGCCCATGGAATGTCCCTCAGTCGCGAATCGCCCAGTAGCACCAGAGCTTCCTCTGGCTGCCTTGCGGCCACCTGTGCTTCGGCAAGCTTTTGAGTCACTACCTGCCACTCTGGATCGGGTAGATTTTTGTTTAGCAACGCTCGCAGGCGCGCGACCGCAACCTCCGGCACGCCCTCCGCAAGTGGCGCGCTCGCTTCGGCAAGCTCGGCCGAACTGTCAGCGCGCAGTGATTGCAAAAGGAAAATCGACAGTCCGATTAGACCTATGTGTCCTATGCGACTCATACCCTTTCCAAAAGCGGTCGCAGATAGTTGCCTGTGAAACTGTTTGGGAGATCGACAATCGCCTCGGGCGGTCCCGCGCCGATTATCTGGCCTCCCTGTTCGCCGCCCTCAGGCCCAAGATCAACGATCCAATCTGCGCACTTAATCATCTCGAGATTGTGTTCGATTACAATCAGCGTGTTTCCCGCGTTGCGCAGTTTCATCAGCACTTGCAACAATTTCTCGATATCGGCGAAGTGCAATCCCGTTGTTGGTTCATCGAGGATGTAAAGAGTGCGGCCAGTCGCTTTTTTCCCAAGCTCCGTCGCCAGTTTGACACGTTGCGCTTCTCCACCGGAAAGGGTCGTTCCAGCCTGACCGAGTCGCAGATAACCGAGACCCACGTCTAGCAGCGAATTTAACTTGTCAGAAACGCTCGGCACGTTGCGGAAAAACCGCGCCGCTTCATCCACCGTCAGATCGAGAACGTCGGCAATATTCTTCCCTTTGTAAGTAATCTCGAGGGTTTCGCGGTTATAGCGTTTTCCGTGGCACACTTCGCATTCTACGTAAACGTCCGGCAAAAAGTGCATCTCGATCTTAATCAATCCCCCGCCTTCGCAATTTTCGCAGCGGCCGCCTTTGACATTGAAGCTGAACCGCCCCGCGTCATAACCGCGCACCCGCGCAGCGGGCAAATGGCTGAACAATTCGCGGATTGGCGCAAACGCGCCGGTGTAGGTGACTGGATTGGAGCGGGGCGTCCGGCCAATTGCGCTTTGATCGATGACTATGGCTTTATCAATCTGATCCACTCCCCGAATCGCTCTATAAGCCCCAGGTTTCTCTTTCGAATTGTAAAAATGCCGAAACAGCGCGCGCCGCAAGATGTCATCTACCAAGGTGGATTTACCGCTGCCTGAGACACCAGTTACACAGGTGAGACAGCCAAGAGGGAAACCGACATCGATTTGCTTAAGGTTATTTTCACTCGCGCCCACGACCGTTAGCCACCCGTCGAGATGTTTACTGTTTGAAGCCTGCCGCGCCGTAGCCAGGCGAAGGCGGGTTTGATCCTTAATTGCATGTGGAAACAAACGCTGTTTCGGAATCGCAATGCGCGCGCGCCCAGTGAGATAATCTGCTGTCAAAGAATTTCTGGCGCGAAGAACATCCTCGATGCTGCCTTGAGCGACAATTTCACCGCCGCGCGGGCCTGCGCCCGGGCCGAGATCGACAATGTGGTCGGCGGTCCGAATCGTTTCTTCGTCGTGTTCAACCACGATGACCGAATTGCCGAGATCGCGCAGTCGCCGCAGGGTTCCCAGCAGTCGCGCATTGTCGCGTTGGTGTAAACCGATGCTTGGCTCGTCCAAAATGTAAAGAACACCCGCCAGACCGGAGCCGATCTGCGTCGCCAGTCGGATTCGCTGCGCTTCACCACCGGAAAGCGTCCCGCTTTCTCGATCGAGCGTGAGATAACCGAGCCCGACCTCGAGGAGAAATTCCAGGCGCGATTGAATTTCGCGCACGACGTCAGTCACAATCGCCTGTTGTTGCGCGGTCAAGTCGAGAGCCTCCATAAAACGTGCGGTTGCTTCAATCGTTTGTTCACTGAACTGATGGATGTTCAATTCGCGGTGATGTCGATCTTTGATCGTAACCGCGAGAATCTCCGGTTTAAGTCTTGCACCGCCGCATACTTTGCACGGCTCGCGTGTCATGAATGCGCGAATGCGGTTGCGCGTGAACTCGCTTTGGGTCTCCTCATAAAGTCGTTGCATTTGCGGAACCAGGCCTTCAAACGGCTTTGCGACTTTCTTCCGTCCGCTAACGCCCAGGCTCATCCCCACCAGTTCGCCATTCGTGCCGAAATAAAGCGCATTTTTAAATTCATCCGGCAAATCGGCAAACGGTACGTCTTCATTAACATGGAAATGTTTCACCAGGGCCAGTTGCAGGTGGCGATAATACGCCTGCATTCGCTTCGTTCCGCGCCGCCACGGTGTGATGGCCCCTTCGGCAATCGTTTTGCTCGGGTCCGAGATCATCAAGTCAGGATCAACAATTTGTTGTGTGCCCAGACCGTGGCATGCCGGACAGGCACCCAGATGACTATTGAACGAAAAATGTCTTGGAGTGAGCTCGCTAAGCGTGAATCCAGTTTCCGCGTTTCCGTAGTTGGTCGAGTAACGGACTTCTTCCCAAATCGCTTCGGATTGAGCGTTGAGCGTTGGGCGTTGAGCGTTGGATGTTTTTGAATTTTCGCGCAACACCACGACACGGTTCCCGCCCCATTTGAGCGCAGTCTCGATTGAATCGGTGAGTCGAGCGCGGATTCCATCGCGCACAACCAGCCGGTCGACTACTGTCTCAATCGTGTGTCGCTCGCTTTTCCTTAACCGGATCGGCTGCGGGCTATTCAGCTCGATGATTTGGCCATCAATCCGCACGCGAACGAACCCCTCGCGCTTGATCTTTTCGATAACGTCCCGGAATTGCCCTGCTTGATTTTCGATCAGCGGCGCGAGGACAATGATTTTAGTCTGCGGCTCGTTAGCGAGAATTTGATCGACAATCTGTTGGGGCGTCTGCCGGTTAAGCGGTCGCCCCGTTTCTGGATCGTGCGGTTGACCGACTGCCGAAAAAAGCACTCGCAAGTAATCGTAAACTTCAGTCGTGGTCGCGATTGTCGACCTTGGATTCGCCCCGGCGCTGCGCTGCTCGATGGCGATGGCAGGAGAAAGACCCTCGATGAAATCGACGTCGGGCTTTTCCATCTGATCGAGGAATTGCCTCGCGTAAGCGGAAAGACTTTCGACGTAACGGCGTTGCCCTTCTGCGTAAAGCGTATCGAAGGCAAGTGAGGATTTGCCCGACCCGCTCAAGCCGGTGATCACGACCAACTTCTCGCGGGGAATCTCCAGGTGGAGGTTCTTCAGGTTGTGCTGACGTGCACCACTAATTTTAATTCCGATGTATTGCTGATAATCCTGAACCCTTTCAGCGCCAGAAACCGCAGATAAACTTCCGCCGTCATTTGCCACCATGTCCACCCGCCATGGGGTGTGCGCCGGCTCTTGTCCGGCATGAAATACGCCAGGGGCAGATGTTGCAGATCCTCACCAATGAAGTGAGGAACAGCGTCGGTGATAATAACGGATTTACCGGTAAAGCTTATGGCATTCTCAAGCGCTCCGAGCGGATCGCGCAAATGAAGCAGGATTGAGCCGAGCGTGACGACGTCGAATCTACCGATTTCATTGGGCACATCGTAAGCTGTCCCATGGACTAATCTGGCTTTAGAACCATGCTGTTCATGAGCATACCAAAAGCCATTGTTGAGACGTTGGATCGTTTCAGACATAACGCGCTTCGTCTCTGAGACATCATCCTCGGGCCCAACTAAAGTGTCCCACGAAGTTCTCGTAACGTCCGGAGATAGATCTACGGCGACCACCTCGGCGCCTTGTCGTTCCATCCAAAAGGTCAATCCGCCGTTTGCAGCGCCAAATTCAAGGACACGTTTATCTTTAAAGTCATAGTTGCCAAAATATGAATCCTCCTGCCCTCGGAGATCCCATTGCCACTTCTTGTCCTCCAGTCCGGAAAGATCGACCCGGTGATAAGTTGCTATATCTTGCGAAGCGATGCCCCGTTTTGGTGCAACATACGGTGCCATGTCGTGCGCGGGCGAGCCGGGCGGGTTATCCACTGGTCGTGTTTTTTGCGGGAACATCATGAACAGATTTTGGGCGCATAAGGTATTGCCCGCCCCTTGGTTGCACAATCTTTTCTTCAAGACACAAACGATCGAACAGCATCAAAATTTCAAACAGAGCCTTCGTATCTTCGTTTTCCAGATATGCCGCGCGAGTGCCGCGCGGTACAACAAGACACACGAATGCATCAAACTCCCTCTTCCATTCGATCGTAAACCAGCGTTCAAACACCGGGACGATCTCGCCGGATCGAATCTGCTCAAACGGCGAGCAAAGTTGCCCTGGCTCGCGACGTTTAATCGCGGTCAATTGGCCGTTAATTTTGTTTCTGCGGAATTTTTCGGGAAGAATCGCCAGAATCCGATTTATTATGGAGAGACGCTTGGGGTCATATTGTGCCTGCGTTTCTCCCACGAGATCATGAATCCAGAGATAGCCATCGCTTTTCAGTGAACGCGATGCCTGTTCGGCGACATGCTCGAGAAAAAGGATGTGATGGAGCGTGGTCTGCGCGGCGACTAGATCGAATGTTTTCTCGGGTAGCTCTACGGAATTCAGGTCGGCCACTTCATAAGTGAGCGGAAGCTTCTGCTCTTGCGCAATCTCGCGCGCCGCGGCAATGGCCTTTTCCGAGATATCGATTCCATGAAAACTCTCGCAAATGCCCCAGCGTAACAGTTCGCGTTCGAGCCTGCCCGCGCCACATCCGAGTACCAGGCCGTGTTTAAACCTTAGTTTTTTTCCCACCGCGACCCCGATCAAGGACAAAGTGTAGCGATCGATGCCAAGCATTCCGCTCGCTTTTGCATCCTCAATTCCTGCTTCGGAACGCTCCAAATCAGGCAAAATTTCCCCCCACACCTCTTTTTCGCGCGTGGCCATCGCGTCGTACACGTCACGGTCGGCCATCGCCCGTTTAATAATCTCCTCAGCTTTGTTCGCACTCATGAATGAACCAAGGCGCCCCCTTCGTGAAAGTGAGAAACGTGCCTCATCGGCTCTTCAGCCGCAAGGCGTATCTCAAGGAATGGGGTCGGCAAGAGACCATCGAATGGAGTCAGCGCTGCCATCTTTGGTGCGATGTTGGGTGTTGGATCTTCGATGTTCTGGCTGCCGCGCAAGCCACGCCAGGCAATACTGAAGTACAACCTTGAACGACGCCGGAATTGAAGGAAGCTGCGACGCCTCTGCAATGGGTCGGCGAAAGGAGGTTTGTAACCACGGCGGTATCGACTACGGAGTATGGAAGCTGTTCTAAACGAGTGCCAGGCGAATAGGGAGGTCTGGGGACCAGCCGCCCTTGAGCAAAGGCGCGAACGTACGCGCAAGCATCTGGCGGGCATTGCTTCCCGGCGCAAAGTCTGGATTAACCGCAACAGTTACTATTACGAACTGCTAGGCCGGCTCCTTCGATTTCTCGTCGAGCCACAGAAAAGGGTGCTATCAGTTCGCTGCGACATCGGCAATCTTTTAGCCGCCGTGAGGCCAGGCGAGGGCAAAGGTATCGATATTTGCTCCGAGATAGTCGAAATCGCGCAGCAACGGAATCCATCCTTTAATTTTGGAGTCGCATTCCCGGACAAAGATGAGTTCCGGACGGTTTTCAGTCAGGACGAGAAATTCGATTACATCCTCTTCAACGATATCGGCGACACCGTGGATGTACTTCAAGCGCTGCGCAATTTAAAGCCGCTTTGCCGGCGGCACACTCGTTTGCTGGTTACAACGTATAACCATCTTTGGGAACCGTTTGTTACCTTTGCGGAGTGGATTGGGATGAAGGTCCCGCGCACCGAGCAGAACTGGCTTTCCAGGGTCGATATCCGAAACTTGATGAAACTGGCCGGTTTCGAAGCCCTCGAGACGCACTTGATTGTGCTGTTACCCAAGTATGTGCCCCTCCTGTCGGCTTTTCTAAATCGATTTTGCGCGCGCCTGCCATTTTTGAAAAGGCTCTGCATGACGCAAGTCGTTGTCGCCAGGGCGCTGCCACCGCCAGTTCCCACCGAAGAGCTGTCCGTCTCGGTAATCATTCCATGTAAAGACGAGAAAGGAAACGTGGAGGATGCCGTCCGGCGCATGCCGCAGTTAGGTGGTCAGACAGAAATAATTTTCTGCGACGATCAGTCCACCGACGGCACTGCTGAGGAGGTGCGCCGGGTGGCGTCCTGTTATCCGGAACAGCACATCCGACTTGAGCATGGACCGGGAATTTGCAAATCCAAGAACGTCTGGACCGGGTTCGACGCGGCGAGGGGTGACATCGTGATGATTCTTGATGCCGATCTGACGACGATGCCCGAGGAGCTGGTTTATTTTATGGATGTTATTGTTTCGGGTCAGGCGGAGTTTGTGAACGGTTCCCGGTTAATCTATCCAGTGCCAAAAGGAGCGATGAACCTAGCAAACATGCTGGGCAACAAATTTTTCAGCGTCGCTTTTACCTATCTGCAAAAGTGTTTCATCACGGATTGATCATGCTGAAAATGTGCTGGCATGGATTCTTGAAGCTGAAACTCGGTTACTAAGAGCCCCGAAACCTTTACGCGCTCGACGTGACAAGATGGCCTGTCGAAGATTGGCAGGTGAAAAAGGCCAAGCTTTACAGCCACAGATGAACACAGATTTACACAGATAAGCGATGCTCGAATTCAAACCTGAAGACGAAACTCCATTTCCGCATAAGGAGGTCACGGAAGCAATTATTGGATCCGCCTTCGAGGTCTACAACCACCTCGGTCTTCGGCCGGCACAGAGTCGACTGTAAAAGTCTCATTTTCTGAATCTGTGTTTCATCTGTGTTCATCTGTGGCTGAAGGGAATTTGGAGCTGTCACCGGAAAAACGATGACGATGCCTAAGAAGTTCATCAGGTTGCTGGCGCGAAGACGGGACGAAAATCCGGACTCACGAAATCTCTCAGCACTCGACATGACACGATGGCTTGTGGAAGAATAGCAGGCACAAAGGCTATTTTTTACAGCCACAGATGAACACAGATTTACACAGATAAGCGATGCTCGAATTCAAACCTGAAGACGAAACTCCATTTCCGCATAAGGAGGTCACGGAAGCAATTATTGGATCCGCCTTCGAGGTCTACAACCACCTCGGTCGGCGAGTACGACGGCGACATGATCGTGAACGATGCGGTACTCATCGAAGTCAAGATTGCGCCGCAGTATGATAAGCGGGACGAAGCTCAGCTGCTAAATGTGCTGAAAGCTACCGGATTAAAGATCGGCATCCTGCTCAATTTCGGCCGGTACAAGGTCGATTACAAGCGTCTCATTTTCTGAATCTGTGTTTCATCTGTGTTCATCTGTGGCTAAAGGGAATTAATGGAGTTGTCACCCGAAAAACCAATCCCTAGGGTGCTCATGCCGCTCTGCGGGCTGCAGAAGGTTATTGATTTGGCGGCAGGGATTCGGGATTACTGCTGTCCCGGGAATCGCCGATGACGAACCGGATTACTAAGGAGATTCAACATGGGCGTTTCCTGGCAAAGCACGGGGCAGGGGAGATTTGGAATTGGGAGAGTCCGGCCGGCAGACAGCGCTGGAAGCGGCGCGTGCAAATGCTCAGCGGTCACCTGAGACCGGGAATGACCATTCTCGAGATTGGCTGTGGCACTGGCCACTTTACTCGCGAACTGATACGGCACGGGGCAGACATCGTCGCGATTGATGTCTCACCCGACTTGTTGGAAATCGCGAAAGCGAAATATTCTGCGCCAAATGTTCGTTACGAAATCCAAAACGCCTGCGCGCTGACTTATACTGACTCAATGTTTGATTCCGTCGTCGTCAGCTCGATTCTACATCATCTCGAAATCGAAGAGGCGTTGCGGGAGATTTATCGGGTATTGAAACCCGGCGGCACCATTTACTTTACCGAGCCAAACATGCTGAATCCCCAGATCGCAGTGCAGAAGAACATCCCCTGGATTAAACGAAAACTCGGCGACTCACCGGATGAGACAGCATTTTTCCGGTGGCCACTCCGCCGGCTGCTTGAACAAACAGGCTATCGTGATGTTCGGATCGATCCGTTTGACTTCCTGCATCCGAAAACGCCTGTTCCTTTGATCGACCGATTGAACGCGCTCGGCCGTTTTCTCGAGAACGTGCCGGTCATCTCGGAGTTTGCCGGCTCGCTTTACATCCGTGCAGTCAAATGAGCAGCACGACCGCTTGGGCGAGTGAAAAGGCGAAAGACCGTGCGGCAACTTTGCGCAATCGGGCTCGCCTCAGCGCCAATAGAAATCTCCTTTTCTGGTATCGCGAACTTTACCGTGATCAGTTTAAGAACTTCCCCGATCCCGCGACGCTCTCGATTCTCGAGATAGGAAGCGGCACCTCGCCTTTGAAACAATTCCACTCGAACATCGTCACGAGTGATATCCTTGATCTTGACTATCTCGATCTGGTGTTTGATTGCCACGAGATCGACAAATTGGACGCAATAAAAAACAACAGCCTTGATGTGATTACCCTCACCAATGTGTTGCATCATCTGAAAAGCCCAATCGCGTTTCTTAACTGTGCGGCTGGCAAGCTGAAACCCGGCGGCAAAGTGATCGCGACGGAGCCGTTTTTTTCAGTGCTCTCGACTGCGATCTTTAAGTATCTGCACCACGAACCGGTCGATTTCAGGATTTCCGAGCCGGAGCTGGGCGAAGTGCACGGGCCGCTGGCATCGGCCAACATCGCATTGCCCTGGTTGATTTTTTTCCGGAGGCGCGAATGGTTGCAACGCTTGAGTGAGAACTTCGACATGGCGACCCGCGCCATTCGACCTTTTAGCGCGCTGTCCTATATGGCTACTGGCGGGATATCGCACAAGCTGCCGGTCCCACGTTTTCTTTATCGCGCATTATTTCCAATTGACCTCGCCCTGAGTCGCTGCTTCCCGCGGTTGTGTGCGTCGTTCTTTACGGTAACTCTGACACGGCGCTAGGCTCCTAATGTCAGCAGTTTCGCTTTTTCGTCGTGCTGGAAACAAGGTATATGAACACGCTTTTCCAATATACCGGCCGCTTTATGCTGCTTACAAAGCATACGCTGACCGCGCTGAGCGAGAGCTACTCAAGCAGGTCTTGTTTCCGGGCGCTGTCGTCGTGGATGCCGGTGCGAATATCGGTATTTATTCCCAGTTTCTCTCCCGCTGTGTTGGTGCGACAGGGGTTGTCCATTCATTCGAGCCTTCGCCCGAAAATTTCGAGCGACTGCGTTCTGCGACGCAGAGGCTTCCAAATGTGCGTCTCTCCCAGTCTGCGGTTGGGGAGCGTAGCGATAACTCCGAGCTTTATCTTTCGGACAAGCTAAACGTTGATCATCGCGCTTATATGGCCAGTGGAGATTCGCGCCGCACCATTCCCATCGAAATGGTCGCGCTAGACGATTACTTCAAACCCGGCGAACGCGTGGACCTGATCAAAATGGATACTCAAGGATATGAGCTTCATGCCTTGCAAGGAGCCACTCGCGTTTTGTTGGATAATCCAGATACAAAGCTTCTCCTCGAATTTTGGCCCTACGGATTGAAGCAGGCTGGAGCGACCTGGATTGATTTGATTGCAGCCCTGGAGGGGAGAGGCATGGTTATCCAGCAAGTATCGGTCGGTGGCCTCATTCCGTTCCACTCCGACTCTACGAGCGAGAGCGCGGACTGGTATGTGAATTTATTCGCGTCGCGAATGTAGGAATGTTTTCAAAAGTCTCTGACTGACTCTCGTGCTCGTGATCATTTCAGCGGTGAGAAAAGTGTTTAGCTTTTGGTCTTGACGAAATTGGCGAATTGCTTCCAAACTCGGCGCCACGAATCGACCTGAACCAGACAGACGACGCTTTTCCAGGCAGCTTCTTCTGCCCTCCTTCAGATCCAAATCACGCAGTCAATTGTCTGGAAAAAGAAAGGTTTGTTAAATGAAAGCAATCATTCTCCCTACAAGAAGTCCCATTCGTCGGCTCTCTTTGCGACGGGTTTCCTTCTCATCCCGCTCGTGCTTGTCTGTCTTGGGCTTGCGCCGATGGTGCAAGCGGTGGGTCCCGACACGGACGGTACCATACCCGGCTCCAACAATGGCGAAGGTACTGGGGTGCTGGTCAGCCGCACCGGTGGAATCTGGAATACCGGCACTGGTTTCGAGGCGCTTAACCACCTGACTGCCGGCAACCAAAATACGGCGACAGGTCTTCGAGCCCTGACTAGCGATACCAATGGCGGCTTCAACACCGCCACTGGCGTTTTATCGCTCTTTAGCAACACCAGCGGCTTTTTCAATAGTGCCACTGGCGCTTATTCGCTGGCGAACAACACAATCGCCAGCTACAACACAGCCAACGGTTATGCTGCGCTCTATTACAATACCGAAGGCGAACAAAACACGGCCACTGGTTTTGCTGCTCTCTATCGCAACAGCACTGGCATCGGCAACACGGCCAACGGTTATCAAGCGCTCTTGAGCAACACCGGCGGCGGCTTGGTCGGCGGCTCGCTCAACACGGCCACCGGCGCTTCTGCACTTTCTAGCAACACCACCGGCGCCGGCAACACGGCCACGGGTTACGGTGCGCTCGCTGACAACACCAGCGACTTCAACACCGCCACCGGTTTTGGTGCGCTCAATCGCAACACCTCCGGCACCGTCAACACGGCCAACGGTGTTCAAGCGCTCTTTAGCAACACCCTCGGCTTCGAAAACGCGGCCACCGGTTATCTTGCGCTCTTTAGCAACACCACCGGCCACAGGAACACGGCCAACGGTGCTCACGCGCTCGAAAACAACCTTGGCGACTCCAACACGGCCACCGGTTATCAAGCGCTCTTG
>WNFU01008754.1_pt1 | contig 15514 bp, 19 predicted proteins | sample 5400121 | NCBI WGS metagenome assembly WNFU01 (sample SAMN13153360, study PRJNA577476) | soil metagenome | isolation source: 100 cm soil or saprolite under grassland replicate 1 | place: USA:California | collected 2016-06-15
GGCGGGAAGTGAGCGGTGCCTCGGTCCCGAGGTCGTAGAAGCCTCGGCGAAGGTTCTGGATGAAGGCATGCCCGGCGACGATGACCCTGGCGGTGCGATCACGCTTCAGCCCCCGCATGGGCCGGAGTCGAGCCTTCAGCCGTCCGTGGTCGGCCTCGATGGGATTGTTTGCGTGGACCTCCGTTTCATGGAAGGCCGCCGGGAGCATCTCGTCGAGGACCCGGGGGTAGAGGCGGTACCGGTCGGTGGTGACCTCGAGGTGGATCCGGGTGCGGCCAATCGCCTGGGCGAAGAACAGCCTCGCCGCATTGGCGTCCCGGCGAGGCGAGAGGTACACGTCGATGACCTGGCCGAACTGGTCGATCGCCCGGAACAGGTAGCGCCGGGTCCCTCCGATCTTGAGGTAGGTCTCATCGACATGCCAGCGATCACCGACGGCGTGCTGTCTGGCTCGCGCGGCCTGGGCGAACTCGGGAGCAAACCGCTGGACCCACCGGTACACGGTCACGTGATCGACCTCGATCCCGCGCTCGGCCAGGAGCTCCTCGACGTCCCGGTAGGACAGGCCGAACCTCAGGTACCACCGGACCGCCAGCGTGATGACTTCGGGAGGGAAGCGATACCCGGCGAAGGCCGAGCTCGGGGCCGGGCAGAGGTAAGGGTGTTGGAGTGATCTCATCGCGCCAGTCTCCGTGACGGAGGCCCGGACGACCAATGCAACAGTGCCCGAACGACAACTACGGATGCGTGCTCGTGGCACAACCGGATCAGTCGCAGGGGCGGCCAATTACAACAGCGGGCTCACGGCCCATAGTGTCTCGACGGCCTGCCCGTCCTGGTTCTCCCGAAGCCCCTCGTCCCGGTGCTCGCGGAGCATTTTCATGCAGGTACAACGCCGAGCGGCGGCACCGGGGACTACGGCTCGCACGTCCCTCGCCTCCGACGTCATTGAGTTCCGTACGCAGCGGCGCGGTCCGCAGACGCGACCGGCTGGGCGGGACGATCCACGAATACCACCGAGAAGTGGCGTGACGCGAACATCTGTACCCGTCAGGAAGCGCGGTCGTGACACGCCGATTTGCACCAGCAGCAGCCAGCACGTCAAGATGGATCCGAACCCATGGCCGGGTCCAACAAAGCGGAGTTGTTGCTTGCCCTGACGGCGATGTTCGCTGCCATCGTGGGGCTCGTCGTGGCGCGGCTCGTCCCGTCAGTCCATGTCGCGACGCCGGTCGTGGTCGTGCAGGGCGGGCTGTTGGCGATCTGGCTCGCTGTCCATCTCCGCCACAAGTTCAGGTAAGAAGGTCCCGGCTGACACCGCCATCAGTCGCCTGATGCCCCAGGGCTGATGCGCACGGACCCTGCGGCGATCCGCAAGACTGTTCGCCAGAGCCACTACTAGGGTGAGCGGATAGCGTCTCCCCGCCTCAGCGCCTGCGTGAATGCCTGAAGAGGGTGTCGCGGAAACTCGCTCACTTGATCGCTGGGTGATCCTGGTCAAAGGAGCTTGCGGTTTCGTGATGGGCCCGGGCGGGAAAGCACCGGCGCTCAGGTCCTGGAGCGCCGCCACGGCTTGAGTAGGTTGTGCGTGGCGCGAACCAGCTTCCATTCGCCGTCGCGTGCGCCCAAGCGCCGCGGGGCGAGCCGCTTGACCCTCGCCCATGCTCGACCCGACTCGGCGGAGTTCACCGGTGTTGTCACTCATTTCGAACAGGTCGCCCTCGCGGCACGGTCACGGGTCCGAAGCCTAGAATGAGGCAGTCGTGGGAGCAAAAGCTGGAGCCCGACGGGCCTCACGGTGGTCTCGGAGCGGTGCCAGGGGGCGGCGGCGAAGCCGAGGAAGGCGGCGCAAGCGCCACCGAGGCCGCTCAGTGCACCCGGACCCATCTCCGTCTGAGCCGACCCGGCTGGGAGGGTCTCCGTGACCGGCTGGATGATCGTCGGCGCGCTCTTCCTGGTCGCTCTCAACGCGTTCTTCGTCGCCGCGGAATTCGGGCTCGTCGCCGCGCGCCGGGCCCGCATCGACCAGCTCGTAGTGGAGGGAAGCGCGCGTGCCGCGGCGGCACAGCGCGCGATGCGCGAGCTCAACCTGCTGCTGTCGGGATGCCAGCTCGGCATCACGTTCGCGAGCCTCGGCCTCGGCTGGATCGGCGAGCCGGCGTTCGTGGGTCTGCTGCGCGGGCTCTTCGAGCCGCTGCCAGGACCGCTGGATGTGATCGCCACCCACGGCACAGCGTCGGTGATCGCGTTCGCTCTCATCACGTTTCTGCACGTCGTGCTCGGTGAACTCGTCCCCAAGAACCTCGCCATCGCCGCGCCCGAACGCGTCGCCCTGTGGGTCGCGATCCCCATCCGCGGCTTCACCAGGCTGTTCCAACCGTTGATTTGGCTGTTCAACGAGGGCGCCAACCGCGTCGTGCGCCTGCTCGGCGTCGAGCCCCAGAGCGAGCTCCGCAGCGTCCACACCCTCGAAGAGATAAGGCTCCTGCTAGAGGAGTCGCGCAGAGCAGGAGCGATCGAGCTGCCCCACGCCAACATCTTCGAACGGACCTTCGAGTTCCCCGACAAGCGCGTGCACGACGCCACGGTGCCCCGCTCCGACGTCCACGCGGTCGCTACCGACCACGACGTCTCGGAGGTCCTCGACCTCGCCCGTCGCTCGGGGCACTCGCGCTTCCCGGTCCATGACGAGAAGTCAAGCGAGTACATAGGGGTCGTGCACCTGGCGGACATGCTCCGCGCCGATCACCAAGACCCCGGCGCCCGCGTCAAGGACGGGATGCGCGAACCGCTGGTCGTGCCGGAATCGCTACGTCTGGACGTCTTGCTCCGGCAGATGAACGAAGCCCGCACCCACTTCGCCATCGTCGTCGACGAGTACGGGTCGACCAGTGGGATCATCACCCTCGACGACGTGCTCGCCGAGCTCGTTGGCGAGATCGCCGACGAGCACCGAGATCCTTCCGAGACCGTCCGGCGGCTGGAGAACGGCACCTACCGCGTTGCCGGACAGATCCGAATCGAGGAACTGCACCGAGCCACCGGATGCTCGCTCCCCGAAGGCGACTACGAGACGCTCGGCGGCTTCATCAGCCAGCGGCTCGGCCGCATCGCGCGAAGTGGAGACACCATCGACTACGACGGCTGGCGCATGCGCGTCGTCAGCGTGCAGAGACGCAGGATCCTCACGGTGGACGTCGACCCCCCTCGAGTTCATGCCAACCGTGCCTGAAGGAGCCCGCCACGACGGAGGGGACCGGGAGGCAGAGCTACTCGGAGGAGTTCTCGGCCTCGGGCTCGACCTCGGACGTCGCCTCGGCTTTGGGCGAGCTGACGCCAGCCTCGTCGGCCTCGGCCGTCCCCTCCTTCATGCCCTTCTTGAACTCGCTCATCGAGCGGCCGAGCGAGCGCGCCAGTTCGGGGAGCTTCTTCGACCCGAACAGAAGGACGATGACCCCGAGGATGATGAGCAGTTCGGGCACTCCGATGGTTTCCATCACACCACCTTCTCGACTGCCACCTCCCCAGCGTAGGCTCGGCCGCCCAGTATTGCCGCCCCCTCAGGACCCCGGCTCAGCCCCTCAGGCATCATCACCGCTCTTTTCGGCTGCGTGGCCCTACTCCGACGCCCTGCACAACCCAGGCGAGTGTTCACCAAGCGCCACCCACAAGGAGGCTGCACTGGCGGGTGGGGGCGTGAACAGGCGCAACGAGTCATAGCGCGCCCGCCAGTTGTCACCGACGCGGTCGTTCGCATCCAGGATCAGGAACGAGCGATGCCCCGTCCCTTAGAGGCACCATCACGGCGAATCGCGAGCCTACCGCGGGCGTGCTCTCGACGCTGATCCGCCCCCCGAGTTCCTCCACGATCCGCTTCGCCAGGGCCAAGCCGAGCCCCGCCCCAGGGCCGGAGCGCGCGGGATCGGCGCGGAAGAACGGGTCGAAGACGCGATCGAGCTGGTCAGCAGGAATCCCTTCTCCGGTATCCAGGACGGTGACCTCGAGACGGTCGTCGCCCGTCGCGGCCGTCAGGCGCACGGTGCCCTCGGCCGGAGTGTGCCGGACGGCGTTGACGAGGAGGTTCTGCAGCACCCGAGCCAGTCTGGGGGAACATGAGGCGTCACCGATGCCGTCGATGTCGTTCACGACCGACAGGCCTTTCTCGCGTGCCGTGCTCTCGACCGAAACGAGCGCCGCCCGGACGATGTCGTCGACACGTGAGAGGCGCGACTCTGCTTCGATCGCGCCGGCGTCGAGCTGTGCGAACTCGAAGAGATCATCAACCAGCGCCGACAATTGAACGACCGACCGCCGCATCTCGGTGGCGTACCGGCGAAGGGTCGGACCGTCGTCAACGACCTGATCGTCGACCGCCTCAATCATCGCCCGGAGGCTCGCGAGGGGCGTTCGCAGATCGTGGGATACCGCGATGATCAGGTCGCGCCGGACGGTGTCGGCCCGGCGCTCCTGCTCCAGGGCGCGTTGCACACGCTCGGCCATCTCGTCCAGCGTTCGCGCCAGGGTGTCGAGCTCGGAGCCGGCCTCCAGGGCTCCCACCCGGGCGTCGAGCCGCCCCGCGCCGAGCTTGGCCGCGTCGACCGCGAGCCGACGGACGGCCTCGGCCGACGACCGAGCCAGCACCACCGCCGCCCCGACCCCGGCACCGACCGCATACAGCAGCAGGACGCCGACCAGCGCCGCGTCGTGACTGCTGAGGAACATCATCTGGGTGAGCGCGAATAGGTTTGCCAGTGCGACGACCGCCGACACGACCGCCACGGCCACGAATCGCTGCCGCATGGACGCGCGGCGTAAGAGCGTTTGCGCACCCATCGCCGCCACGAGGCTCACCGTTGCCGCCACCAGCAGGAGACCCAGCAGCTGCTCGAGGTCACCGCGAGGCATGCCGGTCGCTGCCGCGACGCCGATCGTTCCGGCGACGCCCGCCGAAGCCACGACTCCCGCAACAACCGCGGTCCGCCATGCCGTCATGGGTCGAATCGGTACCCGATGCCCCACACCGTCACGAGCCGCCGCGGCTCGGCTGGGTCATCCTCGATCTTCTCGCGCAGGCGTCGGATGTGAACGGTCACCGTTGCCGAGTCCCCGTCCCATGCGAAGTCCCACACCTCCTGGAGCAAGCGTGCTCGGTCGAATGTGACGCCGGGGCTCGACGCCAGGAACGCGAGGAGGTCGAACTCTTTCCTCGTGAGGCGCAGCGGATCGCCGTGGCGACGCACCTCACGCCGGCGCAGATCGATCGAGAGCGGACCGAATGTCAGCGCATCGCCACCGGCGGTGCGATCGGCGGCCCGACGTAGCACCGCCCGGACCCGTGCAACGACCTCGCGCGGCGAGAACGGTTTCGTGACGTAGTCGTCCGCGCCGAGTTCCAGTCCGACGATCCGATCGGTCTCCTCGCCCTTCGCGGTCAGCATGATGATCGGCGTTCGGGTACCTGCGCGGATCCGACGGAACACTTCGAGCCCGTCGATCACCGGAAGCATCAGATCCAGAACGACGAGGTCAGGTGGCTCCTCGGAGAATCGGTCGAGCGCCTGCGCTCCGTCGCCCGCGAGCCGCACGTCGAAGCCGTCCTTCGCGAGGTAGCGAGCGAGCACGTCGCGAACCATCGGCTCATCGTCCACGACGAGCACACGCGGATCGTTCATGCACCCATCCTGACGACCGGATGTTACAGAACCCTTACGGCCCGAGAAGTTCAGCACTCCGTTACTGGCCCGTTCGCAGTCTGTAAGGACCTCCCGGTAGCGTGGATCGCGTCGATCGATCGGCCCGAACCAACGACCCAGAAAGGGAGGAGGCTCATGCGAAACATTCTTGTCGCAGCGATGATGGCGGCGTCACTCACGCTCCTGACGGGCGTCGCGCAGGCCGGGGTCACCGGCCCCTCGTTCTACGTCGACGGCCAGGTCTATCGCACGGTGGGCACCCCGACGGACCTGTCCGGGACGGGAGCGCCGCCGGACTCGTTCGACGTGATCTACGAGTTCGGCGGGCTTCAGCCCAACGTGGCGACGGCCGCGCCGGGTGACACCGACTACAACGGTGGACGGTGGCAGGTGCACGCTCTGTCGTTCGCCGACTACGACGCAGCGGTGGCGGCCTTCGACACGAACGGCAGCGGCGATTTCGACAGCGACGGCGAAGTGGCCGCAGCGCTCGCCGCCGGGGCCGCAACCGACGTCGGCACAGTGAAGAGCTTCGAGTGCCCGGCGATCCCGCTCGGGCGCGGCTAACGCTGTTCGGAGCACAATGGAGGTCGGCTCGCTCGATATCGAGCCGGCCTCCTTGGCATCCCCGGGACGTGTCATAAGTCCAGGATCGGCACCCGGGGAGACGAGGGCATCTCATGCCCCGGCGGAAACGGCGACAAGTTGTTTCAGAGGGACCGAACTTCTCGCGCGGCTCGCGCATCTTCGGAAGAGAATGGTCACCATGGCCCCGCGATCTCCTGCGGAGGCGGCGCCCACGGACGGGGAGCTCGCGCGTGTAGGGCGCGCGGGGGACATCGCGAGTCTCGGTGTATTGCTGGAGCGCCGACGCAGCCGCGCGTATCCTGTTCACCGTCTCGATCTTCATCTCGAAGCTCGCATTGCCGGCGTCTCTCGTCCAGGTGGGAACGATGGGGGTGCTCGCCGCCGCGGTCTTGTCAGGGGCCCTTGCCTTGTGGATCCTGCGCGCGGCTCATGTGCGCAGGCGCGAGACCGAGCCTTAGCGGCGGAGTCCGGGGAGGAGCACTAGGGCCCCCATCGCCGAGAGCGCGGCTGCGTAGGCGAATCCCCACGCCGGTGCTGTCACGGTCCACAGCACGCCGACGACCACGCTCGACACTAGGTCGCCGACCTGAGGGGTACCAATACCGCGATTCGTCTCCCAACGTGCGGTTCCGTAGGATGCGCGGATGCTTTTCTCTCTCCTCTACATGGTGCTCCGCGGCGTCCTCCGAATGGCTCCGGCGGGTGACGAGCGAGACCGCGAGGCAGAGATCCTCGTCCTCCGTCACCAGGTGAAGGTCCTGCATCGCAAGACCTGCCGCCCGAAGCTCTCGCGCCTGGACAGGCTGTTCCTCGCCGCAGCCTCACGCATCCTCCCCAAGGAGCGGTGGTCAAGCTTCGTCGTCACCCCGGCCACCCTGCTCCGCTGGCATCGCGAGCTCGTCCGTCGTAAGTGGACCTACAGGGCCAAGCGAACGGGAAGACCAACGATCGATCCTCAGGTACGCGAGCTCGTGATCCGCATGGCGAAGGACAACCCGAGGTGGGGCTACATGAGGATCCAGGGGGAGTGCCGCAAGCTCGGTATCCGAGTGGGGGCGAGCACGATCAAGCGACTGCTCCTTCGGGAAGGGCTCGATCCCGCACCCAGACGTATGGGTCCGAGTTGGTCCGAGTTCCTGCGATCCCAAGCCGAGGGGATCCTCGCGTGTGACTTCTTTACCGTCGAGACGATGTTCCTGCGCACGTTCTACGTTCTCTTCTTCATCGAGATCGCCACGAGGAAGCTCCACGTGATGCCCTCGACCCGCAACCCCGACGCCGCGTTCGTGACACAGCAGGCGCGAAACGTCGTCGCCTTCGATCTCGACGAGCGGGACCAGCCGGTGCGCTTCCTGATCCGCGACCGCGACTCCAAGTACACCTGTTCCTTCGACGAGGTCTTCCACTCGGAGGGAGCCAGAGTGATCCTCACACCGATCAGATCTCCGAAGGCGAACTCCTTCGCGGAGCGCGTGGTGAAGACACTCCGCTCGGAGCTCCTTGACTGGACGCTGATCCTCGGTCGAAGGCATCTTGATCGGGTCCTTCGTACCTACGCTTCTCACTACAACGCGGAGCGGCCCCACCGGGGACTGGTACTAGCGGTCCCGGAGAATCCGTCTCCGGTCGCTCCGGTCGATGAAGTCCCCGAGATCGGGCGCCGGGATCTCATCGGCGGGCTCATCCGTGAGTACCACGCGGTCGCCTCGTAATGGATCGTCGTTTTGGTACCCCTCAGGGGCGACGGGCCACGGCCCCGCCCACGACTTCGATCCTGCCCTCGGAAAATGGGGGAGGGCGGTCCTTCGGGGCCGCCCCCTCAGAGGTCAACCGTGCAAACACGCTAACCTCTTCGACCGGCCTTGCGGCCGGCCACGCTATGTCGTGACGCCCCATCAGGGGCTCTCAGGTCCCGGACGCTGGCGGCAGCTCTTCGGTGCTTGCGTGCCCGTAGGTGGGCTCTGACCGCTGGTGGCTGAACCGGCTCGCGCCGCTCCGGACCTGGACCGAAACATACACCCGCCCGCAGAGAAACGCAAGGGGACCCTTGCGCCCTTCACCGCGGACCGCTCCGCCCCTCGCGGTTCGCTCGGATGCGCCGCAGGCGATCCGCAACGGCCTGGCGGGATACGCGTAGCTCTCGTGCCACGGCGGCCTGGCCTGCCTCCTCGACCAGTTCGGCCACTCGCGGCGGGTGGCCTGTAGCTCGGCTTCGAGCCGCGCCATGCGGCCCTCGAGCGAGTGCAGGTGCCGCTTCTCGGGCGTCGTCAGGTCCCTTCGAGGTCGAGGCATGCCCTCAGCCTAGCCCGGGCGTTCTACCAAGGGCAACCTTGACGGAACGTCCCCCCTGGGAGGATCCCTCCCATCCGCCGCTCGAAGACGAGCTCGGATCAAGAGTGCGGCTCGAACCCGAATGTGCCTTTCGCGCCGAAGCTGCTCGGTACCAACGTGGATCGCTCACGCTGTGTACCGGACGGGTGGCTGCCCTGGTGGGTGATCGGCCGGACGAGCTCAGAGACCCGCAGCGGCCATCGCGTCGTCTCGGTGGATGAAGTCGCGGATCGCCACGATCCTACCGTCATGGATCTGTACGACTTGAAACAGCCCTTCGGCATCCGGCGGGAAGAACGGCGGCATCTCGCGCGGCATCAGCACGAGCTTGTCACCGGCGTCGAGGTGTGGCGGCACCTCGACTGCCACTCCGCGGTCGAGTGCCGACCGGATGACGGCCATGACCTCATCGCGACTGAGACAGTTGCCCTCGTCGTTCCAAGCGCGCCATTCGACGTCGGGATCGAGCGTCCGGTAGAACACGTCGAGGTCGCCTCGCTCCACGTAGGCCTGATACGCCGCTTCGAACAACGCGACGTTTGATGTGGGCACAGGAGTCCTCCTCGAGCTACACGCTTGCGCAGCCGGCTTCACGATAGTACTCGTGGCCGGCTTGCGCACGCGCCCTCGAGCCGGCCCCACGCGTCATCGACGCCTCGCCAGCCGGTGTCTATGTACCCCCGACGATGTACCCTGACATTTAGGAAGCCACGGCAATGCGCATAGATCACTTCACCTTCGGCTCGATCCGCATCGACGGCGTGACTTACGAGCACGACGTGGTGATCGCTCAGGGCCGGGTCCGAAAGCGTAAGAAGAAGTCGTCAAAACCCTTCCGCGGTGCCTTCGGCCACACCCCGGTGTCTACCGAGGAGAACATCCCCTGGGACTGCCGGCGCCTAGTAGTCGGGACCGGGGCCGACGGTGCCCTTCCCGTGATGGAGGAGGTCAAGCAAGAGGCCGCTCGTCGCGAGGTGGAATTGGTGACTGTCCCGACCAGTGAGGCCATCCGGGCCCTGCGGGCCGAGTCGAAGGACACGAACGCGATCCTCCACGTGACCTGCTGATCCGCAGATCCCCAGACCTGCCGGGTCGCCGGCCGGCATCTCAGTGGCCCAGTCGCCCGCGTCGCTGCTTTCGCGCCGAAGCAGCAATGCTTTGATCTCGATCTAAGCTTGCCTGGAAAACGCCGTGCAGTCTCCGTGTGAGATCGACCAAGGCCCGCGGTGGCCAGAGCCACCACGGGCCTTGCCGCCGGCTCGGGAGGGGGGTTCCAGCAGGAGCCGGTTGGAGAAATGGTAGCGCTCTGTGTAGAGGCCCAAGTGTTCGGCGAAACCCTCTTTACACAAGCCTCCAGGATTCCCCGAGCCTGTTGCGGTCCAGCTCCAATGAGCGACGAGGCGCCCCGGCTATGTGGGGTGCACCAACGGGCCTCGTTGGGCTAGGCTCCAGCCAGCTTCGGCAGGCGAGTCACAACCGCCGGTCAGAATTGAAGCGCCGTTCAAGGGCCGAGACGATAGGTAGAGCCGGTCGGAGGTTGGCTGGTCGGGAGGAAGACCCTCGGCCCACGTTTCCATGCCGATGATTCCGACCGTCCCGCCCGTCGGACGCATGAAAGCGACCAAATGTGCTTGTGTTCAGCGACCGCACGAGCAGACTGAAGAGAAGCAGTATGGAGCGAGACCGGGAAGCCATCAGGCGGTTATTGGAGCAGACTCGCCAGGATGACCCGGAATCGGGGCTGTCGTTTCCGGACTGGTTGCAAGGCCAGATCAAGCAACGGGGATGGGCCCGCTGGCGAACCGCCGAGGCCCTCGGCGTCTCCCAACAAACCCTCTCGCGCTGGCTCGCCGGGATGCTCGCTCCACGAAGACGCGATCTGGACCGGCTGGCCCAAGTCTTCGGTGAGCTGCCCCCGCTCACTCCGGCGCGCTAACGCGTTCGGCCCATTTGACGCACCGACGCGTGGGAGTAGGTTGGTGGTACCGGATGGGAAGGAGAGGGCCTATGTCCAGGGAAGAGATCGAGCGCCTGGACGACCAGGGAATGGCGGCCTGGGACGGCCACGATGCCGAGGGGTTCGCGAACCTGTTCGCCGACAAGTTCGCCGTGAACGATGTTGCCATGCCCGAGCCGGTCACGACCAAGGACGGGGTCCGCCAGTACGCCCAGGGCTGGTTTACGGCCTTCCCCGACATGAGCGTCAAGCAGACGAACCGGGTGGTAAGCGACGAGGCGGTGGCGGCCGAGCTGCAGTTCACCGGCACCAACACCGGTCCCATGATGATGGCCGGAAAGGAAATCCCCCTGGCAAGAGCGTGGCCGGCAAGGGCACCTACTTCGCCCGCGTCAAGGGTGGCAAGGTCGTCGAGTTTAACTCCTACCCCGACATGTCGGGCATGATGATGCAGCTGGGGTTCATGCCCCAGATGTAGGCAACTGAAACCCGACGGCAGTCTGACCCGCGCGAGGTGGCGGTCCGTCACCCACCTCGACTCTGCTTCCCGTCGAGAGCCGAACTCGGCGACGACCGCTTCGATCGCGCGCTGGTCGTGAGTGCTCCTTCGGCGCGAAAGCAGCACTTGGGAAGGCACGGCGATGGTGGTGTTCGAGGTGCTGGGGAGAGCCTAACGGCGAAGTCCGAGGAGCTGACACCGATACAGGTCTCGGAGTCGCCAGAAGAGGGTTGATCAACAGACGAGATCGGGTTTCGAAGTCTGCCCCCTTGATGGCGGCCTGCCGTGGCGTGACGCGTTGTGGTCCGGCCGGCCGAGGTCGATGATGGCGGGGTAGACATCGCCGAGGAGGGATGGCGATGGTCCAAGCGTTCGTGCTGATCCAGGCCGGGGTCGGGATGGCCTCCCGGGTGGGGCAGGCCGTGAGCGCAATCCAGGGCGTGCGCTCAGCCGATATCGTGACCGGGCCCTACGACGTGGTCGCCCGCGTCGAGGCCGCGAGCATCGATGCGCTGGGGCGACTCGTCGTCTCGAAGATCCAGGCGGTCGAGGGTGTTGCCCGGACCCTGACCTGCCCCGTGGTGAGGCTCTGACTGGAGCCCTCTCGCTTCAAACCGCAGCCCTCTACCAGTTCCGAATCGCCTCGCTCACCTCAGAGAGTGTCGCTTCCGCACCAAAGCGACATCCCGTGAGGCCTCGCAGTCGTGGGGGCTCGGGCAGACGTTCGATCCTGCCCTGAGAGTTCCCCAAAAGTTGGGTCAAACGTCCTGTGCGTGCGCGCGTCGCCGACAGGCGCCGCCGCACGGCGACGCGGTCGACTAGTCGAAGGTGACGATCCGGAGGATCCGGGCCACGTTGCACTCCGAAGTGATCAGATCTGCAACCGGCCGCGACGCCGGTTCGTGCGGTGTTTTCAAGGTCAAGCCCCGTCGAGACTACAGCGCTGCTGCTTCGTCACGAAAGCAAGGTCTGACGTGGGATGAGCGCTACACGGCGAGCTCGTGGTACCCGAAGAGGGAAGTCCGGATCCTTTCCCCCCTTTCGGGGTACCTCACCGCGCCCCGATGGTATGAATGGATGTCGGCCCACGATGGGGAAGGTGATAGCGATGCCGGCGAGAAGGAGCAAGGCCGCAGCGCGGACCAAGAGCGCCACGCGCAAGAAGACCGCCGCCCGGAAGAAGACGGTTGCAGTGCGGAGGCCTGCGGGACGAAAGAAGACCGCGGCAAGAAAGGCAGCGGTTCGGAACCACGACCCGGAAGAAGGCAGCGGCCCGGAGGAAGCCGGCCGCCAAGAAAGCCACAACCCGGAAGAAGACAGCGGCCCGGAGGAAGCCGGCCGCCAAGAAAGTCACAACCCGGAAGAAGGCAGCGACCCGGAAGGCCACTGCGAAGAAGGCCACTCCTCGTGTCTCGTCTCGGGTTGCGTCTCAGCCCGAAATGACACCTGCTCGTCGGGCCGCAACGCCGTCCGGTCGCACCGAGATGCCGAGTCGCGCATCCAGGCCGACCATGCCAGCCGAGCCGGGCGATTTCATCCTTATCGACTCACCTCAGGTCGGCTCCCCGCCTCGCGAGGGCGAAGTTCTAGAGGTCATCCAGGGCAAGGTGAGTGTTAGCTACCGGGTCCAGTGGTCAGACGGACATCAGACCCTGATCGAACCTAGAGGCGGCACCGCCCGCATAGTCCGGGCATCGGAGAGAGCCTGAGCGGCGTACGACCCATCGTCGATGACGAGCTCTGCAAGGCCCTTGTCTAGACAAACCGTGGACAAACGGGTGCAGGCGGAGCTTCCTTCAGAGGCTCGCTGAGAGATACGAGGCCCGGCACGCAGCCAGTAGGCGGCGAGCCTAGTCGAGCGGGGTCCCCTCGTCGCCCTTCGCCTCCTCGGCCTTCGTGAAGGTCAGCATCTTGGCGACCTTCGCGGGGCCGTCTTCTTCGCCGTGGGCTTCCTCGGCCCGGTCTTCGGGGTCGCCTTCTTCTGCTTTCTTCCGGCCCGCCTTCGACTCGCGCGCCTTCCTCAGCGCCGCCTCCTTCGGTCCAACCGAACCGGTCACGGCATCACCTCCTCGACGACTGATGATCCCCTGGATGGCGTCCTTCGCCACTCGGATCATCCTCCCTATCTGGGCGAGATATCAGCCTTCTAGGCGAGATATCAGGCGGCAGTGTCTGGGATGCGGCGCATTTCGTCCACATCGGATCATCGAGCAGTAGGCATGTTTAGCCTAGTTGCTTGCACCATTGCTCGAATCGGTACCGACTGCAACCGCGGCAAGATCTCTCGCCTGAAGAACTCTGCGGGGGCAAGCGTCTCAGCCGGCACGCCGGGGTCGGTCGAGGGCGCGCTGCGGGCGGCGCACAGCCAGCTTGAGATCGTCATCGCTGGTGTAGGGTCGAGGGAGATGAGGATCGGCGCGGCGCTCTCGACCGACCCCGATCCGGCGAAGGCCACAGAGGCGGCCGTGGAGGAGGCTCGGTCCCGGCTCGGCGGAGCCGAGGTCTCACTGGCCTTGGTCGTCGCCTCCCGGCACCACGCTCCTTCCGCCGAAATTGCTTCGGAGGTCGTTCGCGTCAAGGCCGGGCCCGAGCGGGTCATCGGCTGCGTCGCAGAGACAGTGGTGGGCGGCAACCGTGAGGTCGAGGGCGGCCCGGCCGTCGCGGTGTGGCTGGCCTCGCTGCCCAAGCCCGTCGAGACCTTTCACATGGAATTCGTCCGCACCTCGGAGGGGGGCGTGTTCGGGGGGTATCGCTTCGAGGAGGCCGCGCCGGGCCCGTACCTGCTCATCGGCGACCCCTTCTCGTTCCCTACCGACCTACTGCTCGGACACGTGAACGAGCGGGTTCCCGGAACGGTCGTGATGGGCGGGATGGCGAGCGGCGGGATAGAGCCCGGCCACACCCGGCTGTTCCTGGACGAGCGTGTGGTGGCCACCGGCGCGGTCGGGGCCCGCGTGCCCGGGATCCGGATCCGGGCTCTCGTCTCCCAGGGATGCCGCCCCATCGGCAACGTCTACACCGTGACGCGGGCGGAGGGGAACATCATCCACGAGCTGGGAGGCCGGCCGCCCCTCCACCGACTGCAGGAGGTCGTGGAAACGCTCCCGCCCGAGGACCGCCAGCTAGTCGGTCGGGGCCTCCACGTGGGCTGTGTCATCGACGAGTACAAGGCCGAGCTGGAGCGCGGGGACTTCCTGATCCGGGGAGTCGTGGGGGTGGACCCGCAGAGCGGGGCGCTCGCGGTAGGGGACAGGATCGAGGCCGGGGAGACCATCCAGTTCCACGTTCGGGATGCGGCTACCGCGGACGAGGATCTGCGCACCCTCCTCGAGCGGGAGGCGGAGCCGGCAGCCGGGGCGCTGCTGTTCACCTGCAACGGGAGAGGGAAACGCCTGTTCTCGGTCCCGGATCACGACGCGTCGCTTGTTTCAGAGAAACTCGGGGGCCTTCCGCTTGCGGGATTCAATTGCGCGGGGGAGATCGGGCCGGTCGGCGGGAAGAACTTCCTGCACGGCTTCACCGCGTCGATAGCCCTGTTCGTCGACCCCTGATGCGAACCCGCTCATTGGACCCAGGGTGATCACTCCTGTGCGCTGATCACGATCTCCAAGTGGCCATGCGCGGTGCGGAGCGCCTGCTCGACCCCCTCGGGACCGTCGGCCCGAGCGAAGAGGAAGCCGAGGTATCGGTCGCCCTCAGGCAGGGGCTTCACGTGCCGCCCCGGTCCGATGGTGAGTTCGAGCCCCGCGATCCCCGGAACGGCGCGGGCCCGGTCCCGGCCCCGCACCTCCTCGAGGATCCCGGCCCGAGGAATGGGGATCATCATCACCCCCGAGGCCGCCGACTCGCGTCGCAGGTCATCGATGGGAAGTCCGAGTGCGTGGCGCAAGATCACCTCCTCCAGCGTGACGCCTACCCCGAAGCGCAGCGCGCGTGAACACAGGCCGCCGATGGAGCGCGCGGCCAGCTCGAGAACCCAGGCCCGCCCTCCATCGGTCCGAAGCTCGGCGTGGATCGGCCCCTCCACGAGCTCAAGCGCCGCGGCCGCGTCGGCCGTCATTCGGACGATCGCGTCCAGCATCGACCGCCAAGACGTCGGCGGCCAAGACGGCAAAGAAGTCGGCCGCCAGGAAGTCGACGGTGAGAAAGGTCGCGGCCAAGAAGGCCGCGTCGCGAGGGACGAGCGGCAGGCGGTGAATCAGATGTCGGTAGCTCGCCTCAATGGTTCTGCGGGCCCGGCGCGCTGGTAGCTCGCTGCCGCGCCTCGCGCGTCAAGTAGATGCAGTATCCACAGCAGTTGCCTGTGGCCTCACAAGACCGCTCCGATGTCGTAATCCTTGCGCTGCGCGGCTGCGCGGATGGCCACTGCGTTCTCGCGGCGCATCCGGTCGAGCAGTTGGCGGTTCCTTCGGTAGTTCACGGTCTTGCGCTCCGGCTCCGGGTGCC
>WNFU01005605.1_pt1 | contig 15498 bp, 12 predicted proteins | sample 5400121 | NCBI WGS metagenome assembly WNFU01 (sample SAMN13153360, study PRJNA577476) | soil metagenome | isolation source: 100 cm soil or saprolite under grassland replicate 1 | place: USA:California | collected 2016-06-15
TCGCCCGCGCCTCACGCCGCGGATCCCCGAGCTCGATCCCGGTCAACTCCTCCCTGACCACCCGACGCTTCGACGCCTTCGCCATCCCGCCGGTAGATCACGGCCGGATGGGCGTCGTCTAGATGTGTGGGATCGTTAGGGGTCGGGGAGAGGGGGTCGTCGGCCTCCGCGGATAGTGTAGGCCCCATGGCTCGCCTTCCGCCGCTGGAGTTCACGGTGGGCCAAGACCATCGGCGCACCTCGCCGACCACCTCGTTGCCGCGCCTACAACTTCGGATCGCGAAGTTGATGACCACGTAGCCCGCCCCTCTCCCCGACCCCGCGCTTCGCGGGGGCGAGGGAGGATCTTGCGGCCGGGCTTGCCGCGGGTTTCTCACCAGCTGCTAGTTCCGCAGCGGCGCCGAGGTCTCCCGGCCGGGGTAGCATCTCGTTCAACGGGGCGACGCGCCTCACGGCCTCCCCGGCGGGTTCCGCCGCGCCCACGCGAGGAACCTGCCGGCGCCGCCGTGCAGCTCCCGCGACGCCGTCGCCCAGGAGAAGGTGCGGACGACCCGGAGATCGCGGAGCGGCAGGACCCGGAGCGTCCCCGCCGCGATCTCGACCTGCACGGACCAGCGCGAGACGAACGCGACGCCGAGCCCGGCGACGGCCGCCATCTTGATCGACTGGTTCGAGCCGAACAGCAGCTCGGGGCGGCGCACCGCCTTCGCGCCCACCGCCGCGGCGAGCGCCTCCTCGACGACGGCGCGGGTGTGGGAGCCCGGCTCCCGCCAGAGCAGCGGCGCCTTAGCGAGCTCCCCGGCGCGCGAGATGCGGCAGAGTTCGCGGGCGGACGCGGCGGCGACCGCGACGAGCTCGTCCTCGAGGTAGCGCTCGAGGTGGGCGCGCGGCGAGCGCTGCCGCGCCTCGACGAGGCCGAGCGGCACGCGCCCCTCGGCGACCCACTCGAGGACGCGCGCGGTGTTGCCGACCTGGACGCGGAACGGCACCCGGCCGTGGACGGCGCGGTAGCCGGCGACGAGAGGCGGGACGAGATAGGCGGCGGCGTTCATCGACGCGGCAATGACGACCTCCTCCCCGACCGCCGGCGCACCCTGCAGCGCGGACTCCACCTCGCCGAGCACCTCGTGGAGCTGCTTCGCGGTCTCGAGGAGGCGCAGGCCCCAGTCCGTGGGCGTCACCCCCTTCGACGAGCGCAGGAGGAGCGCGCACCCGCACTCCGCCTCGAGCGCCCGGATCTGCGCGGTGACCGCGGGCTGGGAGAGGTGGAGGAGCTTCGCGGCGGCAGAGATCTTCCGGGTCTGCGCGACCACGCGGAAGGTCTCGAGCTTGCGGGGATCGATGCGGGCCATGCGTGGCCGAGCATAGCAAGAACCGAGCGGCCGGGGCGCGGGCCATCAGCGACGCTGATGATTCACCCACGTTCCGGCGGGCGGGGCGGGGCAGGGATGTTTCCCGTCGGCACCGGTGCGGAGCGGCGGACGAGGCCCTCCCGGCGGAGCGCGCGTGACGTAACGCCCGCGAGCCGGGGACGGCATGGTCGAAGTCGAAGTCGAGGTCGACGTCCACGTCCACGTCCACGACCACGTACGGGTCGACGCGCTTCGACGCTCGGACTTTCCGCTCTACCCGAGCACCTTCACCCGCGCGAGCTCCTGCCCGTCCGCGTCCACCGTGTGGATGGCGCAGGCGAGGCACGGGTCGAACGAGTGGATGGTGCGGAGCGCCTCGAGTGGCTTCTCCGGGTCGGCGATCGGATTCCCGACGAGCGACGCCTCGTAGGGACCCATCTGCCCTTGCCCGTCGCGCGGACCGGCGTTCCACGTCGACGGCACCACCGCCTGGTAGTTCTGGATCTTCCCGTCCTCGATGATGGTCCAGTGCGAGAGCGTCCCGCGCGGCGCCTCGTGGAAGCCGAAGCCGCGCACCTCGCCCTTGGGGAACGTGGGCGGGTTGAAGATCGTCGTGTCGCCCTTCCCGATGTTCTCGACGAGCAGCTTCCAGTGCTTCTGCGCTTCGTCGGCGAGCACGGCGCAGCGGACCGCCCGCGCCGCGTGACGGCCGAGCGTCGAGTGGAGCACCGCCGGGCCGAGCTTCGCCCCGGCGATGTGGCCCGCGGTCTCGAGCACGTGGTTCACCCAGAACTTGATGCGGTCGTGCCCCTGCGCGTAGCCGACGAGCATCTGCGCGAGGGGGCCCACCTGCATCGGCTTGCCCTCGAACCGCGGCGCCTTCACCCAGGAGTACTTCCCGTTCTCGTCCCACGCGTTGTAGGCGGGGACGGTGTCCTCCGCGTACGGGTGCTTCTGCCAGTCGCCCTGGTAGTAGGAGCGGGCGATCGACTCGGTGACGTTGTCCTTGAAGTAGGGATCCTGGAAGGTCTTGATCGGCCTCACTGAGGCGATGTCGCCGTTCATGATCGTGCCACCCGGCATCGAGAACTGCGTCGCCTTCGCGTCGAGCGGGAGGTCCGGCACGGCGAGGTAGTTCGTCACGCCCGCGCCGTACTTGAGCCAGTCGGCGTACATCGCGCCGATGGCGCACACGTCTGGGACGTAGGCCTGGTAGACGAACTGCGAGACCTCGTCGAGCAGCGTCTTCACCTGGTACAGCTTCTCCATATTGAGCGCGGAGGGGCTGTCGAGGTTGATCGCGTTCGCGACTCCGCCGACGGCGAGGTTCTGGATGTTCGGGGTCTTCGAGCCGAGGATCGCGACCGCCTGGTTGGCCTTGCGCTGGACGTCGAGCGCCTGGAGGTAGTGGGCGACGGCGAGGAGGTTCACCTCCGGCGAGAGCTTCATCGCCGGGTGACCCCAGTAGCCGTTCTGGAAGATGCCGAGCTGTCCCGCCGCGACGAACCCCTCGAGCTTCTTCTTCACCGCCGCGAGCGCGTGCTTCGAGTTCCCGGGCCAGCTCGAGAGCGACTCGGCGAGCTGCGACGCCTTCGCCGGGTCTGCCGCGAGCGCCTTCGTCACGTCGACCCAGTCGAGCGCGGACAGGTGGTAGAAGTGGACGATGTGGTCGTGCAGCGCGTGCGCGATCACGATGAGGTTCCGGATCAGCTGCGCGTTGAGGGGGACCTCGAGCGAAAGCGCGTTCTCCACCGCCCGCACCGACGCGATCGCGTGCACGGTCGTGCACACGCCGCAGATGCGCTGGGTGAAGACCCAGGCGTCGCGCGGGTCGCGCCCCTTCAGGATCGTCTCGAAGCCGCGCCACATTGTACCGGACGACCAGGCCTTCTTCACGGCGCCGCCGTCGACCTCGAGGTCGATACGTAGATGTCCCTCGATCCGGGTGATCGGGTCGATCGTGACGCGCTTGCTCATGACACCACCCCTTCGTGGGCCGCGGCGACCGGCGCGGTGCGGGTCGCCGGGACGGAGACGCCGGCGAGGATCGGGAACTTCCGGACGATCCAGACGTAGGCCATCGTCTCCGTCGCGACGAGGCCGAGCGTGACGAGGAGCTCAGGGATCGATGGGAAGTAGATCCAGTTGTCGCCCGGGTTGAAGCCGGTGAGGAACGCATCGACCCGGTAGAGCGAGCCCGCGAACAGGGCGAGGAGCGCCGCCTGGAGCTGGCCGGCTGCGCTCGCGCGGGACCCCTGCTGCATGAAGAGCCAGGCGGCGGCGAGGAAGAGCAGCGTCTCGCCCCAGAAGAAGAACGACTGGACCCCGGAGCGGACCGTGAGGCCGAGCCGGTCCGCCGCGAACAGCCCGCCGAACCGGATGATGATGAACGCGAGGATGACGCCAGCGACGAAGACGCCGAGGCGCCCGAGCAGGCGGGTCTCGAGTGGCCGCCCGAAGGCGACCGCCGAGAAGATTGCCTCGAAGTAGATGACGGCGTAGCCCATCCCGACGGCGGTGAGGAGGAAGAGGAGCGGGAGGAGGCCCGTGTGCCACAGGCCGTGCAGCTTCGTCCCGGCGACGAGCAGGAGCGAGCCGAGGCTCGACTGGTGCATGGTCGGGAGCACGAGCCCGAGCGCCACGAGGAACGGCAGGGCGCGCTCGACGCGCGGCAGCCAAACCCGCGCGAGGGCGGCCCGCTCCGGCTTGCCCGACTCGGCCCAGCGCTCGAGGAGCGCGGGGGAGATCTCGAGGACGAGGACGCCCGTGTATGCCATCATGCAGAGCGCGACCTCGAGCAGCACCGAGGTGCCGTTCCAGTCGAAGATCGAGATCGGGATCCGCCACATGTTCCAGAAGCGGCCGAGGTCGAACGCCACCGCGACGCCCGCGACCGAGTAGCCGAGGAAGCTCGTGACGAGCGCGGGCCGGACGAGCGGGTGGTAGCGCCCCTTGTTGAACACGAACACGAGGAGGGCCATCGCGTAGCCGCCGCTCGCGAGGCCGGTGCCGACGACGACGTCGAAGGCGATCCAGAGACCCCACGGGTAGCCGTCGTTCATCGAGGTGGCGGCGCCGAGACCGTGGGTGAACCGGTAGAGCCCGGCGATGGTGCCGAGGCCCCACAGCACGAGCATCAGCTTGATGGCGGGCGTGAGGAACCTGCCCTCCACCGGGCGCGCGCGGGCGGTCATCGCTGTTCCTCCTTCGACGGCGGCGTGCGGCCGTTCTTCCACGTGACGAACGAGAGGGCCCCGAGGAGCGCCAGGGGCGCGGCGAAGCCCTGGTAGATGCCGTGCTGGATGGTCTCGGACAGCGCGGGCGCCGGATCCGTCCCGAGGACCGGCAGGCCAATCGTCTGGAACGCGACCGGCGAGAGATAGAGGACGTTCGTGCCGCCGCCGTCGGTCTCCCCGAAGATCCTGGGCTGGTACGCGTCCGGGCGCTGCGCCATGCGCTGGCGGGCCTCGGCGAGCAGCTCGCCGCGCTTGCCGAAGGTGACCGCGTCGCGCGGGCAGACCTCCGCGCAGGCCGGTCCCTTCCCGTCCTTGTAGCGGTGGCGGCAGAGCTCGCACTTCACGATCCGCGGCGCGGCCTTCGCCCACTCGAACTTCGGCACGTTGTACGGGCAGGCGATCTGGCAGTAGCGGCACCCGACGCACTTTTCGACGTCGTACTCGACGACGCCGTGCTCGCCCTTGTGGAGGGCCTTCAGCATGCAGACCGACGCGCAGGCCGGGTGGACGCAGTGCATGCACTGCGCCTTCATGAACCCCGCCTCCTTCTCGCCCGCCCAGCGCCGGATCACCGTGAGCGTCTGCGCGTTCAGATCGACCGGCGCGTCGTAGGCGGCGCCGGCCGCGAGCTTCACGTCGGCAGGCTTGCCGTTCGCCTCCTTGCACTTCGTCACGCACGCGCGGCAGCCGACGCAGCGGACCACGTCGACGAGCAGCCCGAGGTCCTCCGCGTCGGGCTTGCGTCCGAGGAGGGCGTCCGCCTGGCCGGGCGCCGTCACGGCGGCGGCCGCGCCCGCGGCGCCGACGATCTTGAGGACGGACCTTCTCGAGATCTCGGACATCGCTCACTCCTTTCCTTCGTGCTCTTCGGGCGCCTCGCGGGCGAGCTTGCGCGACGCGAGCCACCCCGCACCCGCCGCGGCGCCTACGACGACGCCCGCGATCCCTGCCGCGACCGCCGAGACGGTTCCCTGCTCCGGCGCGATGCCGGGGTACGCCATCGGCGCGGTGGGCTTCTCGATCGGCACGGTCGTGTGCAGCGGGATCCGGAACGCGATCTCCTGCTCGGTGCAGCCGACGCATGGGTGGCCGATGCCGATCGGCCACGCCCCTGGCACCTCGCAGAAGGGGAGGAGCGAGCAGCTGGCGTGGGTCTGCGGCCCCTTGCAGCCGAGCTTGTAGAGGCACCAGCCGTTCCGGTGCCCCTCGTCGCCGTAGAGCTGCGCGAAACGCGCGGCGTCGAAGTGCGGCCGGCGCGGGCAGTCCTCGTGGATGACGCGGCCGTAGGCGAACATCGGCCGCGCCTTGTCATCGAGCTTCGGGAGCGTGCCGAAGGTCGCGAACTGGAGCACCGTGCCGAGGAGGTTGTACGGGTTCGCCGGGCAGCCTGGGAGCGTGACGATCGGCTTCGAGATCCCCTTCTCCTTCAGGATCTGCGGCGCGCCGGTCGCGCCCGTCGGGTTCGGGTCGGCCGACGGCACGCCGCCCCACGACGCACACGAGCCGATGCAGATGACCGCGGCCGCCCGCTCGGCGCACTCGACGAGCGACTGCACCGCGGTCTTTCCGCCGACCATGCAGTAGATGCCGTCCTGCTTCTTCGGGATCGCGCCCTCGACGACGAGCACGTACCCTCCCGCCTTCTTCGCGGCCTCGAGCGACGCCTCGATCTGGTGGCCGGCCGCGGCGGCGAGCGTCTCGTGGTAGTCGAGCGAGACGAGGTCGAGCACGAGCGCGCCGACGTCGGGGTGGCTCGTGCGCAGGAGCGACTCCGTGCAGCCCGTGCACTCCTGGAAGTGGAGCCAGACGACGGAGGGCTTCTGCCCCTTCGCCACCTTCTCCGCCATCTTCTCGCCCGCCCACGCGGGCAGGCCGACCGCGGCGGCCGCCGCGGAGCAGACCTTCACGAAGTCGCGCCGCGAGAGCGCCGAGGCCTGCGCGGTCGTGATCGAGAGCGGCATCCGACGCCTCCTCGGTCGGGCAGGAAGGAAAGGCCCGTCCGTTTTGCCGCATCATCGCGCTCGACCCTCCGTCCTCGTCATTGATCAATGTCAGTCAACGAAAAAATCTCGCGCAGATCGTGCGTAAGCTAAGGACTTCAATACTTTACGGAACACGCATATTTCTCGGTGGGGCGGTCTATGTTGACCGATCCGGTCAACTTACCCGGATGCGACAAACAACCGCATTTCCTGAGATTCACCCGCGGGAACGCCACCGACCGGCGCGAGCCCGCGGTCTTGCGCTCGCCGACGGTCACCCCGATCAGAAACGGAGGTCGCGCGCCATGCGGCGGCGGAGCGCGTCGTCGGGCATGGGGCCGAGCCCCGCCTTCACGTTCTCCGCGACGTGCTCGGGATCGGCCGTGGCCGGGATGACGGCGGTCACCGCCGGGTGGGAGAGGATGAACTTGAGGAAGATCTGGCTCCACGACGTCGCCGCGAGCTCCGGCGCCCAGGCGGGGAGCGCCTTCCCCTTCACGGTGCGGAAGAGCTCGCCCTGCTCGAAGGGGCGCATCACGAGCACCGCCGTCCCGGTCTCCGCCGCTGCGGGGAGGAGGCGCGCCTCCGCCTCGCGCGCCCCCGCCGAGTAGGGCAGCTGCACGAAGTCGAGCGCCTCGGTCCGGAGCAACCGCTCGAGCTCCGGGAACGCGCTCGTCGCGTAGTGCGTGACGCCGAGGTGGCGCAGGCGCCCCGCCGCCTTCCACGCGCGCATCGCCGGGAGGTGCTCCTGCCAGTCGAGGAGGTTGTGGACCTGCATGAGATCGAGCGTCGCGACCCGGAACCGCCGGAGCGACTCGCGCATCTGCGCCTCGCCCGCGATCTTGCCGCGCGTCCAGACCTTGGTCGCGAGGAAGGGCGGCGGCCGCGGCGCGAGCTTCGCGAGCAGATCGCCCACGACCGTCTCGGCCGCGCCGTACATCGGCGAGGAGTCGATGACCCGACCTCCGGCGGCGAGGAACCTCCGGAGCACCTCGAGCTGCGGCGCGCGCTCGCCTTCGGAGGCCCCGACGTCGAACGTCTGCCAGGTGCCGAGCCCGACGACCGGCACCCGCTCTCCGCCGCCCTTCGGGATAGGCCGGGTGGCCATCGCAGCCCGGTCGTCCCCCGCGCCGCCGCCGCCCGCGCGCCCCACCGAAGCGAGCCCGAGCCCGGCCGCGCCCGCGGCGATGAAGGTCCGCCGCGTCATCGTCATGGCCGCTCCATCTTCCGCTCGCGCCGGGCGAGCCAGACCGCGATCGCGAACGACGCGCCGCCGAGGGGGAGCGCCGCGATCGCGAGGGGGCTCGCGGCGACACCGAGGGCGGCGAGGCCCGTGTACGACCAACCGGCGAGGAGATCTCCGCCGCGATAGACGACCGTCTCGATGAACCCCTTCGACTTGTACTTCTCCTCGCGCGGGACGACCGTGTAGAGGACGTCGCGCGCCGGCTTCTCGAAGGCGTAGTGGCCGACACGCCGGAGCGCCTGGACGCCGCCGAGCACGATCAGCGTCGGCGTCGCCGCGAGCGTCACGAACCCCACGATCGTGAAGACCGGCACGGCGGCCAACGCCGGGCCGAGGCCGAAGGTCACCGCGAGCCGGCCGGTGGCGAGCGACTGCAACGCGAACGCCGCGACGTTCACGCCGAGGTCCACAGCGGCGAAGAACGCAGTGCGGCGGGTCGGGTCCGGGATGGCCGCCGCGACGATCCGCGTCCCCTGGAAGTAGAGGAATGTCGAGGCGAAGGTGAAGAGGAGCATCTGGGCCGCGAGGGCGCGCAGGAACGGGGAGCGGGCCACCGCAGAAACGCCCGACAGCGCCGTGCCGCCGACGGGCGCATCCTCTGAGCGGGGGGACGCTCGCCCCTTCGCCAACTCCACCGCGCAGCGCGCCGCCACCTCGAGGAGCACGGCCGAGAGCGCGAGGAGGCCGGCGATCCCGATCGCGCCGACGAGCAGCCCGGCCGTCGCGGAGCCGGCGATCGCGCCGAGGCTGCCGCCCGCGGCGACGAACCCGAAGAGCCGCCGCCCCTGCTCCGCCGTGAAGAGGTCGGCCATGAAGCTCCAGAACACCGACACGACGAGCAAGTTGAACACCGACAGCCAGACGAAGAAGGTCCGGCCCACCGCTATGGGCCAGAGCTCGAGCCGGAACGCCGCCCAGAACAGGACGAGGTTCACGACGAAGAAGCGGTAGACGAGCGGCACCGCGCGCGCGCGGGGCAGGCGCGCGAAGAGCGCCGAGTAGATCGGCACCGCGAGCGACAGCGCCGCGAAGGTGGCGCTGAAGTCCCACTGCAGCGCGCGGACGCCCCGGACGCCCATCTCGTCGCGCACCGGGCGGAGCAGGTAGTACGCCGCGAGGAGCGCGAAGAAGTAGGCGAACGCGAGCCGCACCGCGCGCCGCTCCGCGGGTCGCACCTCGACCGCGTGGCCGAGGATGCGCCGTGCGGCGGGGCTCGCCTCCACCGCCCCTACCTCGCCGCGTCCTTGCGGAGCTCGCGGACGACGTGGCCGAGCTCCGGCGCGATGAGCTTCTCCCAGGCGAGGCGGACCGCCGCCCTCGACCCGGGCAGGGAGAAGACGGCGCGGCCGCCCCAGACACCCGCGACCGCGCGGGACAGCATCGCCGCCGCGCCGATCTCCTCGAACGAGAGCATCCGGAACAGCTCACCGAACCCGTCGATCCGTTTGTCGAGGAGCGAAGTGACCGCCTCGTAGGTCCGGTCGCGCGCGGCGATCCCGGTCCCGCCGTTCACGAGCACGACCTCCGCGCCCGCGTCCGCCGCGTCGTCGAGCGCGCCGCGCAGCTCGTCCGGCTCGTCCCTCACGATCCGGTACCCCGCGAGCGTGTGCCCCGCCGCGAGCGCGGCCGCGCGCAGGAACGCGCCGCTCTCGTCGTCCGCCTCGCTGCGGGTGTCCGACGCCGTGATGACGAAGACCCGGACCGACGACGGCGCCTCGTGGCGATGCTGCTCGTGCCCCATGCCTCACCTCGCCTGGACGGCGACGTCTGCGCGCGCCGCCTCGATGCGGCGCGCCACCGCGGCGGCGTCCGGCGCGCCGGGCGCGAGCTTCAGGTACTCCGCCCAGGACGACAGGGCGCGAGAGATCTCCCCGAGCGCCGCGCGGGCGTCGCCGAGCGCGCGGTGCGCGAGCGCGGTACGCGGCTCGAGCGTGATGGCCCGGTCCGCGTAGGCGACCGCGTCCTGCGGACGGCCGCCGCGCCGCGCGAGGTGGGCCGCGGCCTGGGCGAGCCCGTCCGGATCGTCGAGATCGAGGGTGCGCAGGCCTTCGAACCCGGCGGGCCGCAACGCGGCCCCGACGCGCGCGCCGGCGAGGCTGCCCTCCGGCAGCGCCTGCTCCGACGGCTCGTAGCCATCCGCCTCGACTCGGAGCACGTGCGCGCCCGCCGGCGGCGCGGCGATGGCGCGGCCTCCCTGGCCGAGGGGGCGGCCGTCGAGGCTCACGTGCGCGCCGGGCGGCAGCACCTCGACGAGCACCTCGGGCGGGCGGACGTTCGCGGGCCGGGGCCCGCCCACCCGCCCGCCGTGCGCGCCGGACGAGGACGCGGAGGGCGCGTGGCAGGCTCCGGCGACGACCGCGAGGAGCAGGGACAGCAAGCGGAGGATCGAGCGCGGCCAGGGCACGGACGCGACCCTATATAACGCCCCGATGCTGGACAAGTTCGGCGTGGCGCGCGCGCTGCGGGAGATCGGGTCTCTCCTCGAGCTCGAGGGTGAGAACCCGTTCAAGGTGCGCGCGTACGAGAACGGGGCGCGCGCGGTCGAGGGGCTCGCCGAGGACCTCGGCGCGCTCGTCGCGGCGGACCGGCTCCTCGAGGTGAAGGGCATCGGGGACGCGCTGGCGCGGAAGATCGCGGACCTGCACCGGACCGGTACGACCGAGGTGCTCGATCGCCTGCGCGAGCGGCATCCGCCCGGAACGCTCGAGCTCGTGCAGGTCCCGGACCTCGGGCCGAAGAAGGCGGCGGCGCTCCAGGCGGCGCTCGGGCTCCGCGACCTCGCCGATCTCGAGCGCGCCTGCCTCGAGGGACGCGTGCGCGGCGTGAAGGGCTTCGGCGAGCGGACCGAGGGGCGGATCCTGGAGGGCGTCCGGCGCCTTCGCGAGCGCGCCTCCGAGCGGCGCGTCCTGCTCACCGAGGCGCTCGCCGAGGCGGAGCGGCTCGTCGCGCACCTGCGCTCCGGTGCGGCCGCGGTCCGCGTCGAGATCGCGGGCTCCGCCCGCCGGATGAGAGAGACGGTCGCGGACGTCGATCTCGTCGCCGCGGCCCACGACCCGGACGGACTCTCGGCCCAGCTCATCGCCTACCCGCTCGTCGCCGAGACCCTCGCGCGCGGCGGGACGAAGACTACGGTCCGCCTCGCCTCCGGGCTCCAGGTCGATCTGCGCGTCGTGCCGCCCGAGGACTTCGCGACGGCCCTCCACCACCTGACCGGCTCGAAGGCGCACCACGTGCGGCTCCGCGGCATCGCGCGCGAGCGCGGGTTCACGCTGAGCGAGTGGGGGCTCCACCGTCTCCCCCCGCGCGGCGGCGAGGCGCCCGCGCCCGACGCGCCGCCGGACCCCGCGGCGAAGGTCGCCATCCCGAGCGAGCGGGCGCTCTACGAGGCGCTCGGGCTCGCGTTCGTCCCGCCGGAGCTGCGCGAGGACCAGGGCGAGATCGAGGCCGCGCGCGCGGGCACGCTGCCCGAGGACCTCGTCTCGATCGAGGACGTGCGCGGGCTCGTCCACTGCCACACGACGTGGTCCGACGGCCGCGCGTCGCTCGAGGAGATGGCCCGCGCCGCCGACGCGCTCGGGATCGAGTACCTCACGGTCACCGACCACTCGCGCAGCGCCGGCTACGCAGGCGGGCTCGAGGTCGATCGGCTCCGCCGCCAGTGGGACGAGATCGCCCGCGTGCAGGAGCAGGTGAAGGTGCGGCTCCTGCGGGGCACCGAGTCGGACGTGCTCGAGGACGGCGCGCTCGACTACCCCGACGACGTGCTCGCCGGGCTCGACGTCGTCGTGGCGAGCGTCCACTCGCGGATGAAGATGGATGAGGAGGAGATGACGCGGCGGCTCGTGCGCTGCATGTCGCTGCCGGTGTTCAAGATCTGGGGACACGCGCTCGGCCGGCTCCTCCTCGACCGCGACCCGTTCGCCTGCCGCGTCGAGGAGGTGCTCGATGCGCTCGCCGCCTCGCGCGGCGCCGTCGAGGTGAACGGCGATCCGCGCCGGCTGGAGCTCGAGCCGCGCTGGCTTCGCAAAGCGACCGCGCGGCGGATCCCCGTCGTCCTCTCGGTGGACGCGCACGCGGTGCGGGACCTCGCGTACCTGCGCTGGTCCGTCGCGACGGCCCGGCGCGGCTGGGTCCGCCGCCGCGAAGTGCTGAACACGCTGCCCTACGAGGAGTTCCGGCGCGCGGTGCGGCCGATCGCATGAGGAGCGGCAGGTGGGCTGCGCGCCGACCCGGCCGGGCGCCCGCCCGCTCTCGCCCGAAGCTTGTGGCCCGACGCTTCCGCGTCTAGGCTCGCCGCACCTTGGCGAACCTCCTCCGCTCGAAGCGCGTCCAGGTCCTCGGGGCGCTGTCGCTCTCGTCCGGCATGCCGCTCGGGTTCGTCGTGAGCTCGTTCGGCGTGTTCCTCCGCGGCGCCGGCGTGGACCTCACGACCATCGGCGTCCTGTCCGCCGTGTCGATGCCCTGGAGCGTGAAGTTCCTCTGGTCGCCCATCGTGGACCGCTGGGCGCTGCAGCGGCCCGACCGGCGGCGCAGCTGGGTCCTCGTCGCGCAGGGCGCCCTCGCGCTCGGCTTCCTCGCCCTCGCCCTCTACGCCTGGCACGCGCTGCGGACCGACCCCGTCACCGGGCGCCAGTCCCTCGCGGCCGGCGCGGCGGCGACGATCGGCCTCATCACCCTGTTCATCACCTTCTGGTCGGCGACGCAGGACATCGCCCTCGACGCCTACGCCGTCGAGGTGCTCGAGCCCGCGGAGCAGGGTCCCGCGAGCGGCCTCCGGGTGATGTGGTACCGGCTCGGGATGCTCGTGTCGGGCGCGCTCGCGATCTTCGCGGCGCAGTGGCTCCCGTGGCCGCTCGTCTTCGCCCTGCTCGGCGGCCTGTTCGTGGCGTCGATCGCCCTCACGCTGCGGGCGGAGCGGCCGGCGCGCCCGGCGGCTGCGCCGCGCTCGATCGCGGCCGCCGTGGTGGAGCCGTTCCGGACCTACTTCGCCCAGCGCCACTCGGTGACCGTCGCGGCGTTCCTCGTCCTCTACAAATTCGGCGACAACGCCGCGGGGACGATGGTGAACCCGTTCCTGAAGGACATGTGCTTCTCGAACGCCGAGATCGGCCTCGCCGTGAAGATCATCGGCACGGTCGCGACCATCGCCGGGACCGCAGCGGGCGCCGCCCTCATGGCCCGGCTCGGGCTCGGGCGCGCGCTGTGGGTGTTCGGGCTCGCGCAGGCGGCTGCCATCGGGCTCTACGCCTTCGCCGCCGCAGCGCGGACCGCGCCGCTCGACGTGGCGCTCTGCGCGGGCGCCGCCCCGCTCACCGCCGCGACGCGCGCCTGGACCTACCTAGGCATCTCGGCCGAGTACGCCTCGCAGGGGATGGGGACCGCCGCGCTCCTCGCCCTGGTGATGCGCGTCTGCGACAAGCGCTACAGCGCGACGCAGTACGCGCTCCTCTCGTCGCTCTTTGGCCTCGGCCGGACGCTCTCCGGGATCCCGAGCGGCTGGCTCGCGACGCGCCTCGGCTATCCGACGTTCTTCGTCGCGTGCATGGCCTTCGCCGTCCCTGGGCTGCTCGTCCTGCACCTCATCGCGCCGGTCCGACAGCGGGACGTCCTCGCATCGCCGGCGGCGGAGCCCGCGGCGACCCCGTAGCGGCGGCGGGCGCCAGCACCTCGACCGCCCCCACCCGCTCGACCGCCCGCGCGGGCGGCATGCCGAAGTCGCGCAGCCACCGCGCCGCAGCGGCGTCCTCCCCCGCCGGCCTGCACAGGCGCACCTCGCCGCGCCGGTCCCACCAGGCGGCGGCGCTCGGGGTCGCGCGGTGGGTGAGGCCGTACAGCCGCCGCGCCTCGCCGCGCTCGTGGAGCACGAGCGCCGCGTGCCAGACCGTCGGCCAGACGGTCCAGTACTCGCCGACGAGGACGTCGCAGCGCGCGGCGAGGACGTCGTTCGTGAGCCGCCCCGCGACCGCGTCGAGATCGCCCCGGAGGCGCGCGAGCGACGGCGGCCCTGCCGCCGCGAGCGCCGCGACCGGGATCAGCGCGAGCGCCGCGAGCGCGGCGGGCCGCGCCGTGCGCCGGAGCCGGGCGAGCGGCTCGGCGAGGAGCGAGGCGGCGGCGAGGTGGACGAGCAAGGCCGACGGCGCGAGGTAGCGCCAGTGGAAGGCGTTCTCCTCGACCCACCGGAGCGAGCCCGCGAAGAGCGCGTAGGCGAGCGCGGCGCCGAGGAGCGCCGAGACCCGCAGGAGCGCGCCCCCGAGGTGGCGCCGGAGCGACGGGAGCGCGAGGAGCCCGACCCCCGCGACCGACGCGGCCCAGAGCACGGCGGGCCACGCGCCTGCATTCCGCCACGCGTTCGCGAAGAACGTCGTCCACGCACCGGGGAGCGCTGAGAGCGGGAGCGGCGCCACGTCGAGCCGGAGCGGAGTCCCGGAGAGCGCCGGGTACGCCCTCAGGAACACCTGCCCCGCGACGAGGCCGAGGGCGAGGAGCCCCGCGTCGCGGGCGAGCCGCGCCGCGACCGCGCGCCCGTCCTCGCCCTCGAGCCGATCCACCGCCGCGCGCGCCGCCGCGAGCGTGCCGAGCAGCACGCCCGCCGCGGCGTTCACCCAGTGCGCCGCGACGACGAGGAGCGCGCCCGAGACGAGGCGCGCCCATGGCCTGCGCCCGTCTCCCCGCGGCTCGGCGAGCGCGAGCCCCGCCGCGGCGAGCGCGAGCGAGAGGCCGTAGGGCTGGTCGAAGAGGTACTCGAAGAGCCACGGCGCCGGCGCCGCGGCGAGGAGCCCCGCCGCGGCGAGCGCGCCCGCGAGCGGCCAGTCGCGCCCGGCGAGCACGTGCCGAGCGAGGAGCACGACCGCGCCGAGCCCGGCGACGCCGAGCAGGAGGCGCTGCGCGAGCAGGTTCCAGAGCGGGTGGCGGACCGGGAGTGCGAGGAGCGGGACGAGCATCCCGTAGCGCTCCTGGTCCCAGAAGAACGGGGTCCAGCGCTGGAGCGAGACGAGCACGGGGACGAGGGAGTCGCCGTTCTCGAGCCGGTGCAGCCGGCCGAACGTGAGGAGCGCCGCCGCCACAGCGACGGATCCCAGGAGGACGGCGGTCCGGTGTCCGGGCCAGAAGCGCCGGACGGCCGCGCCCGCGCTTCGACTCCGCGCGTCCTCCGGGGTCGCTCCGATCGGAGCCTGTGAAGCAACCGCGCGAGCGGTGGTCACCCGCTCACCCCGCCTCACCGCACCTCGCCGCGCTCCTTCGCCTCCTGCGCGAGGGCGCGGACGGAGAAGCCCGGCGTCTGCGAGGCCTCGTCGGTGGCGATGGTCGGCACCGGCCGCGCCCGCGCCCGCATCTCCTCGAGCTTCTCGGGGGAGATCGACGGGGAGCCGCGCTTCAGCCACGGATCGTTCTGATACGAGACCGGCGGGCCGCGGAGGAGCCGCTTCTCGTCCCAGATCTGGGCGGCCCGGTCGTACGACGGCGGCGCGTGCTCGCCCGAGTCCATCCGGATGGCGTCCTTCGGGCAGGCCTCGACGCAGAAGCCGCAGACGATGCAGCGCATCTCGTCGATGACGAACTTCACCGGGTACTTCTCGATGGGATCGTCCGCGTACTCGCCGGCCTCGATGTAGATGCACTGGGCCGGGCACGCGGTCGCGCACATGTAGCAGGCGACGCAGCGCGGCTTGCCGTCCTCGCGC
>WNFU01005607.1_pt1 | contig 15496 bp, 14 predicted proteins | sample 5400121 | NCBI WGS metagenome assembly WNFU01 (sample SAMN13153360, study PRJNA577476) | soil metagenome | isolation source: 100 cm soil or saprolite under grassland replicate 1 | place: USA:California | collected 2016-06-15
ACGATCCAGCTGGCGATCGCCAGCCCCAGGCCGGTGCCGCCGGCAGGTGCGCCCGACGCCCGCCAGAACCGGTCGAACACGCGCGGAATGTCGTCCGGCCGAAGGCCCGGCCCGGTGTCGTCGACCCGGAGCCGGACGCCGTCTCGACCTGCGCGGACGGTGACGGTGACCGCGCCGCCGGCCGGGCTGTGCGCGATCGCGTTGTCGACCAGGATCGTCACCAGCTGGCGCAGGCGAAGCGGGTCGCCCACCGTGGGAGCCGGTTCCGGATCCAGGAGGATCTCGACCCCGCGCTCCGCCGCCAGGCTCGAGACGGCAGCCAGGGCCTCGCCGGCGACGTCGGACAGGTCGAGTGGCTGGCGCTCCATCTCGACCACGCCCGAATCGGTCCGCGCCAGCAGGAGCAGGTCGCCGACGAGCGTCGTCAGGTGCTCGACCTCGTCACGGATGTCGCCGAGGGCGTCGCCGACCGAGGCGACCGGCTCGTCCCGATGGCGCTCCAGGTGCTCGACGCTCGAGCGGATGACCGCCAGCGGCGTCCTGAACTCGTGGCTCGCATCGGCCGCGAACTCGCGCTGGCGCCGAATGGAATCCCGGATCGGGACGAGCGCGCGCCGAGCGTAGATCGCGCCGACGGCCGCTGCGCCCAGGAGGCCAAGCAACCCACCGGCGACGAGCACGACCACCAGGACGTCGAGGGTTCGGCGCTCGCTGGTGATGTCCTGGGCAATCTGGACGACGTAGCTGCCTCTCTGCGTCGGAACCGATTCGCTCAGAACACGGAAATGGATGCCGTCCAGATTGACCTCCCGGAGATCGGGGCCACCTCCGCGGCCGGCATCGAGCCCGGCCGCGTCGGGCAGCCCGTCCTGCGGCGGACCGATGACTCGCCCGTCCGGTCGCTCGACGTAACCGAACGTGCCTGCAACCGGGCCTCCGATCGAGAATGCGAGCGCTGGCCCGCAGTCGTCCGGCCCACGCGCGGCGCCCGTCAGACACCGTTCGAGGCTCGTGGCGCGCGTTTGCAGCTGCGCATGCCCGCTGGCTGCGAGCGACCGTGCGGCCGCGCCGTAGACCGCGCCGCCGAGAAGGAGGATGACGACGAACGTGGTCCCGGCGCTCCAGGCGACGAGCCGCCAGCGCACGTCCTGGAGCATGGCCGCGTCCGAGGATGCCGCGCGCCGGTCGCCACGGATGGCCGCCCGCCGGTCGATCCGCGGCATCCGCCGGACGAGCGCCTCCCAGGCGTCCAGAGACCGGCGAACCGGGCCGGGCCGGTCCATCAGGAAACCGCCATCCGATAGCCGACGCCCCGCACGGTCTCGATCCGGCGGCCGGCCTCGCCGAGCTTGTCGCGGAGGTAGTGGATGTAGGCATCGACCGCGTTGAGGGTCACGGCCACGCCGTAGGGCCAGGCCTGGTCCAGGAGCTGGTCGCGGGTCATGACCTGCCCGGGATGGCGCAGCAGGCACTCGAGGAGGGAGAACTCGCGCGGACTCAGGTCCAGCGTTCGGCTGCCCACGCTCACCCGGCGGAGCCCCTCGTCGAGCGTGATCGGACCGTTGACGAGCTTGGTCCCCGCCCGGTTGGGGGCGACGGCGGAGCGGCGCGACAGTGCCCGCAGGCGGGCCGAGAGCTCCTCATACGCGAAGGGCTTGACGAGATAATCGTCGGCGCCGGCGTCCAGGCCGGTGACCCGATCGCCCACGGTGTCCCGAGCCGTGAGCATCAGGATGGCCAGCCGGGAACCGGCCACTCGAAGCCGGGTTGCGACCTCCAGCCCGGAGATGTCGGGCAGGCCGACGTCCAGGATCAGGGCCTCGATGCCGGGCGCCTCCAGGGCCGTCTCGAGGCCGCTCTGGCCGTCGGCCTCGAGCTCCACGACGTGCCGGTCCTCTTCGAGCAGCCGCTTGAGGAGGCGGCCGAGCTTGGGGTCGTCTTCAACGATCAGCAGGTGCATCGGTTCCCGTCAACGGTGGACGATCGTGACATCTTGCGCCGGTCCGATCATGGGCGTGGAGCCGGCGCCGGCAGGCTGGCCTCACGGCGGCGCTCACGCTGCATGGTCGAGCAGGGTCGTGAGAGGCCCATGAGAGCCCGGTGGCGGTGTTCGCCGGCCGCCGCGGTGCTGCTTTCAGGACGTTCTCAGGGCACGGCGCTACACCGTTGGCATGGACACATTTCCTCGACCGACGGACGTCCAGCCAGCGCCGCCCGCCATCTCCAGCCAACCCGATCTCGGGCCATCAACGACGCGCCCCCGGCCGCCACGCGTTCGCCTGCTGCTGGCGGCGGCCATTGGCGCATCGGTGATCTCCGCCTCGGCGGCCTCTCTGGCCACGGTCGCGCTCGTTCGGCCGGCCGCGGACGCATCGCCGGCCGCTGCGGGCACGGGGACTTCGCCGTCAGCCGGCGCCCAGACGGTCGTCCAGCTCACCGGCTCCGAGGCCGTGGTCCAGGTTGCCGCGAAGGTGAGCCCGGCGGTCGTGACGATCACGACTCAATCGGCCGCCGGTGCCCTGAGCCCATTCTCGGTGCCGTCGACCGGCGTTGGTTCGGGATTCATCTATGACGCGAGCGGGCTCATCCTCACGAACTACCACGTCGTGGAGGGGGGCGGGAACCTGAGCGTGACGCTCCAGGACGGCCGCGAGCTCGCCGGCCGGGTTGTCGCCAGCGACCCGGACCACGACCTGGCGGTCGTCAAGATCGAGGCGACCGGCCTGCCGACCGTGGCCATCGGCACGTCGGCGAGCCTCAAGGTTGGGCAGCTCGTGGTGGCGATCGGCAGTCCGCTCGGGACGTTCACGGACTCGGTCACGAGTGGCATCCTGTCCGCGACCGGGCGATCGATCACGGTCGGCGATCCGGCCACCCGCCAGCGGCGAACGATGAGCAACCTCCTCCAGACCGACGCGGCCATCAACGAAGGCAACAGCGGCGGCCCGCTGCTCGACGCCAGCGGCCGGGTCATCGGCATCAACACCGCGTCAGCGTCCAGCGCCGAAGGGATCGGCTTCGCGATCGCGATCGACGAGGCGGCCTCGATCATGGCCTCTGCCCGGACGGCCGCGACCGCGACCGGCTAGCTCCGAGCTCGTCGCCCGCCGCGGTGTCCGTGGGCAACAAAACCCGCCGAACCATCCGAGCCTTGGCACGAGCCGAGGCTCGGGCCACGCCCGCGGACAGGCAATCCACGCACGGGCGCCCTCGGCTCGCCGCGCCGGCGCGGCCCACGGGGGCCCGGCGGCGAGCCAGCGAACCCAGACGAGGGCAGTTTGTTGTTGCAGGCGCAACGGCGGCATGTCCGGCGACGGACCTTGCGACGTGCCTGTCCCTGGCTAGAATGTGATCGCCAGCTGGCCGGGCCCACCCTCAGGCTGCGCTCCGAGCGGGAGTAACTCAGTTGGCAGAGTGCTTGCTTCCCAAGCAAGATGTCGCGGGTTCGAATCCCGTCTCCCGCTCCAACTCCCCTGGATGCAGCCTTCCGGACGTGACCGTTCGTCGCCGGCTCAGCTGCCCAGTTCAGGTTTGACAGGCGCATTGGATACGACCGCGGGCTCGACACGCGCCCGCCCGAAGGACGGTGCGAGGGCGAAGGCGACCGCCGTCGTGAGGACAGCCAAACCCATCGCGGCGTTGCGCCTCCGCCGAGTCGGTCGAGGAGCAGGCCGGCTACCCTGGTCATCGGGCGGTGCGGATGACGAGGTCCTCATGCTGTCAGGTTAGCCTCACGCCGAAATGAGGAATCGTGTCGATGGATCTAGGGATTCCTCCCCATGAATACGACCAGGCCAGGCTTGACGATCCTGCCGAGCTGAACGACCACCTTGCGCTCTCAGCGCCCAGGTCTCGTCGGTGGGCCAGGAGAAGTCTCGATGAACGCAGATTCGGTTGCTCTCCACGACGTCCGCCTCCGGCGGTCCTCACGCGTCACATTCCTCGCTGCCGGCTTCGGGCTGGGACTGGCAGTGGGCTTGGCCGTGAGCATCGTCAGTACGCTGAATTCCTCGACCCGGCCCGGGCAGTCATCTGGTGTAGCCATCGGCGAGGCAGGGACACCCGCGTATTCGACCGTCTCCGACTACGTCGCAGCGGTCACCGGGCTCCAGACCGCGGAGCGGAGGCACGATGCAAGGATGGCCGCGAGATACCGTGATCAGTTGTCGCTGCTGCGAACGCCTGCAATGATGGGTGCCATCCATGCCGAAGCGGGACAGATCCTCGCGAACCTGGCCACGGCGCGAGCGCGCGGTGACGCGCAGGCTTTGGCTCGCTATCGCCAGCAGCTAGGCACGCTGTGCGGCCCCGTCGATACGTCCAACCGGCTGGAGTTCTGCCGTTGGACCCAGCCATAGAATGGCGGCCATGGTTGGTCGCGTCTCGAGCGCAACGTTCGTGGGTCGACGGCCGGAACTCGATCGCTTCGTCGCCGCGCTGCCGGACGGCTCGCCAGATCGGCCATCCCTCGTCCTCGTCGCCGGTGAGGCGGGTGTCGGAAAGTCGCGCTTTCTGCAGGAGGCGATGCTCCGAGCGCGCGAGTCGGGCGCCCGCACGGTCCAGGGTGGCTGCGTCGACATCTCCGCCAGTCTCGCGTACGGGCCGATCGTCGAGGCGCTGCGGGATCTGGCGGATCAATTGCCGGCTGCCGAGCTGGAACGCGCGCTGGCCGAGCATCGCGGCGGCGTGGCGCGCCTCCTTCCCGACCTGGCGCCGCCGGGTGAACCCTCAGGATCGGCCAGCATGGACCGATTCGCGCAGGGCCGCCTCTACGAGCACTTGCTGAGCACGCTCCGGAGACTCGCTCGGGAGAGGCCGCTCGTCGTGGCCATCGAGGACATCCATTGGGCCGACCGTTCCACGCTCGACCTGGTGACGTTCCTCGTCCACAGTCTTCGCGATGCCCCGGTTCTGCTCATCGCGACATATCGGAGCGACGAGGTCCACCGTTCACACCCTCTCCTGCCCATGCTCGCCGAGGCCGAACGAAGCAATCGAAGCGAGCGCATCGAGCTTCGGCGCTTCAACCGCCTCGAACTGGTCGACCTGCTGAACGCGATCGTCGGCGGAGACGCCGACCCAGAGCTCGTAGACGACGTGTTCGAGCGATCGGGCGGCAACGCCTTCTTCGCAGAAGAGCTCCTCGCCGCGGGTGTCGGTCGGCGCGACGTTCCTCATACGCTGCGTGACGTGCTGCTCGCGCGTATCGCAATTCTCAGCCGACCGACCCAAGAAGTGATGCGCGTGGCGGCCGCCGGCGGAACGACACTCGCGACGACCGTACTTAGGCTCGTCGCCGGGCTCGAGGACGATCGGCTCACAGCGGCGCTACGCGAGAGCGTCGATCGCCAGATCCTGGTGGTGAACCAGGGCGCAAACGAAGAAACCTATGGCTTCCGCCACAAGTTGATGCAGGAGGCGATCTATCTCGATCTTCTGCCGGGCGAGCGGACCAGGCTGCACGCCGCTTTCGCCGAGGTCCTCTCTGAACATTCCGGAGATGGCGGGGCGTCGCGATCCGCGCAGCTCGCCTATCACTGGTTCGCCGCGAACGACCTTCCGCGGGCCCTCGTCGCATCCGTCGAGGCCGGCCGAGTGGCGGATGGGTCGTATGGATTTGCCGAGGCCTTTGCACATTACGAGCGCGCCCTCGCCCTATGGGACCAGGTGCCGGACGCGGAAGCGCGACTGGCGGTCGACCGAATCCAGCTCCACGAGCGCGCCGGACAATCTGCCGCCGCAGTTCGTTCGGCTCGTGCGGTCTCCCACATCGAAGCGGCCCTAGCATTGGTCGATCCGGATACCGACCCGGTACGAGCGGGCTTGCTCTACGAGCGCCTTGGTCGATACCGCTGGCTGTCCTCGTCTCCGGGAACGGTTGCGGCGTACACCGAAGCCGTTCGCCTCGTACCCGCGGCGCCAGCGTCCGAGGCTCGCGCACGAGTGCTCGCGGGTCTTGCTCAGTATTTGAACGGTGGAGACGACGTCGAGGCTGCCGCCGTGGCCCAGGACGCGGTCGAGACCGCTCGCGCGGTGCACGCCGCGGACATCGAGGCCCACGCCCTGGTGACGTTCGGCTCCGCTCGCTGCAACGTGGGGTGGGTGGCCGAGGGACTGTCGGCACTCGAGGAGGCGAAGCGGGTCGCATCCGAGGTCGGTGACATGGAGGACCTGGTCCGGGCCCACAAATACACCGGGATATGCCTGAGCGCTGCACAGCAACTCGACGAGGGCGCTGCCGCCTCGTTCGAGGCCTTCGAACTCGCCCGCCGCCACGGCCTCGCCCAGTCACACGGTGCAGAGGCTCTCGTCCATGCTGCCTGGAACTTGCTCGACCTTGGGCGACTGGACGAGGCCGAGCGGGCGCTTGACCTGGTCGAGCGATACGCCCCGCAGGGAGCGAGTGCATCGGCGACAGCCGCCTTTCACGATGCCCACGCCTGGCTTGCCATCTGGCACGGCAAACTCGACCAGGCGAGGCAGCATGTCGAGGCACTCGAGCGCATGGCCCGGCGCGACGAGGAAGGCCAGCTGAAGCTTTGGGCCTACGACAAGAGAGCGTCCCTCGCTATTGCGGAGGGTCGGCCCCTGGAGGCACGCCGGGCCGTTCAGCAGGCATTCGCCGTCACCGAGAAACACGACGACTGGGCCGACCATTTCGCGTGGACGTGCGCCCTGGGAATCCGTGCTGAGGCCGACATCGCGTCCTCGGCGCGACGCGACACGAGGATCCGCGCTGAGGCGTCGCAGATCGCGGCACATTATCTGGCCGAGGTTCACAAGCAGCACCAACACGTCCTGACGGAGCGACCGGCGTTCGCAACGGCCTGGGCGCGGCTTCGAACCTTGTGTGAGGCTGAGGCGTCGCGCATCGACGGTGGCGACCCGGATCCGTGGGCCCGCGCGGCCGACGCGTTCGCGGACCTCGGGTCGCCATGATGGGTAGCCTACCCGCGCTTCCGGCAGGCCGAGGCATTGCTCGCTGGCATGCGGTCAAGGGCCGTGGCCCGACCCGCGCTCGCTGAGGCGCATCGGATCGCCCTTGAGCTTGGGGCGACGCCGCTCAGGGAACTGATCGAAGGGCTGCTACGACGGGCGCGGGTGTCTTTGCCCACGCTCGCGCCCGAGCGTAACGGTAGGCGAATGCCGCACCGGTTCAAGCTGACTCGCCGGGAGGACGAGGTGCTGCAGCAGGTAGCGGCCGGTCGAACGAACCGTCAGATCGCCGAGAGCCTGTTCATCACCGAGAAAACCGCCGGCGTGCACGTATCGAACATCCTCGCCAAGCTCGATGCCCGGAGCCGCACCGAGGCGGCCGCAATCGCGCTCCATGAGGGTCTGATTCCATCCGCGAACATCGTCGCCTCGCCGAACGCCCGGCGACCAGAGACGCTCCCAGTTTGCGCTCGCCAGAAGCGGTGAGAGGACGCCCTCTCGAGCGTCCTCTCGTTCGGTTTACTGGTTGGCGGCTCGCCGTTAGCCTTCCTCGGCCGCGCGCCTCTTCGCCTCCTCGAACACGTCCGACATCGATGGCACCTACATCGTCCCAGTCGTTGGCGGCCGAGAGCGCGCGCTCCAGGTTGGTGTCGAGCAAGCCATCTTGCACCCCCGACCCCTCAGAACGACGAGGAACTTGTCTTCGTGGATCTGATAGACGGAGTCGCCGGCATCACTTTGGCCGGTGGAGGCCCCCGAGAATCGCGCCAGGAAATCCGGACCGCAGGTGTTGAAGTCGCTGGCGAGTCGCGGGGCGAGCTAGGCGTTGAATTTCGCCCCGACCGGTCTCGTCCACGTCTCGTCTCGGGCTCATAGGCAGGGCGACGATCGCGCCAAGTCAGACACCATAGCCGAGCATCTTCGCTCGCCGTCCCATGTTCGATGCTACAGCGTTCAGAGCTGGCTGCTTCCCAAGCAAGATGTCGCGGGTTCGAATCCCGTCTCCCGCTCCAACCCCTCGATCCTGCCCCGCCTGACCGCCAATGTGGATAACTCCCTTGCCACGGCCTTCGATCGGGAGTACACCGGCACGACTGGAGCACGTTAGAGGAAACTCGTCGTGGATTTCATCAGCGAGCAGGGGTACGAGATCAAGTTCGGGATGGAGGAGGAATACCAGGAGTGGCTCATCGAACACCGCGATGAGCTGCGGCGGGCCATGCCGGCCGGGATCGAATACATCGGCTCGTACGTGGTCGCGATCGGGAACGGGTACGAGGGCGGGAGCTGGCGCGACCTGTTGCGGCTCGACAGCTACGGCGCGCTCGACCGGATGGCGGCCGCATCGAAGGATCCGAACACGGAGATGGGACGGCTGTTCCGCGAGTCGACCCGGTTCGTTGACGTCACCCGACATCCCGAGCGGTGGACCCAGGTCCTCCTAAAGAACGTCGTCGACGCGACGGTCATCAATTCGCCGGCACCGGAGATCCGCGAGCCGGTCGGCGCCGGGCGCTAGCGGGTCGCACCGGCTACCCGTGCCCTCCTGGGCATAACTCCCAGCCCCAGAAGGTCGGAATGGACACGCGCTGGCGGCTGGATCCGGGAGACGGACATGGTCAGGCCGGAACCGTGCAGTCTCTGCAGCGCAGAGCTCGGACCGCTGCTCGCGGAAGGCAGGCATTGGAGATTGATCCTGAACCGAGAGCAGGATCTGCTCGGCGCGTCCTTCCTGGCCCTCCGTCGCCACGTCGAGTCACCGACCAAGCTGCGGCCCGATGAATGGTCGGAGCTGCTTGGCTCGATCCAGGAGGCGCGTGACCTGCTGGCCCGAGCCTTTCACCCCGACCATTTCAACTTCGCCTTCCTCGGCAACGTGGAGCGTCACCTCCATCTCCACGTGCTGCCTCGCTACGCTTCGGGGCGAGTGGTCATCGGCCTGACCTTCACCGACCCTGGCTACCCGGGCCACTACGCGCTCGTGGATACCGGCCAGCTCGCGGACGACCAGCTGGAACGGCTCGCCACCGAAATCCGCTCGAGCTGACCGGCCCGCCGAGCCCGCTCACGACCGAGCTGTCGCTAGCGGACCGCGTCGAGCGGCTCCGACTCGTCCGAGCCCTCGGCGAGACCGGTGCGCCGCCAGACCGCGTAGGAGTACACCAGCCCGTCGTCGTCGACGGTCAGGTCGGACTCGAACGATCCGCTGGCATAGCGATACGCGCCTTCGGCGTCGACCCGCGTGTACCGCTGGCGCGACTTCTCGACGGTGAGTGACGGAAAGCGGATCCAGGCGGCCTGGATCTCATCCGAGGTCCCAACCGCGAGGCGGAGCCGGCGGATCGGCAGTGCGTTCGTCGCCGGGCTGCATTCGAGGTCGACGTCGGTGCAACCCTTCAGCTGGCGGAGGGCCGCGCCATCCCGTGTCCAGGCGCCCTTCTCGTTACGAGCCAACGTCAGCTGGCGTTGCTCGAAGCCGTGCCACTGGCGGACATGGACAGCGGCGGTCTGCCCGTTCGGGTTGGTCAGGACCCGATATTCGATCCGGAGCGGCAGTCCACCCTCGGCGCCGATAACGGTTCCCATCAGGGTCGCGCCGGTGGGCCGGACGGTCAGCGTGCACCACTCGTCGGTTTCGACCTCATCGCCTCGGCGCCAGGCCACTCGCCGTGTGGTCATCCGCTATGGGCTGGTGAAGGCGTTGAGGATGTTGGTGAAGTCCCAGGTGTTCTGGACGATGCCCGAGCAGTCGTTCTGGCCGGGGTTGCCGGGGCAGCCGCCGTTGTCGCGCTGGATCGCCCACATCGACACCACGCTCATGCCGTTTGCCTGGGCGAAGGTCAGCAGCTGCTGGGCGTCCTCGAGCGTCGTGACCTCGGTTCGGCGGGGATAGTCGTCCAGGCCGTTCATGATCGTCGCGCCGGTCATCGCCCACAGCTCGGCGGTCGTCTTCGCGGGGTAGAGCGACGCGAGCTGCGTGTGGAGCCCGTTCAGGGCGCTGATGGCCGAGTCGCCCATGTCGGCCTGAACCCGGTCGTAGTAGTCGAAGACCATCGGGTTGACCACGTCCACCCGGACGCCGTTGGCGATCGCGTTCTGGAGGACGGCCAGCCCGCTCGCCACCAGCCCGCTCCGGCTCGTGGGCAGGGTGTACTGAATCTGCAGCGTCCGGCCGTTCGTCGTGGCCCAGTCCTGGAGCAGCCTGATGGCCTTGTTCCGGCGGTCGATGCCCTCGGGCCGATTCAGCGACCGGCCCTCGATGTCCATGTCCAGACGGGTGACGTCGTAAGTCGTGATCACATCCTGGTAGGCGGCAAAGATCGCGTTGACGTCCTTGCACGAGTCGCCGATCTCGGTGCCTCCCTGATCGGCGGACCAGCCTCCGAAGGACGGGATGACGTCGCCGCCGATGGCCCGCAGCGACGCGATGTCGGCAAGGTAGCGCCCGCTCGCGAGCGTCTGATTCTGGTCACCGTTCCAGGCCAGGGTGCACGAGGTCTTGCTGAGCGTCTCCAGGAAGGCGAGGGTGAAGTACCTCGCCCCGGACGCCTGGGCGATCGTCGTGATGCTGTCGGACGTCCATGTCTCGAAATACGGCGAGAAGACGTGCGCCGGCAGCGCGCCGGCCACCTGGGGAGCGGGTCGCGCGGCACCGACGGGAGCGGCGAACCCGAATACGGCCACCACGGCGGCGAGGCATACGGAGGCGGACAGGCGTCGTGCGGGCATCGTGCTTCCTCCCAGATCCGCTGCGCCGGCGATCGCGGCGCTCAACTCAGGTCAGAACCCGCTCATTATGGCCGTGACCCCAAACGACCGCAGCCAGCGCCTACGGATCCGGACAGGAACGGTCAACCGCCGGCCGAGCGCCAGAGCTCGTCCCAGCGGGCGGTCTCCCGGAGCGTCGCCGCCCCTGCCGCGAACAGGCTACGCTGCCGGCGGAGCTCGTCACGAGCGGTCGCGAGATCCGTCCGCTCGAATCTGACCGTAGACCCCGGGCGGAGCTGGCCCAGGCGAGGACGGTCCGCGGCGATGGCGACCGCCACGACCGGATAGCCGCCGACCGTCTGGTGATCGGCCAGGAGCACGATCGGGACGCCGTCGGGCGGCAACTGGACGGCGCCCCACACGACACCCTGCGACACGAGCTCGGGCCAGGCCGGCCCGGCCGGGTCCCGCCTCGTCAGGTCCGGCCCGGCCAGTCGAATTCCCACCCGATCGCTGGCCGGCGCGACCGTCCACGGCCCTGCGATCAGCCCGTCCATGATCGACCGGTCGATCCGGTCGAGATGCGGGCCGTCGACCAGGCGGATCGGGCCCGCGCTGGGATTGACCGCCGGAGGGACGTCTTCCGCGAGCGCCCATACCCGATCCTCGAGGTCCTGCCTATCGCCCGTCCTCTCTCGCGGCACGAGCCGGTCTCCGGCCCGAAGCGGCCGCCCGTCCATGCCCCCGAAGCCGCCCGACAGGCATGTCGACGCGGAACCCAGCACGCTCGGCACCGCGATCCCGCCGGGCATCGCCAGGTAGGCACGTGCGCCGGTCGTCGATTCGACGGGCCCGGGAAACTCCAGCGTCGTCGACGCATCCACGCGATGGACCCGGCCCGGCAGCAGGCGCCGCCCGGTCTCCCGGACTCTGCCGCCAAGATCCGCTCCTGCGATCGCCACGATGCCGCCCTCCACCACCGCGACCGTCGGCCCGATGAGGGTCATCTCCACGGCCGCGGCATCGGGATCCGCGTCGAGCAGCAGGTTGGCCACGGCCAGGCTCCACGGGTCGCAGGCGCCCGAGACCGGGACGCCGAGATGCGTCCACTCGGGTCGGCCGGCGTCCTGGATCGTGGTGAGCATCCCCGGCTCCAGGACCTCGAGCACGGGCGAGATGCTCAGCGGGCCGGCTCGAACCGGACGGCGTCGCCCGGCCCCAGCAGGGCGGGCGAGGAGCTGCGGAGGTCCCACATCTGCCGCTCGGTCCGTCCGATGAGCTGCCAGCCGCCAGGCGTCTCGAACGGGTAGACGGCGGTCTGGGCGCCCGCGATCCCGACGCTGCCGGCCGGTACCCGCTCGCGAGGAGTTGCCCGGCGTGGCGTGGCGAGCTCCGCCGGCAGCGGACCCAGGTAGGCGAAGCCCGGCGCGAAACCCAGCACGAACACCCGATAGGTCGTGCCCGCGTGGAGGGCCACCACGTCAGCCGGGCGGAGACCATGCAGCTCCGCGACCTGGTCGAGGTCCGGACCGTCGGCGCCGCCGTAGCGGGCGCCGATGGTCACCAGGCGCGGGCGGCCCTGCGCCGCCGAGCCCGCGTCCAGATCGGCCTCCAGCGCGGCCTCGATGCTCGGCGCCAGGATGGCCTGGACTGCCGAGGTATCGAGCTCGAGCGGGTCGAACGGCACGAGGACGCTGGCATATCCCGTCACGGGCCGCCCCAGGCGCGGATCCTCGCCACGCAGGCGGTTCACCGCGGTGGTCACGAGATGGGCCCGCCGGTTGAGGTCGACTTCGATCCGCTCGCCGAGCGTCACCAGCAGCGCAGATTCGCCGAACGGGCTGAACCGAGCCTCAGCCGCGGTCACGACCCAACCGGGGCGATCGCGATCCCGGCCGACTCGAGCGCCGCGCGCACCGCCCGAGCCACCTCGGCGGCGTCCGGCGTATCGCCGTGGACGCAGATCGTGTCGGCGCCAATGGGCAGGTCCGTGCCGTCATGGGCGCTGACGTGGCCGTCCCGGGCGATCGCAACGGCCTGGGCCGCCGCGGCCTCCGCGGTCGGCAGGAGGGCTCCGGCGAGGCGGCGCGAGCGGAGCGATCCGTCCGGCTCGTAGGCTCGATCGGCGAAGGCCTCGGCGGCCACCACCAGGCCGGCATCCGTCCCGGCCTCCAGCATCGCCGATCCCGCCAGCCCCACGAGGATGAGGTCGGGCGAGACCGAGCGGACGGCTCGAGCGATGCTCGCCGCCACGGAAGGGTCACGGGCGGCCCGGTTGTAGAGCGCGCCGTGCGCCTTGACATGCCGCAGCTCCGTGCCCATGGCCCGCGCGAAGGCGGCGACCGCGCCGACCTGGTAGACGATCGACGCCTCCAGCTCGTCGGCGGCCATGTCCAGGTCGCGCCGCCCGAAGCCGATCAGGTCCGGGTACCCGGGATGCGCCCCTATGGCGATGCCGTGAGCCACCGCCTTCGCCACCGTCCGCTGGATCGTCAGCGGGTCGCCAGCATGGACGCCGCAGGCAACGTTGACGCTGCTGACCAGGGGAATGAGCCGATCGTCCTCGCCCATCGGCCACGGCCCCAGGCTCTCGCCGACGTCGGCGTTGAGGTCGATCCGCACCTGACGGCCCGCGGGAGGCGCGGCTCAGCGCCCGGCAGCGGACGGCAAGGACGTGCCCGCGAGCAGCTCCTTCGGCAGCGGCAGGCCTTCGACGTCCTCCGTCCACCAGGCCTCGATTGCGTCGGCGATGTCGTCCGGCGCATCCTCGGCGATCTCGTGGCCCGTGTTCCGGAGGATCACCGTCCGGTGGCGTGGGAACAGCGTCTCGAAGCGTCGCAGCTCGATCTCCCTGAAGGCGACGTCGCGATCCGCCCAGGTGATAAGCGCCGGCTTGTCGGACAGCCGAGCCAGGCCGGACTCGACTTCCTGGAGGAAGGCCCGGCTGGCGACGATCTCGCGCGGGAAGACGCGCATCGGCCGGCGGCGGCCGCGCGGGAACGGGCCCCGATAGGCGGCCATCTCGGCGGCACTCACCTTGCGACGGCGGACCCCTCCCTGGAGGAAGACGTTGATGAAGAGGTTCAGCCGGTCCACGAGCAGGGGCGCCAGCGGCCCGCCGATGAGGGCCGAGAAGAGGCGCAGCCTGCGCTCCGTCGCGGGCCACGCCCAGCTGTTGCCGAGCACCAGGGCCCGGATCCGGGCCGGCCTTCGACCGGCGAACCACAGGCCGATCGGGCCGCCCCAGTCGTACCCGAAGAGCGTGATGCCGTCCAGTCCCAGCCGCTCGACGAACGACTCGACGATCTGGGCATGCGACGCCGGGCGAAAGTCGTAGCCGCCGCGCGCCACGGACAGGCCGAAGCCCGGGTAGTCGAGGGCGACGCAGCGGAAGCTCTCGGACAGGCGCTGGATGATGCCGCGGTAGGCGAACGACCAGGTCGGGTTGCCGTGGAGCAGAAGGAGCGGCGGACCGGCGCCCTCGTCGACGTAGTGGACCAGGTTCCCCTTGATCTCGATGTAACGGTCCGTGAACGGGTACAGCTCGCCCGGGACCCACGCGGGGCGTTTGGGCGCCATGACCGCGGTCATCTCGACATCCCTCCTTCGGCTGCGATGACTGTACGCCGTTGAGGCCTACTCCCTTCGATCGCCGGGGTATGCGAGGAGCGTCGTCCCGGCGAGGGCCAGGGAAATCGACGGCAGGATCACTCCGAGGCGGATGTCAACGAGCTCCCATGCCTGGGCGGCGAGCATCGCGCCAACGACGATCCCCAGGTTCGACACGGCCGTTACGAAGCCAAACGCCCGACCGCGCCGGCCGTCGTCCGTGGCCCCGGCGAGGAGCGCGAACCAGGACGCCTCGAAGGCGGTCAGGCCGCCCCCACCGACGATCGCAGTCGCATACAGCACCGGACGCGGCAGGGCCAGCGCGAGCGCCAGGGTGAACGCCACGACGGGGATCACGCCAACGATCGCCATCCGGCGCCGGCCCGTGCGATCGGCCCGGCGGGCGAGCCACGGACCCAGCGCGACGCTGCCGAGTCCGAACATGGAGAAGACGATGCCCACCTCCGCCTTGGACCAGCCGAGGTTCGCGGTCGCGAATGGGGCGTAAGTCGTGATGAACGCGCCGAATCCCGACATGAGGGCGAGGTTCGAGACCAGGAGAATGGCCAGCGGCCGCCGGGCGAGCGGGGCCGTCGACGGGGCATCGAGAACGTCGGCGGCAGTCAGGGCCGGGATCCCCTCCGCGGCTCTCGCGAGGTCAGGCGTGGCGGCCAAGGACTCGCGTTGGGGCCGGGGCAGAAACAGCGCCGCGCCGGTCGCCAGGGCGCTCGTCACTCCGACCAGGATGAACGGGACGCGCAGGTCGGAGAGGGCCGCCAGGAGGCCACCGATGGCCGGTCCGGCCACCGATCCCGCGGCGCCGGCCGCGGACAGGACCCCGTTGGCGAACGCCCGTCGCGCGCTCGCCGTCACCTGGGTGACGTACAGGCGTTCGGCGACCTGATTGAGCCCGGCTCCCAGTCCGGCCAGGGCCCGAAAGGCGACCAGGGGAACGGCCGCAGCTGCCGTCGCGATGAGGACGTTCGCGGCCGCGTACACCCCGATCCCGGTCGGTACCAGACGGCGCGCGGGGAATCGCTCGGCGAGGAACCCGCCCGTGAGCTGCCCGATAGCGTTGGTCACCCCGAAGGCGGCCGTCAGGAGCCCCAGGACGGTCGGCGAGGCGCCGAGCTGGGTCGCGTACAACGGCAGGAGGGGCAGCATCACGGCCACGCCCAGCTGGGTGATGAACGCCATCGCGGCAAGCAGCGCGAGCGGGCGGTCCAGCTCCCGGACGGCCGAC
>WNFU01005609.1_pt1 | contig 15494 bp, 16 predicted proteins | sample 5400121 | NCBI WGS metagenome assembly WNFU01 (sample SAMN13153360, study PRJNA577476) | soil metagenome | isolation source: 100 cm soil or saprolite under grassland replicate 1 | place: USA:California | collected 2016-06-15
ACTCAGGTCTCCCACAGCCAGCTGAGCGTTGGGACGAAGCCCAACCCTCAAACGGCTGCAACCCTCGTCCGCCGACTTCGGCCACTCTGGTGGGCGAATCCGCAGGTCACGCGCGTGATCTGAGTTTTTGATCCCTTCAGGCGCTACAGGGGGTACGCGCAGGGATCGCCGCCAGATTGGCTGAGACCGGCGGCAGGACGAGAGGACCAATGCTCGGGCCCGGCAACACCGCGATGTTGTCGTTCGCCCCGGCCATGTATATGGCCTCGGAGAGGCCTACGTCGTCCCGGTCGCAACAGGGATTCAACGGTGATCTCCGGGGACAGCCTGGGTCGGCAAATGCTGCTGGGCCATTCATGAGAGTCCGCCCCAGGCGTCCAGACAGGAGTGGTGGAACCTTCGAGCCACGCCGAACGTACAAGCGACGGGCTTGAACACGGCCGAATGGACGAGCGGAGCAGCCGAGATGTCGGGACATCCAGCGCTGAGATGGATCCTCGTGATGGCCGCCGGCTCGCTCGCCGCGTGCAACACCATGCCGTCGAGCTCTTCCGGACCGGCGAGCGCCCCAGGGACCTCGCCTCATGTGGCCGCGTCGGAGCCGACGCCCGAACCGTCGGCCGCCCCAGTCGTGATGGCCGACGCCAGGGATTGCCCCACCACGCTTCCCAGACGCTCCGGTCCCCCGGGTGAGGCACGGGATGCGTTCTTCGGTTGGGGAGCCTCTTTCGGCAACGGGAAGCTGTGGGTCGGGGGACTCTGGCCACATGGGGTGATCGCCGTCGGTCCAGGGTTCGTTGATCATGACTGCCGGGTCCGGATGAAGATCGGGTGGTGGCGCGAGGTCGACGGCCGTCTGCGGATCACCGGTCGCCGACTCGACGGGCCGGCGCCGCCTCTCCGATCGGACGTGCCGGCCGGCTACGGTCCGACGGGCTTCCAATCAAGCGGGGTGATCTTCCCGACCGAGGGGTGCTGGGAGATCACCGGGAGCGTGCACCGAACCGCACTGACCTTCGTGACCTTCGTGATCAAGCGACGAACGAGCAGCTCGGGTTGACTCCGTCCCTTGAAACGGCGACGAGGGCAGTCGCCTCCAGCGGGACGGGCCGATGCGTCTTCCCCAAGACCCCATGTCTCATCTAGCGCGCCATGACTGGCGCGGATATCTCCTAGGTAGCCCCAGGTTTGTGTCCGAATCTCGCTTGCAAGGCGTCGGCTCCGTGAGCACTTCATCACCAAGCCTGCGAATCGGGCGCTCGTCCTGGCGCCAGATTGTGCAGGATTTGATCATACCCGGAGCAATGTTGCTTCGCGACTGCGATGATGCGCGCGGCGATCGCGGCTTGGGCCTGACTCCCTTGTGACTGGCTCCGTGCCGTGCTTCCCGACCTGTCCGTCCCGGCTCGCGGCCGCCAATGAGGGACCAACCGGACCAGCAGAGGAGAGATCGGATGATCGCGAGGATCTGGCGAGGTGCCACCCGCGCCGAGGACGGCGCCGCGTACGTAGACTACCTCCGCGACACCGGGCTCCGGGAGTACCGAGAGACCGACGGCAACGAGGGGGCGTGGGTACTCTGGAGGATGGTCAGTGACCGCGCCGAGTTCGTGACCCTCAGCTTCTGGGAGTCCGAAGACGCGATCCGACGGTTCGCCGGGGACGAGATCGAGCGCGCGGTCTTCTACCCCGAGGACGACCGCTTCCTGATCGAGCGCGAGAGCACGGCCGCGCACTACGAGATCGTCGCCAGCTGATCGGACAGCCGAAGGAGGGAGCGGCAAGAGCAGGCGCGCATCGGTCAACGCAAAGGCCGGCCGAAATCGATCAATGTCTTCAGTCCGCTGACCGTCTCGTCATGGTAAAGGCGATGCACCACGACGTGACACCGGTTTCGCGCACAACACGCGTGAGCGACTCGGTCGCCTCGGGGACGACTAGAACTATTTCCGATGGCAGCAGCGCCCTGAGTTGGTTGGGCGAGCAGCGCGAGGACCGCTGGCCAGCGCACCCCAGGCAATCCAAACAGTGCCCTGTACGGTCGAGTGGGGTCCCCTCGTGTTGCTCTCCTTCCTCTGGAATCACAACCCTATGGCCGAACGCTTTGCTCTCGATCGCCTCCGAACCCGAGATGAGGAGCCATCTCGGCTGTGATGAATTCGAGGGGCGGTTCCAGCTGCGCCCTGACTTTGGTCGGCCGTCCGGACCGAACTGCCCCTTAGCGAGTGAGTCTGGTCGTCCAGGCCAGTCCGCCTCACGTCAGCAAACGGAACATGCATATCGGGGGCCGCCCCTCGGAAGCGCACCGCCGAATCCATGGGCGCGAGGGGCTAGCCCGCCGCAAGAGAGATCGGGTGCGCCTCCCGGGCCGGAACGCTGACGATCTCGCGGCGCGACATGGGCAGCAGGCTGACAACGGTGACCGTAAGGACGACGCCTACCCACTGCGTCCAGCGCAGCGCGCTGTTGAACACGTAGATGCCGATGAGGCTCGCGGTGACGGGGAAGGCCAGCTCCCCAAGCGCCGCGAGCAGGGCGGGCGTGCGCCGGAGGCCCTGCTAGTAGAGGCTGAACGCAGCGAGGCCTGTGATGAGCGCGAGCACCGCGATCCAGAAGCTGTCGTGTGCGCCGGCGTATGCCGGCGTCGAGACGATGGGTAGTGCGCACGCGCTCGCAACGAGGCCCAAGACGAAGCGGATTGTCATCACCTGCTCGAACGCGAGCTTGCGCCCGAGGAAGCGGCCGAAGACTGTTCCCAACCCCCACATTGCCGCCGCGCCGAGGGTCTCCGCGATCGGAGCCAACCCCCGCACATGCGGTGCGAGCGGGTCGGGCAGCGCGATCAGCCAGATCCCCACGAGCGCCGGGACGAGAAACCATGCGAAGCTGGGTCGGGGCCGCTCGCCCAGCACGATCGAGGCGCCGACGACGGCGATCAGTGGCTGCGAGTTCTGGAGCACGACCACGGTGATGAAGTCGCCGTGGAAGAGCGCTTGCGTGAACAGGATCGTCGCGATGGCGGACGCCCCGGCGCCGACCGCCACCCCGGCCCCGATATAGCGCCACCCGGCACCCCAGAGCCCACGCATCGCGGGCACCAGGAGTGGCAGCGTCAACACGACGAGGACCACGTGCTCGCCAAAGACGATCGTTGTGGGCGATGTCGACTGCGAGAGCGGCTTACGAATCAGCCCATCGAGGCCCCACATGGTCGCAGCGACGCTGACCAGAGCGACGCCCGGGACGGTCGCGAGGCGCTTCATCGTCGTTCGTGAGGGGAAGCGGATTGGGTCACCCTAGGCCTGGGGTTAGGGGCCAGCATCAGAACTCGTCCGAGTCGTATGACTCGGCCCAGCCGACTTCAAGCTCGTAGAGGGAGAACCGCATCCCCTTGACCTCGACGTCTCCCCGGTGCTCGAAGCCAGCGCGCTCGTAGTAGGCCCTGATACCGCGGTTGTCGGCCAGGCAGTCGAGCCGGAGGAGCCTCCGACCCCGGCCTAGTACCTCGCGAGCGGCCCAGGCCAGGGCGGCGGCGCCCACTCCTCGTCTGGTCTGAGAGCCGCGAATGGCAAACAGGTGGAGGTAGAGGGCGATGGGTGGGCTTCCGGGCCAAAACACAGGATCCTCCGGCAGGAGTGACATGGTGCCCACCGCCTGGCCCTCCACGAGCATCAGGTACAGGCCGCCGGCCTCCATGGCCTGAAGGAGCCGTTGCCGGCCTCCGCCCTCTGGGTCGGTGAAGTCCCCTGGTGCCCAGGAGTCGAACCCCCGGTGGCGGGCCCAGGCGATGGCATCCTCCAAGATCTCGGCCGCGACCTCAACGTCCTCTCTTTCGGCGAGCCGGATCTCGATCGAGGAAGTCGCCCGGTCATTGCCCATCGCACGCGGCAACGGACCCCTCGCAGGATCCCGTAGATCGGGACCCAGTGGGTTGACCGAAGGGTCGCCCTGCTGGGGACGGCGCAGCTGCATGAACGCCTTCAGCACCTCATGCTCCAAGCGTCTTGAGACCCTGACGTGATGGACTCGCTCCTTTATCGCGCGGGCTTCGACGTATGCCTTCATGGCTTCATCGATTCCGACCGGATGTTGCCGCACGCCCATCGGCTCAAGCAGGTGTGTGAACAGGCGCTCGAGCTCCACCTTGATGACTTCGGACCGCCCCGCGGCGTCCTTTGAAAAGAGCCACAGCATCCAGTCCCAGAGGTGATCGTCAATGGCCGGCAGGGTCTTCTCGCTTACCGTCCATGGCTTCTCTTTCTCATGGGACCCGCCGAACAGGCGGTCCACCTTCTCCGGGCCCTCCAGGACGAGCGTGTAGGTGTGATGCCTGCTCAACCGGTCCCACTGCTGAGCGAGCGGTCGGAGAGGCCGAGTGAGCGATGGAAGCGCCCGTGCGACCAAGGGAAACTGATGCGTGGTGACCTCGAAGTCCCAGTCCGAGAACGGCGTGGGATCGCCCCGGGCCCGCGAGCCGACCAGCTGAACCTTGTCGATGGCCAGGTGCTGCAACAGGGCCATCTCGACTCGGCGCGCGGTGTCTCTTGAGAGGTCCCCCTGGTGGTCCGAGAAGAGCTCACGCCCAGCTGTGACCACGGCTCACCTAACCCACCTTGAACAGCGTCGTGCCAAACCAGACGAGTGGTTCCTCAGGCTGCAGAGCCTTAGCTCGGGGCAGGAAGTCCAGGAACTGCGGGTGCTCGTCGAATTCCTCGTGCTCGCGCATGCCGGGCACCTCTACATGCAGGATGTAGTGGCGCTGGCCTTCCGGAGTCGGGATCCCGCCTTCGATCGGCGTGAGCGAAGCTTCGATGAATTTCCCCTGGGCGAGGAACTCCTCCCACAGTGGGAGGATCTCGGCGCGGAACATCTCCTCGAACTCTCCCGCCCCGTCCTCCCGGAACCGCAAGAGGATGGCCAGCGTCTGGCTCATCCGTCCTCCTTGGCACCAAGAGGTCTTTCACTGATGTTCGGGGGCTGTGAATTCAGGCTGGCGGACCTGCGAATCGCTCCGAGAGACGCGCGATGCCGTAGCCTTCGTCCTTCCGCCGCGGTCCCCCCGACCGGCTCCGCCTGCTCTCCCCTTGTTCGCCGGCGCGAGATCGCGAGGCCCGCGAGGACCAGGAATGCGCCCACCGCCTCTTCCCGGTGTATCGGCTCGTGCAACCACAGGACGGCAACGACCGAGGCGACCACCGGGGTGAGGAACCCGTGCACCACCGTCCGGGCAATCCCCTTCCACTTGATCGCCCAGTTCCAGAGCCCGTACGCGAGGTAGACGGGCCCGACGACGGCGTAGGCGAGGATCACCCACGACGTCGCGCTGACGGCGCCCCAGTCCTGGTGCACCACGGCGGGGATTCCGACGAGGGCGACAAGCGACCCTCCGCTCAGGAGCCCGTAGGCCATGAGCTGCACCCCCGAGTATCGGTGGGTGAGCGGTTGGTTGATGACGCCGTAGGCGCCGAACGCCGCAGCAGCCATTAGCGACAGCAGGTCGCCCCACGTCGCGGACCCGAATGCCCCCCAAACCCGGACGAACACGACCACGCCCACGAACCCGACCGCTACCCCCGCCAGCTGGCTCCGGGAGGACCGCTCCCGTCCCAGGGCCCAGGCGAACAGGATCGACCAGATGGGACTCGTCGCTATCAACACCGCGGTCGCCACGGCGCTGGTCCGGTCAAGTCCCAGAATGAATCCCATCTGGTAGATGAAATAGCCGGTCAGCCCCGACCCCAGCAGTGCCGGCAGGTCTCTGCGGAGAAGGGGCGCGCGGGATCGGCTGGCCGCGAGGAGGGCAATCCCCAACACGACCATGGCGGCGAACCGCAGGCCTGTGAACGCGACCGGGTCGATCTCCCGCCACGCGACCTTGAACAGGCTGAACGTGGAAGCCCACATCAGGACAACGAGCCACAGGCCGGCGTCCACCACCAGCGGCGAATCTATCCGCCGCTTCCGCGTCGACTGAGTAACGCTCGGCGCACCGGTGGGAGCCGGTGTCTGGTGAGGTCGGCTGTCCATTAGTCGATGCCGTCGACGACCGGCGGGTGTGCGCCGGGAGGTCTCTGCTGGCTTAGCCGAGGAACACCACCCCCGACGCGATCAGTGGGAGTCCCAGCAAGGTCACCTGAGACCCGAGCTGGCTGATGGTTCACTTGAGCCACCCGCCCGGTGCCAGCGCTTTGGCTAGCTGGCGGATCAGTTGGGGATCACGCTCCTCGTGAAGGATGAACGTGACGGCGCCCGCGCCCTGGTCGCTCAACTTCGATACCAGTGCTTCGGCTCCGTCCAGGCCGACCTCTCTCAGTGCGATCGGGACGGCCTTCTCCACGTGATCGCGCCCAACTTCGCCGCACACCTCGTCAAGTCGCGTTGCGAGCTCAGCGAACCGCTCGGGTTCGGCTGGCGCGTACCACCCGTCGGCCAGGCGGGCGGGGATGCGCATGACGGCTTCGCTCGAGCCCCCCACGAACAGGGATGGCGGGTCGATCCCCGTCGGCCCGAGCGACGCACGGGCCAGCCCGAGTGCAGGATCGTCCACGACCTCGCCTCGCCACAGCGCAGGCAGGACCCAGCAGCATCCGGCGAGCCTTTCGATGCGCTCTCGATGAGCGGGAAAGTCGATCCCCAGGGCGGCGTGGTCGAATCGGGCCAGGTGGTGCGAACCCGCCCCCAGCCCCACCTGGAGCCTTCCTCCGCTCGCCGCTTGGGCCACGGCCAGCTGGCCCGCGACCAGGAAGGGGTGGCGCAACGACGCGTTGAGCACCTGCACCTCCAGCCCGATGGAGGTGGTGGCCCCCGCCATGGCCACGAGCAGCGACGGCGCGTCCCACGAGGCCAGCGGTTGGGGGGACGCGCTCACGTGATCGAAGCAGGAGATGTGGTGGAACCCGCACTCCTCTGCGATCTGCCACGAGGCGCGGAGGTCCTCGAAGGTCCATCCCCACTGCCCGGCCTTTACCCCGACTCGCACGATGCCTCCAGAGCTACGTTTTCTCAGGCCAGGGTGAAGTCGAACTTCCCCTCCATCGCGATGAACTCGAGGCAGTCCTCCTCATCGGTGGCAGCGCTCACGTGGTTCACCCCGGAGGGCATGACCAGGAAATCACCGGTGGTCACCCGCTCCGCGGTCTCTCGAGACCCGCCCTCCGTCCAGTGGATCGACGTGCCCCGAACGACGACCACCCGCTCATCGTTCGAGTGGCGGTGCATTGGTGACTCGAAGCCGGCGGGGACTTTGAGGAGAGCGCCGAACGGGCCGGCCATCGGGTCTCCCCACAGCGTCGCCATCTGAACCCCGCCGGGGTTGCTCGGGTCGAGTGGGTACCACCGTTGATCCTCGAGGAGCACGGTGATGGCTTCAGCAGGGGTTGTCCTCTGCGTCGTCATGATCTTCCCTCCATCTTCTGAGGCCTCTCGGCTGTGTCGGGCCGCTGGCGGTGCCAACGATTGCTTCGGGCCTGATCGTCGGATGACCTGGGCGTGCGGGCAGCCCGTGGGCGGCTCTCGCGACTGGCGGAAGCATCAGCGATCCGATCCCCTTCCCGGACCACGTGCACCACCGCGTTGATTAGCGCCAGATGCGTGAAGGCCTGGGGGAAGTTGCCCAGGTGCCGGCTCGTGTCCGGATCGAGCTCCTCCGCGTACAGGCCCAGTGAACTGCCCAGCGAAAGCAGGCGCTCGCACAGTCGGCATGCTCGCTCGCTCTCTCCGATCTCGGCCAGGGCCGACACCAGCCAGAACGAGGCGATGGCGAACGTCCCCTCCCGGCCTGAGGGCTCCTCCTCCGTCTCCTCGACCCGGTACCGAAGGACCAGGCCGTCCTGGGTCAGCTCGTCGGCGATGGCCAGCACCGTGGCCCGGATCCTGGGGTCGTCCGGAGGGAGGAACCGAACGAGCGGCATCAGGAGGAGCGAGGCATCCAGCGCGCCGGAGCCGTAACGCTGGACGAACACACCACGTGAGTCCAGGCCGTGCTCACAGATATCGTCGTGGATCTCTTCGGCGGCCTTCTTCCACAAGTCAGCGAGGTCGGGCTCGTCGTGGAGCCGGGCCAACCTGGCCCCTCGGTCTGCGGCCACCCAGCACATCAGCTTGGAGGAGGTGTAGTGCCGGGGCTCACCCCGGATCTCCCAGATCCCGTGGTCCGGTTCGTGCCAGTGATCGATGGCGGCCTGCACGGCCCGCTTGAGGAGGGGCCAGGCGAACTCCGGCAGGTGATCCCTGGACTTGGCGTGGAGGTAGACGGAGTCCAGGAGGGATCCCCACACGTCGTGCTGGCGCTGACGGTGGGCGGCGTTGCCGATCCGCACCGGAGTCGTCCCCTGGTAGCCGGACAGATGGTCGAGGACCGACTCCTCCAGGTCCCGCTCCCCCTCCACCCCGTACATTGGCTGGAGGTCCTCGTCCTCGCTGGCCGCCTCGGCGATGAAGTGGAAGAAGCTGTCGGCCTCGTGGTCGAACCCCAGGGCGTACAGGCCCCACAGGGCGAAGGTGGCGTCCCTCACCCAGCTGAACCGGTAGTCCCAGTTCCGCTCACCGCCCGGGGTTTCCGGAAGGGACGTGGTGGTGGCGGCGAGGAGGGCCCCGGTGGGGGCGTAGGTAAGGCCCTTCAGCGTGAGCGCGCTCCGCTCCAAGTAGGACTTCCACGGATGGTCCGGGAACCTCCCGTGTTGCAGCCACCGCCGCCAGTACTCCCCGGTTCTCCACATCCTGTCGGCCGCCTCGTCCCACGTCGCCGGGGGGGCAACCTCGTCTCCCCAGCTGAGCGCGACGAACGCGGCATCCCCCTCCTGGAGACGGCTTCGGGCCGAGGCCCCCCGTCCCTGTAGTCCCAGCCGCAAGCTGCTGGTCAGGTACAGCTCCGGCGCTCCCTGGGGTCCAGAGGCGACGGCCGAGTTGTACCCGCTCCCCCGGTACGTCCACGTGGCCTCGACCCGGCCGTAGTCGAAGACCGGCTCGCAGCTCATGGCCAGCTCGACCGTGCCGCTCACGCAGCGCACGGTCCGCAGCAGGCACTGCTCGGCCTCGTGATCCTCCGGCGGCCGGCGGTACCCCTCCCGGCGATCGGCGCTGTGCCAGGGCCCGATCACCAGGGCATCTCGCACGATGACCCACCCGGCGGAGGTCCGCCACGTCGTCTCCAGCACCATCGTGCCGGGGAGGTACCGGCGCCCGGCCGGGACCATCGCGTCGTCCGGACCGAGCCGGAACCCACCCGCCGCCCTGTCCAGCAGTGCCCCGAACACGCTGGGGGCGTCCGGCCTCGGCAGGCACAGCCACTCCACGTTCCCGCTCGGAGCGACCAGCGCGTTGGCCTCGCGATCGGAGAGGAAGGCGTATTCGTCGATCGCGGGAAAGGGGCTTCCGAGAAGCCGCGAGTGGTATCCGGGGGTCGCGCTGGGAGGCTGCCGAGGGGACGTTACCCTTTCCCCGCCGACCACTTCACCCCACGGCTCGGGCTCGGTGGACGGATCGATCATGGTTCCGTCATCCGCGGTTCTCGACGGAGGGCCTCGCCGATCGTCAGGTGAAGATTCGATACCACGCATCGGGGTCCTCGGGGTAGAACCAGGGCTCCTTCTGGCGGGCGTCCTCGAAGTGGAAGATGCTGACCACGCGCGTCTCGACGTCGACACCGTCGCGCTTCGCGCCAATGTAGTTGAGGGCGCAGACGTGCTCGTCGTTACCAAACACGCGATACTCCCGGAACCAGAATCGGGGGCCGGCGACCTGCCGCCTCCACTTTCCCAGGGCCTCGGCGCCGCGGATGTCTCCGGCAAGCGGGTTGTTGCCCGGCGCGTGCCAGACCACGTCATCGGTGACGAGGGTGTCCCGGATCGTCTGGAGGTCTCCGGCCTGGAACGCGCCCGCGGCACCACGGTACGCCATGACGTTCAGATGCTCTTCAATGGCGCCCTTGTGCGGTGAAGTATCTGTGCTCAAATTCCAGCCTCCTTAGCTTCGTCACGCACCTCCTCGATGTGAGCCTGGGGCACTAGCCGTTGGGTCCGCGAAGCCATCTCCGGGCAGGCCCGCCATGAGCCTGAGGGACGCACACCCCAGGGCGCCTCCGTTTCACGCCGCGCTGACCGGCCGGGCAGGGGAAAGGCTTGGGACGCAGTCCGAAGCATCACGAGCGCAAGGAGCGCTCCCAGGATGGCCACGGCGATCCCTCCCAGGAACCCCCAGCGGAACCCCTGGGTCAGGGCGACCGGAGCCGACACGGAGTGAACTCCCTGCGCCAGGGCGGTTGCTGTCCGGCCTGCCGCCAGGGTGGCGATGACCGCCACGCCCACGGCACCACCGACCTCCTGGGAGGTACTGACAAGCCCGGAGGCCAGCCCCGCCTCACGCTCGGCCACTCCCATGAAGGCCGCCACCTGCACCGGAACGACGGAGGACCCGAGGCCAAATCCGGCCAGGAGGAACGCCGGCAGCAGGTCCGCGTACGTGCCTCCGACCGGTGCTCGGGCCATGAGCAAGAGCCCGATCGCCAGCAGCGAGAAGCCGATCACCAGGGTCCGCCGAACCCCCAGCCATCCCACCAGCCGGGTCCCTGCGACCGCGGAGGCCACCAGCGAGGAGACCGACATGGCGAGGAACGAGAGCCCCGCCCTGAGCGCCGAGTAGCCCAGGACCTGTTGCATGTACAGGGTGGCCAGGAAGATCAGCGGGGCGAACGATCCGAACAGCAGCCCGGCCAACACGTTGGCCGCTGTCAGCGTGGGGCGGCGGAAGATCGCGAACGGAACCAGCGGGCTTCTTGATCGGAGCTCGATGAGGATGAATGAAGCGATCAGAACCGCCGAAGCCGCCAGGGGCAGGATGGTCCAGGGAGAGAGCCACCCGTTGCCGATGGTCCGATTGACCGTGTAGACGAGAAGCAGCAGACCGACCGTCGCCGTCGTGGCCCCCGCCGCGTCGAAGCGTCGCTCCTCCGTCTCGCGGCGGCCCTCGGGGACGACCAGCAAGGCCAGGGCGGCGAGCCCCAGGCCGATCGGCACGTTGATGAAGAAGATCCACTGCCACCCCGGCCCAGAGGTCAACACTCCTCCGGCGATGACCCCCGCCGTCGCCCCGGAACCGGCCACGGCACCCCACACCCCGAGCGCTCGGTTCCGCCCCTCGCCCTCTGGAAAAGTGGTGGTCAGGATGGAGAGCGCGGAGGGGGCGGTCAGGGCCGCCCCCAGTCCCTGAACCCCTCGAGCGACGACCAGCATTCCGAGCGATGGGGCCAGGCCCGAGCCTAGCGAGGCGAGCCCAAATATGGTCAGGCCGGTTACGAAGATCCGGCGCCGCCCCAGGAGATCGGCGAGCCTTCCGCCCAGGAGGAGGAACCCGCCGAACATCAGCCCGTAGGCGATCACCACCCACTGCAGGCTGCTCTGGGGCAGTCCCAGGTCGTGCTGGATGGAGGGCAGGGCCACGTTCACGATGGCGATGTCCAGCACACCCATGAAGGCCGCCGCACATACCAGCGCCAGGATGACCCCGGGCCGAGGGTCAGCCCTGGCCGTGGGGCTCCGGGGTTCTTCGTGGACTGCTGGTCGCACGGTTGGTCGGTCCTCAGGAGGCGACGTCACGGGCGTTGCGCTCCATTCCCCCTTCGAGGCCCCATGAGACGATCCGTCGGGGGTGGATGCGGATCATCGGTTGAGGCTCCGTGATCGCCTCGGCCCGACCTCGGATCTCGATCCCCCGGGGGCGGGAGTCCCAGCCGCCCGGCTGGACCTCGGACGGATCGAGCTTGACCATGTCGTCGATCACGACCGCGGCCACGCCGCTCCGGGCCGCGTCGCGGAACTTCTTCGTCTGATCGAAGTCCATGCCGGTGACGTCGATCGCGTCGAACTCGGCGTTCTGGCTCCACATCCCCACGGGAGCGACGTGCGGCATGCCGTCCTCCCCGACGGTGCCGACGCGGGCCAGCAGCCCCTCCGTTTGCAGGTAGGCCAATTCGGCCTCGGTGAAGGCGCTCATGCCGCCGCCTCCCTCCTGTCCCGCTCCCCCGTCCGGGCGAACTGATCGCCCCCACGCTTCGATGAAGCGGCCCTTCTCGGCGAGGTCCGGTACATCAGGGGGATCAGCACGGCCCCGACTAGGAGATGGAACCCCACGAGCTCCATCCGGTTCGCACTGGTGAGCCCCGTGCCCGACATTGGACCGCCCAGGGACGCGACCAGCGCCAGGATGGCGATGACCGGCCACACCCGATGGGCGTGCCGGGTCAGCCGTTCCAGGAGTGCCAGAAGCCCCCACGCGGCGAGGGCAGCGATCGCGCTGACGAACGCCACCTGGCCGGGACCCATGGCCGACGTGGTCCCGGATTCACCAAACGACGCCGGGGCGCGCAGATCGATGCCGAGGGCCAAGTGGTATACGGCCCAAAGGGCCACCGCGGCCGCCACGACCACGGCCACGACCAACACCCGATTCCGCCGACGCTCCCAAGCGGTTAGAACGATCCCTGTCGACGTGGCCTGCATCGTAGACCTCCTTCCTGTGCCTGCCGGATCCCGATTCCGGGACCCTGGCCCTGCCCCACTTTCCAATTGCTCACCCTGTCCGAGGGCACCAGCTACTGATTCGGTCATTACCGAATGGGCTCCCGGAGCCTTCGAACGCCGGAAGCGAGCGCCCCGAACCAATGGTCCCCCCCTAGAACTGACCCGTCGGAGAATGCGGATGAGCCTGCATGGTCGATCTCCTCTTGTCCCCGTCCCGCGGACATGAGCGGCTCGCGGCGTCGAGGTGTATCGGCGCATCACGTTCGCCCGGCCGCAGTGACGGCCCTGGCTGCACAGATGGTCCCGCTCGCCCCGGAGTTGAGAGACCTGCACCGGTGTCTTCGCCGGAGCCGCCAGTGGTCCTCCAGCCAACGGGCGACCAGCTGGCGAGCCTCAGCGGCCAGTCCCTTCTCGAGGTAACCATCATTCACATTGATCGAAGGTTACCACGGTCTATATCCCACCAAACCTAACGTACCGGCATGCTCTCCCTCCAGGCTATCCTGTAACCTGCCAAATCGAGGATGGAGGTGTTCATGGTTCGAGCGGCGTATCCGTGGAGGATCGGCAGCCTGAATACCGGCCAGCTGTTCATCGACTTCGCCAACAGCGAGTGGTACGACGGTCGAGGCAACCTCACGGATCGACTTCGCGACCCGTCGTGGCGTCGGGCGTTCCTGGAGGAGTGGGGCCTGGACCGATACGGACCGATCGATGGAATCGCACTTCGGGACCTAATCGAGCTGCGGTCGGTGATCCGCTCGATTGTCGCGCGCTTGTGTTCGGGGCGAAGGCCGGCACGAGCCGACCTGGAGCATCTGAATGGCGTTCTGGCCGCTCATCCGGTTCGGTTCCGGGTGTCCTCTGGCGGGGGGCAGCACCACCTGGACCTTGTCCCCCTCGCCAGGCGGGGCCTACGGGTTCTGGCCGGGGAGATCGCCCTCTCGGCCGCCCAATTCCTTGCTCAGGGAGACCTCGACCTGCTCAAGATGTGCGACAACCCCGGGTGCCGGTGGATGTTCTATGACAAGACGAAGAACCGCAGCCGCCGATGGTGCGGTCCGTGCGGCAACGTCGACAAGGTCAGGCGGTTCCGCGAGCGCCAGAAGCTCGCCTCGGGTCGATAGCGATGCCGGCCCAGGGCACGGGTCATGCATCGGGGACCGCTCCCTCGTCCCCGAAGGCGATCTGGATGTCTCCAACAGCGACGAGGGGAAGAACTCTATGTTCGTCCCCACGGCAAACGTCCGGCGTTCTTCGTGGATCCGTCGAGGCTTGCCCGTCGGCTACTGGAGGTCACCCTGCCGCACGGGCCCCCGCCGTGCGGGTTCGTGCGGTCCCTCCCGATTGCACCGGAGTCACGCCCCTCGACCCAGTGCGAACCGACTCAGATCGGAGGTTCGCTTTGGCCGGCATAGGGATGACGGACCCGAGCAAGTTGGACCGTCTTCCGGATGACCCCGCCTGGGGACACGGGCGTGTCGCCGGGTCGGGGGGCGTGAGGCTCCACTACGTCCGCCTCGGGGCGGGTGATCCGGTTCTCTTGCTACACGGCTGGCCCGGGTTCTGGTACGACTGGCGCCGGGTCCTGGTCCCCCTCGCCGACCGCGCCGACGTGATCGCGCCAGACTTCCGCGGGTACGGCGACTCCGACAAGCCCGACGTGCCCCCGGCCGAGGGGTACACCGCCACCGTCATGACCGATGACCTCGTCGCCCTGCTGGACGGGTTGGAGATCGGCGAGGTAGTGGTGGCCGGGCACGACATCGGCGCGACCATCGCCCAGTCCCTCGCCTTGCGTCATCCGGACCGGGTCCGGGCCCTGGCTCTGTTCAACCCGCCCTATCCGGGGATCGGAGAGCGCCGGTTCGAGCCCTCCGCCCAGCGGGAGTTCTGGTACCAACATTTCCACAACCTCCCCTGGTCAGACCGACTCGTCGCTCAGGACCGGGAGACCGTGGGGCTGTACCTCGCGCACTTCTACGACCACTGGAGCGGACGGAAGGACGCGGTGAGGGAGCGCGAGTTCGAGGCCATCGTTGACGCTTATGCCCGGCCCGGCGCCCTCGCCGCCAGCATCGCGTACTACCGCGCCCGCGCGGCCGGCAGGCAGGCCCAGGCGGCCGCGTCACCGGAGGAATCGCGGATCCGGCACCCAACGGCCATCGCCTGGGGGGAGCTCGACCCGGTCATCCCCTCCGCCTGGGCGGACCGGCTCGGCGAGACCTTCCCCAACCACGAGCTCACGCTCCTTCCTGGAATCGGGCATTTCGTTCCGCTCGAGGCACCGGAGCGGACCATCGAGACGATCCACCGGGCGCTCTCCCTGGCCCGGCGCGAGCATCCCGCCCGGATGAAACACCATGAGCGACCGCGGTCCCCAACTCCGGCGAGTGGCTATACGAACGCGGCGAGCGCGCCGACCACCGCGTGCGGTGACTCGGCGGGGACGAAGTGTCCCACGCCGGTGAGCACCCGGCTTTCCGAACGCGGGTAGAACCGCTCGAATCCCTCGCGGTGATCGAGCGGCCGCATCGGGTCTCGATCGCCCCACAGGGCGATCGTGGGGATCTCGATGGGGCCTTGATCCTGCGGGCGACTCCGACGAGCCGCCCGAGCCTTGTACCACCCGATGCTCGACGCGAACGCACCCGGCCGGGCGTAGGCGTCGATGACGTATCGCAGGTCCTCCGACGCGATCCGCTCACGACCCGCCCAGTGCCCGTAGAAGTGGGTCAGATACAGCTCCACCGACCCTCGCCTGCCGTCGATCAACTGCCCGGCGAGAGGAAGGAGGTGGAAGGCCTGATACCACGCCTCGCGTTGGGCCTCGGGCGTGTAGCGCTTGTCGCCGATGTACGGGTGGGTGGGGTTCAGGAGCACCAGTCCCCGGACCCGCTCGGGCGCCTGTCTCGCGATCGCGGGTCCGACCGCGGAGCCGATGTCGTGACCGACGATGACCGCATCCTCGAGCTCGAT
>WNFU01007672.1_pt1 | contig 15493 bp, 8 predicted proteins | sample 5400121 | NCBI WGS metagenome assembly WNFU01 (sample SAMN13153360, study PRJNA577476) | soil metagenome | isolation source: 100 cm soil or saprolite under grassland replicate 1 | place: USA:California | collected 2016-06-15
GCTTGGCCTGGCCAGGCCTACGGCGCGGTTTGTTCCTCATCGCGCCACCCGTCCTCGCGACGTTCCTGTGGTGGTATGTTTTCTACGCGCCGCCGAGCATGCCCCTGCCACTCGGACCGGCATTCCTCAGCCTGTGGACGCTGCCCCTGATTCACTATGTCACTGCGCTGATCCTGGGCTGGATGAGTGTCGCCGTTCTCTTTGCGCTGTTTCCTCCGCGCCGTGATGACCGCGCGACAGATGAGTGTCCTTGGACTTTAGCCTCCTGACTTCAACCTTCGGTCTTCCGCCCGTCAACAATCAACTCTCCACCATCAATCCGCTCGTCTTCCGCCTTCGGCCTTCCATCTGCCGCCCTTGGTCTGGCGCTTCCTGAATTCAGCCTTTATCCTTTGGCCTTCAGCCTTGTCTTCGAAACTCCCACTTGTCGTTCTGCTCCGAACGTGTATCCTCGGCTAGCTCAGATGACCCCGGAGGAAAAAGCCCGCGCGACGTTCGACGCACCCTATGTCCGACAACAAACAGACAACAGAGCTTGAGTTAAAGTTTAGAGCAACAGCCGTCCATGTGGATGACCTGGCTGCGGCACTCGACTTCTATCGGCCATGACCGAAGCAATTCTGCATAACGAACCGCTGATTCGCTTGAGTGTCTTCCTCGGCATCTTTGCCCTGATGGCGCTGTGGGAATGAGCGGCCGCGAGAAGGGAACGGTCGGTTCCCCGAACCTGGCGCTGGCCGAACAATTTCGGCGTGGCCAGGGTCCATGGCCTGGGGTTGTTTCACCATCTCGGATGGCCGTCGTGGCTGGAAGTGGTGGCCGGCGTCGTCGCAATGGATCTGGCGATTTACCTCCAACACCGGGTCTTTCATTACGTGCCTGTGCTTTGGCGCCTGCACCGGATGCACCATGCCGACCTCGACGTGGATGTCTCCACCGGGGCGCGATTCCACCCCATCGAGACTCTCCTGTCGCTCGGCATCAAATTTGTGGTGATCGTGAGCCTGGGTGCCCCTGCGTTTAGCGTGCTCGTATTCGAGATTCTTCTAAACGCAACCTCGATGTTCAATCACAGTAACATCCGCCTGCCGGCGGCTGTGGAACGGGTGTCGCGCTGGCTCGTCGTCACACCGGACATGCACCGCGTTCATCATTCGATCCTGCGGCGCGAGACGAACAGCAACTTTGGGTTCAATCTGCCCTGGTGGGACCGCCTGTTCGGCACCTATCGTCCGCAGCCGGAAGCCGGACATGAAAAGATGACGCTCGGCATCGAGCCGTTTCGCGATCCGAAGGAACTGCGGCTTGACCGGATGCTCACGCAGCCGTTCCGCGACGATCGGTCCGGATCCAACGAGCCGGGCGCCACGCTCTGAAGGTCGGCGACGACTCCGAACAGGACGAAGACGGCTTTCTGAAAACGCCCCTTCTGCAGTTATGTGAGAGCCGGGAACTCCTTTTTCACGCTTGCTGACTCGCGGGATTACGGAGAGCTCACGCGGTAATAACGCCGTGCATTCGCGATGGCATTTGTGTCGGTAAATTGATATTGGCCGGACGAAATTTCCGGCACGTAGCCAAGCGCCGTCCAATTGCTCAAGGGCAACGCCACATTGGTGCTGGCCCACGCGGTGAACGTCGCGCCCGGCGTGTTGGTAAAGCTGAATTTGAATGCGCCATTCCCGAGCCGGTCAACATGGGTCAGCGTGGCTGAGGTAGTTGGCGTCGCCGCGTAGGCGTACACGTTTTTGTCACCGCTGGCGACGTAGAGGGTGTTGTTGGCAAGACTGATGGCGGCGCTTTGGTAACAGAAACAGGATGGGTCATAGCTGCTGATGAGCTGCTGGAGGGTGCCGTCCGCGAGTCGGTAAATGTAAACGCCATACGCGCCAACCGCCATCAACACGTCATCGGTCACGATCAACGGGCCGTAATAGTTCTCGTAATAACTGTTGGGGTCGAATTGGCGGACGAATACGCCGTTCGTGGTGAAGGCGCCCACGAAATGGTTGGAGATGGCATAGACGATTCCGTTGGCAACGGCGGGTGTGCCGCTGAAACCACCGCTTACCGCCCACGCATTTGTGTGCGTGCCGAGATCAACGCAGTAGAGACTCGAACCGACGAAATAGCTGCGTCCGTCGGCAATGGCCACCGTGCGCGTTGAGGCGGCGCCGGAAAGTCCATTGGTCACAGTCCAGTTGACCGCGCCGGTCGTCGGCTCCCATTCAGTGAAACTGCCGAGCCAGGTATAGACCTTCCCATTGTAATAGGCGGGTGCCCATTGTTCGGAACCGCCCAGTTCCACGAACCACTGCTGCCCGCCGCCCGCTTGATCGTAGCTGGTCAATCCGTGGTAGTAGCCCGTATCGCTAAACACCCTTCCGCCCGCGACGACTGGCGCCATGTAGTTGTAGCCTTGCGAGGTGAAGGACGTTGCCCAATTGGTTGAGCCGGTGGCTGCGTCGAAGCTTCGGATGTAAGAAGGGCTGACCCCTTGTCCCTGCTGATTGTAAACCGCGCCGGAATCGTAAGTCGGCGGGCTGATTGAGTTCGCGCCCGGCAGCGTGTTCGTCCATACGCCTGCTCCGGTGTTGGCGTCGAGGGCGCGGAGGGACATGGCCGAAAAATAGTAACCCGCCGAGACGTAAACCCGACCGCCGCCGATGGCGGCCTGGGAAATCACGTTGTGTGGCATCGGCGTTTTCCACTTTTGCACAAAGGGAAGCCCGTTGAGTTTGCCGGGAAAATAGCCGGTGTGCGCCGGGCCGTTGCCATAGGTCGGCCAGTCACCCGGAAGATTTGGCTGGGTGGCCATGGCGCTGGAGGCGAGTCCGGCCGCGAACCAGACCAGGATCGACCGCGAAATGGATCGCCGAGATGACTTGGTGCTTGCTGACAGAAATGAAGTCATGATTTCCACCTTCTGTTTGAGGCATCTGAACATTTGGAGAATTCTTAAGCAAGATTTGAATCCGTTGTTGCCAGGCAATCGGCAGATCGAGGGCGAAGGAATTTCCGCGCAACTGCCGCAACACCTCCAGCACCAGCCCATCGCGCGGCAATTTGCGTTTGCCGTTCTGATCGTCAATGGACCGCCCATCCAATTTGGGCAACTCAGCCACAAAGTTGGAATGCGGAAAATCATCGCGTCCGATCACGCAACGTCCAGGCAATAAAGAACTGAATCCGCACCGATGAAAAGTATCTCCGTTTTTCCGTCGGCATCGACATCAGCCAGGGCCAGGTTGCCCGGTTCTGAAGGCAGTTGCCTCTGCCAAAGGATGTGGCCGGAATCGGCCGCGCCGTTGACCGCATAAAGAACGGTGTTCGCGGCGAACAGGAATTCATCCCGGCCGTCGCCATCAATATCAACGGTGTAAACCGGTACGCGCGGATTCTTTTCCAGGGGCAGTTCCCATTTCAGTTCGCCGGTTGCGGCATTCAGGCAACGCAACCCGTGCCCCTGCTCCCAACCGGTAAAGCCCAACTCCAATTTGCCGTCGCCGTCCACGTCGGCAAGTCCGGCCATGCTGGCGCCACCCTTGTGATACCAGATCAATTTCCCGTCGAGCGTCGTCAGCCCGTGATGGTAGGGGCCGCACCAGAGCAATTCATTTTTCCCGTCCCGGTTGAAGTCCGCGACCATCGGTTGGCAATAGGCGCCCCAGACGCCCGGAAACAACCCTGCGGCTGACTCGACCGAACGAAGGAGCTGGCCGTTTGTGCCTTTGGCCGCCATGTAGTTGACGGGATACAAATGCACGATGTCCTCCAGTCCGTCGCCATCCACATCCGCCGAACAAACGAAACTGCCGCCCGCGCCCCAGCCGCGCGCCTCTGCGGGAGTGCGGTCGGTCCGCACTTCGCGCAGATGCCAGAGGGTCCGGCCATCAAGGCCGCGGAGCACCCAGGCTTCGTCCGAGTGCATTGTGCTGCGTCGCGCTGAAACCCAAACGTCAGCACGGGCCGGTGAGGTGTAGCGGCCCACCCACCAGGTCGTGATTCCGCCGAAGTTCCACTCCGGATGTGGCCCTGGAAACCCGGGAAGCAAGTGCCGCCACAAAACGCGTCCGCGGCGGGCGTCGGCGGCCACGATCAAGCCCTCGCCGGTCTCCGACCAATCCGCAAAGACGACTTCTGCCACGCCATCGCCGTCAAGGTCAGCCATCACCGGCGCACCCGCGCCCGGCATGCGCCACTGCTCGATTGGGCTTTGTCCGCGACGCGCTGGCGGAGTCAACGAGATAATATCCTGGTCCGCGCCCTCGAATATGACGACCGGGCCCGAGCGCGCTGAGGTCAAAGCCGCCACCAGGGGCCGGGTTTCGCCGGCGCCGACGGTCTGATGCGGCACCTTTGTGGTTTCGAGCGAAACTACTCGGACGGCGGCGTTCCTGGCCGGCCCAGGGTAAGCGCGTTCTGCCGACGGCTGGCGGAAACTGACCAGCACTTCGTCCTTTCCGTCGCCATCCACATCCGCGCAGGAGCGAATCTGCGCTCGCGAGCGTCGCGGCAGTTCAAAAGAACACACCGTGGTTATCGACCCGTTTCCCCTAACAGCCAGGGCGGCGAGGAGTTCGGATTTTCGCGCAGCAGTTTCGAGCACGAAAAAGTTGGATTTGCCGCGGTCGGTAAGATTTCCCGTAACAACGTCGTCGGTTCCACGGGCCACGATGGTCGTGTGCGTGAGCGGCAGGACCGCCGGCCAGGTAACCCATCGGGCGCGCGGATGTTTCCAGAGTGATAACGCGTCGCTGCCTTTGACGCGGAGCAGGCTTAACTCGGCGGCGTCCGGCACGTGAAGCGTGGCCGTTCGCGCAGTGAATAATTCCGGAACTCCGTCCCCGTTCACGTCGGAAGCGCCATTAAGATATTGCTCCGGCAGATCCAGAACCGTTTCGCCGGTCAGCGCGTCGTACGCCATGACGTGCCATTTGCCGTCGCCGCTCTGGTTAAAGAGGTTGAAGACAATCTCCTTCCGGCCATCGCCATTGACATCGAAAACCGGGTTCGGACCCGGACGGACGATGATGTTCTTGCTTTGAATATCCTTTTCGAGTTCGCGGCGCCAAAGCAGGCGCAAATGGTCCCCTTCGTTCCTCACGACATCGACATGCATGGCGAAATCGGCGATGATCACAAAATCCAGCAACCCGTCGCCCGTCAAATCGGTGCAGCAGAGAAAGCCGTAGTTACGGGAGTCGTGAATCTTCAGGAGGTGTTTGGTGCGGCCGGTTTGTCCGTTATAGACAATGATCCGGTAATGCGGCGCAAGGACCACCTCCAAACTGCCGTCATGGTCGATGTCCGCGATGGCGAAATTCGAGTTCTGAATCGTGTCGTAAGTTTCGGAACGCCACACTTCGCGTTTTTGCCCGCCGTCGTAAGCGAAGCAGACGGCTTGCCTGGGGTCGAGGCCGGACGCGTCCGGTACGGGCTGGAACTCGATGGTTTGCAAACCGGGAACGTCCGGAAGTAATTTGGCAGCCCGCCCGGGATCGGGAACCAGTTGCCCGGTGCCATGGAGGTCAACCAATCTCGTGTCGAGCTCCCACTTGCGCCCTTCCGGCGACTGAAAATAGTTCGGATCGCTCCTTCGAACCTCGGCCGGTCGTGAACTCTTGTTGGGCGCTGGATCAAGCACCGCCCAAATCAGGCCCGCTTCGATCTTGTGTCGCCACGAGACCTCGGGAGCACGGCGCATCTCGCCGGGCAGAACTGCGTGGCCGGTCAGACATCGGTTTCCACGATACATCGGCCAGTCACCCGCAGGTCGCGGTGATGTGGCCGCGGCAAGCGTGGACGGGAGGTCAAAGCCCGCTCCAGTTGTCAGGAGCGCGGTTTGCCCCGCGCGTTTCAAAAATTCGCGACGCGTCACCCGGACCCATCTGCACATATCCAAATATGAAAGACAAGCAGCAGCTTGTCCCTGCCAACCGAACGGGCTGATTATTGTGGCGCGATGTTCGGGCGGCCGCCCCGCAGAATGTCTTTCTGAATCTTTCCGGGCGCGGTCTTGGGTAGACGCGCGCCGGAGCCGTCGTCGCCCTCTTGGAGAAGAAGGAGCGCGTCGAGAACGAATGTCGAATGAATGAAATTTGACCCTGACAAACGCCAGCCTGCCGGTTAAATTTTCGCCATGAGTGACGCTACAGCAAAACTGCTTTCCGAGTTCGAGGCGTTGCAGGTTGAGGAAAAGCAGGAGTTTGTGCGAGAGATCATTCACCACCTCCCGCCGTGGGATTCCGGCCCGCTCAGTGATGACCTGGCCGCCGCCGCTGGCGACCAACTGGCCGCGATGCTCGGTGAGGAGGAACGTGCCTCCTAGACGAGGCGAAATCTGGTTGTTCGACTGCAGCATGGTGAGAAAGTCCGGCCGGTCCTCATTCTCAGCGTTCCCTTCGCGGATATCGACCACGCCGTCGTGACGGTCGTATTCCACAGCACCGCCCTTCGCGGGTCGCAGTTTGAGGTTCAAGTCCCGTTTCTTAAGGAGGGTGTGTTCGTTGCGCAAAGCGTTGCCACATACGCGACCGGCCGGACAATTCGCAAACTGGGTGCGCTCAACGCCACGCAATTTGCGGACGTGGAAGCCGCGGTGTTCAAGTGGTTGGGTCGGGCTGCGTAAGCGCCAAACAGATTCTTCCCGTGAAAATTGCCCGCTGCCAGTTCGTTGCAGCCGAGGTAACGAGGCTCAGGACTCCTGACCCGTTGAAGGTAAATTCCGCGCGCGTGGAAAATCCGTGAGCCGAAATCTCGCGACAAATAAGTGATCCGATCGGATCACTTATTTGTCGCGGCGTCCAGAAGCGGATTCGCCTTTTTCCATGGCGTCAGGAGCCCTGAGGCTGATTTCATTCGGATTTCGTACCTGGGATTTCGGATTTCAGAATGAGTCTCCTCACGTCGGCTGCTATGAGCCGAAAGCCACACCCGGCGTCGGCCCATGGCTCACCCTTGTCCGTCCATTCTTCGGAGGACCAGTATTCTCGCTTCCGTCGCGGACCACAATGTGGGCATCGGCGCCGTTGACACTGTCCCACCGAAGCTTCGCCCGGCCTCCGGCCTTTGCGGCGCTTGAGGCCGGCGTGCGATGACCCGGCACACCGGGCTATCGATAAAGTGTGGCGCAGGCGTCCGCCTGCGGGTTTTGGCGGCGTCCCGCCGCCAGAGGCGGAAGAATAACCGGGCGAGACGCCCGGTCAACTCGCCGGCGAGGACGGCGGCGAGGACGCCGGCGCTACTTTGTCAACGGCGATGACCCTGAACACCCACTGCGATGATTGCATACTGACGCGCGCCAGGGCTAACCTGTCCTTGTGAGCACACTCGAAATCGAGCCGTCCGGTCGCCGCGCGCACTTGACGACTCACTCTCTCCCCCGGGCGTTCAAAGGAGAATTGTGACTGTTCTTGCGAGGAGGAGTTATTTGTCGTTGGCCAGGACGTCGCAACGGTCCAGCCGGATTGGCAGATCGCGCTCTTCGGCCAATTACGCGATGACTCGAGTGACGGTCTCGCTTGGGTTGTTGCTGTCCTTCACAGTGCGGGCAGCGGATTGGCCGCAATTCCGCGGACCGAACCGCGATGGCGTCTGGAACGACACCGGCATTCTCAAAACGTTCCCGGCTGAAGGATTGAAGATTCGATGGCGAGCGCCCGTGGGGCCGGGTTGGTCAAGTCCGGTCGTGGTCCAAGGCCGGGTTTTTCTAACCGACATGCGGTTGGAGAAGCCCAAGGCTCGGGAGCGTATCCGGTGCTATAAGGAATCGACCGGCAAGCTGCTCTGGAGTTATGCCTCCGAATTGGTTTACCCGGAATGGGCCTTTATCCCCGAGCACGGCGGCGGTCCGGCCGCGACACCGATCGTCGAGGACGGAAAGATTTACTCGCTTGGCCGAAGCGGTCGGGTGGATTGTCTGGACGCGCGCAACGGCAAAGTGATTTGGGAAAAACAACTGGAATACGAAATCCGGGAGCTGACTTGCCGGGCTTCGCCGTTGATTGAAGAAAATCTCCTGATTCTGTTCATCGGAGGCAAACCAGGCGCGTGTGTCATCGCGCTCGACAAGAAGAGGGGGAGGGAGGTTTGGAAAGCGCTGGACGAGACCGTGTCGAACAGTTCACCAGTGGTCATCATGGCCGGGGGGAAGAGGCAGTTGATCGTCTGGACGGATGAGTGCGTGACTTCCTTGAATCCGGCGACCGGCCAGACTTACTGGCGGGAACCGATGGTGACGAGCAGTAACGATTCGATTCCCGCTCCGGTCGTTCAGAAAAACCGGCTGCTGATTTCCGGCTTGATGCTGGAATTAGACAACAACCAGGCGGCGGCCACGTTGCTCTGGCCGGAATCGAAAGCGGTCTCAAAGCGAATCTTGAGCAACACCTCGACGGCAATGTTGAGGGACGACCACGTGTTCTCGGCGAAATCCAACGGCGAACTGGTCTGCCTGGAGGCCGGCACAGGCAAGCAGGTTTGGGGGACGACCAACGTGACGGAACTGAAAAACGGCGCCAGCATCCACCTGACACCGAACGGTGACGCCACGTTTCTTTTTACTGACGAAGGGAACTTGATTTTAGCGCGACTCGAGCCCGGCGGTTACCGCGAGGTCAGCCGTTCGCATCTGCTCAAACCCACCTCAATTTTGGGGGTTCGAAAGTTCGCGTGGACCCCGCCGGCCTATGCGAACCGCCATGTCTTCGCCCGCAACGACGAGGAGCTGGTCTGCGCCTCCCTGGCGGCGGAGCGGTGAGAGGGACGAGCAATGTTGAGGGTTCAATCCGTGGATCGTGGGCCGGTTGATTTGAACCGGCTTGACGGGCAGAAGAGTTAAACATAGTTTTACACCATGACAAAGACGATCACGAAAATTGGCAACTCGCAGGGCCTGATGTTCGACGCGGCGCTCATGGATCTCGCGCGCATCAAGGTGGGCGACCAGGTGACCATCACGATCCATGAAGGCGGCTCAATCGTGCTGACGCCCCTGCGGCCCGTCATTGCCCCGAAGAAGGCGGCCGCCGCGGCGAAACGATTGATCAGGAAGAATGCGGAGCTGTTCCGGCGGCTGTCATGAGGCGGCCGCTCTCGCATCCCACCGTGGAGGCCGTGAAGGCGATCCACGCCGAAGTGCTGGCCGCGCACGGCGGCTCTGCCGGGTTGCGGGACGAAGCACTTTTGGAATCCGCGGTGGCCGCGCCTCAGGCCACGATGATGGGTGAGCCGTTGTTCACCAAACCGGTGGAGCTGGCTGCCGCTTATCTTTTTTACCTGTGCCGCAACCATCCGTTCGTGGATGGCAACAAGCGCACCGCCTTGGCGACATGCCTGGTGTTCCTCAGCGAGAACGGTCTGTTGCCGGACGAAAAACTCGATACCCATGCCTGGGAACAGTTGACCCTGGACGTGGCGGCGAGCCGGCTCGACCGCGAGCAGACGACGGCCCGCATCAAAAAGCTTCTCCGTCCCCGCAAAAAGTAATCCCACTTCCCTCGTTCAGAAGCGTTGGAACTACTGCCATCCCGCAGGCGCGGGACGGGATGACGGCCTGTTGGTGCGCGGCAATCCATCAGCGTCAATCCGCGTTCATCAGCGGACAAATCAAGTTACTGATCGCTAAAGAATTTTGCGCTCTTTGCGCTTTCTTGCGACAATTCTCCGCGCCGGCTCACTGAAGGTTTGGCTGGCGACGTTGGAAACACCGGGTCATTCTCAACACGCGAAATTGCGGCGGCTCGCAGAGCCGCGCTCCGGGCCCGGCTTCAGGATTTGGCGGATGACAATTCCCAAGTCGGCGACTAGAATCCCGGACATGAGCGCAGCCGAAATCATCAGGGAACTTTCCAGGCACAAAATAAACCGAAGGCAGTTTCTCCATCGCACCGGCGCCGGCGTGGCCCTGTTCAACATTCTTCCGGGAAGTTTGTTGAATGGCGCAGAAAGTCTTTCCCCGAACGCGAAGCTCAACGTGGCCGGGATCGGCATCGGCAGCCGGGGCGGGGCCGATGTGGGCGAGGTGGCGGGACTGGGCCACAATATCGTCGCCGTGTGCGACGTGGACGAAAAATACGCCGCCAAGGAATTTGCCAAATACCCGGACGCGAAACGGTTCAAGGATTATCGGGTGATGCTCGACAAGATGGGAAAGGAGATCGAGGCCGTGGTCATCGGCACGCCGGATCACACCCACGCGGTCATCGCGATGGAAGCCCTGAGACACGGCAAGCACGTCTATTGTGAAAAGCCGCTGGCTCATTCGGTGGATGAAGTCCGAAAGCTGGTGGCCGCGTCCCACCCATACAAGGTGGTGACCCAACTCGGCAACCAGGGTCATTCCAGCGATACCATTCGCCGGGTCTGCGAGTGGGTGTGGGTCGGGGCCATTGGCCAGGTTCACACGATTCATGCCGGCTGCGACGCGTTCAAGAATGTCTATTGCCAGATCCCCAACCTGGCCAAGGTGGACGAGCCGCATGAGGTGCCCAAAACTCTCGATTACGATCTTTGGGTCGGCCCGGTGCAGTTCCGACCTTACTCGCCGCTCTGGGTGCCCTGGAACTGGCGCGGTTGGATGCATTTCGGAAGCGGGGTCATCGGTGATTGGATTTGTCACGTGCTGGATCCGGCGTTCTGGGCGCTGGATTTGGATGCGCCCGCCACCGTGCAGGCGGAGGCGACGGATTACGATCTCGCCAAGCATGGCCTGACGTATCCGCCGGGGACGAAGATCACCTTCGAGTTTCCGGCCCGGAACGCGCGCGGCCCGGTCAAACTCGTCTGGTACGACGGAAACACCGCCATTCCCAAACCCGATGATTTTCCGGCCGACGAAAAGGTTCCCGGCACCGGGGCCATTCTTTTTGGCGACAAAGGGATGATCGTCCACGGTTCACACGGCGGCGCCAACTGCCACCTGCTTCCGGAGAACCTCATGGAGCAGCACTCCGGCAAAAATGCGCCGGCGGAAAAAATCCCGCGAGTCAAAGGACACGCCTGGGATTGGATCGAGGCGATTCGCACGGGCCGAAAGGCGGGCTCGAACTTTGATTACGGCGGTCCACTCACACAGGTGGCGCTGCTTGGCCTTATTGCCATTCGTTTTCCCGGTCAAACGCTCCGTTGGGATGACAAGGCGATGCGGTTCACCCATAACGAAGCGGCCAACGCCCACCTTCGTTCAGTGTATCGCTCCGGGTGGAGCCTTTGAGAATGCGGTTCATTCCCTTTGCGGTCATCTCTTGCTGCGCGTTGTTCGCGGATCGCGCCGTTGCCGCCTGGGCGAAGCCCAACGTCCTGCTCATTTGCGTGGACGATCTCAAGCCGTTGCTGGGCTGCTACCGGGATCAACGCATCCGGTCGCCGAACATCGACCGGTTGGCGAGGCGCGGGCTTTTGTTCGAGCGCGCCTATTGCAACCAGGCCGTCTGCGCCCCCTCGCGCAACGCTCTTTTGACAGGAGTGCGCCCGACCGAGTTGGGCATCTACAATCTCGGAACGAATTTCCGGCAGGCCATGCCGGATGTCGTCACGCTTCCGCAATACTTCATGCGGCACGGCTATCGTGCCGAGGGTTTGGGCAAGATTTTTCACGTCGGCCACGGCAATCACGAGGACCCGGCGTCGTGGAGCGTGCCGCACTTTTCCGAAAAATCGATCGCCTACGTGTTGCCGGAGAGCCGATCGAGTCAGGGTTTGACCCGCGAGGAGGCCTTGTTCGCCAATGTGTCGGATGCGGGCAGGCTTCCGCGCGGCGCCGCTTTTGAATCCGCCGATGTGCCGGACAACGCCTATCCGGACGGGAGAATTGCCGACGAGGCTATTCGCCGGCTGCAATCGGCCAAAGTCAGACCCTCCGCCCCGTTTTTTCTCGCCGTGGGCTTTCTGAAGCCGCACCTGCCTTTGTGCGCGCCGAAGAAGTATTGGGATTTGTATGATCGCACATCGTTCACCCTGCCCGCCTTGCGCACGCCGCCCGAGGGCGCGCCGTCCTACGCGCCAACGAGCTGGGGCGAACTGCGCCAATACAGCGACATTCCGCAAACCGGTCCGCTGACCGATGAACAGGCGCGCACCTTGATCCATGGCTATCACGCCGCGGTGAGTTACGTGGACGCCCAGATCGGGCGCGTGTTGGATGAATTGGATCGGCTCGGCCTCTCGACGAATACCATCATTGTGTTGTGGGGCGACCACGGCTGGCATCTTGGGGATCACGGCATGTGGAGCAAGCACACCAATTACGAGGAAGCCACGCACATTCCGCTGCTGATCGTCGTGCCGGGCGTCACCAAAGCGGGCGCGCGCACGCGAGCCCTGGCCGAGACGGTGGATTTGTATCCGACCTTGTGCGACCTGGCGGGTTTGCCGAAACCACAGCTCCCGCAATCGCTCGATGGCCGGAGCCTCCTGCCCGTGCTCAAACGGCCAACGCGCGACAGCAAGGAGGCCATCTTCCATGTTTTTCCACGCAACCGCCGCGGCGACGGGGAAATTCTCGGGCGCGCGGTGCGGACCGAGCGTTATCGTCTGGTGGAATGGAAAAAGCCCGGCGCTGCGGGCGAGACAGCCGATCTTGAACTTTATGACTATCAAGCCGACCCGTTGGAGACCCGGAACCTCGCGCCCGCGCGACCCAAGGTCGTGGCGAAACTCCGCGCCCTGCTCGCCCGGCAACCGGAAGGCAAGCCGCAGATTCTCAGTGCAACGCCGGATGCTGCAAAGCGGCAAACGGACCGCGCCGCGTTGTTTGAGAGAAAGGACACCGATCACGACGGCAAGTTGACGCGTGAAGAATTTCTCGCCAATCAGCCCGACCCGGATGAAGCGCCGAAACGGTTCGAGCGTTTCGACCGCGACAAGGATGGCGTTCTCAGCCGCGATGAATTCATCACCATGGGAGGCACGTTGTGAGGGTGGGTCAACCAAGTCCGACGACATCCGGGCTACCAACTGTAATTCTTAAATCCGAATGACGAAGCCGGCGACTGCACAACTGAAAGCATTTCGACATTCAAGCTTCGGATTTCTTTCGTCATTCGATATTCAATGACTGACGCAAACCAGGTTCATGGTCCCAGTGCACGGGAAAAAACGAAGGGGGCTACCCATGAACCGTACAAAGCGCTCGGACAGATTCGTGTTGCATATGCGACATGAAATTGTCCAATCGGGTTCGTGGTCCCAATGCGCGACGAAAAAGTCGTGAGGGCTCTCCATGAACCGTACGATGCCTGGAGGACGACGGGCGCGAGGACGAACGGGTTCACCGTCTCAGCCCGAGCGCGCCAAAAAGGCAAGCAACGCCCTTATTCGGAAATTTCTTTCGGCAGTCGCTCCGATACCCTCGACGACGGGAACGGTTGCGGCCGATCGGACGGTTGCGCCGAGATCATTTTGCTCAGTTCGTCGCCGCCTTCGACTTCGGCGGCGAAGGAATGATAGTTCAAGGCGCCGCTTTGTTGCAGGCAGGTTTGCAGAAGGAGGGAGTTTTCCAGGGCCACCTGGACCAGCGCCGCCTGTTCGTCCCGCAGCTCGAGTTCCAGCAAGCGGCGCATGGACTGAATCAATTGGTTGACGGGCTGGCGAACCTGCCGGCAGAAGCCGTTCACGAGCGCCCGACTCGAACGGGCGGCATCGAGAGAGGCAAAATGAGAATGCATGGCCTCGCCTTCCAGACGTTGCCGTTCCATCAATTCAAGCTGCAAGGCCGACTGCAACCTGGACAATTCAATCGCGCTGTTTTGGGATTGCTCCTGGAGTTTGCGCTGCGCCGCCTGCCACGCCTCCTCCAGGCGCTGGCGTTCGAGAACCTCCTTCTGCAACCGGGCCTCGCGCTCGCTCGATGAATTCGAGTTGGCCTGCAGTTGAGATTCGAGATCTTCCTGTGTCTTGCTGAAAGCCTTTTTGGCCTCTTCGAACTGGGCCAGGCATTGCCGCAGTTGGGCAGTCATGTCCCCCACCGCCCCCAGTTGCTCTTCGGCCAAATGACGGTCCGCCGCTTCCTTTTCCAAATCCGCGCTCGCGCTCGCCAACGCCTCCTCGCGCTCGCGCAGTTGTCGCTCCAGATCGGCAATCCTGTTCTGATTGACCCGCTCCACCTGCAAATGCTGCTTGAGTTCTTTGTGCAGTTCCTGCAACTGCGCGCCAAAGGTGGATGCGCGTTGTTCGATCCGGCGGCGTTCGCCCCGTTCGATTTCGAGGTCGGCCGTCACGCGCGCCAGGGAAGCCACGCCTTCGCGGACCCGGCGTTCCATCGCGGACAATGCGTCCTCTTGTGACGCCCGGTTCTCCACCATGCGGGACAGTTCTGCGCCCAAAACCGCGTTGGTTTCCGAAAGTTTTTGGCATTGCGACTCGTGACGCGCCCGTTCGGCGGCTTGTCGTTCCAATTCTGTTGCTGCGCGTTTCAATTCTTCGGTCTTTGCGCGCAAGCCGGACTCCAGTTCCTCACCGCGCCGCCTGGACTCCGCAGCCGCCTGTTGCGCCGCGGCCAGTTTGCCGTTCAATTCATCGCGCACCTGCCGCAGGCCGGCCAGTTCCGCTTCCACCGCCCGGCTGCGTTGCGCTTCCTGTTTGCAGGCCGTCTCCGCCTTCTCGGCCGCCGCTTTCGCGCCGTTGAGTTGTTCGCGCCACTTGGATTCAAGCCCTTCCCGTTCCCCGGCATGCTTTCCGAATTCTGCTTTGGCCCGCTCCAATTCGACCGCTCGCGCGCGCAAGCTCGTCTCCAGCTCCTCACCATGCCGCCTGGACTCGTCGGCCGCCTGTTGCGCCGCGGCCAGTTTGCCGTTCAATTCATCGCGCACCTGCCGCAGGCCCACAAGTTCCTCTTCCACGGCCCGGCTGCGTTGCGCTTCCTGTCGGCAGGCCGCTTCGGCCTTTTCGGTCGCCGCCTTCGCAGCCTTCAGTTGCTCGCTCAAGCCAGACTCCGCGCGTCCCCGTTCGGACGTCTGTTTTTCCAACTCTGCTTTTGCGCGTTCCAACTCTTCGGCCTTCGCGCGCAAACCCGTCTCCAGTTCCTCACCACGCCGCCTGGACTCGTCAGTCGCCTTTTGCGCCGCGGCCAGTTTGCCGTTCAATTCATCGCGCACCTGCCGCAGGCCGGCCAGTTCCGCTTCCACCGCCCGGCTGCGTTGCGCTTCCTGTTGGCAGGCCGCCTCCGCCTTCTCGGCCGCAGCTTTTGCGGCCTTCAGTTGCTCGCTCAAGCCAGACTCTGCGCGTCCACGTTCGGCAGCCTGTTTTTCCAACTCCGCGGACTTTGTGTGCAAGCTCGTCTCCATCTCCTCACCATGCCGCCTGGACTCGTCAGCCGCCTTTTGCGCCGCGGCGAGTTTGCCGTTCAATTCATCGCGCACCTTCCGCAAGCCGGCCAGTTCCTCTTCCACCGCCCGGCTGTGCTTCGCTTCCTGTTTGCTGATCGCCTCGGCTTTCTCCGCCGCCGCTTTTGCGGCCTTCAATTGCTCGCTCAAGCCAGACTCCGCGCGTCCGC
>WNFU01011343.1_pt1 | contig 15492 bp, 15 predicted proteins | sample 5400121 | NCBI WGS metagenome assembly WNFU01 (sample SAMN13153360, study PRJNA577476) | soil metagenome | isolation source: 100 cm soil or saprolite under grassland replicate 1 | place: USA:California | collected 2016-06-15
AGCGCAAGGACGCGCCCGGCGCCGAGCGGGTCGAGCCGTGGGACTCGGCCTGGCTCCAGGAGCGGATCAAGGCGGAGGAGTACGGCTTCGACTCGCAGTCGGTGCGGCCCTACTTCGAGTACACGCGCGTGAAGGACGGCGTGCTCGACGTCACCGCGCGGCTCTTCGGGATCACTTACCGCCGCGTGGACGCGGCGGTGTGGCACCCGGAGGTCGAGGTCTACGACGTCGTCGAGGGCGAGGAGCTGCTCGGGCGCGTCTACCTCGACATGCACCCGCGCGACGGCAAGTACAAGCACTACGCCCAGTTCACGCTCTCGTCCGGGCAGCAGGGCGTGCGGCTGCCGGAGGGCGTCCTCGTCTGCAACTTCCCCCGCCCGGCGCCCGGCGCGCCCGCGCTCATGGAGCACGGGGACGTGAAGACCTTCTTCCACGAGTTCGGGCACCTCCTCCACCACGTGCTCGGCGGCCACACGCGCTGGGCGGGGCAGTCCGGCGTCGCGACCGAGTGGGACTTCGTCGAGGCGCCCTCGCAGATGCTCGAGGAGTGGGTCTGGGATCCGGGCGTGCTCGCCGGGTTCGCGCGCCACGTCGAGACCGGCGAGCCGATCCCCGCCGCGCTCGTGAAGGGCATGAAGGGCGCGGACGAGTACGGCAAGGGGCTCATGGTGCGGCAGCAGATGTTCTACGCCGCGACGAGCCTCGAGCTGCACCGCCGCGACCCGGTGGGCCTCGACACGACCGCCCTCGTCGCGGAGCTGCAGGAGCGCTACACGCCGTTCCGCCACGTGGAGGGGAGCTACTTCCAGGAGTCCTTCGGCCACCTCGATGGCTACTCGGCCATCTACTACACGTACATGTGGTCGCTCGTGATCGCGAAGGACCTCTTCGGCCCCTTCCGCGAGGCCGGCCTCATGAGCCCCGAGCCCGCGCGCCGCTACCGCAAGGCCATCCTCGAGGCCGGCGGCTCGAAACCCGCCGCCGACCTCGTGAAGGACTTCCTCGGCCGACCCCAGTCCTTCGAGCCTTTTCAGCAGTGGCTCGACTCCGAGTAGGGGCGGCGGGGCCGAGGAGCGACCGGAGCAGCGTGGGCGGGGCCGAGGACCGAGCGGGACCGCGGGTACGGGCGGTTTCGGGCTGGATTGTGGCCGTTTGCGCGGGTTGGCGCGGCGCGACCGCGATGATTGCCGCGTACCGGCGCGAGCGACGAGCGTTCGTGCACGTCGCAAAGGCGCGTCGGCGCGGAGTTTGATTCGGCTGTACTGGTCATCGAGCCGTGAGCGAGCGGCGCGACCGGACCGCTCGGTCCGGCGCGAGAGCGCGCGTCGGTCTGGTACTCTCAACGGCGCTGGCATCCGTTCCTGGAGAGAGGTGACATGCGCAGGACTGGGGGTCTCGTGCTGGTGGGGTCTCTGACCGCGCGGCCGGGAATGAGGATGGGGGCATGCGTCGTCCTGTTCTTCACCGTCGCGATCCCAGGATGCAGGCCGAACGTTCCGCAGCAGGTGCGGCTGGAGCGTCGATGGTCTCCGGGCGTGTATCTCTGCGAGGCGCGTGACCAGACTGATCTGGACACCGCCATGCGTGCGTATGGAGGGGGGCGGAGGAGGGGGACGCGGATCACGACGACGGAGGTGGCGGACCTGATCGTCGGGGAGGCTGATTCCTCCGGCACCAAGCGGCTTGAGTGGCGGCCACGTCGTATGGCCGTCGTTCGGAACGGCGCGGTCTGCGACTCGGAAAGCGAGGCCGCAACGTCGACCTGCTTCGTGCCACGAGCGATGGTGCAGACCGCGTTCACGGGGCACGTGAACCCCGACGGCACCGCATCGGAGGATGGAATCGGACCCGCCGATGGCAACGTGGCGAAGATGTGGTCTGCATTCCGGAGCTGGATGAGTGATGGCGCCGAGTGGGAGCGCATGATGGGCGACCTCCGCAGGGTGCTGGCCGTCAACTTCGGGCCGCTGAACCATCTCCCCCCTGTCGTATCGGCCGGCGACACATGGTCATCGAGCTCGAGCTTCTCCGCGCCGTCTTTTCCCGGAGGGTTGGAGATTGGCTATCAGCACAAGGTGGAGAGGATCGACGATGCACCTGGCGGCCAGACGGTGACCATCGTGAGCACCTCCACCGGTGGAGCGGCTGGCAGGAACGTCGCTCTCGGAGAGTTCGGTGGCAGGGTGATGAACGCGGCCCATCGATCAACAAGAGTGTTCGACGTATCGCTGGGGATGGTCACGAACAAGAACGACTTGGCGTCCGGGGAGTTGGACCTGGACTTCGGGCCCGGCGTGACGGGAACGCTGACGTACCGGTACGAGTCCAGCACGACGTGCCGGAAGGCCGGGAAGTAGGACGTCCTGTCGTCGAGGCGCGGCGAGACGGTTTGGCACGCGAACGCGAAGCCCCCGACCGCGGTTCGGGATCGGGGCCTCAGATGGTTGCGGGGGCCTGCAACCGCTCTCGGAGTCACCCGCTCCCGGGGCCAGTTTGCTTCTTCATGCCCCGCCTGCGAGGTGCGCGGTTCTAGCCCGGACCTAGGTCGGGATGTCCACCTGCGGCAGTAGCAGCAGTTACCATGCGTGCGGCATACTGCGCGTGTGACCGCTCTCAAGATCCTGCTCGCCTTCACGGTAGCGGCTGGTCCCGCTGCTCGCGAAGTCTCCGACGCGAAGCCCGGCTCCACAGAAGGCTGGCGACTCCCGACGCCGGCTGAACTGGGCGACGGCTGGAGAAAGGAAAGCGCGGACCGCTTCGCCGTAGTGCGCGGCGACTTAACTTTCGTGCCAGAGGTGGTGAGCGAGATGATAAGCGCAGCCCGCTTGCCGTTCGCGGACAGCATCAGGCGAGCGACATCCTGCTTCCCGTCCCCATCGAATCGAGCTGGGGGACGGCCGAGTCGTACTCGGCGTGATGGGGATCGACGTGCTCCGCGCGGTGCACCCCACGGCATGCGGAAGGAGCCACAGCTGCGAGCGCGGCCAGCCTGAGGAACTCGATCTCAAGTGGGACGGGATCGACTACTTCAAGGACGCGAGTGCCAGTTCCGTCTACTACCTCCCGCGGCGCGGGGCCGACTTCCGACGGGTCTGGATGTCGGACTGACCTGCGTCGCTAGCGCCGCGTCGCGCCCGTGGACGCTGCCCGGCGACGGGCTCGGAGGTCCACCGGCCCAGGAGTCACGTCGCGGGAGAAGCCCCCGGGGGGCCGCTCGCCACGTCACTCGCGGTTGTCTGCCCCCCAAGCGTTCCGGGTCGTCGGCGTAGTCGCCCGGGTCGATGATCATCGTGGCGGAGCGTGCGAGCCCGCCGGTGGAAATAATCTCCGCCTGCGGCCGTGGGTCGGGTGCTCTGTCAAGCACAGTCCTGCGGCTGTCGCGCAGTCTCCGGTGCCTTGCAGGAAAGGGACCGCCGGCCGCACCGCGCCAAACCCGCCTGATCTCATGACCGGCTGCGCCTTGCATCAATGCGAGAGTTGCCGTGTTCGACGCGTCACCTTCGCTCCGGTCCCCGCCTGAGCAACCACGTCCCCGCCTCGCACGTCGCCGGCTCGACGAACAGCGACCCCTGCGCCTCCCGCGGCGTCTTCATCGCCGCGGACGAGAACGGGTCCACCCAGCCCTTCGTCGACCTCGGCTCGCCGCGGCGCTCGGCGTGGCTCTCGAAATTTCCGAGCACGTAACGGATGGCATTGCGCACTTCCGCGGGCGTGCGGAGCACGTGGGCGTGGTAGCGGTCCGAGAAGACCGGGCCGCTCCGGCCCATCATCGCGTTCAGCCCGCGCGCGAGCCGGATCGAGAGGGCGCGGACGCCGAGCGCGAACGCCCGCGTCCCGTTCGCCTCGACGATCAGGTGCACGTGGTTCCCCTGGATGCTGAAGTGCACGACCCGGAACTCGGGACGCCGCCGCGCCGCACGGAGCGCCGCGTCGATGATCCGGTACGACCGCTCGCTGCGCAGGTTCCAGACGTGCTCCGCCACCCGGAGCGTCACGTGGACGGGGTGGTATGGCCGCACCTCGTCGCGCGCCGCGTGCGGCACGCGAGCGCGGTCGCCGGCGGGCTTCCTTCCCGCGCCGCGGCGCGCGCCGCCGCGGAAGGGGAGGGCGAGGGCTTGCTGGGTGGCGGTGTTCGGCGCGGGCATGGATGAATGCTGCCATGACGGTCTGACAAACGGCGCCAATGCGGGGCAATAACGGGCAGCGCGATGACCATATCAGCCGATTCAAAGTGAGCGGGGTGGGGCGCCCTTCGACTCCGCACCGCCTGCGGCGGCGCTACGCTCAGGGTGAACGGGAAGTGGTGGATCGCGGCCCAGGCCCGGTTCCCGATCCACGACCTCAGGGCGCGGGCGGTGGTGGATCGCGGCCCAGGCCCGGTTCCCGATCCACGACCTCAGGGCGCGGGCGGTGGTGGATCGCGGCCCAGGCCGCCCGGTTCCCGATCCGCGACCACAGGGCGCGGGCGGTGGTGGATCGCGGCCCGGCCCCAGCCCGGTCCACGACCGGTCCAGGTCCAGGTCCAGGACAGCCGCGTGACCCGTCGCGCGCTCCTCGCCCCTCGTCACCCGAACCGCGGCGCCCGCTTCTCGAGGAACGCGGCCACGCCCTCGGCGAACTCGCTCGTCGCGGCGCACGCGAGGAACGCGCGCTTCTCGGCCTGGAGGTGCTCGCGGAGCGGGCCGAGGAGCTCGCGGTTGAGGAGCGCCTTCGTCTCGCGCGCGGCGCAGCGCGCGTTCCCGCAGAACGTCGCCGCGAGTGCGCGCACCTCGTCGTCGAGGCGCGCGGCGGGCACGACGCGGTTGACGAGCCCGAGCCGGAGCGCCTCCTCTGCGCCGTACGAGCCGCCGGCGAGAAACAGCTCCGCCGCCTTCTTCGGCCCGACGAGCCGGGACAGGAAGAACGTCCCGCTGCCGTCGGGGCTCGTCCCGAGCCTGCGGTAGGCGGGCGCGAACCGCGCGTCGTCCGCGGCGATGGTGACGTCGGTCGCGAGCGCGAGCGAGAAGCCGCCGCCCGCCGCCGCGCCGTGGACCGCCCCGATCACGGGGGGCGCGATCGACCGCAACGCGAGCACGAAGGCGTGGAAGTGGTCGATGATCTCGCCGAGCCTCGGGAGGAGCTCCTCCGGCGCTCCGCGGAACGCCGCCACGTCGCCCCCGGCCGAGAACGCGGCGCCCGCGCCGCGGAGGACGACGACGCGCAGATCGTCGCGCCGCGGGAGGTCGGCCGCGAGCCGCCCGAGGCCGCGCCCCAGGTCGAGATCGAACGCGTTCAGCGACTGCGGCCGGTTGAGGACCACGGTCCCGACCGGACCGTCGACCTGGAGGAGCACGGGATCGTCCACGGGACCTCAGGGGAAAGGGAACGCGCCCCGCCGGGCGCGGTGTTCCGGGGATCATACCGCCCCCGCGCCCGACGACTGCGGCCGCGAAGGGCTACCGCGGCGAGAGCACCTCGTCGTAGCCGCGCCCCCTGAACTCGAGCAGGCAGAACCCGTGGCCGAAGGGATCGCCGAGGAGCGCGATCCGACCCCACGCCTTCGTTTCGACCGCGCGCTCGAGCGCCGCGCCCGCCGTGACGGCGCGGGTGACGGCGGCGTCGACGTCGTCCACGACGATGTCGAGGTGCACCGGCGTCCAGTGGCGCTCGTAAGCGCGGAGCGCGCGCGTCCCCGTCGGCAGCGCGGCGGTGCTAGGCGGCTTCGCGAGCAGATCGATGGGGCAAGGCGCCCCGAGGAGCTCCGCCCACTCGTCGTCCCGGCGCCCGGGCGTGAGCCCGAGGGCTCGCGTGTAGAACCCGACGGCGTCGTCGAGATCGTCCACGTCGATGCAGATGCGCAGCGCGGTCATGATCGGGAGTCAGCGCGGGCGCGCGCCCCTCGCGCCGGGGTTGACCTCCCCCGTCCGCAGCTTCGCGCGCATCTGGGAATCCGTCTTCTGGCGGTTCGACGACTTGCGCGTCGAGCGGCGTGAAGGCTTCCCGTTCGAGTCCTCGAGCACGTACGCCGCCTTCTTCGCCGCGTGCACCGACTCCTTTCGCCCCCTCCTGCGATCGGTCGCGCTCACCCCGGGCTGCGCGGTGTCCACCGGAACGTCGCGCCGCGGGCGGGGCGGGCTCTTCGGCTTCTTCGGGCCCGACCGCTCCGTCCAGTAGCGGAACTCCTCCGCCTTCGTCGCCATCGAGACCTCCTCGCGGAAGGAGTTCTATAGTGCGAGGCCGGGGACGGCTGCAGATCTCGGCCGGTGCGGGCGGGAAGCGCGCAGGCGTCCGCCCGCTCGCGCGCGCGCGTGCTTCTCCGGCGGCGCCTCCCTACTTGGCGGTGCGCGCCACGTCCTCGACCATCCGGCGCAGCGCGCAGCGACGCGAGCTCACCAGTACCGCTCGACGTGGATCTCGCCCGGGGCGCGCGGCGCGTGGAGCCGGAACCCCTCGCCTTCGAGCAACTTGGTCATGTCGTCGATCATGGCCGGATTGCCGCAGAGGAAGACGTGGGTGTCCGCAGGCGTCGGCCGGAACCCCCACGCGCGCTCGAGCGCGCCGCCGCTCCAGAGCTGCTGCACGTGCCCGATCGGACCCGGCCACGGCTCGCGCTCCTCCTTCGGGCGGCTCACGATGCGGAGCACCGTGAGCTCGGGGGACTCGCGCTGCATCGTGAAGAGCTCGCGGGAGTAGCCGAGGTCCCACGAGTGGCGGGCGCCGAGGAGGAGGGCGATCCGGCGGCCGGAGCGGCCGAGCAGCTCGGTCCGCAGCATGCTCATGTACGGCGCGAGCCCCGTGCCCGTCGCGATCATGGCGAGGTTCCGGTCGGACGGCACATCGCGCAGCGTGAACATCCCGGTGAACTTCGGGCCGAGCCAGAGCGGATCGCCCGGGCGGAGCGCGAGGAGGCGCGGCGTGAGCTCGCCCGACGTCACGAGCGCGACGAACAGCTCCACGTACTCGCGCTGCCTCGACGAGGACGCGATCGAGTAGGCGCGCCGGATGAAGCGGCGCGGGTCGGCGTCCGGGTCTTCCGGATCCGAGTGGGGCACCTTCGGCGCCGACGCGGGCAGGCCGATCACCGCGAACTGCCCGGGCGTGAACAGCGGGAGTGTCCACCCGCGCGGCGCGATGCGCAGGACGACGAGCCCGGGCGCGACGTCCGCCCGGTCGACGAGGAGCGCGTTCAGCTCGGTCGACTTCGCCACGCTGCGAGGTCTAGCGCAGTCGAGAGGCTCGCGCCCGGCCGATCGCCCGCGGGCACGCCCGCGCCATCCGGGTTACGCTCCTCGGGTGCGCCGCGCGCTCCGCGCCGTCCCCACCCTCGTCCGCGTCGGCCTCGCCGAGGCAGTCGCGTACCGCGCCGAGATGCTCGTGTGGCTTCTCTCCACGACGATGCCGCTCGTGATGCTCGCGCTCATGAGCGCGGTCGCGCGCGACGCGCCCGTCGGTCGCTTCGGGCAGGCGGACTTCACCGCCTACTACCTCGCCGCGCTCGTCGTGAGGCTCATGACCGGCGCGTGGGTGATCTGGGAGGTGAACTTCGAGATCCGCCAGGGGACGCTCGCGTTCCGGCTCCTCCGCCCCATCCACCCGCTCGTCGCGTACGCCGCGGAGAACGTCGGTGCGATGCCGCTCCGGCTGGTCGCCGTCGTCCCGATCGCCGTCGGCGCGCTGCTCGCCACCGGCGGCGAGCGGCTCACGCGCGACCCGCTCCTCGCCGCGATCTTCCCGCTCGCGCTCGTGGGGGGCTGGCTCATCACCTTCCTCGCGATGGCGCTCATCGGCGCGCTCGCCTTCTGGGTCGAGTCGTCCGGCGCGCTGTTCGAGGTCTGGCTCGGCCTGTTCGGCGTGTTCTCCGGCTACCTCGTGCCGCTCGAGCTGTTCCCGCGCTGGCTCGAGGTGACGGCGCGCTTCCTGCCGTTCCGGTACATGCTCGCGTTCCCGGTCGAGATGGTGATCGGGCTGACCCCGCGGGCGGCCGCGCTGCACGAGCTCGCCATCCAGTGGGCCTTCGTCGGAGCGCTCGCGGTGGGGGCCCGCCTCGTCTGGCGCGCGGGGCTCCGGCGCTTCTCGGCGTACGGTGGGTGACGAACCGATGCTCCGCTACCTCCGGCTCCTCGCGATCCAGCTCCGCGCGTCCGCGACGGTCGCGATGCAGTACCGCCTCGACTTCCTCGTGCAGGGGGGCCTCGCCCTGTTCTGGACGGGGTGGGGGCTCGTCCCGCTCCTCGTCGTGTTCGGGAAGCGCGCGGGGATCGCAGGGTGGAGCTTCGAGGAGGCGCTCGTCGTCATCGGCTGGTTCATGGTGATGAAGGGGGTGCTCGAGGGCGCGGTGAACCCGTCGCTCGCGAGCGTCGTCGAGCACATCCGCAAGGGGACGCTCGACTTCGTCCTCCTGAAGCCTGCCGACGCGCAGTTCCTCGTCTCGACCCAGAAGTTCCAGCCTTGGCGGGTCGTGGACGTCCTCGGCGGCCTCGGGGTGTTCGCGGTCGCGTTCCACCGGCTCGGGCGCTGGCCGTCGCCCGCCCACGTGGTCGCGGCGACGCTCCTCCTCGGGTGCGCCGCGCTCATCCTCTACTCGCTCTGGATCCTCGTCGTCTCCGCCGCGTTCTTCGTCGTGAAGGTGGACAACCTCTCCTACCTGTTCGTCTCGATCTTCGACGCCGCGCGCTGGCCCTCCGACGTCTTCCGCGGTGCGCTGCGGGCGGTGTTCACCTTCGTCGTCCCGCTCGCGGTCATGACGACCATCCCTGCGAGGGCGCTGCTCGGGAAGGACTTCGGTCCGGCGGACGCGGCGGCGGCGCTCGCGGGAGCGGCGGCGTTCGCCGCCTTCTCGCGGCTCGTCTGGCTCCGCTCGATCGGCCATTACACGTCGGCGAGCTCATGACCGGAGAAGGCGAGCGCAGGGGCAGCCGGATGAGGCTGCCCCACGACAGCTACGCCGCCCTGCGCTTCCGCGAGTACCGCGCCTTTCTCGTCGCGATCGGCGCGGTGCAGATCGCCACGCAGATCCAGAGCGCCGTCCTCGGCTGGCAGGTGTACGCCCTCACCCGCGACCCGCTCTCGCTCGGCCTCGTCGGGCTCGCCGAGGCCGCGCCGTTCCTCGCGCTGACGCTCGTCGGCGGCTGGGCGGCGGACCGGCTGGACCGGCGCGCCCTGTCCGCCGCGACGCTCGTCGTCGTCGCCGCGAGCGGCGCGTGGCTCCTCGTCCTCTCGGTCGGGACGCCGCGCGCGGTGCTGCCGTTCTACGCCGCGCAGGCGCTCGCCGGCCTCGGTCGCGCCTTCTTCCGCCCGACCACCTCGGCGCTCGGCGCTGAGCTCGTCCCGCGCGAGCACTACCTCAACGCCTCGACCTGGCGGTCCTCGATCTTCCACTCGGCGATGGTCGTGGGCCCTGCGCTCGGGGGCGGCCTCATCGCGCTCGGGGGACCGCGGCTCGCCTACGCCGTCGTCGTGGCGCTCTCGGCGGTCGGGCTCCTCGGGCTCGCGACGATCGCGCCGCGGCCGCGGCCGCGGCAGCCGGCGGGGCCGGACCACCTCGTCGCGGCGCTGACCGACGGCGTCCGCTTCGTCTTCCGCCAGCCGCTCCTCCTCGGGGCGATGAGCCTCGACCTCTTCGCCGTCCTCTTCGGCGGCGCGACCGCGCTCCTCCCCATCTTCGCCCGCGACGTGCTCCGGGTGGGCGAGGGGCGGGGCGCTCCTCTGGAGCGTGGCGTTCTTCGGCGTGACGTGGATCGCGTTCGCGCTGTCGCGCTCGTACCCGCTCTCGCTCGCCCTCCTCGCGGTGGGGGGTGCGCTCGACTCGGTGTCCGTGGTGCTCCGCTCGACGCTCGTCCAGCTCGAGACGCCTCACGAGAAGATGGGGCGGGTCGCGGCGGTGAACTCCTTCTTCATCGGCTCGTCGAACGAGGTCGGCGCCTTCGAGAGCGGCGTCGCGGCGCGCCTCCTCGGAACCGTGCCCTCGGTCGTCTTCGGGGGCGCGATGACGCTCGTCACGGTCGCTCTCGTCGCGTGGCGCGCGCCCGCGCTGCGGCGGCTCCGCTCGCTCGGCCCGGGATCCGCGTAGGCGGGCGCGCCCGATCCCGCTACATTCCTTCCGCCCGATGCTGCGCCTCACCTTCCTCGGCACCTCCGCGGCCCAGCCGACGATCCAGCGGAACCTCACCGCGCTCGCGGTGCGGCGGGAGCGAGAGCTCTTCCTCGTGGACTGCGGCGAGGGCACGCAGCGCCAGATGATCCGGTACGGCACCGGGTTCGACGTGGACGCCATCTTCTTCACCCACTTCCACGCGGACCACTACCTCGGCGCGATCGGCTTCCTGCGCACGCTCTCGATGCTTGGGCGCGAGCCGCCGCTCGACGTGTACGGCCCGCGCCCGGCTCGGCGGCTCCTCGACGTCATGCTCTTCACCGGCACGGAGAAGCTCGCCTTCGACGTCCGGATCCACGAGGTGGCGCCCGGCGACGTCGTGCGGCGCGACGGCTGCGGCATGGCCGCGTTCGAGACCGACCACCGCACCCCGTCGGTCGGGTGGGCGCTCGTCGAGGACGAGCGGCCGGGGCGGTTCCACCCGGAGAAGGCGGAGCGCCTCGGCGTGCCGAAGGGGCCGTTCTTCGGCGCGCTCCAGCACGGGCGCGAGGTCGTGCTCGAGGGCGGGCGCGTCGTCCGGCCGGACGAGGTCGTCGAGGAGCCCAGGCGCGGGCGGCGCGTCGTCGTGAGCGGCGACACGCGCCCGTGCCGGGGCACGATCGAGGCGGCGCGCGGCGCCGACCTGCTCGTCCACGACTCGACCTTCGGCGACGCCGAGCAGGCGCGCGCCGAGGAGACGATGCACTCGACCGCGCGCGAGGCGGCCCGCGTCGCGCGGGAGGCCCAGGCGGCGCGGCTCGTCCTCACCCACCTATCGACGCGCTACGACCGGCAGTTCGCTCCCCTCGTCGAGCAGGCGCGGGCCGAGTACGCGGGCGCGCTCGACGTCGCCGCGGACGGGATGGTCATAGAGGTGCCGCTGCCGTGAGGCGGCGAGGCGCCCTTCAGGGCACCTCGTCGAACAGGCTATAGCGGCTCGGCTTCGCCCCGTAGAAGAACTCGTTCCTGTAGAGCGCCCACGCGCCCGCGGGGCCGACGCCCACCCAGGCCGGCGGCGCGGAGGGTCCGACCTCGACGCCCTCCCAGCCCCCGGCGCCACGGACGAACAGCCTCGTCCGCCCGCTCACCGGCACGGACAGGACGAGCTTCGCGAGGTCACCGGACCCGGCGAGCGCGAAGGGGCCCTCGCTGCCCGACCACGGCCGCGCGACCACCCGCTCCGGCGCGGACCAGACGCCGCCCGTGCGGCGGACGACGAGCACGTCGTCCCCGCCGTCGACCGAGAAGTGGGAGCGGTCGGTCCAGGCGATCGCCACGTCGCCACCGGATCCCGCCGCCACCTCGAGCTGGACGACGACCACGGTTCCGACCGGCGCCGGGTCGTGCGACCAGGCCCCGCCGGGCGTCCGCGTCGAGACGACGATCGTGTCGGTGCCGGCTCCGGCGCGCGGACCCGCGCGCGCCACGACCGCGGTGCCGTCCGGCCCGGTGGCGAGGTCGAACTTGACGGGCGCCAGGCTCGAGATCGGGTCGGGGGGGAGGATCGTCTCCGTCGTGGTGAGGCCTTCGTGCACCAGGTGGACGAGGGGGGACGTCGCGAACTGGGGGACATGCACGAGGTGGAGCGCGCCGGCCGGATCGAGCGCGAACGACCGGTAGCTCGCGGCGTCGATCGTGCCGACCACCTCCGCGTCCCACCCGGTCCCGTTCCACGCCTCGTGGACGACCTCGGTGATCCAGGCGGTCGCGCCGTACCGCTCGTAGACGACGTGCGGGTTCCTGGCGGCGTCGACGGCGATCCCGGGGTCGAAGAGCCCGCGCACGTTCGCGCAGGCGTGTGCCTCGGGGCCCGTCGCGGTCGCACGCTGCACCTCGAAGGCGTCGTACGCGGTCGGCACGACGACGTGGAAGCGGCCGTCTCCGTCGCGGGCCACCGCCGAGCCGAGCGGGAGCGTCGCCGCGGACGCTGCGAGCCCGGGCGGCCCCGCGATCCGGAACGGCGGGAGGTCGGCCACGTTCGAGGAAGCGAACCGGTAACCGCCGTCGCCGACAGCGACGAGGTAGCGCGCGACGGGCCACACGGGCAGCGGCCCGTGCACCCACGAGGTCGGCAGGCCGGGCAGCCGGGCTTCCGGCACTCCGGACTCGCCCTCGTGGAACACGACGATCGACGTCTCGGTCGCGGCCGCGCTGCGGCTCCTCCAGGTGAGGCGCACGCCGGTCGTCGCCATCTCCGCGGAGAGCTCGGTGGGCGCGAAGAAGACGACGGGGTCGGTCCAGGCCTCGACGGCGTCGCTCCAGACGCCGCCCACGCCGACGCGGACCCGGTAGGTGTACGCGACGCCCTCCTCGACGCCGGCGTCCACGAGGGCCCCCGCGGCGAGCGTCGCGCCGGGCGGCACGATCCACGGCCGGTCCGCGTTGTTGTCCCGGATCGTCCGCTCCACGCGGACGTCCGTCGCGACCGCGGAGGTGTTCGTCCATCGCACCGTGATGGGCGCGTTCATCGACCCGTTGCCCGGCGCGGGCTGCGCGGCGACGCTCGCCGGCGGCCGCGGGCCGTGGAGCACCTGCGTCGCGGCCCAGGCCGACGCGTGTCCGGCGGCGATCGACCGGAGGCGGAATGCGCACGTCGTCGCCTCCGGGACGTCCGCGAGCGGGACGTACCAGACGCTCGGGCCCGCGGCGTAGCCGGCGGTTGGCCCCCAGGGGCCGGTCCCGACGCGCGTCTCGAGCTGCCAGGCGTCGATGCCGGCCTGGGCGGACCACGTCAGGTAGACGGAGTCGAAGGTCGAGGAGGCGGCGCCGAACGAGGCCGGCGCGTCCGGGGTCGACCCGTCCCGCCACGGGAGCGTCACGTCGCAGGCGGCGCAGAGGAGCAGCGCCGCCGGCAGCCATCTCGCCTTGCTCGCGCGAACCATGCGATCCCCCTCCTACAGCGTGACGCCGGCGGTGACGCCGAGCGCGCTCGCGTCGATGGCGCGCCCGCCCGTCGAGATCTCGAGCTTCTGCCACAGGTACCGGAGCCCCACCGAGAACGAGCCGTCGGCGCCGACGAACGGGAACACCACCTCCGCCTGCCCGACGACGCCGAGCGAGCTCCGCAGGTCGAGGTCGGCGCCGGCGAGGAACCCGGAGCCCCGGACGCGAGGTGCGAGGGCGAGCGACGCGCCGGCGGAGAGCCGGAGCCGCCGGACGTTCCAGCCGGCGAGCAGCTCGAGCGGGAACGCGGAGTAGTACGCGCGGCCGTTCGAGCCGGAGACGAGATCGTACTTCACGCCCGCCGTGGCGCGGAGTTCGTACTCGCCGCTCGGGACGAGGAGCCACGCGGTCCCGAACGAGAGCGCGGAGCCGCCGTTCGCGCCGATGCGATCGCTGCCCCCGCCCTCGTAGCTCACGGTGAGGAGGTCCTCGAAGCCGTAGTCGTAGCCGACGGACGCCACGAGCCGGACCCGGCGCCGAGGTTCGGCGCCGCGGGGGGCAGCCCCGGAGGGTGGCGGAACGGGCGCGGACGGCGCGGTCACGGCCGGCGGGGGAAAGACGGGTGCGGGCGGCGAGGCGAGGGGCGGCGCGAGTGGCGGGTCAGCGAGCGTGCCGGCGGCCGGCTCCTGCGCGAACGTGTGCGGGGCCGCGAGCGCGAGGACGAGCGCCGCGCAGGTGGTGCGCGCGACCGCAGCGACGATCGGTAGGTCGTGACGCATCCGGGCATGCTACCGCACCTGCACCGAGAGCACGGGCGGCACGCAGCAGAGCGCTCAACGTCCGACCCGAGCGGGAAGCGAAACCGGCCCTGGCGTCCTGCATCCCTTGGGCGGAGGAACGATGCGCGACTCCGAGTACCTGATCGTGGGTGGTGGGATGACGGGGCACGCCGCCGCTGCGGCGATCCGCGAGGTCGACGCGCGCGGCCGGATCACGATGCTCGCCGCGGAGCTGGACCGGCCGTACGCGCGGCCGCCACTCTCGAAGGGGCTCTGGCTCGGGAAGCCCGAGGAGAGCGTCTGGTTGCCCGACGTGCCGGGACTCGACCTCATCACCGGCCGGCGCGCGGCGGCGCTCGACGCGCTCGCGCGCGAGGTCCGGGACGACGCCGGCGAGGTCCATCGCTACGAGCGGCTCCTCCTCGCGACGGGCGGGACGCCGCGGCGGCTCTCGTCCGGCGGCGACCGGGTCGTCTATTTCCGGACGATCGGCGACTACCGCCGGCTCCGCTCCGCGTCCGGCCGGCGCGTCGTCGTCGTCGGCGGTGGGTTCATCGGCTCCGAGATCGCCGCCTCGCTCACCGCGACGGGGCGGCAGGTCACGATGATCTTTCCGGAGGAGGCGATCGGCGCGCGCTCGTATCCGAAGGAGCTCGCCGAGTACGTGACGCGCATCTTCCGCGAGAAGGGAGTGCGCGTCCTCGCCGGCGAGACGGTCGCGTCTTTCGAGCCGCGCGGCCCGACGACGGTCGTGCGGACGGGACGCGGCGAGGAGCTCCTCGCCGACGCCGTGGTGGCGGGGCTCGGCATCCGCCCGGAGACCGGGCTCGCCGAGGCGGCGGGGCTCCATTGCCAGGACGGCATCCTCGTGGACGAGCGGCTCGAGACGAGCGCCCCCGGCATCTTCGCGGCGGGCGACGTCGCGCGGTTCCCGTGCGGCCCGCTCGGCGAGGCGATCCGCGTCGAGCACGAGGACGCGGCGCTCACGATGGGGCGGCTCGCCGGCCGGAACATGGCCGGCGCCGGCGAGGTCTACAACCACCTGCCGTTCTTCTACTCGGACCTGTTCGACCTCGGGTACGAGGCGGTCGGGCGGCTCGACCCCCGCCTCGAGACGGTCGTGTCGTGGAAGGTGCCCTTCCGCGAGGGGGTCGTCTACTACGTCGAGGGCGACCGGGTCCGCGGCATCCTGCTGTGGGGGATCTTCGGCCAGGTGCCTGCGGCGCGTGCGCTCATCGCGTCCCGCGCGCCCCCCTCGCGCGTGGCGCTCGCGGCGTCGATCCCGACGTAGCCCGGACCGGAGGAGGGCGGCGGACCTGACGCCCAGGCCTCGCCGGGTTACAAGGGCGGTCCGTGCCCGACGCCGCCCAGGATCTCGCCCGCTGGATCCCGCGCCTCCTCTCGACCTGGCGCGCTTCGCGCCGTGGGCGCCCGGGCGGTCCGCCGCCGCGTCCGCAGCAGGGGAGAGGTGGGCCGCGCGGCCGCTTCGCGCAGCGCGGGCCGCCGCCGGACCTGCTCGCGTCCGACGAGCTGCGCGAGGTCGCGGGGGCGGTCGCCCGGCTGTCGAAGGGGCTGACGCGCGAGCGCGAGCTCGCCGGCGCACGCTACATGGACGAGGAGCGGCTCCTCGGCGCGTACCTGCTCTTCTACTGGCCGGTCTCGTACCTCCAGGCGCGCGGCACCATCTCCGAGCTGCCCCGGCGGCCGGGGAGCGTCCTC
>WNFU01005614.1_pt1 | contig 15487 bp, 17 predicted proteins | sample 5400121 | NCBI WGS metagenome assembly WNFU01 (sample SAMN13153360, study PRJNA577476) | soil metagenome | isolation source: 100 cm soil or saprolite under grassland replicate 1 | place: USA:California | collected 2016-06-15
CATGGTGCTGGACGAAGCGACCGCGAATCTGGACTACGCCACCGAGCTTGAGGTGAAACGCGCGCTGGCCACGGTGCGGAAGGACCGGACCACAATCGTCATTTCGCATCGCTTTTCAATGGTGAAAGATGCCGACTATGTTTACGTCCTGGAATCAGGTCGGGTGATAGAGGCCGGTACGCCCGACGAATTGATAACCGCGGGCGGATGGTTCGCCGGCTTCGCCAATGGTGAATTAGATGATGAAGATTCGGATGCGCAGGACGCCGAAGCGGAGTCTGAAGATGAACTGGACGAAGAGGTTGACGGATAGCAGTGACGAATCATTGGTCGTATTCCATTCCCGAATTCAATTTAGAAGTGCAACGAGTTGAACGCAGTCGCCCCAGCGGGGCGAGATGTTTATAGCCCGACGTCACACTATCAGGGCTGGCGCTCCGGAGCGCAACAGCTTTTGTCCCTAGCAGGCTGGAAACACATTCGCTGCTTACGGAGCGAACAGTATTTGATATGCAAACCCGCTGATCGAGCCAAGTATATTGAGGCGTTTTTCTCGAATATCGATGGGCGAGCAGTGGAAGAGCGTCCCATTGGAAGAAGGCCTGCGTATCGGTGCAGGGTTGAGAATGCAGCAGATTGAGAGGGCAAATGAACTCGCTTACTAATGAGAATACGCGACTTGGTTTTATTGGCCTTGGCAACATGGGAAGCCGTATGGCTAAACGTTTGCTCGAACACGGCTACCAACTCATCGCGTACAACCGGAGTAGCGAAGCTGCCGAGGCGTTGGTTAAAGACGGTGCAACGGTCGCTAACAGCATCGCTGAACTTGCATCAAAAGCTGATGTCATCCTGTCGTCTCTTACGAATGATGATGCAGTCAAGAGTGACTACGCCGATCCGCAAGGTGTCTTCGCTTATGCGCGTCGCGGCTCGGCAGTGATCGAGATGAGCACCGTGTCGCCGGCGACTTCGCGCGAACTCGATGACCTCAGTCGCCAATTTGGAGTGAAATTCCTGGACTCGCCGGTCTCGGGCAGCACCCCTTCTGCCGAGGATGGGACGTTGACGCTCTTCTGCGGCGGAGACGAAGAACTCTTTCAAGCCGCTCAACCAATCTTCAGTTCGATCGCAGGTCAATATTTTTATTTAGGTGGCAGTGGGTCCGGCAACGCGATGAAACTGGTTGCGAATACTTTGCTGGGAGTTGGAATGCAGGCTATTGCTGAGTCGGTTGCCCTGGATCAGAAGGAGGGCCTCGATCGTCATCGACTGCTCGAGGTCTTGTCACACACGGCGGTTATAGCACCTGCGCATCTGGGCAAGCTGTCCCGAGCAGACCACGGAGACTACAGTGTTCAGTTTCCAATTCGGCTCATGAACAAAGATTTTGGTTTAGTTCTCGAAACCGCAGCCGCCGCGAAAGTGCCGATGCCGACAACTGCAGCAGCGTTTCAAATGAATGTCGCTGAATTCAGCGAAGGGAAAGAGGAAGACTTCTCGGCTGTGATCACGTTGATGGAGAGACTGACAGGGATCGAATCAGCAGCTGCCACCAATCGCTTACTTGGAGGCAACGTTTCGAATTAAACTGCTCGTTTCAACCGGCAGGATTTCAAAACTGAATGAATTGGTCCCACGAATTGTTGATTCGTTCGTGGAAAGGAATAGCTGCGGCTATTGCGCGAATGATAATTCTGTAATCGTTGATTAGCACCTCGTGCGCCGGATTCGGAGCCGTTCCGGTTTCTCGAATCGCGCGCAAATCCATGAGGTACTGTGCGAGTAGCTGCTCCATCTATGGGCTACATACTATCCTTGGCGGTTGCGCGAGGCAATTGTTCGGCAGCAGTCTTGGATGCCTCCGCCTACTCAGGCATTAGCTGTCGAATCTCGGGCGGTTCTTCGCCGAGCCATTGCGGGTTCTCGGCGGTACCATCAAAAATTGATGAGGTCTTAAATGGCTCAAAGCGACCGTCCGCCGCGGCCTCGCGGGTTTTCTCCAGCAATGCTTCGCGCTCGTCCTTGTTGAGTGGGTGAAAGGACTCAACAGCCGTGAATGCCTGTTCAAGGATTTCCATGCTGTCGATGCCGGTGATAACGACGGACGTCGGAAGATCCAGCGCGTAGTACAGACATTCAATCGGCGTCACAGTCTTCGACTTCAACAAAATGCCGTTCGCCATGCTCTTCATTCCCAGCACTCCGATTTGCAGCCTCACTAACTCCGGTAGAACCAGCTTTTCAAAGCTGCGGTAATGCGCGTCCATAACATTCAAAGGCATTTGCACTGTGTCGAACTTAAATCCGTTCTCGTTAGCCACTTCGAGCATGTGCAGGTGTATGCGCGGATCTTTGTGGCCGGTGAATCCGATGTAACGAATTTTGCCAGCCGCCCGTGCTTCGACCAATGCGGCGTTCGCTCTTCCGCATGAAAGATGCGGTGTGGATAGTCAAACCGGATGATTTCATGATGCTGGACCAGATCGATGCAGTCCACACCTAAGCGACGCAAGGATTCATCAAGCTGTCTCGCCGCCTCTTTTTTGGATCGTCCATCAATCTTGGTCATCACGAAAGCACGTTCGCGGTAACCGCGCAGCGCCTTACCCATGCGTAACTCACTTGCGCCATCGTTGTAATCCCAAGAGTTGTCGAGAAAGTTGATGCCTCGATCGACGGCCGAACGAACGATGCGAATTGCCAAAAGTTCATCAACAGTTTTCAAACCGAGATGCCAGCCGCCTAGTCCGATTGCCGATACTTTTTCTCCAGTGTTGCCCAGTTTTCGATAAATCATCTGGCGACTTCCTTCCGATCAACTATTCGTTTGTAGTGCAGCAACGTTAGTTTGCGCGAGTATCCCAGTCTATTTCAACCTGCAACTCAACCACCCAGTTGTATGGAACAATCGGCCTCTCAAAAAGCCAAGCGTAGCAGCGCCAAGGCCCGCAACGTCAATCACTGCCGTCGAGTTTGAAAGGAATGAACATTAGCTTTCCCTGCCGCTCGATCTGAAGAACTACCGGACTGTTTGGACTGAGCCGATCCAAAGCCGAGCGTAGATCTTCTATAGTCGTGACTGATGCGCCATTGATCGCGTGGATTACGTCCCCAGCGGCAAGAGAAACATCCACGTTTGGATCTGCAGACCTGGCAGCCACAATCACTCCGGACGTTGTCCGGAGTCCTGACAAGCTTGGTGCAATCCTGGAGTCTATCTCAACCGCAACGACACCTAACTTCGACACCAGATTCTTGACAGGATCAGCCAGACCAGCCAGACGGTCAATATCGTGTGCCATTTCAACCACCGAAACATCAAACGAAAGTTTTTCGGATCCGCGAAGTACTCCGAGCTTGATTCGTTCGCCACCACTGCGCATGAAGAGACGAGTTCCGAGGGCCGGTAAATTATCCGCGGACCTGCCGTCAATGCTGGTGATGATATCTTGAATCTTTAAGCCTGCGCTGTCGGCAGGGCTGCCTGGTTCAACATCCGATATGATCACACCCCAATCGATCGGTAGTTTGAGGCCGGCAGCCAGGCTTGGGCTAATTGCTTGAACTGCAATCCCGGTTTCGCCACGATGGACATGCCCGTACTTGCGGAGTTGCGGGTAGGCGAAGGCTACAATAGAGCTGGGAATCGCGAACCCCAACCCTTCGTTGCCGCCACCCTCCGTTAGGATGAATGTGTTGATCCCCACCACTTCACCGTCGACACTAACTAGCGCGCCGCCGCTGCTACCAGGATTGATGGGCGCATCACTTTGGACGAAGACCATCGGGCTGTCCGGATCAGGCTGGCGTGCGGCGGAACTCACCACACCCATCCTTACCGAGTCTTGAAGACCCTCGGGGCTTCCGAAGGCAAAGACAACGTCGCCTTGCCGCAGCTTGTTGTAATCACTGAGACGAAGAGCGGGTAAGCCCTTGGCTTCGATTTTCAGCAAAGCGAGATCGATATCAGAATCCGATCCCACGATGCTCGCGTCCATAGTGCGGCCTCTTTCGCTGACGAGTGATTGGTCGGGTGATGCGTCATTGGTAGGCGGGGGAATTTTAACCTGCACTCGATGAGCGCCTCGGATCACATGAGCGTTCGTCAAGATATATCCCTCCGAATCAACGATGACGCCTGATCCGATACTCTGCTGCCTCCCGATCACAAGACTGGTGGCGCCGTGGCTTCCTTCTACCGGGCCGTATCCAGTCACAATCACCTGGACGACACTTGGCGTCACTCGATTTACCAGCGCCCTGACGGAGCTGTTGAACTGCTGCAACGGATCTGAATCGTTCTTATTGGTAGCCCTTAGAGCTGCGGTCTGAGCTGCGATGCCGGGCGCAAAGGCGAGCCATGCCAGACATAGCCACGCAAGGCCCATTGGAACTCGTTTAGCTGCGAGGCTCTTATTCCCGATATTTTGTGCTCCAGGTAAACCGTTCTGCATACCATCTCCAGCTTCTGCCCGATCTCGCACCATGTCTTTGATAACGACCTTTAGAGCGTTCATCGTTGCTGCTCCGTATCTCTTTCTGTCGCAGGCGTAAATTCGCCAAGCCGGGCGCTCACGCGCTGCTCGCGACCCGCCCGCAGGATAGTTAGTGTTACTTCCGACCCAGGCGGGGTGCTCGCTACCTGGTTTCGGAAAACATTCGGATCGAGTTCTTCGACGCCATTGAAAGAAATGATCACGTCACCCTTTCTTAAGCCAGCTCTTTCAGCAGCACTGCCGGCCTGAACCTGCGTGACCACCACTCCCTTGTTCTCCCTAATTCCCAATTCCTTAGCAGCGTCTGAATTAGGTCGTGTGACCACGATTCCGAGTTGTCCGCGGCGGACCTTGCCCTGCTTGACGAGCGTGTCGGTGACGGTGCGCGCCATGTTCGACGGAATCGAGAACCCGATGCCGATGCTGCCACCTGAAGGCGAAAGGATTTGGGAGTTGATACCGATAAGCTCGCTGTTTGTGCTGACGAGTGCACCACCTGAATTGCCCTGGTTGATTGGCGCATCAGTTTGCAAAAAGTCTTCAAAGCTGCCGCTGCTTAGGCCGGTTTGCCGACCTTTGGCGCTGATGATACCCATGGTTACTGTTTGTCCGATGCCCAACGGATTACCAATCGCCAGCACAACGTCTCCCACGCGCACGCGATCGGAGTCGCCTAATGCCAGCACTGGAAGGTTCGTGGCATCAATCTTCAGCACCGCTAAGTCGCTCGGGGGATCAAAACCCACCACCTTGGCGTCAAGCGTGCGGTTGTCGTTCAAATCCACCTTGATCTGTTCAGCTCCGTCAATCACATGATGGTTCGTTAGAATATAACCGTCAGTACTTATGATGACGCCTGAACCGAGACCGCTACGCCGTAGCTCGGGCACCTGCTGCGGCTCGCGGTCACCGAAGAACTGTCGGAACATAGGGTCATCCATAAAAGGATACTGTTGCGGAGCGCGCACCCGCATTTCTGAGTGAATCGTGATCACTGCGGGCGATACTCGGCTAACGACGTCGGCATAAGATAGGACCGGAACGACCGTGGCACCCGGAGGGCCGTTGTTGATTGGCGCGTTGTTGATGCCCGGATCTGAGGTCGAGGCAAAACGCACTCCTGAAGAGCTGCCACGATTACACGCCCCCAGAAGGAGACCCACCAGGATCAACAGGACACCGATCCAGACCTTAACGACCACCAGGTTTTTGACTCTCATATTCCCCTCCGAACTCTTTGACCTCACACTCCAGCCAGGTGAACAACAAGCAGACGTTCCTGGTTCACCTTCACGGTGTTATTTCGAAACTGATCTTATTAGACTCAATCATTGGCCCATCGCAACAGCTGAAGCGCCTTTGAATCGACAGTTCATATTTGCCGGCCGGCAACGTGTCGTACCAAGCCTCAGCTCCTGTGTACGTGGGACTGTCGACGAGCACAAAGAAGTCTGCCTGCACTGGTTCGTTTGGTTTAAGAAGTACCGGTTCCGGTAGATTATCTTCCTTACACGTGTGATTGCGCTGGGCATTGAGCCGTTCATAGGATTGCCATTTCATATATGGAACCAGCTCACCGTTCTTCGTGAGTTTCGGAAGGTTTTGGTAAAGGTCTGACGAGATACAGGCGGATACCGGGGCCGTTGACGTGTCTGTCATCGTGATAGTCACGGGAATCTGTTGGCCAACTTTGTAATGGTCCGTCGGTGGACCTAAGTAACTGCCCACGGTTGCTATTGTCACCTTGATGGCGCTCTCCGGCGGAGTCACGGCCCGTTGACTTGCTTGCTGTGATTGGCCCTGATGTGGCTGGCCCGAATTTCCCGCTGCGCTCAAGGCACTGATGAACGCGAATAGTATTAAGATAGTTTTAGCCATAAGACCCCCTCCAAAAGTCAGTTAAGTTAGTGTCGAATGCGGCACCAAATCCCGATTGCAGTCTGGCCAGACCTTTCAATAATCCGCCGATGCTTACGCCAGAGCTGCTAAGTGTTCTGGTTCGCCGGGGCGGCGGCAAAGACAGTCAAATGTGAAAACGATTGGCTCTGAGCACGCTTCCGTTGTTGTAGTTCATTGATCCAACCCTTGACAGTGCTGACCATTTCACGCGTGCTCTGCTCGACTGACTTCTCGATCTCTGCGGTCCTCAAGTCGATTGCATCGTTGTTCTGCTTCCGCTTTATGATGTTTATTGATGACTTCATTTTGCCCTCACCTCACAGGATCGGTCGTTATCTCTGCCCGAAAATACACGAGACGCAGACAATCCGTCTTGCCGCTAATTGCTCGGAATTACGCAGTTTTGCTTGAGTCTGCACTTCTGCTGAAAGATGAGTTGGGGACAGAGAAAGCAAGAGACTGATAAAGGAAGCAAAGGAAAGAAAGGTATTTACCTTGGTCCCGCGCTTAATGTCGTCGATTAGTGGTTATCAAAGGAGACTGCCGTTGAGCCAGCTCCGGATCGCCTGGAGAGATCTTTCGTTTGCATTTATGATTGGCAAACTTAGCTCTGAAAGCCGAGGCATTTGAGCGGCCGCCAGTCTTTCGACTTGCGTACCGTCTTTCAGTCCACGTCGCCCACTGAAAGCGTCTTATGAAAGCACCTCAAGACCGGCCAACGATTTTTGTGGTCGATGATAACGAGTCCGTCCGAGAGGCTATCAAGAGCCTGGTGGAATCGACCGGCTTGCGAGCTGAGACGTTTGAGTCTGCACAAGACTTCCTGCGCCACAAGCTTCCGGACGGGCCAAAGTGCCTGGTCCTGGACGTATTGTTACCGGGGCTGAGCGGGCTTGATTTCCAGAATGAACTGACCAGGGCAAATATCCGAATTCCAATTATCTTTATAACCGGGCATGGCGACATCCCTATGACCGTACGGGCTATGAAAGCTGGAGCGGTGGAGTTCTTAACCAAACCTTTTGAGGATGAAGACCTGCTCAAGGCAATACAGCAGGCACTCACCCTGGACTCCGCGACACTCAAACAGGAATCTGAAACTCTGGTGTTGCGTGATCGCTTCGCGACGCTCACACCGCGCGAACGCCAGGTGTTAGGCTTAGTTACTGCCGGCCGGCTGAATAAGCAGATTGCTGCCGAACTGGGGACGAGTGAGATTACCGTTAAGATTCAGCGCGGTCACGTCATGCATAAGATGCAGGCGGAATCGTTGGCCGATTTGGTCAAAATGGCTGAAAAACTCAACCTTCGTCCAAACGATCAGTAAAGCGTCCAGGTGCAGAGGTAAATCTCATAGTGACTAACAAAAACTCTAGATTCTGGCCTACAGCCGCTCAAACTTTGGTTGGCGGCATTGCTGTGGCATTGATAACCTTTGTCTGCCTCCGGCTCCGGCTCAATCTCGCTACGACGATGTGTCTGTACCTGGTTGTTGTGGTGCTGCTTTCCGTCCAGGGCAACTTCCTTGCATCGGCCGTTGTCTCGGTCAGCGCAGTTGTGTGTTTGGCATACTACTTTGCGCCCCCGATTTTCTCTTTCCGGTCATCAGATCCCTTCGATGTCCTGGCCCTCATTGTTTTTCTGATAACCTCAGCAGTGATAACCCACTTCGTGTCCCGGGTGCGCAAGGCGACGGAAGGGCTGGGCGAGCAAGCCAACCTACTCAATCTCACGCATGACACCATTTTCGTCCGGGACATGAATGACGTGATCACCTACTGGAACCGCGGCGCTGAAGAGTTGTACGGTTGGCAAAGGAACGAGGCTCTCGGGAAAGTCTCTCACGAACTTACACAAACGATCTTTCCCGCACCGCTTGAAGAGATCAATGAGACATTGCTCCGCACGGGTCGGTGGGACGGAGAGCTCATACACACGAAGCGGGATGGCGCTGGAGTAGTGGTAGCAAGCCGCTGGTCACTGCACCGAGACGAGCAGGGAAAGCCCTTAGCAATCCTTGAGACTAACAACAACATCACCGAACGTAAGCACGCTGAGGAAAAGCTGCGCGAGCGGGCAAATTTGCTTGACCTCACGCACGACGCAATATTCGTGCGTGATATGAATGATACCTTTAGCTACTGGAATCGCGGTGCTATGGAGTTATACGGGTGGACGAGTGAGGAAACTATTGGCCAAGTCACGCATACTTTGCTTCACACTGTCTTTCCGGAACCACTCGAACAGATCAAGGCAGAGCTTCTCGCCACTCATCGTTGGGAAGGGGAACTCATACACACGAAGCGAGACGGAACAGAGGTTCTCGTCGCGAGCCGGTGGTCCTTGCTACGAGACGACCACGGAAACGCTCTTTCAGTACTGGAAACCAACAACGACATCACGGAGCGCAGGCGAGCGGAAGTTGCTTTGCGGGAGAGCGAGGAGCAATGGAAAGCAGTCTTCGAGAACAACCCGACCATGTACTTCATGGTCGACGCGGACGGGATCACGCTTTCTGTGAACGCCCTCGGCGCAGAGCAACTCGGCTACATTCCCGACGAATTGGTTGGGCGCCCTGTGCTGGACATTTTTTATGAGGCTGACCGGGAGGCCGTCGGGAGGAATGTTGCGCGCAGCTTCGATCAACTCAACCAGTCGATAAACTGGGAAGCACGTAAGGTACGGAAGGACGGCAAGGTGATCTGTGTGCGCGAAACTGCCCGGGCCGTGCTCTTAAACAACCGTCCCGTCATCCTGGTCGCGTGCGAGGACATCACTGAGCACAAACACGCTGAAGAGGCTTTGCAAAAAACGCAAACCGAACTCGCGCACGTCACCCGCGTGACAACTCTAGGAGAGCTTACGGCCTCAATCGCCCACGAAGTCAACCAGCCGATCGCCGCGGCAGTGACCAATGCCGGCGCCTGTTTGCGCTGGCTCGCCGCACAGCCACCCGACATGGAAAGAGCTCGCCAGGCTCTCGAGCGGATCGTCCGAGACTGTCGCCGAGCCGGGGAGGTAATCGGCCGCGTCCGCACCCTCGTTAAGAAGGCTCCTCAGCGAAAGGAATCTGTCGACGTCAACGACGTCATTCAAGAGGTAATCGCCCTGGCACAAAGCGAGATACAGAGAAATCGAGTTTCGTTAAAGACTCAACTCTCAGATGGCTTACCGCGCGTGCTCGGAGATCGAATCCAATTGCAACAGGTAATTCTGAATCTGATCATTAATGGCGTTGAAGCGATGAGTCGACTAAAAGAAGAACCGCGAGAGTTGCTGATAAGGACTGGGAAAGACGAGTCGAACAGTGTGCTCGTCGCCGTGCGAGATACAGGTGTGGGGCTCGACTCCGCGAATCTCGATCAACTCTTCGATGCCTTCTTTACAACGAAACCTGAAGGAATGGGGATGGGACTCTCGATCAGCCGCTCCATTGTTGAAGCCCATGGCGGACGGCTCTGGGCAACGCCGAACGAGCCCCATGGCGCTGTTTTTCAGCTCACCTTGCCGGTTGAGGGCGTGCACTCATGACGTAACCCATTCTTTTGTAGTTAGGATGACTACAAGGGCAACCTACTAAGTGCTGTGTGGAAACTCTTGGTCCGGAACGCTGAAAGCGTTCGCTAATTCCAGCCCAAGGTTGCGCTTTGGCAACCCTGGGTGCATTCATTCATTCTCCGAAGACGCAACTCTGAAGGAGTTGCGTCGCTGTTCGGTGACCGCAAACCTTCGCAACTCCTTCAGAGTTGCGAAGAATCTATAGAGCGTCCTCTGCCCCAGGGGTTTCAAAGCAAACCCTGGGCTGAAACTAGCCAACGCTTTCAGCGTACGCTCGCAGAACCTACCCTTCAAAGACCTTCCCGCGATAATACCAAAGTATAATTGCGCTCGCTTTCGTCGGGTGCTAGTTTCACAGACATGTCCGTAAAGATAAACACCGGCTTAGTAGCCATTGTTGATGATGATGAATCCATGCGTGCTGCAATTGAGGACCTGCTAAGCTCAGTCGGGATAAAAGCCAGATCATTTGCTTCGGCAGAGGAGTTTTTGCAATCAGGCTTAAAGAACGAGATCGCCTGCTTGATCAGTGATATTCGTATGCGGGGCATGACTGGTTTGGAACTACAAGCGAAATTAGTAGCGGAAGCCAGCCGGATACCAATCATTTTCATCACGGCGTACGGAAATACGAGAATGCGACAGCAAGCACTTGAAGCTGGCGCTATTGAGTTCCTGGGCAAACCATTTGATGATGAAAGCTTGCTCGGGAGTGTTCGGGCGGCGCTCGCAACCTGAGTTTTCGCAAATATCACCGGCCTATGGGGACCGGCTTCGGGCCAGGCCCAAGGGAACTGAGCAACGACATACACCTTCCCCCACCAAGCAACTGGAGGGAATCATGAAAAAAGCAGAACAAGTTGTGTTCGTGATCGACGACGACCCTTCGATACGCACGGCAATCAAGGACCTGATCGAAGCCGTGGGGATGAGTTGTCAAACCTTTGGCTCAGGGCAGGAGCTTCTCGGGGCCGTCCTCCCGGATGTCCCCCGTTCTCTCGTTCTCGACGTGCGACTTCCAGGGCTAAGTGGTCTCAACCTTCAGCGTGAGCTGACGGAAAGAGGCATTCACATGCCCATCATCTTCATTACCGGGCATGGCGATATTCCGATGTCTGTGCAAGCCATGAAAGCCGGGGCAGTCGAATTTCTCACCAAGCCGTTTCGAGACCAGGACTTGCTCGATGCGATTGAGCAGGGGATCGAACGCGATCGCTTGTCGCGTAAGCAGCTATTGGCATTTCGCGAACTACGTGAGCGGTCTGAGACGCTTACGCCACGTGAGCGCGAGGTGATGCGCTTAGTCGTCGCCGGAATGCTTAACAAACAGATCGCGGTTGAACTTGATATCAGCGAGAAGACCGTGAATGTTCATCGTGGCCAGGTAATGCAAAAAATGCGGGCTGACTCGCTCGCGGACTTGGTTCGGATGAGCGAAAAGCTGGACTTAAGTTCCCTGGCCGCACAATCGCATTAGAGTTTTCTCCAATACCGTTTCCCTAAATTCCCATCTCACTACCTCACCTTCCAATAGTTATCCGATCGCATACCCATTAGTCTGCAGGCATATCAAGGCCCGGTAAGAAACAGGGTCGGTGGCTGCAGCAACAATTGGCCACTGCTTGCCGAGCAGAAGTCGTGGAGGAATGCGAATCAGCCTTGGTTTGTAGAGAAAAACACATGCAAGAGAACTATACAGTTACCAAGGGTGCCAGGATTTCAATCGTGGATGATGACGAGTCGATGCGCGAAGCGGTCAAGGCGCTAATCGCTTCGATGGGGCTGAGTGCCGAAGACTTTTCATCGGCCGAAGCCTTCCTGAATTCGGGCCGGTCTCAAGCCTTCGACTGTTTAATCCTGGACGTCAGGATGCCTAGTTTGAGCGGATTGGAACTTCAGCGCCGATTGGCTTCTGACCACTGCCCTGTTCCCATCGTTTTTATGACCGCCCATTACGGTGACGACGTTCGCACCAAGGCCATGGAGGCCGGGGCGGTCGACGTTTTGCGCAAGCCATTCACGGAGAAAGAGTTGTTGAATGCTATCGCCAAATCTTTAGCGATGCACAAAAAGATCGGCGATGGTTCTGACGAGCCGCGCAATTAAGTTTTTGGTTTAACCAAGAGAGAGGAAATGCCATGTTACAGACTGTCAATACTGCAGGACACGCAAGTTGGCCCACTTCAATCGTAGATCCGATTGTAAGCAAGCCTGAAACCTGGAAGCGAAGCAGCCGCAATAGGCCGGAAGCGGATCTGCAATCACCGTCCGTCAGTGACGTTGCACTTCTGTACCCTGAAGCTGTAGTGGCATCCAGCGACCCTTTCGCATGGCAGGACATCCGCGTAATACACTTGCGTCATAACATCCGCAAGATGGTGTTGCCGGCTGCCGATAGTCACTGCCTTGTGTTGAACCTGAGCACACCTCTTAATCTGACCGCTCGTCTTGGTGGGCATGATTTCGAGGGGACGGTCCAGGCGGGGCAAGTGGCGATTATTCCAGCCGGGACAACATGGTCCTGCGAGTCTGATAGTCCGCACCTACGCAACACCCTGCTTTTGTTTCTGCGTCCTCTCTTTGTACGGAGCGCTGGAGAGAAGTTTGACGTCTCATATAACGACCTTGCCCTTACTCCGCAAATTGGTTTTACCAGTGGACATATTCGTCACATCGCGATGTCCCTTCTTGGCGAGTTGACCGAAGCGAGTATCGTGGGGCGGCTTTACGCCGACACGCTGGCAATTAGTCTCGCCATGCAGTTGACAAGGCACTACAGCTCTTTGAAAGACGTTCAGATAGGTCATGGAGGAATGGCGCCACACAAGTTAAGAAAGGCTATCGGTCTGATCGACCATCATCTGGCCGTCGAAGAAGAAGGAAGGGTAGCCCTCAGAGTAGTAGCCAAAGAGGTTGGGATGAGTTACTTCCACTTTTCCCGAGCGTTCAAACACTCGATGGGAATGACCCCGACAAACTACATCGCGGAACGACGGATTGAACGCGCAAAGAAATTAATGCGGGAAACAGATTTGCCCATCGCGGAGATTGCCCTGCGGTCGGGATTTTCCAGCCAGAGCCACTTTACGACTTCCTTTCGTCGTTTGGCGCGAGTCACCCCGAGATCCTTTAGGAAAGGCATATAGGTGCTGGCTCAAAGGCTAAATGCAATTGGCCAACGATGCAGGCGAGGAAATAGAAATGGGTGAGGGCTTTATTCAAGGAGTAGACGGCGATGTTCTTACCGACGATCCCGACCGCATCGAGGCTTATCGGGCGGTCGGGTTGGCTGATGGGTTTATCGGTGGTACTCAGGCCGAACAACTCAGGGCGTGGACCTACCTGGTCGAGTCCGGAAGGGCGTGGGAACTCAAGGGTTGGTTCACCAGACGCGCAATAGAGCTGTTGGTAACTCGGATGATCAAGGTTAGCCGCAAGCATTTGCCAAAGTGGGTATCCGATGAGGTGGACCGGCAGTAAAGGTTGACCAGCGATTCGCAGAACGACTCATTGAAGGAGAAACGGGATGACAGTCATAACTAATGCAACACAAAGAACGGAACGAGAAAGCAAGGTTTTACAAATGCCGTCAGATCTTAGTCTCGATGCAATGCTGGAGATCTCAGGTGCATTGCGCCAACTACTGGCGGACGTGTTTGCTCTGTACATGAAGACCAAGAATTTTCACTGGCACATGAGTGGACCCCACTTTCGCGACTACCACCTGCTCCTGGATGAGCAGGCCGAGCAAATCTTCGCCATGACAGACATCATCGCGGAACGGTCACGCAAGATCGGGGGAACTACGCTCCATTCCATCGGCGACATCTCCCGGCACCAACTTCTGAAAGACAACGATGAAGAATTCGTTGCACCCAGGGACATGCTGGTAGAACTCTACGGCGACAACCAACAACTAACGCGACAGTTACGTTCTGCACATGAACTCTGTGAGTTTCACGGCGACGTCGCGACTACTAGTTTGATTGAGGTCTGGATAGATGAGACCGAACGCCGGCAATGGTTCCTGGCCGAAATAGTTCGCGAGCCGTAAGGACAGTTTGCTTGTCCGGTTAAAAATTTAGATCCGCGAAATGTTTAGAAATCGCAGACACGTTTTCGCTCTCGTTCTTATGTTGACAACGGTTGGAGCGGTACAGGCGCAGACAAAAGTGTCTCGGCACTCTGCCCCGGATTCACTGAAGGAGTTCAGAGAGCATTTCATCAAGACTAGCGAAGACTACAAAGCCAGTTTGCAAAAGCTCCTGGTCCTCTACGAAGACGATGTCAAGAAACTTACTGAGCACTCAGCGGAATGGAAAGAGCTTTACGCCGAAGGTTTGATCTCGCGGCGAGAATACGAAACGAAGACGGGTGGCATTACCGAAGCGCAAGTCAAAGTAGATGAGGTGCGTAAACAAATCATGACCGCAGAGATCACGATTGCCGAGGCCAGGCGACAACCTCGTCCGGATGAAGAAAGCAACGCCGAAATGAGTGGCTTCTCTCAAAGCGCACAGCCGTGGACTACGGGTAACGCCAAAATTGACACGTTGATTCGCCAGAATGGCTCGCGCTACGGTGTTGACCCGTACTTTATCTATTGTGTGATTCATCAGGAGTCAGGTTTTAGTTCCACAGCGTTGAGCCCGAAAGGCGCCCAGGGATTAATGCAGCTCATGCCCGGCACAGCGGCACGTTACGGCGTGATGAATGCAAATGATCCCGCGCAAAATATCATGGGCGGCACTCGCTACCTGAAGGATTTGATCCGGTTGTTTCCTGGGCGCATTGACCTGGTGCTGGCGGGCTACAATGCCGGCGAAGGCGCAGTAATCAGGTACGGTCAAACAATCCCGCCTTACAAAGAAACACAGAATTACGTGCGTCTCATCAGTCTCCGTTACCTCCGAAGACGGAAACCCAGCCAGATACATTAAGACCACGAGCTGCAAACCTCTCGCTCCACTGGAGAAACCGGAGAGATCTCCCTGTGGCAAGGCTTTGCCTCTTGATTTTTCTAACCGTTTTAACCGTTCGAGGTGTCGAAGTTTACTTTTGACACCGCTGGTCCAACCATCTTTCATTCTGGGAATCGCCGTTCCGCGCTTGATCGCGCAATAAAGCAAGAAACAGCTTTTTTCGGCAAAGAACAGAAAGAATCCGGGCGCTACCTTCTGTAAAAATCACCTTGATGAGTTTGTCGTTGACAGAATTCACAGAGAGGCGACCTCAAAGTCGCAAAGCCAGGCAGTGGGCCTGATAGAAACAATCGAATAGGAGAACTCAGATGAAAAGCAAATTGTTTTTCGCAATCTTTATGATCGGTATGCTGCTTTTCGGCGCACCGGTTTCAATGACGACGCAGGCGCAGGGACAAGTGGTAGCCGAAGGGGCCAAAAAAGCCGCGAAGGCAACCGCTGTCGGCGCCAGGGACGCGAGCAAAGCCACGGCGAAGGAAGCTAAGAAAACGGGAAACGCTACGGCAAGGGCCGCCAGGAAAGTTGGCAGGCGCAGCGAGAAGACGGGAA
>WNFU01005616.1_pt1 | contig 15482 bp, 13 predicted proteins | sample 5400121 | NCBI WGS metagenome assembly WNFU01 (sample SAMN13153360, study PRJNA577476) | soil metagenome | isolation source: 100 cm soil or saprolite under grassland replicate 1 | place: USA:California | collected 2016-06-15
AATTGCAAGGATCCAGATGATTTTTTTGTTTGTCGGTGAAAAGAAAATTCTTGGTTTGGGTGTCAATGGAGGAAAACCTTTCCATCAATGCTTGTATTTTTTTCACCCAAAGTATAGTGAATCAATGTAAAGATAAAGTCGGGGAATTGTGAAGAGATTGTGTGGCTTTGTGATATCCCTTTGGCTGAGGGGAGTGGCGTTCTCTTGCTCGTATCGAAATTAACAGTTTAGGTAAAGAGTTCTAATACCCTTTTCCAAAAAGAAAAACGCCTCTAAAAAGTTCAGAGGCGCTTATAAGGAAGCATATTGATAGGGCGATTTTCTATGTCAACATTATAAATAAGTTTTGTATCTTGGCCTTTCGAAAGCAAGTTTAAAGTGATTGATAACAACTGCTATTTGACAGTTGTGCAATCTCTTATTATAATTGTGCATAATCACACAATTAAAGTCAAGATTGTCTTATTTACGATCATCGGCTAAATATTTGGGTCAAGCCTTGATGATGAACTGTTTTTACTTTACAATAGCGTCCAGATAGCACGGGCAAGAGAGACTACTCAGTGAGGAGAGAGGCATGAATGAGAAACATATTCAGCAGGTACTTGAAATAGAAAAACGAGCACAGGAAATTCATGAAGCGGCAACGAAGGAAGCGCAGCAGTTGCCGGTGATAGCTGAGCAGGAAGCCCAGGCGTTGATTGAGAAAGCGAAGGCGGAAGCACAGCAAAAAGCACGCGAAATGGTATCCGGAGTGAGGGCGGAAGAAGAAAGTGCCCGTATTTTGTCAGAGGTTGAAGAAAAGAATAAACAGTTCGAAGCACTTGCGACGAGCAACTTCGATCGTGCTCTTAGCTATGTGCTTGAACGTGTAGTCGGTAGGGCTTAATTTATGGCCGGTGGCGTCGCAGGCTATGCGGCAATCAGCGCGCGCGTGAGGGCGATGTATGCTGATTTGCTCACTCCTCAGGATATGATTCGGTTGAGCGAGGCGCCTGATTTTGTCTCGTTGTTTAACGCACTCAAAAACACTGCTTATGGACCCTATCTTGAAGGACTTAAAGATAAGGATATCAATCCAAGGCGTGTCATCATCCAGATCAAAAGAAAATTAGCGGATGCCTATTACAGCGTCATCCAAATGTCACCCGTTCAGACCCGTCCATTGGTGAAGCAGTTATACCGTTATTATGAAATAGGCAATCTGAAAGCGATCTTACGTGCAATCGTGACCGTTTCCACGTGGAATACCGAAACTAGCCTTTGGGACAGAGTGCGCGATGTGCTGTTTCCCTTGGGTTCGTCTTCGGTGTTACCCGCGCAGACGATGGTTGAATCTGGTAGCGTGGCGACGGCAGTCGATTTGTTACAAGGAACGCCTTACGAAGAAGTCCTTTCGTTCGCCATGAAGAGATACTCAGCCGAGCAAAACCTCTTTCCTATCGAAGTGGCGTTGGATTTGACTTACTGGCGTCGCTTGTGGTCAGAAGCGCAAAAACTGACAGGTCAGGACCGAGAGCGTAGTGTGCGAATTATTGGCTCACTGCTTGATATGAATAACCTGATGTGGGCGATCCGGTATCGTGTTTATCATAAACTCTCTGAAGAGGAAATCATTAACTATACGTTGCCTTTTGGGTATCGAGTTAAGGATTCAGACATTCGCGCAATCGCTGCCGGAGCGGATATTGCCTCGGTGATCACGCGGCTTTACCCTGGAATTCCCGATGTAAATGCCCTCCTTGAGAATCCTCAGACTGGCTTGCCAAAACTGGAAGTTCTTCTCAAACGCCGGATTATGGAAGAGTGCCTGGCGGCTTTTGTGGGAAATCCATTCCACATTGGGATTCCACTGGCTTTTTTGGTGATGCATGATTTCGAAGTGCAGGATTTGATTGTTCTGATCGAAGCAAAGTCTTCAGGATTGCCGGAGGAGGAATATCGCCCATTTTTATTAAAAGCAAATTTGCTTCCTGAGCATTAAGCGGAACGTCCCAAAGATTGAGTGAAGCGAGCCTATCGTGTGAAAAAAACCTCACCTGCACTCACCTGCGCTTGAGGCTTGCGCCTCAGCGCAAGGCGCAAGTGTGAAGCTGAACGCTTCACGTTCAGGTGCAAGTGTCGGGACGGTGTGTAACACAGTATATAAGATTTAGCGATTCGGATTGATAATCTTGTTATTATTATGGAGATGATATGCTATTTCCGGAAGCCATGACTGAAGTTGAATTGATTGTCCCATCCAAAGACCTTTTGGCTGTGACAAAAGTATTGGGTAACCGCGGAGTTTTTCATCAGATCGATAGTACCTATTTGGGCTTGGAAAATTTGGGACCGAATACCTGGCAGGAAAAAGCCGCCAGTTATTCCACACTAGAGCGCCGGATCCAGGTGATCATGCAGAACTTGAACCTGGAAGAGAAGTATTCTGGACCTTCTAATGTTGATTCAATTGCTGATTTGGAGCCCCTGCAGTCTGCTGTGGATCGTATTGAAGCGGAGGTGAAGCAGACCAGTGATCAACTGGCTGCTGAAAAGAAAAACCTGGAACAGCTTGAAAGCCAGCTTCATCAACTGGAACCCATTGCAGATGCAAATGTTAATGTTGGGGCATTGCGGAAATCGAATTATTTGCATTCGGTGCTGGGGATCATCCCTGCAGAGAATGTAAGCAGGCTTGAAACAAGCCTATCCAGAGTCCCTCACGCCTTTTTTACGTTGCGTGAAGATCCCAAAAAACCTGTGGTGTGGTTGTTGGGTCCACGCAGTAATTCGGATGTGATCGATCGGGCGGTGAAAAGCGCGTATCTGAATCCCCTCACCCTGCCGGAAGAATTCGAGGGCACGCCAGCACAGATCAACGAATCGATCCGCAAAGCGATTGAGACCTCCAAGCAGAAGACTGCAGAACTGAATGCCACCCTCGCAAAGCTGGCTGAGACTCACAGGCAAGAATTATATCGATTGTTGTGGGACGTTCATGTAAGCCGAATGATTGCCGATGCGATTGCCCGGTTCGGACAGCTTCGCCATACTTATGTGGTAGTGGGGTGGGTTCCGAGCGCCGATCTGGATGCCTTAACGCAACGTCTAAAACAAGCCTCCAAGGAGATCCTGATCGAGGCAAGGCCCATCGAACCCGCGGGGCATCATGCAAATGTCCCCGTTGCCTTGCAAAACTCTGGCTTCCCGGGCTGGTTTGAATTATTGGTGAATACCTATGCGCGGCCTCGCTATGAGGAACTTGATCCTACTGTTCTAATCGCGGTGACGTTTCCTTTGCTCTATGGAGCCATGTTTGGCGATGTGGGTCACGGACTCGTCCTGGCTGCCTTTGGCTGGCTTTTGAAGAGCAAACGAGTGCCTGCCCTGCGTAGTATGGCAAGTCTGGGAGGAATCCTGATCGCCAGCGGAATATCGGGCACCATCTTTGGATTCCTCTTTGGCAGTATTTTTGGGTTTGAAGATATCCTGCCGGAACATCCATTTTTCAAGCACTTCTTTTGGATGCATCCAATTAAGAATATCCTCACAACACTCGCCATTGCTGTAGGAACCGGAATCGTATTGCTCACGATTGGCTACCTGTTGAATCTTTATAATGCATTTAGAGCCCGGGATTGGGGCAGATTCTTTTTTGACTCGAATGGGCTTGCCGGTTTGATCTTCCACTGGTCATTTCTTGGGATTTTTGCGAGCGCTCTGGTCCCCGGGTTTCCCATTCCAACAATCGTATTCGTTATTTTGGCGGTTGTCAGTGTGCTGCTTTGTGTGGTCTTGGCAGAACCCTTGAGACATTGGATGGAGGGTCATCACCCGCTCATTGAAGGTGGCGTTGGGATGTTTATCGTCCAAGCTGCAGCGGAGTTGCTCGAGAAAGTGATCAGTGTGTTCAGCAATACCCTATCGTATGTGCGTGTGGGTGCCTTTGCTATTGTTCATGCCGGTTTCACCAACGCGGTATTTGTTATTGCAAGGTTGTTGGGTGGAGGTCATGAGTCGGGATTTGTTTACTGGGCGGTGGTGGTACTCGGGAATCTCGGCGTTATTCTTTTGGAAGCCTTCATCGTCTTCATCCAGACGATGCGTCTCCACTACTACGAATTCTTCAGCAAGTTCTTCAGAGGTGGCGGCTCAGCTTACGAGCCGTTGACCCTTTCAAGCACACCAGAGAAATAAAACAATATTAAGAAAACAAAATTTTTTCTACGAAAAAAGGAGACGAGAGAGATGATCAAAATTGTTATTGTAACGTTGGCAACCGTGATACCCCTCATGCCGTTCGTAATATACTTTTTAAGTCTGCGTAGCAATAATCCAGTAAAAGCCGCGCAGAATTTGGTATTTGCGTTCAAGGGCTACAACGTGTTTCTGATTTTGATGGCACTTGGTATCGGAGTCGTTTGGCTAATCTCACCTCAAACAGTCTTGGCTGCTGGGATTGTCGCACAGCAAGCAGCGGCAGATCCTTATGCCTCGTTGGCAGCAGGCATTTCTACCGGTCTGGCGGCGCTCGGCGCTGGTGTAGCGGTAAGCGGCACCGGCGCGGCGGCGATCGGCGCGATTGCCGAGAAGCCAGAGGCCTTGGGTCGTTCACTGATCTTTGTGGGTCTTGCAGAAGGTGTTGCCATCTACGGTCTGTTGATCGCCTTCTTGGTTCTGTTTCGCTAGGAAATCAGGAAATAATGAAAGTTTTGGTCATCGGTCATCCTGAGGCGGTGTTGGGTTTTTCTCTCGCGGGGGTAGGTGGGCGAGTGGCGACCACGGCAGATGAAGTAAACCAGGCATTGGATGAGGCTCAGGCGTCCAAGGATGTAGGCATCGTCCTGGTAACTCAGGATGTTGCTGAACTGATCCCTGCCAGGATGGAACATCTCAAACTTCGCAGCACTGTTCCACTCGTTGTTGAGATCCCCGCGCAAGGCGGTGCTCCAGAAGGGCAGGCATCGCTGGGTGAAATCGTTCTTCGGGCGATTGGGATAAGATTATGAATCTTTTCCGCCTCATGCATAGCGGTAGATTGGATACTTATTTATGAAAACTGAAGTAGAAGATATTGAGATGTTGCAGCGTGCGATCTTCAGCGAAGCGAGCGATGAAGCAGAGCAAATTAAGGCTGAAGCAAAAGAAAAGGCCGAGGCAATCCGAAAGCGCGCCCAGGCACAGGCAGAGCAGGAAAGCAAAACCATCCTTGAGCAGGCCAGACAGGATGTAGAACGCCTGCGTGGTCAGGCGGTTTCAACAGCTCAATTGAAGGCTCGCTCAGTGCAATTGGCACATCGAGAACAATTGCTTGAGCGCGTGTTTAAAGCTGTAAAAGAAAAACTGCCTGACGTTCAAAAGCGCCCTGAGTATGATCAGATCGCCGCAATGTTGCTTCGTGAAGCATTGGTGCAATTGAGGGTCAATAAGGCTGAAATAAGAGCAGATAAAATAACGAAAAATATTCTGGAGAAAAAGCTACTTGATGAAATTTCCAGGGAACTGAATGGACAATTTACAATCGGCGATCCTCTGGAGGAGGGTACTGGAGTCTTTGTGAGTGCAGCCGATGGAAAATTAAATTACGATAATACGCTGGAGACCCGGCTAAATCGATTACAGAGTACATTGCGCGCCTCCGTGTATAAAGTGTTGACTGGAGAACAATCATGAGTGATCGAGTTGGAACCATCACATGGATCAGCGGCCCCGTTGTCCGCGCCCGCGGATCTCGTCATATAGGTATGCTTGAGCTTGTTGAAGTGGGGGATGAGCACCTAGTTGGTGAAGTGATTGGTCTGGATGGCGACATTATCACAGCCCAGGTCTATGAAGAAACTTCGGGGATGCAAACCGGTGCGCCGATTTTTGGCACAGGCTTGCCTTTGTCCGTTGAACTGGGACCTGGCTTAATTCAAAGTATTTATGATGGCGTGCAACGCCCACTTCCATTAATTGAAAAGGCAACAGGCTCATTTATCAGTCGCGGTGCCAGATTCGACCCCATTAGCCGCGAGAAGCGCTGGAAGTACACCTCTAAAGTAAACGTTGGGGATGAGATTAGAGGCGGAATGATCCTCGGCATTGCCATGGAGACGGAGACCTTTGAGCATCGTGTCATGGTTCACCCCGATGATGCAGGCACAATCACCTGGGTCGCATCGGATGGTGAATACACCGTGACCGAACCCATCGCCAGACTTAAAGTTGGCAGGCAAGAAAAAGAATTGATTATGCTTCAGCGCTGGCCCGTTCGCCGGGCGCGTCCATTTGTCCGGCGCCTTGGGCATCACATCCCCTTGATTACCGGCCAGCGTATTTTGGATACGTTCTTCCCTGTTGCCAAGGGTGGTGCGGCAGGCATTCCTGGCCCGTTCGGTTCAGGCAAGACAGTTACCCAGCACAGCATTGCCAAATGGGCGGATGCGCAGGTAATTGTTTATATCGGATGCGGGGAACGCGGCAACGAGATGACTGAAGTGTTGCAGGAATTCCCGCATCTGGTGGATCCACGTTCCGGACGCCCATTGATGGAACGCACGGTGCTGATCGCGAATACATCCAATATGCCTGTGGCTGCGCGAGAAGCGAGCATTTACACAGGCATTACGATTGCTGAGTATTACCGCGATATGGGCTACAGTGTCGCCCTGATGGCGGATTCAACATCTCGTTGGGCGGAAGCGTTGCGTGAAGTTTCTGGTCGTCTCGAAGAAATGCCGGCTGAAGAAGGCTATCCTGCGTATTTGGCAGGTCGTCTCGCCGAATTTTACGAGCGAGCCGGGTATGTGGAAAACCTAAATGGAACAGAAGGATCAGTGAGTATTGTAGGTGCTGTGTCTCCTCCAGGCGGTGACTTCTCGGAGCCAGTCACCCAACATACGAAGCGTTTCATCCGTTGTTTCTGGGCACTGGATAAATCGCTTGCCTCTGCACGTCACTTCCCTGCCATCAACTGGCTGGATAGCTACAGTGAATATCTGGAAGACGTCGCCGATTGGTGGCGCGAGAAAGTCGGTAAGGATTGGTTTGCAATGCGCAACCGCGCCATGGAATTGTTAAGCGAAGAAAACCGCCTTTCACAAATTGTCAAACTCGTTGGTCCAGATGCCCTGCCATACGCTGAGCGTATGGTTCTTGAAACATCCCGCCTCATCCGGGAAGGTATATTGCAACAGAATGCCACAGATCCTGTAGATGCCTATTCACCGGTCGAGAAGCAGATTCGCATGCTTGAACTTGTTCTCTACTTCCATGAGCGCGGGATGAACATCATCAGACGCGGCGCTCCAATTTCAATGATTCACGATTTGCCGGTGGTGGATATGTTGATCCGTATGAAATCCAATGTTCCGAATGATGCGTTGAATAAATTCGACGATGTTCAAAAAGCAATTGACGAACAAATGAGTCAATTAGATGCGGAGTACAGATGAACGAAGCAACAGTACTTGGCGGACAGGAAGTCGTAGGTGTTGGCCGCATTGAAGGACCAATTTTGATCGTAGAAGGCGCGACAAACGTCAGTTACGATGAGGTCGTAGAAATTCGCGATTCGAAAGGCCAACTTCGACGTGGACGCGTGCTGGAAGTTGGAGAGGGGACAGCGGTTGTACAGGTGTTCGCGGGTTCAACCGGATTATCCATCGACGGAACAAGTGTCCGTTTTCTCGGTGATACCCTGCACATGCCAGTCGCTGAGGAAATGTTGGGGCGCATCTTCGATGGTTTGGGTACTCCGATTGATGGTGGTCCTCAGCCGCTTACAGATCATTACGCGGATGTGAACGGCCAGCCGATCAATCCGACGGCGCGCGTCTACCCACGCGATTACATTCAAACCGGTATTTCATCCATTGATGGGTTGAACACACTCCTTCGTGGACAGAAACTGCCTATATTCTCTGGCGCTGGCCTGCCGCATGATCAGCTTGCCGCTCAAATCGTGCGCCAAGCTACTCTTGGTAGAGTGGCTGGATCGTCGCAGGATGCCGAAGCCGAGCAGTTCTCCATTGTCTTTGCGGCCATGGGCGTGAAAAATGACGTGGCAGATTACTTTCGACGTTCATTCACCGAAAGCGGAGCATTAACACGTGTGGCGATGTTCCTTAACCTGGCAGATGATCCCCCGGTGGAGCGTATCGTTACGCCGCGTGCCGCGCTGACCCTGGCTGAGTATCTTGCCTATGAACGTGAGATGCATGTATTAGTGGTACTCACCGATATGACCAATTATGGCGAAGCCCTGCGGCAAATCTCAAATATACGCGGTGAGGTTCCCAGCCGTAAAGGTTATCCTGGTTATTTGTATAGCGACCTCGCCTCTATGTATGAGCGCACAGGTCGTATTCGCACCAGCAAGGGCTCTATTACCCAGATTCCAATCCTGACGATGCCCAATGACGATATCACGCATCCAATGCCTGACCTGACCGGTTACATTACCGAAGGACAGATTGTGCTTGGGCGCGAGCTCTCTTTTGCCGGTGTATATCCGCCCGTGACAGTGCTTCCCAGCCTTTCCCGTTTGATGAAGGATGGAATTGGCAAGGGCCGCACCCGCGACGACCATCCCCGCTGGGGCGCACAACTCTATGCTGCGTACGCCAGAACGCAGGATATACGCGCGCTTGCCTCCGTCATTGGCGAAGAAGAATTAAGCGATACAGACCAGAAGTACTTGAAGTTTGGACGCGCTTTCGAGCATGAGTTTGTCAATCAGGGTTTCACTGAGAACCGGACGATCGAAAGAACCCTCGAAATTGGCTGGAAACTGCTCTCCATGTTGGAGAAGACTGAACTCACCCGCGTGACATTGGAAGAGATCGCGCAATATTATAAGGGCGAAGATGCCACAAATTAGTGTTGCTCCTACCCGCACAAACCTGATCCGTTTAAAGAAGGAACTTCGCTTTGCGCAGGAAGGTTATGAGATCCTCGACCGTAAGCGTGAAGCATTGACCGGCGAGCTTGTCCGCGTAGCAAAGGAAGCCGATGTAGTTCAAAAGGAAGTATGGGCATTGCTTCAAACCGCTTATGATGCCATGAAAAAGGCCCGATTGGTTATGGGTAGTGATCATGTGGAATGGGCAGCTCTCGCGGTTAATAAAACGGTCGATGTCCACCTCAAGTTGCGCGGCATCATGGGCGTGGCGATCCCTGTAATCACCGCGAGTGGCGAGCCACCGAAACTGCTCTATAGTCCTGGTGACACTGCCGCCGTTTTGGATGAAGCCAGCACTGCCTTCCGCGAGGTTTTGTTGCGTATCCCTCAACTGTCCATGCTCACTTCCACAGTCTGGCGGCTGGCGAATGAATTGCGCAAAACTCAACGCCGCGTAAATGCCCTCCAGCATATTTTTATCCCTCAATATCAGGATATGATTGCGTTCATTGTCAGTTCGCTGGAAGAGCGTGAGCGTGAGGAAACCTTCCGTTTGAAATGGCTCAAGACGAAGCTGACAAAGCCGACGATGAAAATTCGCCACTACGAACTTGGTCAGAGCGAATTCGGTTAAGCTATATTGTAGGAATATAAACAAAAATTCCATGTGCTGGGAAGGATCATAAACATGAACATTGCTGTCTTGGGCACGGGTGTGACGGGGGAAACAATTGGTACCAAGCTTATACAACTTGGGCATGAAGTGATACTGGGGTCGCGCGAGGCCGCGAATGCCGCAGCGGTCGCTTGGGCCAAGGATGCAGGACAGCATGCCTTATACGGGACATTCCAAAACGCCGCGGAGTTCGGTGAGATTATCTTTAATTGTACATTGGGGTCTGCATCTCTGGAGGCACTGGAACAGGCAGGAGCAGAAAATCTAAAAGATAAAATTCTGATCGATACGTCAAACCCGCTCGACCGTTCCACCGATATGTGGACTCTTACTGTTTGTAATACTGACTCATTGGGCGAACAGATCCAGCGAGCATTTCCAGAAACCAAAGTGGTCAAGACTCTGAACACTATGAATGCGAATGTCATGGTCGACCCCGCCAAGCTGCTTGAAAGAACTCATGTCTTTGTCAGTGGAAATGACATTGAAGCAAAGGCAACCGTCGTCCGAATCCTACGTGACTGGTTCGGGTGGAGGGAAATTATCGATCTGGGCAATATAACGACTGCACGCAGTGTGGAAATGTATGTGTTGCTCTGGCACAATTTGAGAAATGCAATCTCTTCCCAACGATTTAATATTAAGGTTGTCACTTCATAAAGTTGAGTTCCTTGAACTCAAAACACGGAAGCTTTCCAGGCTTCCGTGTTTTTGTTCCTGAATGTTGGCTGATTACCTATTTTTTCTTGTGATTTTCAAAACTACCATCTCTCGGCTCGATCATCCCCCAACGTGATGCGCCAAGATAAAGGATCTCCAGGATCAGATCTTCGTAGCGAATCCCTTCTGCTTTGCTTTGCAGACAAAGATCGCTATAGTTTGGCGTTAAGCCGGGCAGGGTGTTGGTTTCCATCACACGCGGATTGCCTTGTGCATCAAGGCGAATGTCTGTACGTGATATATCAAGAGCGGTCAAGAGTTGATGCGCCCGCAAGGCAAAATATTTCAATTTCTTTTCGAGTTCAGGTTCAATATGGGCAGGGCAGAAATAACCAGGTGCCCCTTCTTCACCCACCTCTTTGGATTTTGCGGCCTGACTATAAACCATTGGTGTTACGGAACGCGAACTATCCAGTTCAAGCACTGGGAAACGATGGAATCCATCCTTTTCGTACCACTCAGGATGACGTGAGTATATTTTTGCATCTGCTCTTCCGAGGATACCCACCGTGAACTCACGCCCCGGCAGAAAAGTTTCCACAAGGGCCGGTTGCTGATAGGTGTTGATGATATAGTCGGCACGCTCACGCAATTCCTTCTCGTTGTTCACAATCGCGTTCATATCCACTCCCATGCCTGTCCCTTCACGGGCAGGTTTGACGAATAATGGGAACTCCAGGTCTTGGCGGAGAGGCTCATCCCCAATGCTAAATTCCTGGAATGAGGCCACAGGCAATCGTCGGTCGCGCCAGATCCGTTTGGTGAGAGTCTTATCCAAAGAGATGCCGTTGGCGAGTACACGTGAGCCTGTGTAGGGAATTTGCAGCATTTCCAATAGAGCAGGGACTTGCGCTTCGCGCGCGTCGCCGCCCAATCCCTCGGCGATGTTGAAACAAATATCAGGTTTTTCATCACGAAGCGCGTAGGGAAGATCTGTATCTGCCTGGATAAAGACAGTTTGGTGTCCATCCGTTTCAAGCGCTGCTCGAATCACATCGATCGTTTCGATGTGGTCAAAGTCAGCGAAAGCGTCCGGTGGCACGCCTTCTGGTTTAGGCACAGATTCATTCTTGATGTTTGCCAGAACAGCGACCTTCCAATACCGTTTGATGCGACGACTGGGGGGCTTGTCTTCTCCGCGAGAAAGCATTTTTCTCTCCTTGTTAGAAAAAATTCGCAGTTAGTATACGCTATATAGTACGCTTGACAAGGGTTTAGGTATCAAAAGCAAATTCTGCCGCTATAAGAGCCTTGCGAAGGTTGGTATATGCAATCAGAGTCCGTTCAGAAAATGTCGCCACGGTGCCACGCGACGCCTTCGCAAGGCTTATAGGATTATTACGCGGCACTCTGTAACTAGACAATGAAGGTTCTTTCAGGTATTATTGGCTCGATTGTGCTGCTCCTCACGAAGGCATGTCGTAGGCAGCTTAAATGGAAAATACCAGATACGCCCGGATAATGGTCTTATCCGGGCTCTTGTACGTAATAAGAATTTTGCATGGAGGACTTCATGACAGATCTGATTAAGCAAATCGCGGGAGATTTGCAGAAACAAATTGAGGGATTTGAGCCTGAACTCAATATTAGCGATGTTGGTACGGTGGTAGAGGCAGGCGATGGGATTGCTCGTGTTCATGGACTTGCAAATGTAAAAGCACAGGAACTGGTCCAGTTTGCCAATGGGGTGATGGGGACAGCCTTCAACCTTGAAAAAGACAGAGTAGGCGTGATCATCATGGGTGATTACGGGGGGATTATTGAGGGAATGTCAGTGCGCGGGACGGGACGTATCGCTTCGGTGCCAGTAGGAGGTGCAATGATCGGGCGCGTGGTCAACGCGTTGGGCGAGCCAATCGATGGCAAGGGACCCATTGCTACAACTGGTTTTCGCCCGATTGAGCGCATTGCACCGGGCGTTGTGCAACGCCAGGATGTTGACACCCCCGTTCAGACTGGTATCAAATCCATCGACGCGATGATCCCTGTGGGACGCGGTCAACGTGAGCTGATCATTGGTGACCGTCAAACAGGCAAAACAGCCATTGCGATTGATACGATCATCAATCAAAAAGGACAAGATCTCATCTGCATCTATGTAGCGATTGGACTAAAAAAGTCCGCCATCGCTCGTACGGTCGGTATTCTGGAACGAGATGGCGCGATGGAGCATACCATTGTTGTAGTTGCCGCGGCAGACGAATCGGCGGCGTTGCAATACATCGCACCTTATTCTGGTTGTGCCATCGGTGAAGAGTTCATGGAAACGGGCCGCGATGCCCTCATCATTTATGATGACCTTTCCAAACATGCCTGGGCCTACCGCCAGGTCTCCTTGCTCCTGCGCCGCCCACCCGGCCGTGAAGCCTATCCTGGGGATGTTTTCTATCTCCATTCTCGCTTGCTGGAGCGCGCTGCCCGTCTCGCCAATCAATATGTAATCGTAAAGAAGGATTTCAGTGGATCACTCGCTTCTGAAAGCGACGCAGTGAACAATAGAGTTTACACGGGACCCATTTCGAAAGACGAAGCGGAAGAGGCTCGCAAGCAAATGAGCAACCCCGATGAATATAAGATAGTCAAAGTGAAAGGCACGGGTGGTTCGCTTACAGCCTTGCCAATCATCGAGACATTGCTAGGGGACGTTTCCTCTTATGTGCCCACCAATGTGATTTCCATTACTGACGGACAAATCTATTTGGAGACGAACCTGTTCAATGCCGGTATTCGCCCGGCTGTGAATGTGGGTATTTCGGTCTCGCGTGTAGGCGGGGATGCACAGACGAAGGCGATGAAGCAAGTAGCTGGTCGCTTGCGCCTTGATATGGCTGCTTATCGTGAGCTGGCTGCGTTCGCGTTGATGGCATCTGATCTTGACAAAGCCACACAGCAACAGCTGGGTCGTGGTCAACGCATGCAGGAAATTCTTAAACAGCCGCAATATCGGCCCATGTCACTCCCCGATCAAGTACTTATCATGTTTGCCGGAACGAATGGTTACGCAGATGAGGTCCCTGTGACAAGCATGGCACGATGGCAAACTGACCTGCTCAAATTTATGGAATCTTCCTATCCGGAAATTGGACGGGATATTACTGAAAAGAAGATGATCACAGATAGCATCCGCGGCAACCTGACGAAAGCGCTGAATGCTTTCCGTCACTCCTGGCAGGCATAAGCAATGGCATCCGCGCGTGAGATGCGGCTTCGCATCAATAGTGTAAAGAATATATCCCAAGTGACCCGTGCGCTGGAGGCAGTTAGCGCGGCAAAAGTCCGAAAAGCGATTCAGGCGTTGACCGCGACCCGCTCCTACGCGACGAAAGCCTGGCAGGTGTTGAGACACATCACGAATCAACCCGGGACCGGAAACCTGCATCCGTTATTGACGACGCGTGCCAACCCGAAGAATGTCCTTGTCATTGTGATGACAGCCGATCGCGGTTTGGCGGGGGCATACAATACGAATGTCATTCGTTATGTCTTACAGCAGTTTGACAAATATCGTCTGCCCGTTAAATACATTACGGTGGGGCGCAAGGGACGTGACTTGCTCCTGAGGATGCGAAAACCTGTGCTTGCGGATTTTAGCAACCTTCCCTCTGCACCGAAGTTTAATTCAGTCTCAGCAATCGGAAGGCTGGTGGTGGATGACTTCATCAAAGGTGAAGTAGATGAAGTCTTTTTGATCTACACTGATTTTGTGAGCATGGCTCGCCAGGTCACGACGATGAAGAAACTTCTGCCGCTCGAAATCGAGAATGCAGCGCAGCTTGTACAGGAATTTGAGCAGCCGCATGCGGGTCCAGCCGCGGCCTATGAATTCGAGCCTGACCAGAAGGAAATTCTGGATGAAATGATCCCGCGTTTTACAGCATTGCAGATTTATCAGGCAATCCTCGAATCACAAGCCAGTGAACATGCAGCGCGCATGATTGCCATGCGGAACGCAACGGATAATGCCAAGGAACTGGTTGGAGCATTACAGCTGGAATATAACAAAGTTCGTCAGCAGACGATCACTAACGATATCTTAGATATTGTGGGCGGCGCAGAAGCGCTCGCCGCTGAATAATTGGAGGAAAATCATGGCAAATGCAACAGGCCGTGTAGTGCAAATTCTGGGTGGCGTTGTGGATGTGGAATTCCCTGAGGGCGACATCCCTGAGCTTTTCGAAGCGATTCAAGTTGAACGTATTGGAAAAGACCCGCTTATTTTGGAAGTCCAAAAACATATCGGTGATAACTGGGTCCGCACAGTAGCAATGGATGCAACAGATGGTCTCCAGCGCGGCATTCCCGCTGAGGCCACAGGCGCGCCGATTATGGTTCCCGTTGGCCCTGCCACGCTCGGTCGTATTTTCAATGTGCTTGGCAAGCCAGTTGATGAAAAAGGTGTGGTAAATGCCGCAACTCACTATCCGATCCATCGCCCAGCGCCGACCTTTGCAGAACAGTCCACCGGCGTGGACATTTTTGAAACAGGTGTGAAAGTTATTGACTTGATCGCTCCGTTTACCAAAGGTGGCAAGACAGGCATCTTCGGCGGCGCGGGGACTGGCAAGACGGTCATCATCATGGAACTGATCCGCTCGGTTGCTACCGAACATGAAGGCAACTCGGTGTTTGCCGGCGTGGGTGAACGTACTCGTGAAGGCACGCAGCTTTACCGTGAAATGCTTGAGTCAGGCGTGATGAAAGACACCGTGATGGTTTATGGTCAGATGAATGAGCCTTCTGGCGTGCGCCTGCGTGTGGCTCTGACGGCGTTGGCGATGGCCGAATACTTCCGCGATCAGGGCAAGGATGTTTTGCTTTTCGTGGATAACATCTTCCGCTTCTCCATGTCTGGTTCTGAAGTGTCAGCATTGCTTGGGCGTATGCCGTCTGCGGTGGGATATCAGCCAACGCTTGCCACAGAAATGGGTGAGTTACAGGAACGCATTACCTCGACCCGTACGGGCTCGATCACATCCATGCAGGCGGTTTATGTCCCTGCGGATGATTACTCCGATCCCGCGCCGGTAGCGACATTTACTCACCTCGACGCGACCATCGCGCTCGAGCGCTCCATTGTGGAAAAAGGCATTTACCCGGCTGTTGATCCACTCGGCTCCACCTCCCGAATCCTTGACCCCAATATCGTGGGCGATGAACACTATCGAACCGCGCGCGAAGTCCAACGCGTTCTGCAACGCTACAAAGATTTACAGGACATCA
>WNFU01005618.1_pt1 | contig 15478 bp, 17 predicted proteins | sample 5400121 | NCBI WGS metagenome assembly WNFU01 (sample SAMN13153360, study PRJNA577476) | soil metagenome | isolation source: 100 cm soil or saprolite under grassland replicate 1 | place: USA:California | collected 2016-06-15
ATGGCAAGACTAGAAAGCCCTCGGCCTGAGCTGCGTCTGGAGGCATTGATCGAGGCAGACGAAATCGTGGTGAGCAGGGCGGCCGTTCGCCCACAGGAGTCCGGCGGCCAGCTGCGCAGAGCGTCCGCGACGCTCAGCGGATGCAGGACGAGTGCGCGAGCCGCAGCGTCCCGCACCTGATGGCTGGGCTGGATCTCGATCCAGTCAGTAGCCAGGTGCGCCACCAGTCCTCCCTTTCGCGTTCCTCCAGAAGCGCCTTGAGCACTGTTCCGCTCGGGTCTGCAGGCCGGGGGCGAGACAAATTTCCCGGGGGGAAGATAGTCCGCTAGAATCGTGGCCTCAAGAGGGGGTAGGAAGATGCGGCCGAGGAAGCTGTTCGCCATCGTGATGTTCGTCGCCCTGGTCGGCTCAGACTTCGCACTCGCGATGTCGCCGGCGTTCGGGCAGACGTCCGGCGCGGGGAACGGCCAGCCGCTGATGCCCTCGCTGGGCGACGGCGCCTACGGAAGAGTGCTCCCCGGTCCGAGCACGACAGCTCCCTACGCCGTGCCACAGCAACCGCAGCAGATGCTTCCTCCCACGCAACCGCAGATGATCCAGCGCCCCGTCGGCCCGTCGGCGGCGAACGTCTGCCAGCCGGGCGGAGGCCTGCGGCCGTATCAAACGGTCTCGATTCCGCGGACGCGGACCCCCGAGCTCCTTCAGCTCCCACAGCCGCCCACCACCCCGCAGCCGCCCGCCGCGACGGTGACGCAGGTCACCGTGTCTCAAAGCGCGCCCGGTACCCAGGCGCCGGTCAGCCAGCAGCCGGGGGTCGAGACGAGAGCACCGAGTGGCAACCCACCCCTGGCAGCACCCGAGGTCGAGGAATTTTCTAGGATTGAGGCCAGCTTCAACCTCGAGCCGATGCGCGTCTACCAGATCGGTAGCCAGCAGCCACAGCAGCTCCAGCCGCCGCAGCAGTTCCAGCAAGCACAGCAGTTCCAGCCGCCGCAGCAGTTGCAGCAGACCCAGCAGCGACAGACCCCTCAGGATCAGGGGTACCTCGGTCCCTTCGGCATGCCGCTGCGCCAGTACGGCTATGCGATGTTCGCGTCGAACGTGTCGACGTTCGCGCCGGTCGACGACATTCCCGTCGGGCCGGACTACGTGCTCGGCCCGGGTGACGATCTCGCGATCAACGTCTGGGGAGCCGTGGACAGCACCTTGATCCGCACCGTCGACCGGAACGGGCGCATCGTACTGCCGAAGGTCGGCGATCTGCGGATCTGGGGGCTCACGTTCTCCCAGGCCGACCGCCTGATCCGGGACGAGCTCGCCCGGTTCTTCCGCGGCTTCCAGACGAGCGTGACCATGGGGCGCCTGCGCACCGTGAGCGTCCACGTCGTCGGCGAGGTCTGCCAGCCCGGCGTCTACACGCTGAGCTCTCTCGCCACGGTGACGAATGCGCTCTACAGCGCTGGGGGCCCGACGAAGCTCGGCTCGCTTCGCGAGGTGCGGCTCCTGCGCAGCAACATCCAGGTCGCACGGATCGACCTCTACGATTTCCTCCAGCGCGGCGACCGCACCCGTGACTACCGCCTCGAGTCGGGCGACACGATCTTCGTCCCGACCGTCGGCGACGTCGTGGCCGTGTCCGGTGAAGTCAAGCGGCCGGCGATCTACGAGATCCTGGTCGGCACCCGGCTCGCCGACGTGGTCGCGATGTCGGGCGGGGTCACGCCCACGAGCTATCTCAAGCGGGTCCAGATCGTCCGGGCGCTCCCGAACGCCGAGCGCGTGACGCTCGACGTCGACCTCACGAGCCACTATCTGAAGGGGGACGAGCCGAGCAATCCGCCGATCAACGCCGGCGACCTCGTGCTGATCCACCGGAGCGACCCCCGCGTTTACAACGTCGTGAAGCTCGAGGGCGCGGTACGCTATCCCGGGACGTACGAGCTGAAGCCGATGATGCGCATCGGCCAGATTCTCCCGGCCGACCAGCTCCTGCCCGAGGCGTACGTCGAGCGCGTCGAGGTGGCGCGCCGCCGGCCGGACCTGTCGATGGAGGTCCTGTCCGTCAATCTCAAGAAGGCGTGGAGCGGCGACCCGGGCCAGGATCTTCTCCTGAAGCCTCTCGACGAGATCACGGTGCGCACCGAGCTCAAGGCGGCGCGGACGGTGCAGCTCAGCGGTCAAATCGCGCGACCGGGCGTCTACACGATCTCGGAGGGCGAACGACTCTCCTCGGTGCTCGAGCGCGCCGGCGGCTTCAGCGATCGCGCTTTCCTCAAGGGCGCCGCGTTCACGCGGGTGGCGCTGCGGAAGACCGAGCAGGAGCAGCTCGACGCCTTCCTCAAGGGGCAGGAGCAGCGGATGCTCGCCTCGGCGTCGACGGTGGTCGTCGGCCTCGAGAAGGAAGAGACCGCCGCCCAGCAACAGGCGCTGCAGGCGCGGCGCGAGATGCTGAAGCTCCTCGCCTCGAAGGTCGCGCTGGGGCGCATGGTCGTGCACATCGACGCGCCCGACAAGCTCAAGGGCACCGACAACGACGTCGTCATGATCGATGGCGACACGCTGAACGTGCCGGAGCCGCCGCAGTCGGTGCTCGTGCTCGGCGCGGTCCGCAACTCGACCTCGGTCCAGCACAAGGAAGGCGCGGGGATCGACTACTACATCAACCGCGTCGGCGGCTTCTCCAAGGAAGCCGACAAGAAGGAAGCCCACATCGTGAAGGCCGACGGCTCGGCCATCTCCAGCTTCACGAACGTGCGTACGGTCGAGCCCGGCGACACCGTCATCGTGCCGCCCAAGGAAGAGGAGAAGATCCGCACACTGCCGACGATCCGCGACATCGTCACGACCATCGGTGCGGCGCTCCTGGGCGTCGCGGCGCTGGCGGTGCTGTTCTAGCAGTAGCTCCGGCTCCGGCGTTCTCACTGTTCAGACCTTGATGCACTATCGTTTCGTCGACGAAATCGTGTCGCTCACCCTCGACGGTGCCCCGCGAATCGAGGTGGTGAAGCGCTTCGACGCGGGCGATGACGTCTTCAGCGGGCCCCAGGGGCCCGAGCGCGTTCCCGAGTCGATGCTCCTCGAGCTGATGGCGACGACCGGCGGGCATCTGCTTTTCCGCCATCTCGGCGAGCGCCGGCTCCCGCTGCTCCTGAAGGTGCCGGAGTGCCGCTTCGAGGGCCGGGTGCCCGCGGGCGAGCGGCTGCGCGCGGTCGCGGCGCTGCGCGGGGTGTCGTCGGTGGCCGACGGGACGAGCGTCGCGGAGGCGGAGACCCAGGTGTACGTCGAGACCAGCAGAGTGGCGCACGCGCGGCTCATGTTCGTGTGCGTGAGCGTGCCGGGGATCGACCTCGCCGGTCGCGGAGTCGGGGTGTGACCGGACGCACGGTGCTCCTGACCGGGCGTGGCGTCGTCTCGCCGCTCGGCGTCGGCCTCGTCCAGCACTGGGAGGCTCTCTGCGCCGGCCGCACGGCCATCGGCCGTCTCGATCGACTCGCGGCGCTCGGGTTGCCGGCATCGCGCGGGGCCGAGGTGGCGCCGGAGGCCCTCCAGCCCCACCTCCCGCGGCTCTCGCGCAAGCAGCAAAACCGTTACAACCGCCCGACGCTGCTCGCGATGCTCGGCGCCGCGCTCGCGATGGACGACGCCGGCCTCGAGCCGGGCGCCGGCAACCCCTCGCGCTTCGGCGTCCTGCTCGGCGTGAACACGCCCGCCTGGAACCTGGATGCGATGGTCGCGTATCTCGTCGCGTCGGAGTCGGCGGAGACGCCTGACGTGCTCGACCTGCCGCGCGCCAACGCCTACTGCATGCGCTCGATCAACCCGCTCGACTTCTCACTCAAGACGCTGCCGAATCTCCTGGCCGGTCACGTCGCCATCGCGCACGACGCCCAGGGGTGTTGCCGCGCAATGCCGCAGGGACACGTTGGGGGCGCGTGCGCGGTCGGGGACGCCGGGCGCCTGATCGCCGAAGGGGAGCTCGACGTGGCCCTCTGCGGCGACGCCGACGACCAGCTCGAGGAGCTGTTCTTCACGACCCATTGGGGCGCCGGGGCGATCGCGTCCGACGACGGCCGGCCCGGGCTCGTCCCCGGCGAGGGCAGCGGCCTCCTCGTCCTCGAAGAGGCCGAGCACGCGGTGGCGCGCGGGGCTCGGTGCCACGGCGCGATCGCCGGCTTTGCCTCGGGCGGGGGCGGAGGATGCCACGCCGGCGAAGATGATCCGGCGCGGCTGGTCGAGCGTCTGGCGCGGGTGATCGACGCCGTCCTGGCCGAGGCGGGCGACGCCCCCGACCTCGTGAGCCTGCACGGGGACGGCATTCCCGCGCACGACGATGCCGAGCGCTCGGCGCTCGCGCGCGTCATGGGTTGCTGCGCGTCGTCGACACCCTGCCTCAGCATGAAGTCGGCCCACGCCGACCTCGGCGCCGCGGCGAGTCCCGTGGAGCTGCTCGCTTGTTCGGCGGCGCTCGAGCACGCTACACTTCCGCGTGCCGTCTCGGGGCCTCTGCTCTCGCCGCCGCCGGCGTACCGCTCGGCCCTGGTGCTCTCGCTCGGACTATTCGGCGAGTGCGCGGCGCTGATGGTGCGGCGCTAGCAATGCCCATGCACATCGATCTGACGGGGCGGGTGGCGCTGGTCACCGGCGCGTCGCGCGGGATCGGCCGCGCGATCGCGACGGGTCTGGCGCGCGCGGGCGCGACGGTCTGCCTCAACTATCGCCGGCAGCACGAGCGGGCCAAGGAGACGCTGCAGGCGATCGAAGCGGCCGGCGCTCACGCCTTCGTCCATCAGGCGGACGTGAGCGACCGGGGGCAGGCCGAGGCGCTGGTCGGCGCCGTCGTCGAGCGCATGGGCCGCCTCGACATCCTGGTGAACAACGCGGGCATCACGCGGGAAGGCCTGTTCGTCGAGATGCCCGACGACGCGTGGACGTCGGTGCTCGAGACCAACCTCGATGGTGTCTACTACTGCGCCCGCCTCGCCGCCCGCCACATGCTCCGACAGGGCTGGGGCCGGATCATCAACCTGAGCTCGGTGCAGGCGTCGCGGGCGGGCCGCGGCCAGGTCACCTACGCGGCGTCGAAGGGCGGCGTGAACGCGCTCACGGTGGCGCTCGCGAACGAGCTGGGTCCCCGCGGCGTGACGGTGAACGCCATTGCTCCGGGACTGATCGAGACCGATATGAGTCGTCCCTTCATCGGCATGGCCGCGTCCAAGATCCGTGAGTGGATCCCGATGCGGCGCGTGGGCCGACCTGACGAGGTCGCGGCACTGGCCGTGTTCCTCGCGTCGGAGGAGGCGAGCTACATCACGGGCCAGATCATCGCCGTGGACGGCGGAATCGGCTGAGGAGGCCGGGCGAGCATGGAGCCGGACACCGCGCAGATCTGGACCCGCCCCGAGGTGCGCGCGAGCGTGGGGAAGCTGATCGTCGAATCGCTCGGCGTCGACGAGGCGGACGTGACGGCTGACGCCACGCTGATCCGAGATCTCGGCGCCGAGTCGATCGATTTTCTGGACCTGAGCTACAAGTGCCAGCAGACGTTCGCGGTCGAGCTGCCCATGCGGGCGATCCAGGAGCGCCGCATCGAGTGGCGCGATCTCAGCGTCCTGGCCCGAGTGCTCGAGGCGCGATACCGGATCGCCGTGCCGGCAGAAGAGCTCAGGATGGTGGCACCGGCGACGGTCGGCGCCGTCCTCGAGCACCTCGCGGCCAAGCACGGAGTGCCGCGCACCGCCGGCGACGCGCACGAGGTCATCGGCGCGCTCGTCGTGCGCATGCTCGCGGACCTCGTGCGCACTCCGCTCGACCTGGCGGATCTCACGGTCGACCGGTTCGCCGGATATCTCGAGAAGAACCTGCACTCGCCGGACGCCGTGGAGGTCATCATGAACCGCCTCACGGTCCGTGCAGTCACCGAGTACATCGTGGGCCAGCTCGCGGCAGCCGGGCGCCTCGCCCCGGGGACCTGAGGGGCCTGCGGGAGCCGCCGCCGGGCGATCCTTTCCGGGCGGTATCCACTCAGATGCGCTTTGTCTTCGTCGATCGCGTCGTCAGCGCCGAGCCTCGGCGTTCCATCGAGACCCTGAAGAACGTGAGCGCCGCCGAGGACGTGTTCGCCGACCATTTTCCGGGCTACCCCGTCTTCCCGGGGGCGCTCGTCATCGAAGCCTTCGCGCAGGCGTCCCAGCTCCTGATTGGCATGAGTCACGATTTCACCGCGGTGGGTCGTCTCCACGGGCTCTCACGCGTCGCGTTCGGTCGTCTGGTCCGCCCCGGCGATCAGCTCGCGATCCGATGCGAGCGGCGGTCGGCCGAGGGCGCGTGGGTGCTCGATGCCAGCGCGACGGTCGACGGCCGGCGTGTGGCGGCGGCGACGCTCGAGTATACGCTCGAGCCGGCGCTGCCGCAGACGGAGACCGCGCGCCAGGCCGAGTGCCTTCGCGCCTTCGCGCGCGAGCTCGAGCGCTCGCCCCGCGAGGCGACGCGAGCCGGAGATGAGTGAGCCGGCCCCGCGCGAAATTCTGGTCACGGGTGGCGGTCGTGGCATCGGGCGCGCTATTGCGTTGCGCTTCGCCGAGGCGGGCGCTCGCGTCTTCGTGAACTTCTTCGTGAACCGCGAGGCGGCCGAGAAGACCGCGCGCGACGTCGAGCTGCGCGGCGGCACGGCGCACCTTCTGCAGGCCGACCTCAAGGAGCCCGCGGAGATCAGGCGTCTCATGGCCGAGGTCGAGCGCCGGGCCGGACGTCTCGACGTGCTGGTGAGCAACGCCGCCTCGGGAGTGCTCCGCGACGGGCTCGAGCTGTCGCCCAAGCAATGGGACTGGGTGCTGGCGACGAACGCGCGCGCGCTGCTGATCCTCGCCCAGGACGCGGCGCGGCTCATGCCGTCGGGCGGGCGGATCATCGCGCTGTCGAGTCTCGGAAGCCAGCGCGTCATCCCGGGCTACACGGCCGTCGGCGTGTCGAAGGCGGCACTCGAAACCCTCACCCGGTACCTCGCCGTCGAGCTGGCCGCGAAGGGGATCACCGTCAACACGATCTCTGCGGGGGCGGTCGAGACCGACGTGTGGCAGATGATGCCCGAGGGCACGGCCGCGCTCGCGGCGATTCGCGCGCGCACACCCGGCGGCGAGCTCGTCACACCGGAGGCGATCGCCGACGTGGTGTTCTTCCTGGCGAGCCCGGCGGCGCAGGCGATCCAGGGACAGGTCTTGACGGTGGACGGTGGCTACTCGCTCCTCGCGTGAGCCGGGCGCACGCCGGCGTGTCGTCGTGACCGGGCTCGACGTGGTCACTCCGATCGGCGTCGAGCTGGCCGAGTTCTGGAAGGCTGCGCTCGCGGGCGTCTCGGGCGTCCGGCGGATCGCCCACTTCGATCCCGAGGGGCTCCCGACGCAGATCGCCGCCGCGCTCGACGACCGGGCGCTGATCGAGGAATTCCGGGCCGAGGCGGCGCTCGATCGGCAGGAGCCGCGCGGGGTGGTCGTGGGCGTGCGCGCTGCACGGGGCGCCGTCGCGGCGGCCGGTGCCCGCGAGGTGCTCGCCTCGCCGCGCGCGGGCGTCTTCGTCGGCACGAGCGGCGAGCGGCACGACCTGCGCGATCTCGGCGACATCGCGTACACGAGCCGTGCGGCGGGCGAGCCCGTGACGCGGTCGGGGTTCGTCAACGAGTTCGCGCGTCGCGCGGCGCGGGGTCGGTTTTACCGGATGTGGCCCCAGTACCTCGCCTCCAGGCTCGCCGCGTACTTCGGCATCGAGGGACCGACGGTGACGGTCCAGACCGCGTGCACCTCCTCCGCCCAGGCGATCGGCGAGGCGTGCCGCGCGATCCGCCGGGGGACGATCGACGTGGCGCTGGCCGGCGGCGCCGAGTGCATCGTGTCTCCGCTCGAGGTGCAGCTGTTCTGCCTGCTCGGCGTCCTGTCGCGACAGAACGCCACGCCCGAGACCGCGAGCCGCCCCTTCGACGCGCACCGTGACGGCTTCGTGATCGGGGAAGGCGCCGGGCTTCTGATGCTCGAGGATGCCAATCATGCGCGGCGTCGTGGCGCGCCAGCCATTGCCGAGGTCGCCGGCTACGGAACGTCCTGCGACGCGTATCGCATTACCGACGAGGCGCCGGACGGGCGCGGGGCGATCGCCGCCATGCGCCTCGCCCTCGCCGACGCGGGCCTGGGCCCCGAGGACGTGGACTACGTGAACGCCCACGGGACGTCGACGCCGATGAACGACCGCGTCGAGACCGCGGCGATCAAGGCCGTGTTCGGGCCTGCGGCGCCGCGGGTGCTGGTGAGCTCGACGAAGTCCATGATCGGCCACACGATCTCGGCGGCCGGCGCCATCGAGCTCGCGACGACGATCCTGGCCGTCCGCGACCAGATCGCGCCGCCGACCATCAACTACCGGGTGCCCGACCCCGAGTGTGACCTCGGCTACGTGCCGAACGCACCCGTCGTCGCTCGCATCCGGGCGGCCATCTCCAACTCGTTCGGATTCGGCGGCCACAACGACTGTCTCCTCGTGCGGGAGATCGAGCGCTGAGCCAGAGGGAGATCGCCGGCCGCGGCGAGCCGGGGATCAGATGAGACGGTGGATCGCCGCGATCGTCATGTTGCTCGTGATCGTCGCCGCGCGGGCCGAGACCCAGCCGCGACTGCCCGCCGCCCTGGATCAGGCGGTCATCCGCGTTCGGAGTAGCGGCAACGAGCTGATCGTCATGCGCCAGGCGCCGGTCGCCTATTCGACGCTCGAGCAGATCGCCGCGAACATCGCTGGAGCCAGTGTCGCCAGCGTGCCGCCCGTCCGGCTCATGCGCGAGTCGCCGCCTCAGGAGATCGACTATCTCCTCTGCGTTACCAGCGGCGGAACCCTCGTGCTCGGTGAGCGCGTCCACACGCGCGTTGCGGGCGAGCACCGGCACACGTTCCAGCGGGGCCAGATCGTCAGGAGCTACCCGTCTTTGAGCGTTCCGGAAGGCTGGCTCTGGCTCGTTCAGGTACCGCTGAGCCGCGAGATCACCGTGACGCTCCAGCTTCGCGCCCCGGTGGCGTGGCCGCTCGAGTCGGTGACCGTGACCACCGACGGTGTTCCGTGACGGCCTTCCTTCTGATGTTGGTAGCGTTCGCCCTGGCGGGATGCGGCGGCGTCGCCAAACAACCGGCCGCCCTGGAGGGGGGGCGCCCGGCGGCGTCCCAAGCTGGTCCGGACGCGGCTGACCAGCCGTCGAAGACAGCGGCCGATCAGGCGCGCCTCAACGAGCACGTCAGCCGGATCGCCGGCGAGCTCAGCGAGCTCCAGAACGCTGTCGCCAAGCTCATTGCGTCGTCGCGGCAACAGGAGGATCAGCTGACCTTCCTCCGCCGCCGGGTGGAGGAGCTGGAATCGCTGAACCGAGGCCGCCTGCCGGCCGCGCCCAGTGGCTTTGCCCCGTCGGCCCCTGGCGGAGTCGCTCCGCTCGCTCCGGGCGGAGTCGCTCCGCCCGCCCCGTCGCCAGGGCCGACTCCGCTCGCGTCCACGACCACGACGCCGGCCGCCGAGCTCTACCGCGCGGGAACCGAGAACCTACAGGCGAAGGACTTCGACGCGGCGGTCCTGAGCTTCTACGACCTCATCGTGACCTACCCGAACCATCCCCTGCGCGAGGGCGCCCAGTTTCTGGTGGCGGACATCTTCTACAAGCAGAAGGACTTCCGGAGCGCGCTCGCCGAGTTCGAGGCGCTGATCGCCACTGTCCCGCGGGGCGAGAGGGTGCCGGACGCGCTCCTGAAGATCGGCCAGTGTCAGAAGAGCTTGGGTGACGCTGCACGTGCGAAGCGGACCTGGGAGCGCGTCGTCAAGGACCACCCGGCGAGCCTCGCGGCTCGCCAGGCGCGAGTCCTGCTCCGAAACTAGGGCCCTCCGACGTGGACGACGTCAGCGGGATGGATCTCCACGACCGCCGCCTGGCGGATGAGCGTGACGGCGAGGACGAGCCGGGTCACCCGGTCCTTGCGAAGGAGCTTGCCGCGGACCCCCGCGAGCGGGCCGCGCACGACTTCGACGTCCATGCCCTCGACCAGGAACGGATGCGGATCGTACTGCAGCGTGGTTCTCGCGAGACGCTGGATCGCTTCGATCTCGAGGTCCGGCACCGGCTCGGGGCGGCCGCTGGTGCCGACGAGGTCGGCGACGCCGACCACGTTGAGGATCCGCAGACGCTCGACGAGAGGGAAGCGGGCGAAGCAATAACCAGGAAAGAGCGGGAAGGCCACTTTCTTGCGGCGGTCCTTCCACCGGCTCCACCGCTCGACGATGGGTAGGAAGGTCTCGACCTCGCGACCCACGAGCTGGTCGCGAACCGTCTTCTCATGGCGGGAGCGTGTTCGCAGCACGTACCAGAGGGGGACACACCTCGGGTCGCAGACCTCGAGAGCCTCTGACGCTGGCGCGGACATCATGGCCAGTAATCGGCGGCATTATAAGACAGTTTTGTTTCACCCGAAAAAACCGGGGGGCACCATGACGCGGACATCGTTCGAGACCGGCAGGCTGTTGCAGTGGCTCGGGGAAGTCCTGAGAGCGGCCGATGGCGTCGATGTCGACGTGGTCGTCGTCGGCGAGCCGGACTCACGGTCCTCCGTGCAGATCACCCTGCACGGTGTCCCCGGTCCGCTCGGCGGCCTCGAGGTTCGCCCCGGCGCGACCGACTGACCGAGCCATCAGAGCTTGCGGAGCCTCGGCACGAGCAGAGCGGCGGCGACGCCGACGGCCATCAGCGCGAGCCCATTCATCCCGAGCGCGGCGCTTACGCCGAACAGTGACGCGAGCGCGCCGATCTGGAACTGGCCGAGGGGCGCCATCCCGATGGCCACGACCCACGCGCCGCCGGCGCGGCCTCGGAGCCCGCTCGGCACGGCGAACTGGATCAGCGTCTGGGCGAGGACGTCGGTCACCGCGCCGAGCGCGTTGGTGCCCACGAGGATCAGCAGGACCACGGCGAAAGTGCCGGCGAGGCTGAGCGCTGCGAGCGACGCTCCGAAGGCGATGAGCACGGTGAGGAAGAGAGGACCGTACGCGGGCGCCGCGCCGAGCCCCGACGTGAGGGCGATCCCCGCGAGCCCGCCGATCTGGCGCGCGGCCGTCATCACTCCGAGGCCGCCGGGTCCCACCCGTAGCACGTCGCGGGCCAGGCTCGGCAGGAGGGCCTGGTGGGAAAATCCCAGCACCTCGGCGACCGCCGTCAGGCTCATGAGGTGCAGGAGCACGCGGTCGCGGCGAATCATCGTCAGGAAGTCGAAGACGTCGGCGCCTACCGAGCCCGCGTCCGCGGCGCTGGTGCGACTGTTCGATCGCGCCGGGAGCATGGCGACGGCGCTGGCGAGGTAACCGGCCGCCACGGCCAGGTAGGCGACCGCGGACCCGTGTCGGGCGATCAGGAAGCCGATCAGCAGCGAGCCGAAGAGTCCGCCGACGCGTGAGGTAAGGGCCACGAGGGCGAGGGCGTGGATCAGACCCGCGGGGCCCGCGATGTCGTGGGCGTAGCTCTGGCGTGCGGTCTGGTGGAGGGCCCGGGCGCAGCCCGTGACGAACGTCAAGACGAGCGCCGGCCAGACGCCGGCGAATCGAACTGCGACGAGAAGACCGAGGGTGGCGGCGGTCACTGCCATCGCAACGCCCGAGAGCTGCAGGAGCCTCACGCGATCACCGCGATCGGCGACGACGCCGGCCGGGATGCCGACGAGCAGCAACGGGAAATTGCGGAGGCCCAGCGCCACGCCGACCATCAACGCCGAATCGGTGAGCTCCAGGATGAACCAGCCCAGGACGACCTGCTCCCCGACCATGCTGAGCGTGTGGAAGAAGACGCCGAGGCTGAGGCAGCGAAAGTCGCGATGCGCCCACAGGTGGAGTAGAGAGATCGCGCTCAGGCGCACTCCGCGTATCCTAACCCACCCGCCGGGCGTGGGTCGGATTCGGGTGGCGGGCGGGTCGTTCGACCACGCGGCACGCGCCCGCCGCCGCGTCGTGGCTGGGCTCCATCCGGGCGCGCCGCGTGCGCGAGTCACTTGGAGGGAACGGGTCTCATCGACCCCGCCCGCCACCCGAATCCGACCCACGCCCGGCGGGTGGGTTGTCTTGACGTTCTGAGAAGCTGCTTGGTAGGCTGCGCGACGCGGCGGGTGACATGATCAGGAAGTTCTCGACTGCCTATGCGGGCCACGTCGATCTGGGCGACATGGGCCAGATGGCCACGCCGGCGAACGAGCGGCGCTATTCCAACGAGCACCTGGCCTCGGTGTTCGAGAAGACCGAGGCGATCGCGCGGTGCATGGACGAGCCGACCGGCTCCTCTTCGAGAAGCAGAACTCAGGGACCTGACCCTGGTGCAGCGCCCACTGCGGCAGCCGGTGGAGCGCTGACAACCCGTGGTGAGCGCCAGCGCGCGGGGGCTCGACTTCATGGTTAAGCACCGCATCAAGGGCCTGATCGGCGGCGGCGCGGCCACCATGGCCGAGCGCTCGATCAATGCCTATCAAGAGGTCTCGGAGCGGGCCCGCCTCAGCTACAAGCTAGGCGAGGGACTGACCCTGGGGATCTCTTTCCATTTGGCGGAAACGCGCGAGCGGGCAGTGCGCGAGATCACGCCCTGGTACGAAGAGCGCGTGAAGATGTTCGGCCCGCTCGGCTTCGTCCCCGGGCCTGACGCCGGAGCAGAACACCGCGGCCATGGGGCGCGGCGGCTGGGCTGCGGCCGGCGTGCCGACCGTCGAGCACTACGCCAAGGTCGGGGCCAAGGTCGGGACCTGGTTCGCGGGTCCGCCCGAGGAGTTCGTGCCTGCCTTCACCCGCTGAAGGCCGCGAAGCACTTGCTCGAGTTGAAGATGTAAGTCTGGACGAACTTCGCCGCGTCCGGCCGCCGGTCGAGCTCCGCCATCGCGCCCGCCAGGCACATCCAGTTCAACATCTCCTGCTGTCCGCTCTCCTCGAGAGCCGGCAGCGACGTTCCCCGCCACGCCTCGTAGTCCCCGACCCGCAGCTTGTCGTAGAGCGCGCGATCGGCGTCGACGTCCGGGTAGAGCAGGTGGTGCTTCGGGGTCAGGAACGCGTGCGACCAGCTCGACGAGGCGATCAGGGCCACCCGCCACGGACTCTCGGCCATCACGCGCGCGGCGGCGCGGCCGAGGTCGAAGCAGCGCCACGGCGCCGGCGACGGTGGATCGAGCTGAGCCTCCGTCGGCAGATCGGCGAAGCTCGCGGCGCCGCCGTACTGCGAGATGACCCGACGGCCATAGCAGTTGATCGAGAACGGCACGACCGGGTAGGGGAAGCCCTGTCGATCGTAGTCCAGGTACAGCAGCGTGTTCATGAAGGCGTGACCCAGTGGGTGATGCAACGGCCGGTACGCGTACGACACGTCGAAGCCGCGGTCGAGCAGGCCAGAGACGAGCGACTTGGCGGCGGCGCGGTGCCCCTTGTACACGAAGGTCGCGTCGCTCGCCTCCTCCCACGCGTTCCCAGATTTTTTCCATCGCCCTTCCGCCCACGGCCGGTGCTCGATCGACTCGTACGCCAGCACGCAGAAGGGCGGGATGACGTCTTCCTTGAAGTTCTCGTACTGATCGTCGCCCCAGATCAGCACGAGGTCCGGGCCGAAATCGTCGAGCCGCCGCCGTGTCTCCCGGAAGCCCTCGATCAACGCCGCGCGGTGGCGCCGGGCCGCGCCGAGCCCTTCGTCGGCGCCGTACTCCTCGCGCATCGCCGCGGGCCATCCGTCCGGGCGCCGGTAGCGCTCGGGAAGGCCGGGGTCCTGCAGGACACGCTTGAGGATGCGCGCCATGTCTTCGTCCCGTCCACAGAGAGGGGGATAGTGCGTGACGCCGAGGCCCAGGATCGCGCCCATGGCTCGTCCTCCTTAGTTCATAGTCGCGCCTCGGCCGGCGGGGCCCCAGCCCCGCGACGGCCTGCAGCGCGCACCACGCCGGGATGGTATACCATCCCTGGAGAAAAGGAGAGCCCGTCATGACAGCTCCTGCTCTTCCTCCCCTGATCTCCAGCGACGGTCATCTCGAAGTCCGCCCCGAGCGCTGGTCGCCGCGGATGCCGGCCAAATACCGGGACCGAGCGCCGCGGACGATCAAGCTTCCGGACGGCGGTGACGCCCTCGTCGTCGAAGGCCAGCCGCCGTATCCGGCCCCGTTCCTCGATCTCAGAGCCGGCCGGACCAACGAGACCTGGGAGCCCTTCGGTGTCACGGTCGACGACACGGCCGGCGTGGGACCGCCGGAGCAACGCTTGCGGGAGCAGGACATGGACGCGCTGCACGCCGAGGTGCTCTTTCCCAACATGCAGGTGGGGCCGCGGCTCTGGCGCGCGATGACCGACGACGACATCTACCGCGCGACGGTGCGCGCCTACAACGACTGGCTCGGCGAGGAGTACTGCGCCGTGTCGCGCGATCGTCTCATTGGTCTCGGGGTCATCCCGTGGACCAACGTCAACGACGCCATCGCCGAGCTCGAGCATTGCGTGAAGCTGGGACTCAAGGGCGTCGCCCTGGGGGTGTTCCCCAGCGGCAAGGGCTATCCGACGGCCGAGGACGACCGCTTCTGGGCAGCCGCCGTCGACATGAACATGCCGCTGACCGTGCACGTCGGCTTCGACCGCCTCGGGCCGCGCGCGTCTCAACCGACCTTCGAGTACCCGGGCGTCGATCCCGCGATTCTCGCGAGGCTCGGGCCGAGAAAGCTCGTGGAGTGGGTGGCCCTGCCGTTTCTGGGGACGGCGCCGTCCATGAGCTTCGCCCAGCTCATCCTGTCCGGCGTCTTCGATCGGCTCCCGGACCTCAAGATCTTCTTCGCCGAGACGCGCCTGGGCTGGGTGCCGTTCTGGATGGAGGAGGCCGACTACTGGTACGAGCGGCACCGCCACTGGGCCGCGCGGCTGCTGAACTTCAAGCCGCTCAAGCAGCGGCCCAGCGACTATGTCCGCCAGCACATCTTCTTCAGCGTGCAGCACGTGGAGCGCGTGGCGATCGAGCTGCGCCACCACATGGGCGTCGAGCGCATCATGTTCGCGACCGACTTCCCGCACATCGAGTGCGACTGGCCGAACACGCGGCCGTTCGCCGAGCGCCTGTTCGCGGACGTGCCGGCCGAGGAGGCCTTCAAGATCGCGGCGCACAACATGCTGGCGTACTTCCGCCTCGAGGGCACGCCGATGGGCCGGAAGGTCATGGCCGGAGCAGCGTGCGTCCCAGGCGCGTGATCGGCGCCCAGGATCTCGATCATCTCGACCCGTTCCTCCTGCTCGACGAATTCAAGTCGGACCGGCCCGACGACTACCTCGCCGGCTTCCCCGATCATCCGCATCGAGGCTTCGAGACCGTGACCTACATGCTGGCCGGCTCCATGCGCCATCAGGATCACGTCGGCAACCGGGGCGAGCTGATCGCTGGCAGCGTGCAGTGGATGACGGCCGGGCGCGGTTCGGTCCTCTC
>WNFU01015039.1_pt1 | contig 15477 bp, 5 predicted proteins | sample 5400121 | NCBI WGS metagenome assembly WNFU01 (sample SAMN13153360, study PRJNA577476) | soil metagenome | isolation source: 100 cm soil or saprolite under grassland replicate 1 | place: USA:California | collected 2016-06-15
TGGTCGCGGACCAGGGCGGCGAGCTGGGTGGTGTGCAGGGAGTTGGCGCCGAGGTCGAAGAAGCTGTCCCCGACGCCGACCCGCTCGACCTGCAGCAGGTCCCGCCAGACGCCGGCCAGCCACCGTTCGGTGTCGGTGCGCGGTTCGATGTGCCCGGCCGTCGGCGGTGGCGCGGCCTCGGGCAGCCGGGAGGTGTCCAGCTTGCCGTTGGGCGTGACCGGCAGCTCCGGGAGCGCGACCACCGTCGTGGGGACCATGTACGTCGGCAGGCGGTCGGCGAGGAACCGGCGCACGTCGGCGGGGTCCGCGTCGCCGACGATGTACCCGGTCAGGACGTTGTCGCGAACCGTCACGGCGCTCTGGTGGACCTGGGGGTGCTGGCGGAGGGCGTGCTCGATCTCGCCGAGCTCGAGACGTTGGCCGTGGAGCTTGACCTGCCGATCGGTCCGGCCGAGGTACTCCAGGGCGCCGTCGGCGCGCCAGCAGACGAGGTCACCGGTGGCGTACATGCGCCCGCCGGGCTGGTCGCCGTGCGGGTCGGGGAGGAAGGCCCGGGCCGTGGTCGTGGGTTGGTTGTGGTAGCCATGGGCGAGGCCCACTCCGGCCAGGAAGAGCTGGCCGGGAACGCCGACGGGCACCGGCCGCAGCCGGGTGTCCAACACGTACGTGCGGATGTTGGCGATCGGCCGTCCAATGGGGACACTGTCCGCCTCCGGCTCGCACTGCCACGCGGTCACGTCGATGGACGCCTCGGTGGGGCCGTACAGGTTGTGCAGCTCCACGCCGGGCCACGCGGCGAGGAACCGGCGTGCCGCGTCGGCCGGGAGCGCCTCGCCGCTGCAGAAGACGCGGCGGACCGTGCCGAGCGAGGCACCATCGGGCACCGAGTCGAGGAAGCGCCGCAGCATCGTCGGGACGAAGTGCAGCGTGGTCACGCCCTCGCGGACGATCAGCCGGTGCAGGTATTCCGGGTCGCGGTGGCCGCCGGGGGCCGCGAGCACGAGCGTGGCGCCCGTGACGAGCGGCCAGAAGAACTCCCAGACCGAGACGTCGAAGCCGTACGGCGTCTTCTGGAGCACCCGGTCGGCCGGTTCGAGCCCGTAGGCCTCCTGCATCCAGGCGATCCGGTTGTGGACTCCGCGGTGGGGGACGGCAACCCCCTTCGGCACGCCGGTCGAGCCGGAGGTGTAGAACGGCGCGTACGCGTCGTACGTGACGACGACCGGCGGAGCGGCGTCGTCGAGCAGGTAGGTGAGGCGCTCCGGCGGCAGCTCGGGATCGAGGGGGACGTACGCCCCCCCGGCCTTCCAGACCGCCATCAGGGTGGTGACGAGATCGGCGCCGCGCGGCAGGCAGACACCGACCGCGACATCCGGGCCGACGCCGTATCGCCGCAGCCGGTGGGCCAGCCGGTTGGCCGCGGTGTCGAGGTCGCGGTACGTGAGGTGAATGCCGTCGTGGTCCACCACCGCCACCGCGTCCGGCGTGCGGGCGACGGCTGCCTCGAACAGGTGGTGCAGCGGCTCGGCGTGGTACCCGGCAGCGGTGGCGTTCCAGGCCCGTACGACCCGGTGGCGTTCCGTGTCCGGCATCACCTCGATCTCGGTGGCGGGGCGGTCGGGCCGGGCCAGCCCGTTGGCGAGCGCAGTGGCGAAGTGGTCGAGCAGGCGGTCGATGCGGTCGGCGTCGAACAGCTCGGTGGAGTACTCCGCCGCCAAAGCCAGTCGGCCGTCGGGCGAGTCGGTCACCCCCAGGGCGAGGTCGAAGCGGGCATGGCTACCGGAGACCGGCATGGGCTCGGCGGTGATGGCGTCCAGCGCCAGGCCGTCGAGCGCGGCGCCCGGTGGCAGCAGCGAGAGGTTGACCTGGAACAGCGGGTTGCGCCCGGGAACGCGTTCGGGTCGCAGCGCGTCGACGACGAGGCCGAACGGGACGTCCTGGTGGTCGGTGGCGGCCAGGACGGTCTTGTGACAGCGGTCGACGAGCTCATCGAAGCTGGGGTCGCCGTCCAGGCGGGTACGGAGCACCAGGGCGTTGACGAAGTAGCCGACCATCGGTTCGGTGTCGGCGCGGGTCCGACCGGAGAAGATGGACCCGATCGGCAGGTCGGTCTGTCCGGTGTAGCGGTGCAGCACGGTGAGCAGGGTCGCCTGGGCGAGGGTGAGCAGCGACACCCGACGGGCGCGGGCGTACTCCCGGGCGGCCCGCGCCAGCTCGTCGGGCACCTGTCGCTGTCGGCCCGCGCCGGCGCCGGTCGGGTTGAGCGGGCGGGGACGATCGGTGGGGATGTCGACCGTGGCCAGGTCGGCCAGTGTCGCGCGCCAGAAGTCGAGCTGCCGCTCCCGTTCGCCGCCGTCGAGCCGGGCGCGTTGCCACACCGCGTAGTCGGCCGGCTGCACCGCCAGCTCCGGCAGCCGCGCCTCGGTGGCCCCGGTCTCGGCCGCGTAGAGCTGGGTCAGCTCGCCGGCGAGGATGCGAGCCGACCAGCCGTCGGCGACGATGTGATGGACGACCAGCACCAGCACGTGCTCATCGCGGCTCAGTCGGGCCAGCGGGGTCCGGAGGAGCCCGCCCGCGGCCAGGTCCATGGGTCGGCGGATCTCGGCCGCCGCCCACTCCGCGACGGCCTCGGCGGCCAGGTCGACCACCTGCAGCGGCAGCGCGTCCGAGGGCGGGTCGATCACCTGGCGGGGCCGGCCTCGGTCGGCCACGAAACGGGTCCGTAGCGACTCGTGCCGCACCACCAGTGCGTGCAGCGCCCGCCCGAGCGCCGGCACGTCCAGGGCTCCGCGCAGCCGCAACGCGAAGGCGATGTGGTACACCGACGAGGAGGGGTCGAGCTGATGGTCGAACCACACCCCCTCCTGCTGGTACGTGCACACCAGCGAGCCGTCGCGGGGCACCGGCACCACCCGGTTCGCGGCCGCCCGCCGTGCCTTCGCGGCCCGCTTCTCCTCCAGCAGCCGCTCCAGCTCGGCCCGTTCGGCCAGCTTCCGTTCCAGGTCGGCGATCTCGTCGTCCAGTGCACCCTCGGGCGCGGTCGGTGGTGGGGCACCGGCGCCGTCGATGTGCGCGGCGAGTTCGTGGAGTGCGGGCGTGGTGACCAGGTCGGGCGGAGACAGGTGCAGGCCGAGGTGGTCGCGGATGCGGGCGACGAGCTGGGTGATGTGCAGCGAGTTGCCGCCGAGGTCGAAGAGGTTGTCGCCGGCGCCGACCCGCGCCACGCCGAGGATCTCCCGCCAGTTCTCGGCCAGCCAGCGTTCGGTCGGCGTCCGGGGCGCGACGTACTCGGCGGCGCGCAGGGTCGGCACGGGCAGCTGGGCCGGGTCGAGCTTGCCGTTCGGGGTCAACGGCAGCTCCGGCAGGTCCACGTACGCGCTTGGGATCATGTACATGGGCAGGCGGACGGCCAGGTACTGCCGCAACTCGGTCAGGTCGGGGCCGCCGACGAGGTAGGCGGTGAGCTGGCCGTTGTCGCGGACTGCGACGGTGCATGCCCGGACCCGCGGGTGCCGGGCGATGACCTGCTCGATCTCGCCGAGCTCCACCCGCTGGCCGCGCAGCTTGACCTGCCGGTCGCCCCGGCCGAGGTACTCCAGCACGCCGTCGGACCGCCAGCGCACGACGTCGCCGCTGGCGTACATGCGCTCGCCGGGGCGGTCGGTGTACGGGTCGGCCAGGAACCGTTCGGCGGTGAGCGCCCGCCGGCCGTGGTAGCCGTGGGCTACGCCGGTGCCCGCGATGTACAGCTGCCCGGGTACGCCGACCGGCGCCGGCCGGAGTGCACCGTCGAGGACGTACACGCGGTGGTTGGTCAGAGCGGTGCCGATCGGGGTCGGCCCGGTCGATGCCTCGCCCGGGCGCAGGTAGTCGGTGACGACCACGGTGGTCTCGGTGGGCCCGTATGCGTTGTGCAGCTCGAGACCGGATCGGGACCAGCGGGCGGCCAGTTCGGGCGGGAGGGCCTCGCCGGCGCTGACGATGGCGCGTAGCGCGCCGCCGGCCAGCCGGCCGAGGTCGAGCAGGGCGAGGACGGCGGGCGGTATGTAGGACAGGGTGACCCGCTCGTCGTGGAGCAGGGCCCCGAAGGCGTCGGGGTCGGCGAACGTCTCGCGTGGGGCGCTGATCACCGTGGCGCCGGCGAGCCAGGTCGCGTAACAGTCGAAGATGGACACATCGAAGGCCGGGTTGGCCGTCTGGGCGACGCGGTCGGCGGGCGAGATCGCGTACTGCCGCATCGCGTTGTGGCAGAACCCGTGGGCCGAACGGTGCGAGACAAGGATGCCCTTCGGCGTTCCGGTGGAGCCGGAGGTGTAGAGCAGGTAGGCCGGATCGTCCGGGCGGACGTCCGCGTCCGGCGGGGTGTCCGGGCTGCCCTCGACCGCGGCGCGGATCTCGGGGTCGTCCAGGCACCAGCGCAGGGTCCGGGCCGGAGCCTGCCGGGCCAGATCGGTGGTGGTGAGCAGGAGGGCGGCCCCGGCATCGCTGGCCTGGAAGTCGAGCCGGGCCGGCGGATGGAGTGGGTCGAAGATGGTCCAGGTCGCGCCGGCCTTCATCACGGCGAGCTGGGCGACCGGCAGGTGCGGTCCCCGGTCGAGCAGCAGGGCCACCACCCGGCCGGGTCCGATCCCGGCCCGGGCGAGGGCGTGAGCGAGCCGGTTGGCGCGTTGTTCCAGCTGCCCGTAGGTCAGCTCGACTCCGCGGTGGCGGAACGCCACGCGGTCGGGTTCGTGACCGGCGGTCACGTGGTGCAGCAGGCCGGCGGCCGCGGTGGCGGTCGTCGGGTTCCAGGCGTGCAGCACCCGGTCGCGCTCGGCCGGCGGGAGGATGTCGATCTCGTCGGCCGGACGGTTGGGGGCGGCCAGGCCCCCGGCGAGGGCGGTCGTGAAGTGGTCGAGCAGGCGGTCGATCCGGTCGGCATCGAACAGTTCGGTGGAGTACTCCACCTGCAGTTCGAGCCCGCCGTCGGCTAGGTCGATGATGGCTATCGCGACGTCATAACGGGCGTATCCGGTGCTGACATCCACCGCCTCAGCGGTCGCCTCGGCCAGCGCGAGGCCGGGCATTGAGGTGCCCGGCGGCTGCAGCGATAGGCTCATCTGGAACAGCGGGTTGATCTCGCCGGTCCACTCCGTGCGCAGCGTGTCGACCACCAGGGCGAAGGGCGCGTCCTGGTGGGCGGCGGCGTCGAGAACCGTGTCGTGGCAGCGGCGGACGAGGTCGGCGAAGGTGGGTCGGCCGCCGACGTCGGTGCGCAGCACCAGGGGATTGGCGAAGAAGCCGACCAGGGGTTCGATGTCGATGTGGGTGCGGCCGGAGAAGATGGAGCCGATGGGTAGGTCAGTCTGGCCGGTGTAGCGGTGCAGGACGGTCAGCAGGGCCGCCTGGTGGACCGCGAGGAACGACACCCGGTGGGTCCGGCCGTACGCGCGGGCCATGGTGGCCAGGCCGTCCGGCAGGCGCCGGGTTATGGTCACGCCGGCACCGGTGCGCCGGGCCGGGCGCGGCCGGTCGGTAGGGAAGTCCACTGTGGGCAGATCGGCCAGCGTTTGCCGCCAGAAGGCGAGCTGGCGGTCCAGATCTCCGTCGTGGAGTCGGCCGCGTTGCCAAGCCGCGTGGTCCGCCGGCTGGAGGGTAAGGGCCGGCAGCGCTTCGTCGGCGACACCGGTCTCGATGGCGTAGAGCCGGGACAGCTCGTCGGCGAGGATGTGGGCCGACCAGCCGTCGGCCACGATGTGGTGCACCAGCAGCAGGAGCACGTGCTCATTCGGCGCGATGCGGGCCAGCCGGCAGCGGAAGAGGTGGCCGGCCTCCAGGTCCAACGGTCGGCGGATCTCACCGGTGACCCAGGCATCGACGCCTTCCGCCTCGATATCCACTATGGGCAATGGTGCCGCTGGTGGGGGCGGATCGATCTCCTGCTGGGGCAGGCCGCCCAGGTTGACGAACCGGGTCCGCAGCGCCTCGTGTCGTGTGACCAGGCCGTGCACCGCCCGCCCCAGCGCGGCCACATCCACGCGGCCGCGTAGCCAGAGCCGGAGTCCGATGTGATACACGGCCGAGGATGGATCCAACTGGTGCTGGAACCACATTCCCTCCTGCTGGCGCGTGCAGGGAAGCGGCCCGATGCGCGGTACCGGCGCGATCGGCTCGTCGACCGTGAGCGGGTCGGCCTGGTCGAGCCGGGTGGCGAGATGCCCGAGGACTGGGTTGGTGAACACCTGGCGCGGGTGGAGGTCGGTGCCGTCATGGTCGCGGATGCGGGCGACGAGTTGGGTGACGTGGAGTGAGTTGCCGCCGAGGTCGAAGAAGTTGTCGGTGGCGCTGATCTGGTCGACGCCGAGCAGGTCTTGCCAGGTGTTGGCGAGCCACCGTTCGGTGTCGGTGCGGCAGTTCGGGCAGTGGTACCAGCGCGGTGGGGATCATGTGGGTGGGGAGCCGGTCGGCCAGGTGGCGGCGTACGTCGTCGAGGTCGGGGTCGCCGACGAGGTAGCCGACAAGGGTGTTGTCGTGGACGGTCACCGCGCTCTGGCGGACGTCGGGGTGTTGGGTGAGGGTGTGTTCGATTTCGCCGAGTTCGATGCGTTGGCCGCGGAGTTGGACTTGCCGGTCGCGGCGGCCGAGGTATTCGAGTTGGCCGTCGGAGCGCCAGCGGGCGAGGTCGCCGGTGGCGTACATGCGTTGTCCGGGCGGCCCGTACGGGTCGGCCAGGAACCGTTGGGCGGTCAGTCCCGGCCGGTGGTGGTAGCCGTGGGCCAGGCCGGTGCCGGCGAGGTGTAGCTCTCCCGGTATGCCGATCGGGGCTGGGCGGAGCCGGTGGTCCAGCACGTAGGCGCGCTGGTTGGGTAGCGGGGCGCCGATGGGTGGTGGGGTGGTCAGGGGTGTGGTGGGGCAGATGTAGTCGGTGACGACGACGGTGGTTTCGGTGGGGCCGTAGGGGTTGTGCAGTTCGAGGCCGGGTCGGGACCAGCGGTTGGCCTGTTGGGCTGTCAGGGCCTCGCCGCCGCAGGCGATGGCGCGTAGGGCGGTGCCGGTCAGCTGGTCAGGCTCGAGCTGGGCCAGGATCGCGGGCGGGATGAACGACAGGGTGACCCGTTCGGCGCGGATGAGGTCGGTGAACGCGGCGGGGTCGGTGATGGTGTCGCGGGGGGCGCTGATCAGCGTGGCCCCGGCCAGCAGGCTGGGATAGCAGTCGAAGATGTGGGCGTCGAAGGCCGGGTTCGACGCTTGGGCGACCCGGTCGGCTGTAGTGGTGTGGAACTGTTCGACCGCGTTGTGGCTGTAGGCGTGGGCGCTGCGGTGGGAGACGAGGACGCCCTTGGGGGTGCCGGTGGAGCCGGAGGTGTAGAGCAGGTAGGCGGGATCCTCCGGCCGAACGTCGACCTGGGGTGCGGTGTCCGGGCCGTCGAAGTTGCGTTCGTCCAGGCACCAGCATGCGGTGTCTGGGGCGGATGCGGTGGCCAGCTCGGCCAGGTCGGTGGTGGTCAGTACCAGGGGGACGGCGGCGTCGTTGGCCATGAAGCCGAGTCGGGTGGGCGGGTGCTGCGGGTCCAGCATGGTCCAGGCGGCGCCGGCCTTGAGCACGGCCAGTTCGGCCACCGGCAGGTGCAGGCCCCGGTCCAGCAGCACAGCGACGATGTGCCCGGGGCCGATGCCGTGCTCGCGCAGCGCGTGCGCCAGCCGGTTGGACCGCCGCTCCAGCTCCCGGTAGGTCAGCTCAGCACCCTGGAACCGGACCGCCACCCGGTGGGGGTCCTTGCCGGCCGTCACGTCATGCAGCAGCCCCGGGCGGTACGGCGTCGCAGGATGTCGATGTCGGCGGGCCGGTCGGGCCGGGCGAGTCCGTGGGTGAGGGCGGTGGTGTAGTGGTCGAGCAGGCGGTGGATGCGGTCGGGGTCGAAGAGTTCGGTGGAGTATTCGGTGGAGATGGTCAGGTGCCCGTCGGGGGTTTGGTCGATGTCGATGGCGAGGTCGAAGCGGGCGTTGCTGGTGGTGATGTCGATGGCTTCAGCGGTGACGGTGCCGAGGGTGAGCTGGGTTGCGTTGCGGGCTGGTTGCAGGGTGAGGCTGGTCTGGAACAGGGGGTTGCGGCCGGGGATGCGGTCGGGTTGGAGGGTGTCGACGATGAGGCTGAAGGGGATGTCTTGGTTGGCGGTGGCGTCGAGGACCGTGTCGTGGCAGCGGTGGATGAGTTCGGCGAAGGTGGGGTTGCCGTCCAGGTGGGTGCGCAGCATGACGGTGTTGGCGAAGTAGCCGACCAGGGGTTCGATGTTGGTGTGGGTGCGGCCGGAGAAGATGGACCCGATGGGCAGGTCGGTTTGGCCGGTGTAGCGGTGCAAGACGGTCAGCAGGGCGGCCTGGAAGATGGCGAGGAAGGAGACGTGGTTGTCTCGGGCGTAGCGGTGGGCGGCGGCGGATAGGCTGTCGGGCAGTGGCCGGTCGGTGCGGGCGCCGGCGCCGGTGGGATGAGCCGGGCGGGGCCGGTCAGCGGGGAAGTCGAGGGTGGGTAGGTTGGCCAGGGTTGTGCGCCAGTGGCCGAGTTGGCGTTGGAGTTCCTCGCCGGCTAGGCAGCGTCGTTGCCAGGCGGCGTGGTCGGCCGGTTGCACGGCCAGGTCGGGTAGCCGGGCCTCGGCGGCCATGCCGGTTTCGGCCGCGTAAAGACGGCTCAGCTCGCTGGTGAGGACGCCAACCGACCAGCCGTCGGCGACGATGTGGTGGACCACGAGCACGAGCACGTGTTCGTCTGGTGCCAGGCGGGCCAGTGCGGTGCGAAACACCGGTCCGGTGGCCAGGTCGATCGGTTGGTGGATCTGTTCGGTGACCCAGGTGTTGACGGTGCTGGCTGGGATGTCGACGGCGGCAAGTGGTAGGTCGGCTGGTGCCGGGTCGATCACCTGCCGGGGGAGCCCGTCCTCGGCCACGAACCGGGTGCGCAGCGCCTCGTGTCGGGTCACCAGCGCGTGCAGGGTCTGGTGTAGGGCGGTCTCGTCCAGGGCGCCGCGTAGTCGCAGGGCGAGCGGGATGTGGTAGACCGTGGACGCGGGGTCGAGCTGATGCTCGAACCACAACCCTTCCTGCTGGCGCGTGCACACCAGCGCACGGTCCCGGGGCACCGGCACGATCGGGTTTGTGCCGGCGACGGCCTCGGCCCGCTCGACGTGCCGGGCGAGCTGCTCGAGGACTGGGTTGGTGAACACCTGGCGCGGGTGCAGGGCGACACCGAACCCGTCGCGGATGCGGACGGTGAGCTGGGTGGCGTGCAGCGAGTTCGCGCCGAGGGCGAAGAAGTCGTCATCGACGCCGACCCGCTCGACACCGAGGAGGTCGCGCCAGGTGTCGGCAAGCCAGCGTTCGGTCCCGGTCCGAGGGGCGACGGTCGCCGGTGCCGCCCGTTCGGGTTCGGGCAGGCGGGCGGTGTCCAGCTTGCCGCTGTGCGTGACCGGCAGTTCAGCCAGCGCGACCCACGCCGTCGGGATCATGTAGGCAGGCAGCCACTCGGCGACGTGCGTCCGGAGCTCGCCCAGGTCCACGTCGCCGACGACGTAGGCGGCGAGGTAGCTGGCTTCGCGGACGGCGACGGCGCACTGGCGGACATCGGGGTGTTGGGTGAGGGTGTGTTCGATTTCGCCGAGTTCGACGCGCTGGCCGCGGATCTTGATCTGGCCGTCCTGTCGGCCGAGATACTCCAGCACACCGTCAGAGCGCCAGCGGGCGAGGTCTCCGGTGGCGTACATGCGTTGTCCGGGCGGACCGTACGGGTCGGCCAGGAACCGTTGGGCGGTCAGCGCCGGCTGGTGGTGGTAGCCGTGAGCCAGGCCGACTCCGGCGAGGAACAGTTGGCCGGGAATCCCGATCGGTGCCGGCTGGAGCTGGCCGTTGAGGACGTAGGTCCGGGTGTTGGCGATCGGACGTCCGATGGGGACAGTCGCCGCGTCTGGCTTGCAGTGCCACGCGGTGACATCGATGGACGCTTCGGTTGGCCCATAAAGGTTGTGCACCTCGATGTCCGGCCAGGTGGTCAAGAACCTCCGAACGGTGTCGGCGGCCAGGGCTTCCCCGCTGCAGAAGACGCGGCGCAGGCTGGGAAGGGGGGCGGGGTCGACGGCGTCGAGGAAGTTGTTCAGGATGGTGGGTACGAAGTGCAGTGTGGTGACGCCCTCGCGGGTGATCAGCTGGCGCAGGTACCGGGGGTCACCGTGGCCGCCGGGCATGGCGAAGACCAGGGTGGCTCCGGTTACCAGGGGCCAGAAGAACTCCCACACCGACACGTCGAACCCGTACGGTGTCTTCTGCAGGACCCGGTCGTCGGCCTCGAGCCGGTAGGTGTCCTGCATCCAGGCGATCCGGTTGTGCACGCCCCGGTGCGGAACCTGGACTCCCTTCGGGGTTCCGGTCGAGCCGGAGGTGTAGAGCAGGTAGGCGGGGTCGTCCAATCCGCCGCCGCCGTCCGGTGTGGTGGTCGGCTCGGCGGCCAGGGCCGGCCGCTCGGTATCGAGCGCGATCACGGCCGGGAACGCCGAGGCATGGGCCGCGTGGGTGACCACGACGGCCGGCGTGGCGTCGTCAAGCAGGAACGCCAGTCGCTGCGCGGGCAGGTCGGGTTCGAGGGGCACGTAGGCGCCGCCGGCCTTCCAGGTGGCGAGCAGGGCGGTGACCAGGTCGAGACCACGCCGCAGGCAGACGCCGACGGGGGTGTTCGGGCCGACGCCTTGCCGCCGCAGCCGGTGGGCCAACTGGTTGGCGGCCGAGTTCAGCTGCCGGTAGGTGTACGAGGTGCCGTCGTGGTCGACGACCGCGACCGCGTCGGGGGTGGCGCTGGTGGCGGCCTCGACCAACCGGTGCAGTGGCTGGGCCGGATAGCCCACCGCTGTCTCGTTCCAGGCGTGCAGCACCTGGTGCCGTTCGCTGTCGGAGATGGGCTCGATTCCAGTGGCGGGCTGGTGAGGCGCCCTCAGGCCGCAGGCGAGGGCGGCGGTGAAGTGGTCGATGAACCGGTCGATGCGGTCGGGGTCGAACAGCTCGGTGGCGTACAGCACCGAGATTTCCAGCGCGCTGCCCGGGCCGTCGACCACCAGCACGTTCAGGTCGAAGCGGGCGTGGCCGCCGCTGCTATCGAGAAGCTCCGTGGTGATCTCGCCCAGCGTCGGCACGTCGATGGCGGCTCCGGCGGGCTGCAGCGTGAGGGCCACCTGGAACAGGGGGTTGCGGCCGGGGATGCGGTCGGGTTGGAGGGTGTCGACGATGAGGCTGAAGGGGATGTCTTGGTTGGCGGTGGCGTCGAGGACCGTGTCGTGGCAGCGGCGGACGAGTTCGGCGAAGCTGGGTTCGCCCTCGAGGCTGGTGCGCAGCACCATCGAGTTGACGAAGAAGCCGACCAGTGGTTCGAGATCGGCCCGGTTGCGTCCGGAGAAGACGGATCCGATTGGCAGGTCCAACTGCCCTGTGTAACGGTGCAGCACGGTGAGCAGCGTTGCCTGCATGAGTGCCAGGAACGAAATGCCATTGGCGCGGGCGTAGGCGCGGGCGGCAGCGGCCACGTCGTCGGGTACGCTCCGTGACAGGGTGGCGCCGGTGCCTTCGGGTTGGGCCGGCCGTGGCCGGTCGGTCGGTATATCCACCGTGGACAAGTCGGCCAACCGGGCGCGCCAGTAGTCGCGCTGGCGGTCAAGCTTCTCACCGCTGAGCCAGCGGCGTTGCCAGACCGCGTGGTCGGCCGGCTGGATCGGCAGATCGGGTAGGCGTGCCTCGGTACCACCCGTTTCAGCGGCGTACAGCGTGGACAGCTCACCGGCCAGGACCCGCATCGACCAGCCATCACACACGATGTGGTGCACGACAAACACGAGCACGTGCTCCCGCGGTGTGATGCGGGCCAGCGACGTGCGCAGGAGCGGGCCGGTCGCCAGGTTCATCGGTCGATGGATCTCGCCGACGGCCCACTGCTCGATCTGGTCGGCGGGCAGGTCCAGCACGGGTAGCGGCCGGGTCGCCGGCGGCGGGTCGATGACCTGCCGGGGCCCGCCGCCAACGTCGGTGAACCTGGTGCGCAGGGCCTCGTGCCGTACCACGAGGGCATGGCATGCCCGCTCCAGCGCCGGCACGTTCAGCTCACCGCGGAGCTTGAGCAGGAATGGAATGTGATACGTCGATGACAGCGGGTCCAGCTGTTGGAGAAACCAGGCTCCCTCCTGCTGGTACGTGCACACCAGCGACCCGTCGCGCGGTACTGGCACGATCCGCCGCGACTGCGCGAGTCGCTGCTTCGCCGCCCGCTTCTCAGCAAGCCGCCGCTCCAGGTCAGCGCGTTCGGCGGTGAGCCGCTCCAGGTTGGTGGCAGTGTCGCTCATGCCCACGGTCGGAGCGTACGGACCGTCCCCGGGTGTGTCGTGTCGCAGGAATAGGGGCCTGCCAGCGACACTCGCTCGGCATAGAGCCGATGCTCCCACTCCTCATTGAGGACGGTCGACAGGCACTCGCGCACGGGATAGTTGTTCGGCGGCGGGTACCCCGGCCCCTCCACCGGCTCGGTGTGGCCTTCGAGCGACTCGTCGGTGAGGCTCTCGATGACCTCCCGCACCGGGGAGAGCCTCGGGTCCAGCATTCAGGTGACAGTGCCCCATGTTGCGGCGCCGGTACCGTTCCTCGCGGTACGGCGTCCTGCGCCGGCCCCATAGCGTCGTTCGAAGGAGCAGCCATGTCGGCAACCTCGGCAACCTTGGCAACCACGCCTGGGAGGCGCACTTTTGCGCTCTTCTATGCAGGACAGTTCATCGCGATAACCGGCATGGAACTTGCGCTCTACTCCATCTGGACATACCTTGTCTTCCAATACGGCTTCCCGGTCTGGCTGCAAGTCTCGACCTTCCTGTGGTACCTGCCGTTCGTCATTGCCTCCCCCTTCGCTGGTTCTCTGGTGGACCGCTGGGGAGCACGTCGCTCGATGATGGTGGCCAGCATAGCTGGGGCACTGAACTTCATGACCCTTGCCCTGTTCACCACCGTCGGAGACTCACCGGTGGCGCCAATTCTCTTCGTGTGCACCCTGTACTTTGCTGTCATTCTGAAAACATTCCACCTCGCCGCATTCGATGCGTCGATTCCGTTCTTGGTGCCGAAACGAAACCTGGGCAAGGCAAATGGAATGCGAATGGTGGTGACAGCGGGTGCGGCAATCGTCGGTTTCGCGGTCTCTGGGCCGATACTTGATGCTCTCGGTCTGTATGGCGTCATTGTGATGGGCTGTCTGTGCTACGCCTTCGCCTTGCTCACGTTAAGGAATGTGTCGATCGCGAAGCCCTCTCGCACGGCCGTCGACACCGCCGCGGGCTCCCAGCTCAAGTCACTGCTCACTGAGTTTGGGTGGGCATGGCGTTACGTCACCACCCGTCCTGGATTGGCTTCTCTGCTCGGCGTTGTCGCACTGGCTACTGTCGGCCTCAGCAGCTGCGAGGCGCTCTGGCATCAGATGGCATCGTCGTTCGCCTCGAGTGACGAGATCGTCTTGGTCGCTGTGTCAGCGGTAGCCGGGATCACCATCGGGACGGTGCTGATGATGACTCTGGGGAGCGTCCGACGATTGGCCGACACGATTCTTGCCTCCTCCATGCTGCTCGCTGGCGAGATGGTTCTTGGCAGTCTCCGCCCCAACACGGCGTTGCTGGCAATCGCTTCGTTCCTGCTCCTCGCATCCGGGCCCGTCCTTATCGGCTCGATCCAGACGTTGATGCAGCTGAAGGTGGCCCCCGGAATGCTCGGCCGTACGGCGGCGATGAGGAACGTGCTCTCCTCCCTCCCGTTCATGGCTACCCGCATTGCCTCTCTGCTCCTTCTCGTTCCTCTGGTAGGCGAGAAGGACGTAGACGCCCCTTGGTTGGCAGCCATCGTGGGAGCCGGGCCCGGCCGTGGAATCGCAACGACCACGTTGGTGATCGGCCTTGTCCTCGCCACCTGCTTCCTCCTGGTCTACCTGCACTCGTCCGTGCGGAGTGTGGAGCAGAACTTCCCCGACGTCACACCGCATGATCTAGCCTCCGACTCCCCACAATCCGCCTTGCTTGGGGGAGCCCCAGCTCGGAGCGGGTCGACGGTTGGTCCGCGGAGTACCTGAGCCTTGATCCACGGATGAATGATGCCGCCTCACCCCGAAGGTGCCCTCTCGAACGGGAATCTTGAAGCGTTAGCAACTTCGATCTTCCCAGTTCGGAGGGCATCATCGCGTCGTACGACACGCCGCTCACGATCAGTTCGTTCCGTGGATCAAGGCTGAGCCCTGGTCCGCGCGGTGGCCCATCGCCTCCCTTGGAAATGCCCCCAGGTGCTGCAGTGGCACCCTAGCGCCCGAGGTCGCCCTTCCCGCGAGCGCGAGTGCAGGCGGGCCGACGTTCGATGACCTACCGTCGAGGTGACATTCGAGCGGCGTAGTTGCGTGCGAGGTGCCGCTCCTTGGCGCAACTGACCGACGGGCGGCATGACCGCGGCTTACTGTCTGCGGTATGAGCGGTCTATCGACCGGCACTGACCCTTGCCGGTGAGGGATCGGCCATCGGAGGGGCGCGGTTGGCCGCAGTTCCGGAAGCAGTTCGTCCGATTGCGGTACTACATTGCGGTACTACGCTGCCAGCATGGACACGAACTCCGCTCCGACTCCACCGCTGACGAGCGCGCCCGGGTTCACGCCCGGACGACCTCCAGAGTGGGACCTCGCCATTTTCAAGTACGGCGACGAGATCCAGACCGCCCTCATTACTCTGGAGCGCAATCGTCGTACGTTCGCCTGGAAGTGCTGGGACGTGGACTCGGACGGCTTGAACTTGCATCTGGGTCGGTCCGCGCTCACTCTCGGCGGACTTCTCAAGCACCTGGCGCTCTGTGAGGAGTTGAAGTTTCAGAGCGGCCTGATTGGTGCGCCCCTGCTGCCCGAGTTCCGAGACATCGACCACGACTCCACATGGGAGACCTGGGCTTGGGAGTCGGCCAAGGACGACGATCCCGAGGCGCTCCGCGACCTCTGGGTGCGGGCGGTACATCGCTCTCGCGCCACGGTCGCCAGCGTCCTCGCCGAGTCGGGTCTTGATTACGCCCCCGATGGCGGGATCAGTCTGCGGCGGCTCATCAGCGACACCATCGAGGAGTACGCCCGCCACACCGGTCACGCCGACTTGTTGCGCGAAGCGGTCGACGGCGCCACCGGTGAGGGTCCACCACGCGAGTTCCCCGTTCCCTAGTCGCGATTCTCCGCGAAGGTCGGTGAGTCGCTGACGAGGGCCGGTTTGGGGATCCCCAATCGGTGATCGGCCGGTTGCCGTCCACATTGGGTCTAGGGACCGATGGGGTCCGGCTTGCGGATCAGTCGCGAGAGCCCGCCATAAGGTTCCACGAAAGTGGGCACGTACGCGCAATCGTGGAGGAGCCGAGCGACTCGTAGAGACGGCGCGGTGCCGGGCAGCCGTCGTGTCCGCGTGGAGCGCTGGACCGGTT